>Ga0116145_1003555_pt1 | contig 12999 bp, 8 predicted proteins | sample AD_JPNHG1_MetaG_FD_89747 | JGI IMG/M metagenome (GOLD analysis project Ga0116145, IMG submission 89747) | Active sludge microbial communities of municipal wastewater-treating anaerobic digesters from Japan - AD_JPNHG1_MetaG | ecosystem: Engineered > Bioreactor > Anaerobic > Digestate | place... | reverse complement strand
TGCGGGGCGATCGTTCTGTCGCGCCATGACGAAACTTCCCGCGGCTTGCGGGGCAGAACACGAGGGGTGTTCCGAGAAACGGGGCGGAAGCGGAGCGGGGACGGTGAGGCGATGAGGGGTGCGTGACAGTCTGGGCGGGCATGCCGACCGGTCCAGGTTGGGCGATCAAAGCCCTTCAGCGGGTTTGCCCGCCAGAGGCGGCCTATCTGTTCTTCGGGAAAGACCGCTGAAGCGCTCTGCTTTCGGCCTGCGTCCACGACAACCGGGTCAGCCGCGAGGGAATGCCGCCGCTTCTGTCACGGGCCCGGCTATGAGGGCGTAGCTGATAGCTCTTACTACTTGTCAGCCTTCCGCGGGGGTTTCGGATTGCGGCACTCAGTGGGGGGTGCAAGAAGGCGATTGGCACGAGGCCGTGCCGACGGGGTCCGTGACACATGGGGGCGGAAACGCCTTTGGGGCTATTTCAGAACGGCGACCGTACGGGCCGCTTGTGATGCGGCCGTTTTGTGGTCCAGCTTGCCCCCTGCCGACTTTCGAAGGGCGGTCAGAGGCCCCATGCTTGCGCTTGAGGTTCTGAGAGAGCCGCCCAGACTATCACGGGCGCGAGTGTTACGGACGTCTCCGGACCAGCTTTTGTCTTCCGGCCAGCTCCGGTACAATGCTTCACGTCATTTCGAGAGGTCTTTATTAAGGAGGCCCGTTATGTCGGAACAACTGGTCGGCAAGGTAACCCACTATTTCGGCAAGCCGCGTGTTGCGGCCATCGAAATCACCAATGGCGAACTTCGCGTCGGCGATACGATTCATATCAAGGGGCACACCTCGGATTTCACGCAGCGCATTGACTCGATGCAGATCGAGCATGCACCCGTCGAGTGTGCCAAAGTGGGCGACAGCATCGGCATTCAGGTCGCCGAACACGCTCACGAACATGACCAGGTGTACCTGGTGACGCCGGACGGCCAGTGAGGGTCCGGCGCTCGGGGAGAGAGGGCCGCCGGGCAGCTCAGTCCGCCGCAGCACCGCCTTCATGGCGAAGACTGCCGTCGCACCCGGCGAAGACGGGGGCGTGCACAGGCTACACTCGCAGCACGTTCGGTTGTACCGAGAGCTTCAGCGGCCAGAGTAGATGCAGTTTGTTCCAGCCGATTTCCAACATCAATTCGGTGTCGCCTGGCGCGGCTCCCTTTGGGATTGTCAGATGATAGGTGCCCTCGGCATCGGGAGCGGGCGCGGGCTCGTCCCAGAGCGGGAGCCAGATCGACGATGGGGCGACAGAGGCTTTTGGCTCGACGCGGATGGTCACCGTCTGGCCTGGGCGGACCGTTGATCGATCGACAGAGAGCTTGATCGGGAGCTCAGCCGGCTGGAACTCGAAACCGGCCTGCCCGCGGATGTAGACAGGCATGCCGCTTTCCAGCGTGGTGATGGACAGGCCTTCGGCGGCGACGCAGGCGGCTTTCTCACCGAAGGTATTGATCACCGTGGGGTGCTGTTCTCCCCGCCAGGCCAGCAGGCGGCCGGCTTGCGGTGCGCAGGCGGCCACGACGTCTCGTTTGCCGTCGCTGAATCGAAAAGCGTAGGCATCGGGTCCAAGGTCGATATGTTCGGTTACCTTCATCCCCGCCAGCGTGTTGGCGATGGTTGCCAAGGCCTGGTAAGCCGGTTTGGGCCGCAGGTCATTTCGCACCATGCCGAAGTTGAACTCGTTGTAATAGGGGTCGTTGCCATCGTTGCGGAAGTCGTACCAGGAGACATTGGCGACCGCTCCGCCGGCCACGGAAGTCAGATACGTGCGGGCGACGAAGGACGCCTGCCGGCGCTCGGTTGTGCCGCCGAACCGGTCGCTGGGCCAGCCCATCTCGGTGATCCACACCGGGCGTCCGCCCACCAGTTCTTTCACGTCGCGCAGCTCCTTAATGAACTGCAGGTCATTCAATTCACCGCGGTAGGGGTGGATGGTCAGCGCGTCGAAGTTGGCCCCGGCGGCCATGGCTTGCTTGATGAAGTCGACGTCGATGCCCGCCGTCGAGCAGCCGAGCACCTGCGCCTCGGGGTCTTCGGCCTTGATTGCATCGTATGCCTTTGCCAGCATGCTGAAGTAAAGCTCTTTCGGTCCGGACCAGAAGAAGATGTTCGGTTCGTTCCAGATCTCCCAGTGTTTGATCCGGTCCTTGTAGCGGCGAACGACCTGCCGGGTCCACTGGCAATACTCCTCGACACCTTCCGGCGTGTCTTTCTGGGAGTAGTACGACCAGTAGCAGAGCAGACCATAGATGCTGATGCCGTTGGCATGGGCGACGTCGACCAGGTCGTCGTAGAACTTCCAGTCGAATTCGCCTTTCTTCGGCTCGGTGCGGTGCCAGTCGATCTCTTCACGAGTCCACTTCACCCCGGCGTGTCGGGCCAGCGTCGCCAACTCGTTCATCTTCTCCTTGGCTTGCGGGTGGCCGTGCCAGCGGTACAGATAAAGGCCGACGCCGAACGGGCTGGACGGGTCGAGAGCGGTGGATCCGGCTTCAGTCGGCACCGTGCTTGCTCCGATGGATGCCGGACTGCTGATGCTGTCGCCTTCAACCCACCAGAAGGTACCCTCGACTACGTTGAAGTTGCCGATGGCGCGAGGCTCCAATTCGATGATGGTCGGAGCGGCCCCGTTCGCGGGCAGAGTGACTTTTCGGATGTCGCTGTCGACGCCATTTCCCATTCTGAACCGGCCCACAAGCTCTCCCTGGGCTTGGGTCTTTCGCAAGTTCTGGATCTCCACCTTGAAGAGAGTCCGGTTGCCCGTTTGCTTGACGTCTGGCAACAACACGACTTTCTGATCGGCCGGCAGAGGGGTTTGTGCGTCGATCCTTTCCAGTCGGATGGTGCCCTTTTCCGGGCCGCCCTCGGTGCGTTTGAGTGCGATCTGTGTGATCCGCAATGGGAATTGGGGTTGGCCGTTGTTCTCGCCGCCGAAATACTCCCAGCCTTCCAGGTTGCCCAGCGGCACGTCGATGATCTGCGGTCCCTTCTCGGTCAGGCGGCCGACCTGCTTGCGGAAGTTCTGAAAATGGGAGCCCAGGGTGACGACGACCTCGTGGCCGGAGGCATCGCTCTCAAAGAAAAGCTTCATGCCGGCAGGCCGACCCAAGAGTGAGAACTCGGTGTGGATCGATGGGCTCGACTGGCCGGAGAAGGTGTAGTTCCACGTGCCTTTGTCGAACGCATTGCCCGGTCCGCCGTCGGCTCTGAAGCCAATGCTCGAATGCTGATTCCACGCGGTGTATGCCGTAACCGTTTCTGTCGGCGATGGAGCATCAGCAGCGAACGAGAGATCGTCAACCAGCAGCGATCCTTCCTTCCCCGTGGCCGTGTTTTCGATCAGCACGGCAAAGCCCCGCATCGGCCAGTGGACTTTCTGGTCGTTCGCGCCGCCGAAGGACGAAGTCCATCGCGTCAAATCCAGCTCAAACTGTTGCCAATCATCAAAGCTGAAGTCCACGGACTTCTGGAACGTTTGCGAGGAGGAGTCGATGCCGCGGAATGTGACGCGGTTGCCGGCCGGCTTTTTGAGCCACAGCCGCGCGGTCTTGAAGTCATTCTCCCTGGGCAGCAGGCAGCCCGCCTGGATGTAGTTGCCGCCACCCTCGAACGAGAAGGACAGCCTGAGGCAGCCGGCTTTGTCGTGGCCGTTGCCGGCGTCCCATTCGATTCTTCCTGTTGCTCCGGGGAACTCCGGACCGTTGCTGAAGGTCCAGGACTTCACGGAGTCGGCGGTGTCAAAGGTCATCGGTGTTGCCGCTTGGGTGGCAGCGCTTGAGGTGAGCAGGACGGAAATTGCCGGAAGGATAGATCTTGCTGTCATGGTTTGCTCCATCGCCAGGATCGAATGGTTTCTCAGTTGTCGGCAGGTTGTGTCTGCGCCTCGCGGACGACGTCGACCTGCCGCGACGAGGCATCATACACGAAGGCGATGATGGCCTGAATCTGCGCCGGGCCGTCGTCGAGAAGCGATTTGTCGTGCAGGCGGCGCTGCAAGCCGGCTCGGTCCTCCGGCGGGTAATCAGCGAAGGCACTTGCCTGGCCGTCGCCGAAGAAGCCGGGCATCCGCGTTCCGGGTTGTATGCGTCGTGGGTTGCGCAGCCACATCGACACCCAGGGCCGTCGCAAGCGTCGATTTGCCCGCTGCAGATCGGGGGCGGTTGGATGGGCATTGGCTCCCGGCACGGCGGGGCTGCCGAACACATGGCACTGGAGGCACTGCAACTCCTGAAAGAGCGTCTGACCGTCGGCGACCTGGTCATCTGTGGCCGTCTCGGCAGGGGTATCGAGGAACGGGTGGTCGATCGAGTACACCTGTTGCAGGAATCCAGCGTCGGCGAGTGCTTGATCACAGGCTCTTGCGAAGGTGGAGCGGTCTGTTTCACGAGGATCCAGCCACTGGGCCGGTATCGCGCCGTGCGACAATGCGAAACGCCGCAGCCGATCGACGGCCGTCACGGCATTTTCCCACTCGGTCGTGTCTCGACCGCTGGTTGGGAAAAGCACATCGGCGACGGAGGGAATGCGGTCAGGAACTGATGCGGCGGAAAGAGGGCCGAGATGGGAATCTCGGCCCAGCGAAACTGATGCGGCGGAAAGAGGGCCGAGATGGGAATCTCGGCCCAGCGAAACTGATGCGGCGGAAAGAGGGCCGAGATGGGAATCTCGGCCCGGCGAATCTCGGCCCGGCGAATTTTGGCCCGGCGAATCTTGCCCCAGCGAGTCTCGGCCCGGCGAATTTTGGCCCGGCGAGGCTCCCTTCTTGATAGCCGCCAGCTTCTTACCGAGCCACCTCGACTGTTCGCCGCTGACGGCGGAGAAATACTCGGTCAGCAGCGTGGTTTGCTCGGTGCTGAGGTTGAAGCTTGGCATTCGCACGCTCAGCCACGGTCGGATCGTTGTGACGTCGCGCATGTACTGATAGGTCCACTGAGCCGTCACGCGCGCCCCCTGACCGGGAAGACGTGGCGGAGCCTCGGCAGCCTGAAAGTGGAGTTCGTCACCCGCCGGCTTCCAGTAGTAAGCGTGGATGGCGGCTCCGTTGCCGTCGATGGCGTGACAGGCGGTGCAGTTGAGCGATCGGGCGAGATTGCGACCCCTGGCGGCCACGCCCGCTGGTGAGTGGTCACTGATGATAAGCGACGCATCGACGTTGGGTGCCCGCCTGGACAGAACGAATGTGGCCAGGGAACCGGCTTGCGTGTTGTCCATGAAGAAATTGGGCATTCGCAGACGGGTCAGCGGCGGTTTGTCACGGCCGCGGTCCCACATTCGGGGATTACGCAGTTTGTGCCACACGAAAGATGCGTGCGTTCTCTCAATCTGGACCGTGAGATTGTCCGGAATCCAGCGGAGCCAGGGCTGCTCGCCGGTTGTCGGGTACAGTCTTTGGAATCGCGTGTCGGTCTTCGTACGTCGTAGCATCGGGTCGAAGAAGCCGAAGTCGAGTTGACCGGCCGGCTTGTCTGCCCACCGGGTCAGTTCCGGTCCTATTCGCGGGGCGCGCTCGAGACCGGGAATCTGGTGGCAACCGGCGCAGCCATAGTGAGCCAGCAGCCGCTGCCCGACAAAGGCCCATTGTTGCTGGACCGGCGTCATGGCTGCGACTCGATCGGCCGCGGGTTTACGACCCGAGGTCGCGGCCTGGAGCCGATCGGAGATCACGGCCTCTCCGCTCTCGCCGGCTGCGAGGACTTCACGTGTGATTGCCTCACATACGGCTTTGTAGTTCTCCGAGGATGCGCGGCCGGTCGTGGCTGGTCGCGTCGCCTGCATTTCACCGGTTTCCAGGTTGCTGAGGTACAAGGCCAATGCGGTAGCTTCGTCGAGTTCGTCGGCCGCCGGGGCCGGGGACGAGGTCGGCTGAGTGGTCAGCCTCATGCGAGGCATTCGTGCTCCCGGCGAGTATCGACCTGGGTCGGCGAGCCATTCTCGAACCCACGGCCCACCTCGCCGTTCGCCGCCCATGTTGGACAGGTCTGGTGCGTAACGCACCATGGCCGCTTGGACTGTGCCTTCCGGCGCAAACAAGACGTCGACGTCGTCTGAATGGCGCAAGTCCGCGTGGGTTCCGTTGTTTGAGTCGCCGGATTTGTGCCTCAGGTCAGCCGGCCGTGATGTGGCCAAGCCGTAAGGTCCGCTGCGACGCTCGGTAGGGGGGTGGCATCCCAGGCAGCCGAGTTCGTTGAACAACCGACGACCCTGTTCTCTGGCCGCTGTCACGACTTCGGATTCCTGCAGCTCAGGAGACCATTCTCGGCCCGGCTGCGATGGCTCATCCTGACTGATTGCGGCAAGATACGACCACATGGCGTCAATCTCAGCCGCGCTTCGGATGTCCGCATCGTTTCCGGCCGGCCCGATGTTGTTTTCCTGGCGGAATGATTGCGGCATGGTGGTCCAGGGCCGCAAATCCCGAGGCGACAACACGTATTCGCCAAAGAACCGTTCGTTGAGGGTGATTTGGGCTTTGGCCAGCGAGGGCCCAACCTTGGGCGCGTTATCTAAGCCCTCGATCAGATGACAGTTGACACATCCCCATCGTTCCACCAGGACACGTCCTCTATTAAGCCGGCGGGCGACGGCGGGGCCGGCGGGCATGGTCGTGTCGGAGATTTGCGGGTGGCACTTTGCACAGCCGGCCTCGGTGCCCCATAACGGGAGCATCGGCCGCTCCATGGCGGCGCGGGCCGTGCCGGCCGATATCTTGGCGTGCCCGGCGAGCACGAAGTCCGTTTCATCGCCGTTGCCTTCGTGGCACACCGTGCAGCCCATCTGTTTCATCGGGTGTGGCGAGCGGTCGGAGACGTAGAGGTCGAGTTGGGGGTGCGCCGCGGCAGGGGTATCGCAGTTGAGCAGTGATGAGCCGCTTTGCCGGAGATGCCTATTAGCGTCTATCACCAAATCGCCAAGGAGCGAGACTTGGTCAACTGGACTCAACGCGGGCCAGATCCGACTGTTGTCTTGGGCTTTGGGGAGGCCAGGTACCTCAGTTACCCACCCACCCAGTCGTGAATCCTGAGACTCGCTCCGCGGATTCAGGTTCTGCCGTCGGATACGCTCGCTGATTTGGAGCAGAGCATCGGTCAGCTTCGTGGCCAGTCGGTGAGTGCTGAGGTCGTCGGCGTCGATTGCTGCATGACAGGTCATGCAGCGGTCGGTGGTGGCCGTCTGTGTGAAGTGCAGATCACGGCGGACCAGAGGGAGCACCACTTGGCGGATGGCGAGCGACTCGGACGGCGGCGCCGGCTTTGTGTGGACTTGCCCTGAGGCCAACTCGTTCAGTCGTCGCAGAGCGGTGCGAGTCTCAGTCACGTTCCTTTGATGAGTCTTCCAGGCGGGCGTCAGGTCCAGCCAGATCCACGCCAGCAGGCTGATGAGCAGTGCGAGGCTTGCGCAAGCGAACACCACGCTGAGCCGACGCATCTCACAATAGCGGTTGCTGCCGTCTGCCATGGGCCATCGCGTTAGAAGAGTGCCGGTCAGCCCACAGCGTCGGAGATTCGCTTGCACTGGGTCAACAGCCCGGCGAGTTTTTCGAGCGGCCACACGGTGGCCGAATCACTTTTGGCTTTGGGCGGATCGTCGTGGACCTCGAGGAACAGGGCATGGGCCCCGGCAGCCACGGCCGCATTGGCCAGGGTCGGCACCAGCTCTCGTTGTCCGCCTGACTGAGTTCCCGCCGCACCTGGCAACTGGCAAGAATGGGTTGCGTCAAAGACGACGGGAGCGAAATGGGCCATCTTGGCGATGGAGGTCATATCGTTGACCAGCCGCCCATATCCGAAGAAGGTTCCCCGTTCAGTCAGGAGTACGCGCTCGTTGCCGGCCTGACGGACTTTCCCGACGGCCAATCCCATCTCTTCAGGGGACATGAACTGTCCCTTCTTGATGTTGACCGCGCGGCCTGTGTCGGCGGCTGCGACCAGGAGGTCGGTCTGGCGGCAGAGAAAAGCGGGAATCTGCACTACATCCAGGACTTGTCCGGCCGCAGAGGCCTGTTCGGGGGTGTGTATGTCAGAGGTTACCGGTATGCCGAGCGTCATGTGGACTTCGGAAAGGATCGCCAAGCCGACCTCAAGGCCGGGTCCTCTAAAGCTGCTTATGCTGGAGCGATTGGCCTTATCAAAGCTGGCTTTGAAGATCAATGGGATGCCGACCTTGTCGGCGACGGCCTTGATCGCCTCGGCGAGGCGAAGAGTATGCTCGCGAGACTCGATCACGCAGGGGCCGGCGATAAGAACCAGCCCGCGGCCGGGGCCGATACGGATGCCGGCGACTTCGATGCTTGGGACGGGGCTGAGATCTGTCATGGTGTGGATTCTACAGTCTTGTCGCTTCAGGTGGAACAAGCACGCGGAGGGCTCTGGGGCGAACCTTCAGATCGAGCGGCAGATGTCCAGCGGCCTCCCCGTCAAGCTCCACAGGAACAGGGTCGTCGGACTCGACGCGAACGTTTTGGAGACGACGGTACAAGACGCCGCCATGCTCCACGTGCGTGCGAAGCATTGTCCGCAGCGAGTGCCCTATCAGCCGAAGCCGGCCGCGGCAGGGAAAAACACAGAGGTCGAGAAGTCCGTCATCGCAAATTGCGTCGCGGATGACTCTCAGGCCGAGCGAGTAGCGGGGCAGATTGCCGACGAACACCAGACCCTGGCCTTCCCACAGCAGCGAATTCCCGTCGTAGACCCGAAGTCTCGGGAAACGATGTTCCCAGAAGGTTCTCCACAACGGGGTGCTGTAGGTCAAGTGGCTGATGTGACCGGTGCGCGTGCCAGCAAGCCGATGGACGACTTCGGCGTCAAAGCCGACCCCGGCGACGATGAGAAACGACCGGCCATTGGCCTGCCCAAGATCGATGAGTCGGACTTGGCCGTGCAGGAGGCAATCGAGGGCGGCTCGGGGGTTGGCGTGGAACAGAAAGCTTTTGGCAAAGAGGTTTTCGGTGCCCGTGGGCCAGACGACGAGGGGCAAAGGACCGTGGGCCAATCCATCTGCGACCTCGTGAACGGTCCCGTCTCCGCCGACGGCCATCACCGCTCGGATGGAGCTTGCGTTTCTCGGATCAGCCGAGATCTCGGCTGCGAGTCGTCGTGCGCTGCCCGGCCCGTGGGTGACCTGGTAGTGAATTTCGATGCCAGCCTGCTTCGCCAGGGCGATCATTTGGCTTAGCGGCCTGCGGTCCGTCCCCGCACCGGCTATCGGGTTGACTATCAGAACGGCCCTCGTTCGCGCGTAAGTCATTTCCAGGGAAAGCCTTAAAGGCCTGGAGCGGTTTTCCATGGCGAAGGCAGAACGGCCTGTCGCTTGCCTTGGACCCGCAGAGTGCTTGGGTTTGCGGCTATTCTCGCCTCAAATGAGGTCCATCAGCAAGATCCGGAGGCCATTGGGGTGGAAACAAGGGATGCCGGGGTGAACGGGCAATCCGTCGGCAAGTCAACCCGTGGGGGTGCAGAACGGTTCAGGCATGGGGGTACGAGCGGCTATTGGAGAGGTTGCAAGCGACTATGTCTCGATTGACCTCCCTGAAGTCGATTGGGAACGGGTCAGACAGCGGGAGCGGGTGATTCGTGACGGTCGCGGGTTTGAGACAGGCGCCTCCGGTGTTTGGGACCCTACCTTTCGCCACTTGCCGAGGGGCGACAAAGGGGAGTACAGGTCAAGGGGTAGCCCAGCGCGGTTCCGGGCGAATTTGGTCACCATAAGATACTTGCTGTCAATAAGTTATATCGTTTCTTGGGTTCGTTTGACGCGGCGGTCTGGCAACTGCCGAAGTCTGGCGGGGAAATTAGCGGTGCTTGTGCGGAGGTTATCCATTTTGACTTTTGGGTTCGTTCGGCTGGGAGTGGGGAAAAAGGCAAGTTGTCACCGGCCGGGCAGACCGTGGAGTGAGGCTGCTTACATGTCAAAGAGCCCGGAACCGCAGGCGCCCGCCAAGTGCGGGCAGAGGATCTCTGCTGATCCCGGTGATGACATAACACGATGGCATACTCCGGCGGGATGCGTGTGTGCGGAGCGGCGTGGGGGAGGGATGACCGATGCCTGGCGCCGAGGGGGTTTGAACAACTCGCCCAGGGGGCTTGTGGCCGAGGCTAGAACATCCAAAAATGCATAGCGAACCGGTTACGGGGGGTGGTTGTTCGTGCAAGCGGCTGGGCTGGGGCGCGGGGCCGGAGCATTCAGGGCGTGGGGCAAGGTACCTTGCATGATGATGATATATGAGTAGACTCTTTAAGCTTTCCCGGGGTCATGGTTGTGTAGCAGCGGGGCCGACCCGGGGGAATGCGCTGGTTCTCACACGCGATAATACGGAACAACATAGGAGAAATGATGGACAACGTCCTCGCGTTGATTCGTGAAAAGAGGCTCGACGAGGCGGAGGCGGAGCTGAGCCGCCTGCAACCTGGCGATGCCAACTACCACTGTGCTCGGGGCTTGCTGTTGAAGGCCAAGGGAATGACGCAGGAAGCGATAGATTCGCTGGAGGCAGCGTGTCGGATGGACGCGAGCAGTCTGGAGGCGGTCTTTCACGCGGCTCGCATACAGGACCTTTACGGCGATGACGAGGCGGCCATCGAAAACTATCGCAAGCTGGTCGAGCGTCCGACGGTTCCGGTCAACGTTCTTTTGAATCTGGCGGTGCTGCTCGAGGACCACGACGAATACGAAGAAGCTCTCAAGCTTGTCGAGCGCGTCTTGAGGGAATATCCCAATCACGCCAGGGCCCGGTTGTTCCGGAAAGACATCAAGAGCTCGATGAACATGCTGTATGACGAAACGCAGGAGCAATCGCGAGAGCATCAGAGCGCTCTTCTGGAAACGCCGATCACCGATTTTGAGCTGAGCGTCCGCAGTCGCAACTGTCTCAAGAAGATGAACATCAACACGATCGGAGACCTGCTGCGGATCACGGAGGCGGAGCTGTTGTCCTATAAGAACTTCGGCGAGACGTCGCTGGAGGAAATCCGGGCAATGCTTCAGCAGAAGAATCTGAGGATCGGAATGCTCAGGGAGGAGTCGCAGAAGGCGACCCGATCGATGCCGCAGCGTCAATCGCCTCCCCAGGGTTCTCCTGACGCGCTCAACAAGCCGCTTTCGGAGATTGAGTTTTCCGGCCGTTCGCGGAAATGTTTACAGAGGCTGGGCCTGGTGACCCTGGGAGATCTCACCCTCAAGACCGAAGCGGAGCTGTTGGCCACCAAGAACTTCGGGCAGACTTCTCTGAATGAGGTCAAGCACAAGCTGGCAGAGTTCGGATTGTCGCTTCGCAAGTGAGCACCCTCGTGCGGATGGTTAGAGCTTTGCGGCCGGACACCTGTGCGGCTTGCGCGCATGTTTCCGGATCGCAGTGCGTTTGGGTTGCGACCCGCAGAAAGGCGGTCCGTCAGCGTAATCGGGCATCGAGGCTCGATGTGCCCTGGGGGCATCGGGGCGGCATGGCCGACCGAGGTCACAGGGACGGCGAGAGGTGTGAATAATGGGGCGATTCGAAGGGCGGCAGGAGTTGCTCGGGCTGCTGATTCCGGTGCTGTTCATGACCGGGTGCGATGGTCCGAGCTCCGAGCCGGTTGCTGCGCCGCTGCGTTCCGTTGCGACGGCTCGGTCGGCCCCGGGGCTGGACCGTACGATGCGGGTTCTGCTTGCCGCCGATCTTCCCAGTTATCAGGTGGCGGTGCCGGGTCTTTTCGATCTGATCGATGCGGACGGGCACAAGGTTCTTTGCCAGGACGCGGGCGCGCCGCAGTTGACGATCCAGTTTGGGCCAGGGGCAATCGCCTTCCTTGAGTTGGAGCGGGTGTTTGAGGTTGAGGCCGTCGAAATCGTGCCGCACGGTCCCGAACCGGTGACGGTGTTTCTTGGCGATCAACGTTCGAGGTATGCGGGCACGTTGACCGTGTACCGATACTCCGACGACACGGGCGCGCTGGTCAACAGCGTCGACGTGGAGGATTACCTGGTCTCGGTGGTCGCATCGGAGGCGCCGGCCACCTTTCATCCCGAGGCTCTTCGTGCGCAGGCGATCGTGAGTCGGACCTACGCATGGTATCAGAAGCGGATGGCCCCGCCGGGCAGGCGGTGGGATCTGATGGCTAGCGAGGGGTCGCAGGTGTATTCGGGCATACCATGGGCTCCTGCCGGGCGACTGTCTGCGGAGGCCGTTCGGGATACGCAGGGGCTGGTCTGTACGTGGAGGTCGCCTCAAGGCGAGCGGATTTTCTGCGCGTACTTCAGCTCAACTTGCGGCGGTCACACGCAAGCCGCAGGTCCGGTCAAGAATGAGTCAACCATTCCCCCCTTGTCGGGCAATGTCAGGTGCGATTACTGTGCCGATTCGCCGTGGTTCTCATGGGGGCCGGTCAGGATCAGCAAGAAGGTTGTTACGAAGCGATTGCGACAGAAGTATCCCAGGTTTCAGAATCTCAGCCAGATCGAGGAAATCCAAGTTGTTGAACAGACGGCACAGGGTCGTCCGGTCCGCCTTCGACTGCTCGACGCCAGGAAACGGTCGATCGAGCTGGAAGCGGAGAACTTTCGGCTGACGGTCGACCCGACCGGGCGCGAATTGCGGAGCACGTTCTGCAAGATCCAGTCCCGCGCCGATCATTTTGTGTTCTCGGAAGGAAAGGGTTTCGGGCACGGTTTAGGTCTTTGCCAGTATGGCGCCGATGGCATGGCCAGGGCGGGCGCCGATGCGGCATACATCTTGAGGCATTATTATCCTCAGTCGAGCCTCAAGCGGGCCTATTGATCTTTTTCGCGGACGCCGGCAAGGGGCAGCCGGGGTGAGAGCAGGGGCGTGGAATCTGCCTGGCCGGACCGCCTGGCCTGCAGGGATGGTGACATGACAGCCGGATCCCGACACGTTCTGTCCGCACTGGTTCGCATCGCCATCTGCGTTTTTGCGGTGTACTGGCTGGCTCGCGCGACCGAATGGGATCAGTTCAAGCAAGCCATCCTGGCGGCGGACTGGGG
>Ga0116145_1003552_pt1 | contig 13005 bp, 9 predicted proteins | sample AD_JPNHG1_MetaG_FD_89747 | JGI IMG/M metagenome (GOLD analysis project Ga0116145, IMG submission 89747) | Active sludge microbial communities of municipal wastewater-treating anaerobic digesters from Japan - AD_JPNHG1_MetaG | ecosystem: Engineered > Bioreactor > Anaerobic > Digestate | place... | reverse complement strand
TTATATGTAATCTACTACTTAAAAGTGATATACTGCTAAAGACTTTCCACTATCATTTCCATATTGTCATAAGGGATCGATAAGGGAATGATATGGGAATTATAAGGGAAGGATATAGGAAGCTATGAGGCGTACTGAGGCGTCCTAAAAAATTGACACTAAATTAAAAAAAGGAGATACTGAAAAGCTATAAATCCCACAGATAAAAATGGGTGTGGATATCCACACCCATTTTATGTATGTTGCAAGTATCAGGGATGGTTACTTTTGTTAAACTGCGATAACTTCTTTAACTTCAGGAACTTCTTCCTTAATGATACGTTCAATACCAGCTTTCAGAGTTAAGGTTGCCATAGGGCATCCGTTACAGGTACCCTTCAAACGTACTTCAATAACATTATCGTCACGGATATTAATTAGTTCGACATCACCTCCGTCTGCTTGAATAGAAGGGCGAACTTTATCCAGTATGCTTTCTATTTTTTGTCGTTCTATCACTGTATTTCCTTATTTTATGAGATTAATTGATAGTTCCTCTCCAGAAGGAGAAACTAGCTTTAGCTGATCACCTTCCAGATAGCCAATTTGTTGAGACACACCATCATTATTCATAACCCAACTATTGCTATCTGGATCAAAAGAAAGAACTGTGTTTTCATTACCAGTGCCATCGTTGGGTTGAGAAATAATTATTTGGTTTTTACTGATTTCGAATTTATATTCACCATTAGGACCTTCAGCATATTTAATTATCTTTTCATTTTCGTTCATAGTTAAAGGATTGCTGCCTGTCCAAAATTCAATGGTGTTAAACAAACAAATGTCCAGAATCATAGATGCTTCATAAACTGGACATATCCAAAAAGCCCAGTTAACAATACTCTGGACATATTTGTTACCTAAACTGCCATTAAAGTTATACACTTTTTTGGTTAGTGACATATTGCCATAGCATCCGAAGATACCGACGAGGATAAATATCGCTAATAAAGCGAGGCTAATGAGACGTGTGATTCTTTTCATTGTACGCTCCTTTTTTACTGGGATTCTTTTTTAGCATGGATATTTTTGGTAGTTATGAAATAGAAAGCCGGAATAATTATTAGAGTAAGGAAAGTGGAAACTACCAATCCTCCAATGGATACAATTCCCATTGGTCTGGTCATTTCAGCTCCTGTACTACCAATACCTATAGCCATTGGTAACATACCAAATATAATAGCCAAGGTAGACATAACTATCGGCTTTAATTTCATTTTACCTGCTTCCATTAAAGCATCGTGGACACTATATCCATCCCTGCGTTTAATATTAACATAGTCCATTATTAATATAGCGTTATTAACAACAATGCCAACTAACATTATTATAGACATCATAGAAACGATGTTAAATGTTTGTCCGGCAATAAGTAAGGAGAGAACTACTCCAATTAATGCCAGAGGGACTGTTGCCAAAATTAAAACAGGTTGTGCAAAACTCTCCAGAATTGCTGATAATAACATATAGGTTAAAATTACAGCAAGAATAAAGGTGCGAACCATATCAACTGTTGTTTCTTGCATCATTTTTGCTTCTCCACCCCATTCAAAACGATAACCACTAGGAAAATTGAATTTTTGTATCCGTTTATTAATTTGAGAAGTTATATCGCTTAGATGGTATCCGCTTGCTATATCGCCGGTGACCATAACAGTTTTATAACGGTCATAATGAGTTATTCTATTAATCCCTGAAGAGAAATCAACATCTGCTAATTGGGAAACAAGGTAATTCCTGCCCATCACAACAACATTCAGATTTCTAATCTTATCCGGGGTGTTAACTACATCATCTTCCAGAGAAATTTTTAAATCGTATTGATTACCGCTTTCTCTGTATTCGGTAGAAACTAAACCTTCTACATTTGCTCGTAAAGCTAATGCTAAATCATAGACTGTAGCTCCTGCTGCAGCAAGTTTATCTCTTTTGGGATAGAGAGTAAGCTCAGACCTGCCCCAACGGCTGGAAGTGTCTAAATTGATTAAACCTGGTATATCTTCAATCGCTTTAATAACTTCATTTTTAAGCTGTTCCAAACGATCAATATCTTGACCTTCAAGCATAAATTCCACAGCAGAACGGCCTCCACCTCCCATGCCCATAGAAGAACCTGCTATTTTTATTTTAGCATTTGGTATATCAGCAAGCTCTTTAGTTAAGATATCTACTAATTGATTTGCAGAATATTTACGATCCTGTCTATCCACCAGTTTGATATCAGCACTGGCTAAATTGGTTCCTGTATCAATAAAGCCACTGGAACCAAGATTTGTGAGTATATGCACGATTTCTTTATGTTTTGCTAACCGATTTTGAATTATATCCATTGTTTTAGCTGTTTCTTCTAAATTGCTTCCCTGAGGCATTTCTATTGAAACAGTAAGATTGCGTTGGTCTACATTTGGTATCATTTCCATCCCCACTACAAAAGCAAGGCCAACTGAAATCAATAACGCCACAAGAGTAAACAAAAGGATACTAACGCTGGTTTTCTTTGATCTTAAAACATAGCTTAAAAATTTGGAATATACATTACTAAATTTATCAAACATTTTATCAAATGATTGTCCCCATTTACTAACTTTTTTCTCTTTAGGTATAATTTTGGATGCAAGCATCGGAGTAATAGTAAAAGCTGTTAACAGAGAAAATAATGTAGCTACAGTTACAGTTATGGCAAATTCCGTAAAGAATCGTCCTACCATAGAAGTCATAGTAGCAATGGGGAGGAATACCACAATATTGGTTAAAGTAGATGCCAAAACTGCAGTACCAATTTCGTTTGTTCCTATTTGGGCTGCTTGTTTTCTGGTTTTACCCATATCTTTATGTCGGAAAATATTCTCTAAAACAACAACTGAACTGGAAACTAATATTCCTACTGAAGTGGATAATCCCATCATTGTCATAATATTGAAAGAATAGCCAAAAAGCTGCATAAATACAAATGTGGAAATTATGCAATAAGGCATTGATATTGCTACAATAAGGGTTGAACGCAAATCGTGTAAAAAGATGAAGAGAACCAATCCTGTAAAAATTATACCCAGAAGAATATTCACCAAAGTAGAATTAATAGTGTCTTTGGTAAAGACGCTATCATCACGCATAACTTCAAGTTTCACACCCTCAGGAAGACCCTTATTTAAAATTGGTATTTGTTTTGTAATTTCTTCTGCAACACTAACAACATTTCCGTCGGAAGCATTAGTAATAGATAAACGCACAATATTGTCGTCTTTCAAGTTCTCCTGAATATTGAAATAAATTGCTTTGGAACGAACTTCTTCAGTAGTATCCGAAACTCGTGCCAATTGGGATAGTTTTTTTACTCCAAAAGCTGTGGGTATATCAGTATTCTCTATCTCTTTCACATTCTGAAATTCACCTTTTAACCTTACTGAATATTCCTGAGTTCCATGCGTAAAGTTTCCTGCAGGCATATCCAGATTTGCTGCAGCAAGAATTCCACTTAATTGTGATAATGATATATTATTCTCAAAAACAACCTTATCAGTAAGCCGTACATCAATTTGCCTTTTCGCTCCTCCAGTTAATGAAACCCTCGCTACACCTGGAATTTGAGATATACGATCTTTCAGCTCTCCATCAGCAAGTTCATATAAATCCTTGGGAGGCATATTGCCTGAAAGAACCAAGTCCATTATAGGAAAAGCAGTAATATCCATTTTCAGAACTATAGGTCTATCTGTGCCATCAGGTAAACTGCGAATAACGGCATCCACCTTGTCTTTCACTTCCTGATTGGCAACATCTATGTTCTTACCTAATTTAAAAGCAACCATCACAATAGACACATTCTCCATCGAGTATGATTGCATAAAGTCAATCTGACTAACTGTAGCAACTGCTTCTTCTATCGGCTCGGTAACTTGAGATTCAATTTCTCGTGGACCAGCTCCTGAATATACGGTTTGAACAACTACATAAGGCAATTTTAAATCTGGCATCAGGTTTAGAGGCAAATTAAAATAGGCAAGAACTCCAAACACTATAAACACCATTATTGCCATAGTGACCAAAACAGGTCGATTAATTGAAAGATCTGTTAAAAACATAGTTCCAACATCCTTATTCAATAACGCGCAGTTTCGCGCCTTCTGTTAACAAATTTAAACCTTCAGTAATGAGAATATCGCCAGGATTCAAACCACTGATAACTTCGTAGGCAAGAGTATTATCTAATCCTGTAGTAATTTCTCTTTTTACAGCTTTACCATCTTGATTCAACCATACATATTTTGTCCCATTATTACTTTGTATTTGGTGACGCTCTACAACTATCACATTTGGCTTGGTAAGAATTTCTATAGATATCTCTGCTGTAACTCCATAGTTGATTTTTTTATTCATCCCCGGAAAGGCCACTTCCACTCTAAATGCTTTAGTGGAACTATCCATTGCTAAAGATATTTCTGATACTCTTCCAGAAATAGTTGTATCTAACCAAGTAGCGGTTGCTTTAGCACCTTTTCTAAATTTGGTAATTTCGGTATCCGGAACCATCACAACAGCTTTGTATCCATTTGTAGAAGCAACTGTAAATAGATCTTTTCCTGGATAAGCTCTTTCACTCGGATTCACATTCATAGCAGTGATAATTCCACTAATTGGAGCACGGACATTTATCATCTTGTCGCTAACTTCTAAATTAGCTTTAGATACTTTATACTGAGTTTCCACATTATCCAGATCTTGCTGACTAATTGCACCTTGGGCAAAAAGTCGTTGCATACGCTCATAAGTTGTCTTGATGCTATTAAAAGCTGTTAAAGCCTGTTCATACTGTGCAGATGGTGTATTCTGTGGAAAACAGACTATAATCTGATCTTTAACAACTCTATCGCCCACTTTGGCGTTAATTCTGGTAATTACATCTGAAACCATTGCCTGGACAGTGGTTTCTTCCATTCCATTAAGAGTTGCATTGTAAAGAAGGTTTTGACGGAAGGTAGATGGTTCAACAACTGTTTGGCGAATGGGAATTCCTTCCTCGCTATATATTTGTTCCATACTCTTTCCCTCTTCCTTTTTTTTAGAACAGGCAAAGGTGAGTATCAGGATCAGGACTGTTAGAATTACTAAATACCTTTTCATAATTTTATTATCTCCATTTATAGGGCTATACCAATTGATTTTTTTAAGTTTCGATCAGCAGATATAATCTCATAGATCGATTGATAATATTGCAGTTTAATAGTTTGTAGTGTTAATTGGGCATCAAAAACCTCAAGCTGGATACCAACATGGTTATCATAACGCACTTGGGCAAGCTGCAATCCGCGTTCAGCTAGATGAATATTCTGAGTTTGTACATTATGATTTTCCCAAGCGTGATAATACTTTTGATAATCCTGCTTTATTTGTAAAGCGATCAGTTCTTCCGTATCTCTTTGTTGCAGTTTTGCTTTTTGATAGTCGTAGCGCGCATAATCTCGCTTAGCTGTATTAGTCAAACCAGTAAAAATAGGCATCTGAAAACCTAAGCTGATTCCATATTTATGCCCGAAATCATCATTTTGTATAGCATATTCATCCGCTGATGTATACAATGAATAATCAGCACTGAGGGCTACATTAGGCAAATAATTAATTTTCTCTACCTTATATTGCAATTCCTTCATCTGTGTGCTTATGCCTATCAGTTCAATTTCATTTCTTTGTTTTAAAGCTTGCTCTGTTGCATCTTCTAAAGTAATTTCTATTCTTTCAGGAAGGACAAATTCACCTTCAGGAACTATATCACTATCTTCTTCACCAATTTGTTTCCGAAAAGCAGAAACAGCTATATCATAATCATTTTTGGCTTTCAAAACTTGGGGCTCCAATTTAGCTACACCTAGGCGAGCTTGTAGGAGGTCAAATTCTGAAACCTGACCTTCCTGATTAAAAAGTTCAACGCGTTCCAAATGCCTTCTGGCTATTTGTAAACCATCTTCCTGAACTTCCCATAGTTTTTGTGCTAACAAACACTGATAAAACAGTTCTGTAGTTTTTAGAACAACATTCTGTTCTATAATCTTATAATTGATTCTCTGAAGCTGACGATAGTAATTACCAGCTTTTATCCCGCTTCCAAGTTTACCCCCAGAATAGACAATCTGGTTCATTTGCAGTTGCATAGAAAAAGAACCTGCCTCTGCAGGAGAGGTTGGAATCATAGAATTCACCACACTGTTTATCACTCCAGCCAAATATTCTTCATTATTTGTGGGTGAATCATCTAAACCTGCACTTATATCCATTTTGGAAGGTATTGCTGAATCTGGATAATAGGTCTTACTCAATCCGTAAGCACCTTTTAAATTTAATTGTGGATATGCAGAGCCACGAACCTGTTTATAAGATTCATCAGATTTTCTGATTTCTTCCTGAGCCATCAACAGTTCCTTATTGTTCTGTTTAGCTTTTGTGATGCTGTTTTCCAAGTCGATAGCATACACACTGCTTAATATAAAAGTAAGCAGAGCTAATACAATTAGTGTCTTTTTCATATTTTATCCTCGTTTCACAATTCCATATAGTAGCATCTTAATAATAAAATCATTATCCCGCTCAATCATTTCCAGCAAGCGGGGAACATCAACTATTTTTAAACCTGGTTCGCCAATTACAAACCAATCTGTTATCACTTCACAGAGCCTATCTTCAGAGAAACGATCATCAATTAGATCTTCTTTTTTCCCAAGTTGGATTATTTCAGAAAGTATCTGCATCATAACTTCCCTACTTCTTTCTCTATGTTGATGTAACTGTTTCTGAAAACTCTGGGGAATGTTTATTAAACACTCAATCAGGATGGGCATATTTTCATAAATAAGCTTGATGGGAAATCGTAAAAATTCCGTCAACTTTTCCTCGAATCCCTCTGTAGCATTAAGATGCTGACGCAACATAGTAAAGTACTCTCTTGTTTTTACTTCTATTGAGGCAATAAAGAGATCCTCTTTACTGGGAAAGTAATAATACACTGTCCCTTTGGCAATTTGTGCTGCAGCAGCAATCTCATCCAGAGAAGTCTTGGCAAAGCCGAAACGGGTAAATAGCTGAGTAGCCATTTCCAATATCAACTTTTTCTTATTCGGTAACGCGCTCATTCTCCTTCCTTATATTATATTGTTTATCATCAACTTATAAAATCACAACTGAATAACTGAACCATTCCGGTCAATTAGTTTAATAAGTCAAGAAATTTTTCTTGATAGGTGAGATTACATACCGTAGAGCTGTAAACTGAAAGCATATAAAAAACACTATTATTTAAAAACAAGAATAGCTAAAAGCAATTCATATAAGCTGTTTTACATTTTTCCTTGCAGCCAGACCCCAATATTTAATCAATATATAGTATAAATAAAAGATGCTCTGTATATGAGCTTCGTTTCTTTGCAATAGATAAGGTTTTTTTACCTTTATTGCTTGAATCCCCAATGTCGCTGTAATCGTATTCTTTAATGGATAATATAGCTTTTATTCATCCTATAATCTTGTAAAGATCTTCTTTATAATACCTTTTTCAGTTTTGATGCTCAAGATATAAATGCCCGAAGCAACTTTATTGCCAGTCTCATTACAACCATTCCAATTCAAGACATATACTCCACTATTTTGTCTGTTGGGAAAGCTTTTCACCAATTGCCCTTTGATATTATAAATTGATGCTTCACTGGTTAACCCCTCACTGTTTTTTAATTGAAACCGAACAATATCGTGGGAAGGATTGGGGTATATCAATACAATCTGCGGACTTGATTCAATTCCGGGATCAGAAATTGCTTGGGTTTCCCCATTTACTTTTACTATAAAAGAATATCTATTGGAAGAAGGCGGAATAAAAAAATCGCCAAAATGCAAGCTATCAGTTGAATTGGAGCCAGTAATCACACAGCCCCCTGTTTCTAAAGCAGTAATATCTATAATATTCAGATAGAATAAATAGCCAGCATCATAAGTTTGCAATCCCCATTGCCATTGCCCTTGCGGATTTGCCATAGCTACATAGATATTGGCATTATTATGATATCCGGTTAAAGTATCATCACCAAAAGTATAATTGCCCCATAACTTACCGGTAATATAGCAATTACCTGTTTCATCTCCACAGATTTTGGTTGGTATGCAATGTCCCATTGCAGAATCATCATTATACCATTCCCAGTTTTGATTAAAATCCAATTTTCCGCAATAAGTAAAAGCATCTAACCGATTATTTTGCATACTATCTGTTATAATAAAAAAAATATCACAAGTAATATAACTATTGCCAAAAGGGTCAATATAGCTATCCATAATCCCCATTCCGCCATCACTGATCCTTTCACCCCAAATTGCATTGCCGTTAACATCCAGTTTTACGATATAACCACTTGTTTCCTGGCTGGTTAAAATTACCTGATTAGGATAACCAAATGCACATTGATAGAGAAAATAACCGGTTATGTAACAGTTTCCAAAATTATCCGTTCCCAAATTTGCACATTCTGGACAACCATATACACTACTTGCTTGTTGAGCCCATATAGGATTTAACTGGTTATCCCATTTGCTAATAAATAATCCCACATAAGCATTAGTTAAATTTGTGCTGCCAATAGTAATGGAATATCTATAATTTCCGCTTAAAAACAAAATTCCATCTAAAGTTACAGCCAAACCTTTTAAGGTGTCTTGATCCTCGGAGCCAACAGCTATTGCATTCAGTATATTTCCTGCAGAGGATAATATCACACAAAAGATATCACTATTACCATTATTTTCCAATAGTGTTGTTCCAACTGTAAAATCCTGGTAAAAAAGACCTCCTACATAGATATTATCTTCTGCATCCACTGCAATTTTATGGGCATATTCAGCTCCTGTTCCACCTATTGAACAAGCCCAAAGCCAATTACCTTCAACATCAAGTTGAGCCACAAAGGCATCTCTTGACCCTGCAGAATTAAGAGTTATTGCTCCCAAACTGAGTTCTCCTTCAAAATAGCCGGTTACATTAATTCTATCCTGAGAATCACTTTTAAGGTTATAAATAATACAGTTTCCGGTGCAAAAAGTTCTTTGCATCCAAGCCCATTCGGGAGGATTGCCCATTAAGGCACCAGCAAAAATCAATAGGACGACGAGCAATGTATTTTGCTTCATTTTACACCTCTTTATTGATATTTCATAGCTATTGGTTATCAGTATATACTACTTATATCTCTCTTTTAGCTTATATCCTTTATTAACCTTATGTCTTTCGGAAGATATCCTTTTTTTGTTAGGTATCTAAGGATAGTTGTTTTCTGATAGCTTCTTCCAGTTCAGAACGCGTGAAAGGTTTTGCCAAAAAGTAAATATCAGGAGTAATGGTTCCGTATTGGGAAAGAAAATTATCTGAGTATCCGGACATGAGAATGATTTGTACCCCAGGTAAGTACTTCTTTATTTCGCTTGCAAAAGCGATACCATTTAAACCGGGCATTATAACATTGGATATTATTAAATCCGGTGTTAACTCTTGGTGTCGGATTTTTATCAAGGCATCATCTCCACTTACAGAAGTAAGGACTTTATACCCTAATTTAGTAACTGCTTTACTGGTTAAAAAGCGAATAGCCTCATCATCTTCTACAACTAAAACTGTTTCCAGATGACCTGCAACTTTAGGTTTAGGTGCTTCAATGGGAATCACTTCAGGAATTTCTTCTGTTGCAGGAATGAGGATAAGGAAAGTTGTTCCTTTACCGGGAGCAGATTTTACTTTTATATATCCACTAGTACTTTGAATAATTCTATAAACGGTCACCAAGCCGAGTCCAGTGCCATTTTGATTACTTTTTGTTGTAAAAAAAGGCTCAAAAAGGCTCTTCTGGGTGGCTTCATCCATTCCGATTCCAGTATCGGAAATAGTTAATAGAACATATTTACTTGGACGAATATCTGGGTGCTCTTTATAAAAAGCAGAATCGGGAATGTAGTTTTTCAAACTAATTGTTAATTTTCCTCCTTTCGGCATTGCCTCGCCAGCATTGATGGCTAAGTTCAATATAACCTGTTCCATTTGTACTACATCAGATTTTATAAAGGCAAGGTCTTCCTCACAATTCAGTTCAATTTCGATATTCTCATTAATAAGTCGTCTAATCATCTTAGTCATATCTTCTAAAATGTGGTTTAGTAATATGGGTTCTGGTTTTACTATTTGTTTTCTGCTAAAAGATAAAAGCTGTTTTGTTAAATTAGAAGCTCTTTTCCCTGCTTTCATAATTTCTTCAATATCCGCTTTTATAGGATTATCGGGAGAAATCTGAGAAAGTGCTATTTCAGCATTCCCCATAATAACCGTTAAGATATTATTAAAATCGTGAGCTACGCCCCCTGCAAGTTGTCCGATAGTAATCAATTTTTGGGCTTGCGAAAGCTGTTCATTCAATTCATGTTCTTTCATTTCTGCATATTTGCGATTTGTCAAATCTTGAAAATAACCATATACATTGGTTACTTTTCCTTTTTTCGTAATCGGACTGCCTACAGTACATATATATTTTTTATTACCCTTGGCAGTAGTAATCCATCCCTCTATGGAATAAGGGATAGCGTTAATATGACAATTCACAAAGGAACTTTTGATCTTTTTTCTATCAGTCTCGTTGTAACAAAGCATTATAAGTTCATACATTTTTCGATCTTCAATTCCTTTATATTTATTCAAATCAAGATCAAAAATAAGGTAAACTTGATCTGTCCAATACATTTTCTTACAGGCGACCTCCCATTCCCATCCTCCTAAATTACTAACTCTTTGGGTTGCTCTTAACAATCTTTCATTTCGTTGCAACAGCTTCATTGCCTGTTTACGAGCAAGAGCTTCCTGTTCAGTTTCTAACATTTTCTGTTCTAATTTGCGTACCAAGCGTTCACTATATAATTTCTGCACTTCCTGTTCATATTCTGCAGTAGCGGAAATTTCGAACGATTCATCTTTGCTCTGTTCTATAACCCTTTCTAAAGTATCAATAATATCTCTGGGGTCAGCAGGTTTTATTAAAAAAGCGTTAGCACCTATTTTCTCCGCAAATTCTTCATCTTTAGTTCCGGTATAGGTGGCAGTATAGAAAATAAAGGGAATATGTTTTAGCTTTTCGTCTTTTCTGATTTCCCGACAAAGAGTGAATCCATCCATAACAGGCATCAAAACATCGCTGAAGATCAAATCCACTTTCTCTGTTTGCAGTTTAATAAGAGCTTCTTTACCATTTAGAGCGGTTATAACCTCGTATCCATAACCCTTAAAAAGCGATTCCAACATATAATTGTTATTCATATGGTCATCAACAATTAGTATTTTCATTCTTACCTCCCTATTTAATAATATTTTCCATAATCTTCTCAATATCTGCCACAAATGTATCAGGATTTATAGGCTTTTCCATATAAGCATTAGCGCCTGCCTCAAGGGCTTGTTCTCTATCTCCTATCATAGCATAAGAAGTTACAGCTATTATCGGTATTGTTTTAGTTACAGGGTTTTGTCTCAATTGTCTTGCCACTTCATAGCCATCCATTCCTGGAAGTTGAATATCTAGTAAAATTAGATCAGGCACAATTCTTTCTGCCTTTTCGATTCCCTCAGGACCAGTTATTACCCCTTCTACTTCATAACTATGATTTTCCAGTAAATAGCGCATTAAATACATATTTTCTGGATTATCTTCAATTATTAAAACCAGCTCTTTCATCCTGTAAACTCCTTTTTATAAGGCATAATTACAGTAAATATGCTACCTTTACCTGGGATACTATCCACTGTAATTGTACCTCCCATCATATTTATTAGTTTTAAACAAATATTCAAGCCCAAACCTGTTCCTTCATATTGACGAGTTAAACCTGTATCAATTTGATGGAAAGGTAGAAATAACTGTTCCAAATCTTCTGGGGCTATTCCGATTCCAGTATCTTGAACCTGAATCTGATATTTGTCTTCTTCGCTATGTACTATAATGGCCACATATCCTGTTTCGGTAAATTTAATCGCATTGCTGATAAGGTTCAATATCACTTGTTCTAATCTGCGTTTATCACAATATACTTCTAATTCCGATTGCGATATTTCCACCTTCAATTCCAGGCCCTTCTTTTCAGCTTGCGGCATAACTATTTTAACTACCTTATCTATTGAGTCGTTCAAGAAAAATGATTCATAATGCAAATCCAGCTGGCCAGATTCAATTTTGGAAATGTCTAAAATATCATTAATCAAATCCAAAAGATGATGAGCACTGTTTTGCACTATAGTAAGCTGTTTTCTTTGCTCTTCATTTATATGGCCAGGTAATTCTTGCAGTAAAATACCTGTAAAACCGATAATAGAATTTAAGGGAGTGCGTAATTCATGAGACATTGTAGCTAGAAACGCAGATTTTAACATATCAGCCTCTTTGGCTTTTAGCATTGCTTTTTCCAGCTCTGCAGTACGTTCAATAATTCTTTGTTCCATTTCCTGATTACTTTTTCGCAATTCCAAAGTGCGAATATTTACTTGATGTTTTAAAGTAAGACCATAGATAACTGTTAACACTAAAGCCAGGATAACTATCAATATAGTGAATTTCAACCAGGCAGGTAACATAAAACCTTCATCTTTTGAAACCCATCTTTTTAAAGCAGCATAATATGCAGAATTAGGCACTTTCTTCATAGTAAGTAAGTGTTTATCTATGGCATCCAGAAGATCTTGGTTTTTACCTTTGGTTGTTGCAAAATACAAGGTTGCTGGTTCAAAAACAACACCTGTATCTACCAGACCATACTGTTTACAATGCCTTCTGCCGTATAGATAATTGGAAACAGCACAATCTGCAATACCGTTGGCAACAGCAGCAAAAGCTGCATCAAAATTATGAACTTTTATGATTTTAACTTTCAGACCAAAACCCTTAATCCATGATTCAATTACATTTT
>Ga0116145_1003545_pt1 | contig 13024 bp, 8 predicted proteins | sample AD_JPNHG1_MetaG_FD_89747 | JGI IMG/M metagenome (GOLD analysis project Ga0116145, IMG submission 89747) | Active sludge microbial communities of municipal wastewater-treating anaerobic digesters from Japan - AD_JPNHG1_MetaG | ecosystem: Engineered > Bioreactor > Anaerobic > Digestate | place... | reverse complement strand
TATCACCAGCGCCAGCTTGAATTCCCCTGTCACCACGCCAACGAGCCTGTCGAATTGCCCGCGCGGCTGGACGCCGTCAAAGAAGCCCTGCATAAGGCGCTCCAGACCAAACGGCAGTTCCGGCGGTAGCGTCTCCGCGCCCGCCGGGCGGGCATTTTGCCTGCGTGCGGTGCCTGGCTGCTGAACGCGGGCCCGCGATTCGCCCTCTGAAACCGGGAAAGGCGCGTTATGGCTGCCGGGCGGCGGCTGCCGGCGGTGCGTTGGTTCCCCGCGCCGCCTGCTCGCGTTCCTCCAGATTGCGCGTCAGGCGCTGCTTCAACTCGGCGTACATCTCGTTGGTGACGGCGCTGAGATGGGCGCGGACTTCCTCGAAGCGGTTGGTTTGGAGTTTGAGCCGGGCGAAGTGCAAATATACACCCTGGCGTTCGATTTCATCCCGGGCTAGCGCGAGGGCATTGGTCCAGGAACGCAGTGCCGCTTCGAGGCGGAGCGGTTTAAAGCCGTAGTAAACCTGGGCCACATCTGAGGCGAGCGGGAAATCGGTCGGATCCAGGCTCAGGGCTTTGCGGTAGAGTTCCAGCACTTTGTCATAAATCTGCTGCTCGTCGAGGTGGTAATATTCCATGGCCTGCGTGCGATACAGGTAAATGGCGTCGCCCAGGTTGCGGTAGTAGAGCGGTTGCTGCGGACTTAACTCGATGGCCCGGCCATAATACTCGAAGGCCCGGGTGACCGGACCGGTCTGGCTGTAAAGATGGGCAAGGTTGTTATAGGCCGCCGGATCCTGGGGATTGAGTGCCAGCGCCTTTTCCCACTGCTCGCGCGCGCCCTCGTTATCGTGAAAATCGCTCAGAAAGCTGCCATAGGCCAGCCGGGCGCGGGCGTGCTTCGGGTGCCGCATCAGAAAATCATTATAGGCCTCGCGCACGGGACGAAAACGCTCACGAATCCGCCGCTCCAAATCGGCTTTCGGCACGGCACTGCCACGAGCGGCCGCCGCGTTATTATCGCGAATCCACTGGTCCACCTCGGCTTGCGCCGCATCGTCCGCCGCCATCAGGCGCTGAAACTCTTGCTCAACCGCATCGTTCGTTGTCAGTAACGAAACTGTGGCGGAATTGGTAGTTCCTGAAGCAGGTTGTTATCCGCCATCAATTGCGTGACCATCCCGCAGATGCCAAGCAAGCTAATAAAGATTATCCGCACACCAAACGCTAACATGACGCTCCGACAAAGCAAAGGGCGAACTCAAAACCGTGATTACAGCAGGTTGACTCGATGAGCAGGTAAGGCATATTAGTGTATAGTTATCGTTAACGGTAGCGAATAAATAACCATTTCGGACTGATTTCTAACTGCTTTTGAGCGTATTTTATAATTCTGCGTTAGTTTTTAACAGCTTGGGATAGCGCGACAAAGCGCGGCTTGTACTGGGTTCCAAAATCACGACCATATAGAGAAACAAGGTCATGAGGCCGATCATTCGCACACGACGATACTTTCTGACACCTCAAAACCAAGGCTAAAACAGGTATCCGTCCACCAGAACGGGACTTGCCAGATGTTAACGAAAAAAGTTGGTGTTGCGTAGAAACAAGCGTAAGTATATTGAATCCTTCGGCATAGTAAGACAATTATCAGGCACGAAACAACCTGGGAACACGCGCGGAAAGAGAATGAAGTTCGAAAAGTAAGACTCGTAGCTCGCCGAACATTCAGAACCAAATAATTTACGGCCCAGCTAAATACGACGATCGCAGAATGAGTCAATTTAAGGGTATTTTAGACAGAAATAGGGATGTTTTTACCTGCTTTATGCGAATTTTCAGCTATGTTATCGTTAACATAGTCTGACGGTTGACTTGCTAATTCCGTTGCTTTTAAGGAGTCATGTTCGTTTATCCAAAGCAATATGATGTTATAGTAATCGGAGCTGGACATGCCGGAATCGAGGCTGCACTGGCGGCAGCTCGTTTGGGTTGCCAAACGTTGCTGCTAACCATCAATCTCGATACGATTGGGCAATTATCGTGCAATCCTGCCATCGGCGGCCTTGGAAAAGGACATATCGCCCGTGAAATAGATGCGCTGGGCGGTGAGATGGCAAAGGCGACCGATATGACCGGGTTGCAGTTTCGGATGCTAAACCGTAAAAAAGGGCCAGCGGTTTGGGCGCCCAGGGCGCAGTGCGACAAGAAAGCCTATCAATTTCGGATGAAGTGGATATGCGAGCGACAGCCAAACCTCGATCTTCGACAGGCACAATGCTCCAAAGTTCTGCAGCGAGATGGTCAAGCCTATGGCGTGGAAACGACCATGGAAGTGCAATATCATGGCAAGACGATTGTGCTGACAACGGGGACGTTTCTGAACGGTTTAATCCACATCGGCCAGAATCATCAGTCTGGAGGTCGTTTTGGTGAGCCGGCCGTTACTGGGCTATCAGCCTCGTTAAAAGAGATTGGGCTTGAATTAGGGCGACTCAAGACCGGAACTCCTCCACGATTGCTGCGCCGCTCGATCAATTTTGATAAGATCGAAGTCCAATCCGGAGACGAACCGGTCCCCTACTTTACCAACTGGAAAGAGGATTTGTTCCACGTGGAACAATCAGAGGCTGCCAACAACCGAAAGCTATTCGGATGGGATAGAGACCAAAAGTTCCACGTGGAACACTTCAATAAATACCCGCCGGAATCAATTCTCGATAAAATCGGAAGCCAGATTCCTTGTCATATCACCTATACCACCAAGTCCACCGCCGAGGTGATTCGGGCTAATTTACACCATTCACCACTGTATTCCGGTAAAATACACGGGATTGGCACCCGATATTGTCCGTCCATTGAAGATAAAATCGTCCGGTTCGCCGAGAAAGAGCGTCACCAGATATTCCTGGAGCCTGAAGGTGCTACTACCGAAGAGATTTACGTAAACGGCTTTTCAACTTCGCTCCCGTTCGAGGTACAAGTGCAGATGGTGCGGACGATAATCGGCTGCGAAAACGCCGAAATTCTAAGACCCGCATACGCTATCGAGTATGACTTCTGCTTTCCCAATCAGCTTCGCCCGTCACTTGAAACCAAAGTTTGCCAAAATCTTTATCTAGCCGGCCAAATCAATGGAACGTCCGGCTACGAAGAAGCTGCGGGTCAGGGACTCATGGCCGGTATTAACGCAGCCCGTCGGGTTAATGGGCTTGATCCTGTGGTATTGCGTAGAGACCAGGCTTACATCGGCGTATTGATTGATGATTTGGTGACAAAAGACACGACAGAGCCGTACCGTATATTCACTTCCCGGGCAGAGCATCGGCTGATTTTGCGGCAGGATAACGCCGACGAACGATTATCAAAACTGGGTTTCGAGATCGGACTTCTGCCAAAACGTCATTACCTAGAATCCAAAGCCCGGCAGGAAGCCGTCGCCGCCGAAATAGCGCGATTGCGGCAGACCTGGAGCGGGTCGCGCACCCTGGCCCAGTTGCTATGCCAGCCTGAATGTTCATATCGAGATATTATATCTACTGATGTTAATTTATCAGACGATATAATACTTAGAGTCGAGACTGACATTAAATACGCCGGTTATATCGCTCGTCAGGAGGAGGAAGTAGCCAGGCTTAAGAACCTGGAAGACAAGCAGATCCCTGATGGTTTTGATTACCAGGCGGTGCCGAGCCTGCGCACTGAGGCTCGGCAAAAGCTGTTGAAAATTCGCCCCGCAACGTTAGGCCAGGCGGCCCGCATTGCCGGGGTTTCGCCGGCGGACATCGGGATTCTCATGGTTTGGCTGAAGCGTGGCAGCACGCCGTCGCGCGTCGGCAAAGCTTGAGTTGGGATGCGGGTATAAAGGTTCGCCTTGAGACGGAAATCCGCCGCTGCATTTCCCGCCAAACGCGCCAAATACGTAAAAAGATGAGGCCCAGGCATGGAGCGTGACGCATAACGCCTGATTGCGCCCGGAATAAAAATGACGCCCGCCGAAAATCGCGCAGCGCGTCTCACGCTCCGAAAGCCGTTACTGCACGGAACTCCGCATCGCAAACCCGCCTGCCGCCGCCCACGCCCGATCGTGTGATGCCGCACCCTGCGCGCGCTTGCGGCCCGGGGAGCGCGGTTCTACATTGGCGGCTGGCAAATATCGAACTTTATGAAAGCTGCATTTATTACGCAAACGGGGCCGCCCGAAGTCATCACCTACGGCGATCTTCCCCAGCCCAAACCTGGACGCCGACAATGCCTGATCAAGGTTGCCGCGGTGGACGTAAACCCGATTGACGTTTACGTGCGGAGCGGGGCCATCCCGATGAAGTTGTCGTTTCCCTTCATTCTCGGGCGCGACCTGGCGGGCACGGTGGTGGAGGCGGGTGCCGGGGTCCGGGGCTATAAGCCGGGAGATCGGGTTTGGGCCTCCAACCAGGGCGCGGAAGGGCGTCCGGGCACCTTTGCCGAGTATGCCGCGGTGGATTATCGCTGGCTGAATCTCATTCCCGAGGGGGTTAGCGATGAGGATATTGTCTCACTCTCACTGACGGGCATCACCGCCCAGCTTGGCCTGGTGCGCAACGCTGCTTTGCGGCCCCGGGAGATTCTCTTTGTGAACGGTGGCACTGGCGGCGTGGGTGCCTGCGTGGTGCAGATGGCCAAAATCCTCGGCGCGCGCGTCATTGCCACGGCGGGCACGGATGAAAAAGTCGCGGCCTGCCGGGATTTGGGCGCTGACCTGGCCATCAACTACCGAACCCAGGACGTGGTGGCGGCCGTCCGGGACTTCGCGCCGGAAGGCGTCAATGTCTGGTGGGAAACGCTGCGCGAGCCAGACTTCGACCGGGCGATTCCGCTGCTGGCGCTGCGGGGCCGAATGGTCATCATGGCCGGGCGGGAGGCTCGCCCGCCGTTCCCGGTCGGGCCGTTTTATGTGAAAGACTGCTCGCTGCACGGACTGGCGGTGTTCAACTCCAGCGCGCGCGAGCAACGCGCGGCGGCCAACGCCATCAATCGCTGGGTGGCGGAAGGCAAATTGCGGGCGCGCATTGACCGGGTGCTGCCGCTGGAACAGGCCGCCGCCGCGCATCGGTTGCAGGAAGAAAGCACGGTGCAGAAGACCGGAGCGCTGGCCGGCAAACTGGTGCTCCGACCGTAGCCCGCATCCTTCACCCCCAACGCCGCCGGCAGGCGCGCGCCTGAAACGCAGCCCGGGTTTCCTGGAGCCGCGCGCGCCAGGCTCTGCCAATGGGTCATGGCTTGCGCTGGTTTCATCGGGAAAACCGCAATTTCACCTCGCTCCCGATGACACACAGCAGGTTCAAAACACTGCCCCCGCCGGAACGGGCCGCATAAAAAAGGCGCACCAAACAGGGTGCGCCCGAATACACACGGTCACTGATAGTGTACCCAGCGGGGCGAACTTGGCAACCCGGTTTTTGAACCTCATTCGCCCTGGGACGCGTTTTGCAGCGCTCCTCCTTCCTCCTCCCTGTTGCCGGCTTTCCCGCGAACGCTTTTCCTCTCCCGGGGCGAAGGATGCCGGAGCGTCGCACGCCCCTGGGGCCAGGGCGTTTTCCGGTCAACGGTCCGGGCTGCCGGCGCGTTGCGCGTCCCGTTCGCGGAGTAATTGCTCTTCGAGCCGCCGGCTGTCCTGGTGATCGGGGTGCCGCTGGCGCACGGTGCGCAGGACCGCCAGCGCCTGGTCGCGCTGTCCGGCGTGGTGCAGGTAAAAGGCGTGCGTGTAGCCATACTGCGGATTTTCGGGCCGGAGTTCCGCGGCGCGGCGGCACCACTCGAGCGCTTCCTGGGGATGCTCTTTTGCCAGCAATACGCCCAGGTTGTAGGCGGCCTGGCCTGATTGGGGGTCGGCCTTGAACGCGGCGCGGAATGCCTGCTCGGCTTCGGCCAGCTTGCCGACTTCGGCCAGCAACATGCCGAGATTGAGGTTGACCGCGGCGTTGGTGGGAGCGAGGCGGAGCGCCTGGCGCAGGCGGGCTTCGGCTTTATCGTTCTGGCCCAGGGCATTGTAGGCCAGGGCGGCATTGACCTGCGGCGGCAGGGCGTCGGGCTCCAGGCGCAGGGCCGTCTCGAACTCCTGCACCGCCTCGCGCATCTGGCCGCGGGCCAGGTAGAAGTTGCCAAGGTTGTAGTGCGACGCCATGTCGTCCGGGCGCGCGCGCATCGAGGCGATCAACTCGCGCCAGGCGCGGTTGACGGCGGGCCGCTGGCGTTCGGGCAGGCTTTCTTCCGGGATGCCGGCCAGGGCGGCGGCGGCCCGCACGCGCACGAGGCGGAAGTCGTCGCTGGTTGCCTTGACCAACGCGGCCAGGTTGGGTTGATCCAATTGTTGCCCCAGCGCCTCGGCCACACAGGCGCGGACCAGGGGCGAGGGATCCGGCATCAGGTTCCGCAGGGCCGGCCATTTCTCTTCGGAAGGGCAATCGGCCAGGAGACGGACCAGCGACGCGGTCTGGATTTCCTCGCGGTCGGGGCGGCGGAGCTCGGCCAGCATATCGGGCAGCCGCTTCCAATCCTGTTTGCGCGCCGCGGCGATCAGCGCGGCGCGTTCGAGCACCGGCCGCTGATAATCGCGCTCGTGCCACTGGCGCACCAGCCGGTCGGCCCACGCGGCGTCCTGGTTGGTGTGGCAAAGATTGCAGGCATTGGGGGACTGGTATTGGCGGGTGGCCGCCGGCGTCGGCGGGCGCATCGAGTGATCGGAGCGCCGCATGCGGGCGAACTCGGTCATCGGCATGTGGCAGGCGATGCAGACATTGCCGGTGCTGCCGGGCGGGTGATGAGTGTGGGCGGGCGCCTCCCCGACCCGGGCGGCGTGGCAGGGGAGGCAGGCGTGGTTGGCCTTGGCCGGATCCGCAAACCGGTAGCGCCCGCTGGAAGTGTGGCAGTGGATGCAGTCCAGCTTGCCGGATTTCGCGCAGGGGCTGAGCCGCCAGGTGGTGAAGGTGTAATTTTCTCCCAGGTCCCGTCCGTCGGGATAGAAATCCGGATGCTCCAGCGTGACCAGGTCGAAGTGATCAAAGTAGCGGTCGCCGGGGGCGAAGCTGAGGGTCAGGGGCGACATTTTGGCGTGGCAGGGCGCGCAGGAGTCATTGCGCTGCTCCGTCGTCAGTGCGCGGGTGACGATGAGCTTGAGGTCGGCGGGGGGAGGCTGGTTGGTGGGCCACCGGCGAAACAGCTCGACGTGCGCCGCCGAGGGGCCGTGGCAGGTCTCGCAGTTAATGCCCGGCTCGGCCCAGGTGGTGTGGTAGCGGTCGGAAGCCAGGTCGTAGTTCTGCTCAAGCTGGCTGACGTGGCAACTGAAGCACGCCGTGTTGAAGGTCAGCGGGCGCTCCTTCCAGTAGAGCGCCTCGTCGTGGCGGTCGCCGAAATGGCGAATTGCGCTGGCGGTGGTATCCAGCCATTCCCGGCGGCGCACGTCATAAGCGACCGGCAGCACCTGCAGCTTGCCCCGCTCCAGCGGCGTGAGGAAATAGAACACATTCTTGCCTCCCATCACCTGCACCATCGGGAAACTCGCTTCGCCCTCCGGGCCGCGCTCAATCACCACCCCGCGCTCGAGATCGGCCCGGAACCGGTAGGGACCCGCCACCACCTCCTGCGCCTGCGGGGTCAGCTTGCTTCGGGCCAGTTCCGCCGTGTAGGGCTGCATGGCCAGGCCGTGAAACGACGTGGACCATAATTCGTAGAACTTCGCGTGGCATTCGCGGCAACTGCGGGACCCGGCAAACCCCGCCGCCGCCGCGGGCGCCGCCGCGGGACCGGCTGCCGCCGCGCTGAACTGCGCCAGGGCCATTCCTCCCCCGATCAGCCGCCAACCCCAACTCCCCCAACGCGCCGCCGCGCGCCGTCCGGCGCGGGTTCTCCCCGCCCGGCCCGGCCACTCTTTCGCCGGGCCTTTTCTGCGACCACCGGGATTTGGGGCGCTACGACAGAACATCCCGGGAATCCTGCCGGAGCCGGAGACTCCGGGCCCCGCCCGGCGGCGCCGGGGGGCGGAACGCTTTTTTATCCGCGGAGGCCGGTCGTTCGGGGCACAACATGAGCGCCGCTCCGCGGGGGTTACCGGCTGCGCCGCTGGATTGGCGGCAGTTGGGGCAGTTCGCGGCCGGACAGGTCGGTAGTCGTGAGGCGAATCTGCTCGCGGGTCACGTCGCCGCGAATGACCGTTTCAGTTCCGCCGATGATCAGGGGAAAGTCCCGCCCCTCGTGGCCCGCCGGGTGGAGGCTATACTTATGCATGTGGCCGCAAATCAGCAAATCCAACTGGCCGCGATTCAGGATCGGCACCAGGTGATCCTGCAGCCACTTGCGGCGGATGAACTTGGGATCGGGATCGTTGGCGGGCGGGATATGCAGCAGCCCGATGCGGAACGGGGCGCGCTGGAAGGCGGGGTCCTGGATTTGCCGGGCCAGCCACTCCGCTTCGCGATGCAGATAGGGGTCGAAATCCACCAGGCCGGAATATTCACTGCTGCCGTCCGCTTTATCTTCGCCGCCGTCCAGCACCAGAAACATCACCGGCCCCTCCTGCAGGGTGTAGTAGTAACGGCCGGAGTCCGTGGGAAAATAGTTTAGCAACTGGCGCGCGAATTTGCCGCGCGTATCATGGTTGCCGCGCACATACACCAGCGGGATGCGGGTCGCGAACGGCGGAACAATCGGGTCCACCAAACAGCGATATAACTGCGATTCGCTCTCCACCGAGTTCACCGCGTCGCCATTGAAGAACACCAAACCCACCCGGGCCCAGTCCACCGCCGCCAGGGAGGCTGCCAGCGGCTCGACCTTCTCATGCCGATCGTTCAAGACCACAAAAGCCGCCGCCGGTTTGCGCGGGTCAAAGGTGGTAAAGCCATACTCCGGGCTGGCGAGGGTTGCGCCGTAAGTGACCTGGTAGGGTTTGAACTCGACGATCTCGCGCGAAACCACGCGGTAGCGGTAGGCCGTGCCCGGCTCCAACCCGGCCAGCGCCACGTTGTGCGTGGTGACGTCGGCATCTATCAGGCCATGATGCGCCGGAAAATTGGTCTGCCACTGTGTGGCTGATTCCAGCCGGTATTCCACCCGGGAAACACCCTTGCGGCTTGTGGCCCAGGAAATGGTGATGCCCGTCGGCGAGGGCGCTTGCAGAAACGGCCCATGCGTGATGGCGAAGGCGGCGGGCGCATTACTCCCGGCCGCCGCCGGTGGCGGGTTTTGCGCGCGGGCCGCCGATGCGGCGGCAAGCGCCCATCCGACGGCGAGCGCGCCGGCGCCGAAGAGTCCGGCGCGGGCCGCCGCCGCCGCGCGCCGCCGCGCGTGGGCAGACGAGGTGCGGGTCAACACGGGAAGAAGAGCTGCCAGTAATTTAATCATGGATGTCCTGATGGTACCCTTGCAGTGATTTGACGCCGGCCCTGCCGGTGCGCGCGGCTGCGATGCCGGCCACCGCGGCTTTGGCGGCGGCGGTCGTCGTCACGTAAGGGATTTTGTACTTGATGGCGGCCTTGCGAATGGCGGCGCCGTCCGCCGCCCCGGTCTTGCCGCGCGGGGTGTTGATGACCAGGTCAATCTGCTTGCTTTTGATCTCATCGGCAATATTGGGCCGATAGTGCTCGCTGATCTTGAAGCTGATCTCGCAGGGGATGCCGTTGGCCTGCAGAAACTTGAAGGTGCTGTGGGTGGCTTTGAGGCGGAACCCCAGCTCGGCAAAGCGCCGGGCGGTTGGCAGCATCACCGGCTTGTCCTTGTCGGTGACGGAGATGAAGACGGTGCCCTTGAGCGGCAGCGGGCTGCCCGCGGCCTCCTGGGATTTGAAGTAGGCCAGGTCGAACGTCGGCGCCATGCCGAGGACTTCGCCTGTGGAACGCATTTCCGGCCCCAGCACCGGGTCCACCTCCGGGAACATATTGAAGGGGAGCACCACTTCCTTGACGCCGGTGTGGCGGATGGGGCGGTGGCGCAGATCGAGGTCGCGCAGCCGCTGGCCCAGCATCAGGCGCGTGGCGATGGCGGCCATCGGAATATTGCAAACCTTCGAGACCAGCGGCACGGTCCGCGACGCGCGCGGGTTGGCCTCCAGGACATAGACCTTGTCCTGGTGCACCGCGTATTGGATGTTCATCACCCCGCACACCTTGAGCTCGCGGCTGATGCGCAGCGTGTATTCCTCGATGGTCTTGATATGTTTGCGGGGCAGGGTCACCGGGGGAATGGCGCAGGCGGAATCCCCGGAATGAATGCCCGCCAGCTCGATGTGCTCCATGATGGCCGGGATAAACGCGTCCTGGCCGTCGGCCAGGGCGTCAGCCTCGGCCTCGACGGCATTATCCAGAAACCGATCAATCAGGATGGGCCGCTCGGGCGTGACCTCCACCGCCGCGTGGATATAATGCCGGAGCATTTCCTCATCGTGCACGATTTCCATGCCGCGCCCGCCCAGCACGAACGAGGGCCGGACCATGACCGGGTAGCCGATCTGTTCGGCAATGCGGCGGGCTTCCGCGAAGCTGCTGGCCATGCCCGACGCGGGCATCGGGATGTCCAGTTGCTCCATCATCTTCCGGAACCGGTCGCGGTCCTCCGCCAGGTCAATCATGTCGGGGGTGGTGCCGAGAATCCTGACGCCGGCGGCGGCCAGGTCATTGGCCAGGTTCAGGGGCGTCTGGCCGCCAAACTGGACGACGACCCCTTCCGGCTTCTCCTTTTCGTAAATGGCAAGCACGTCCTCCAGGGTCAACGGCTCGAAGTAGAGCTTGTCCGAGGTGTCATAGTCCGTGGATACCGTTTCCGGGTTGCAGTTGACCATGATCGTCTCGTAGCCCGCGTCCCGCAGGGTAAAGGCGGCATGCACGCAGCAGTAATCAAACTCGATGCCCTGCCCGATGCGGTTGGGCCCGCCGCCCAGCACCATGACCTTCTTGCGGCTCGAAGTCGTCACGCGGTCGGGGCCGTTATAGGTCGAGTAGTAGTACGCGGCTTTTTCGACGCCGCTGACCGGCAGGGCGTCCCAGGCTTCCGTCACCCCGAGCTTCCGCCGCTGCTCGCGCAGGCGCGCCTCGTCCACCCCCAGCAACCGGGCCAGGTAGCGGTCGGCGAAGCCGTCCTTTTTGGCCTGGACCAGGAGCGCGTCGGGCGGGAGTTTGCCCTTGTGCGCCAGCAACTGTTCCTCCAGGTCCACCAATTCCTTCATCTGCTGGATGAACCACGGCTTGAGGTGCGTCTTGCGGTTCAGCTCGTCCACCGTCGCGCCCTTGCGCAGCGCTTCGTACATGATCCACTGCCGCTCGCTGCTCGGCTCGTTGAGCAGCAGCAGGAGTTCGGCGAGCGGTTTCTGGTGGTAATCGCGCGCGAAGCCCAGGCCATACCGCCCATTCTCCAGCGAGCGGATCGCCTTTTGAAAGGCCTCCTTGTAGGTCTTGCCAATGCTCATCACCTCGCCCACCGCGCGCATCTGCGTCCCCAGCTTGTCCTCCGAGCCTTTGAACTTCTCGAACGCCCACCGTGCGAATTTCACCACCACGTAATCGCCCGCGGGGGTGTATTTCTCCAGCGTGCCGTCGCGCCAGTAGGGGATTTCGTCCAGCGTGAGGCCGGCGGCCAGCTTGGCCGAGATCAGCGCAATGGGCAGGCCCGTGGCCTTGGACGCCAGCGCCGAAGACCGCGACGTGCGCGGATTGATCTCGATGATCACCACGCGCCCGGTCCGGGGATCGTGCGCGAATTGGACGTTGGTGCCCCCGATCACGCCAATCGCCTCGACGATCCGGTAGGCCAGCTCCTGCAGCCGGGCCTGCAGCCGGGGATCAATCGTCAGCATCGGCGCCACGCAATAGGAATCCCCCGTATGCACGCCCATCGCATCCACGTTCTCGATGAAGCAGGCCGTGATCATCTGATTTTTGGCGTCGCGCACCACCTCCAGCTCCAGCTCCTCCCAGCCCACCACGGATTCCTCCACCAGGATCTGCCCGACGATGCTGGCATCCAGCCCGCGGCTGGCCACCAAACGCAGCTCCTCCACGTTATAGACATGGCCGCCGCCGGTGCCGCCCATGGTGTAGGCCGGGCGAATGACCAGCGGGTAGCCCAGCTCCGCCGCCACCCGCTCCGCCTCCTCCACGCTGAACGCCGGCGCGCTCCGCGGCATTTCGATCCCCAGCTTCTTCATCGTCTCCTTGAAGATGATGCGATCCTCGCCCTTCTCGATCGCGTCGGCTTCCACGCCGATCACGCGCACGCCATACTTGGCCAGCACGCCCGCTTTGGCGAGTTGGGACGAAAGATTCAACCCCGTCTGCCCTCCCAGGTTGGGCAGCAAGGCGTCCGGCCGCTCCTTTTCGATGATCTCCGTCAACGCCGCCACGGTGAGCGGCTCGATATACGTCGCGTCCGCCATGCCCGGATCCGTCATAATGGTCGCGGGATTGGAGTTCACCAGCACGACCTGAAAACCCAGGCTGCGCAGGGCTTTGCACGCCTGGGTGCCGGAATAATCAAATTCGCACGCCTGGCCGATCACGATCGGGCCGGAGCCAATGATAAGCACTTTCCTGATGTCGGTTCGTCGCGGCATAAAGGTCGTTCTGTCCAGCGGAACGGCTGGATTGCTTTCCAGAACCCGCCCACTACGGCGCGAAGTATTACTGCGCCCCCGCGCCAAGTCAAACGCCGACGCCAACGAACCCACCCGCTCATCTGCGAAACCCGCCGCCGCCGAGGCGATGCGCCGTATCCTGATTGACAACGCCCGCCGGAAGATGCACTGCAAGGGCAACCCGTCGGCGCGCGGGCCTCTGGCCCGCTTTCAGCGGTCTATTAACAAATCGGGTTGGATTTGCCCTTCATTCAGCGCGGGCAATTGACAACGCCCGCCGGAAGATGCACTGCAAGGGCAACCCGTCGGCGCGCGGGCCTCTGGCCCGCTTTCAGCGGTCTATTAACAAACCGGGTTGGATTTGCCCTTCATTCAGCGCGGGCAATCCTGAATATTTTTGCATCCGGGCAGATTTAGGGGTTGTGGGGAAGGACAATTC
>Ga0116145_1003538_pt1 | contig 13047 bp, 21 predicted proteins | sample AD_JPNHG1_MetaG_FD_89747 | JGI IMG/M metagenome (GOLD analysis project Ga0116145, IMG submission 89747) | Active sludge microbial communities of municipal wastewater-treating anaerobic digesters from Japan - AD_JPNHG1_MetaG | ecosystem: Engineered > Bioreactor > Anaerobic > Digestate | place... | reverse complement strand
GCAAGCATATAACCCTCCATTTCTCCATGACTCTTAGTTAGAGAGAAATCTCCAAGATAATACAAATCATCTCCTTTCTTTAGCCTTCCGACTACATTCTTGATAATTGTCTCATCCATTTCCGTTATGGTTTTGAATGGACGCTTATCATACTTAAGTATATTGACGTGGCCTAAATGGAAAGTCTGAAGAGAAATAAACACCTAGTTTACCCTCCTTCAGACTGCCTCCTTTATCAGTTTTACTAGTTTCCATTTTCTTTCTAGTACAGGGATATTTTCATTAATAATAAATCGCCTAAGGTCTTGAATAATCTTCATTGTGCCTATATTAAGAACTACATATCCTCTTTTGTTTATATAGGATTGCTTTCTTTTAAGTAGAAATTGTGAAAATATATCAAGATTATCTTTCCAAACCTTATGACACTTGATTGATATAAAACAGCTATCCCTTTTGTACTGTTTTGATATAAATCCGTCACCATCAATAAATCCTATAATTAAGGCTTTTAGTAAAGTTCCCTTAACAAAAGATATTCAAACTACCAAATTTACTTTATTCTTTATTTTCTAAAGGTATTAATAAATCTGGGTCCTTTCTTTTGGTATGAGCACCTCCACATATAAGACAAAATTCCTCATCCTTAAAGGCAGGATGATAATTATCACATCCGCTGCAGTATTTATCAACTACAGTAGCATGTTTATCTGCCTCATTTATAGCAGCTTGTACACCATTCAGATTATAAGCTCTTTCTACAAGTGTTGTAATAGCATCTTTGGTATATACAATTGTATAACTTCTACCAATCTGTTTTAACCAATTAAAATGCCCTTTACTCCATCCTGAACCAACTAGTTCTATTTTTCCAAAATAATTGGTACAGCGATAACCATTTCCGGTATCCTCAAGACAACATGCAACATATTTTCTTGAATGTGACTTTCTAGTAGCATATACTATCCCGGCATCATCCTCAACTGTATGGATATAACGAGGGCCCTTTACATTGGGCCCTTTATCTTTTACTTTCAGTATAAATCTCATATTACAAATTTTTAAAGTTCATCACCACAACCTTTACATGTCATATCTGGTTCTGGTCCCCAACTATACCACCAAGGACCCTCAGGATGACCTGCAGCACGACACCAGAAACGATGCCACCAAGTAACGTAACTAGCACGCTTTGTTTTACTATCTAAGAGATATTTCCACCATCCAATACAGAACCAGAAGTGCCAAGGTACTCTTTTAAGTGCGCTCTTTCTCAATTGTTTAGTTGTCATAGTTTTAGTTAAAAAGGTGGCTCATTTATTTCGTCCCATTTATCCTTGTCCCAATAGATTGTATACCCATTGTTCTCTCCAAGGATTCTATTAATTGTCTTAAAAATACCTTTGTCGTCCCAATCCGTATTGGTATGTGCAGCTGCTGCAGGATGTGCTAACTTATATATTTTGCAGAAAGGATTAATATACCTCTCCATCTTTAGAGAAGCCTTTCCACATAATACATAAACTATTCCTGTATCACTGCCAACAACCTCCTCCAGAAAGTACTTCTGGAATGGTTCCCATAATCCTTCATGAGATTGTGTCTTATTTAGTTTGCATGTTAAATCTGTATTTAACAGCATAACTCCTTGCTGGTGAAGGTACTCTAAAGATGGACTATAATTTACTTTTCTTCCCTCACTCCTACTTATGGCATCATACCATTGAGTAAGAGAAGGTTGTAGTTTACCATCTGGACTATTGCTACAGCTCATTGCAATTCCATCTGCCTGAAAAGTGCCATTACTATACTTTCTAGGATACATGTCCATTAGGTAAAATACAACCTTCAGATTGGAGGGAGATGTGGTAGCAAAAGCTCTAAAGGTATCCTTGCTTGCAGGAACAATTGTTTCCTTTGCACTGTCTGCCTTTATCTTCTGCATAATATCCCACATCTCCTTCCCCTCTATAAAGGGTCTGAATTTATCAGCCCATTCTCCGAACTTCCCAGCAAAGCTATTAAAATCAAGCTTTTCTGTCATATGTTTGCGTGACTCACAGTCACTTCTTTTTCAGAGTTAATAATATCAATAAATTCCTGAGGGAGATATACATTCTCCATGTCTATACATTCAGCAAAGAGTGGAGCAATATCTTCTGGCGTATAGCCAGCCAAACCGCATCCAATCTTTGTTACATAGAACTTAACATCTTTGAATAGAGGAGGATATCTGTTCCACATCTCCTTTGCATAGACAATAAATCTATCAACATAGAATTTAATTGTCTGTAAATCAAGCTGCTGTATAGTCCAATCTTTAGTAGGTATTGCAAATGTATTACCACTTTGCCCAAAGCCTTGCCCCATACTTGCACCGAGAGACATAGCAAAATGTGCAGCTCCTGCACCATGTACACCTCCCTCATTACTTCCGAAGACAAAGATACTCTTATTATCTATATCTTCATTTGTCATATTTTCAGGTGTTATACGCATTTAAAATATTTTTTAAGTTGTGATAAAGACATCTCAAGAAGAGATTTCTTATACTCTTGTTTATTGGGATTTTCTCCCTTTACTTGAGAGTTGAGTTTTGCTTCTGTAGCAATCTTGGTTTTCTTTTTCAGAAAAGGATTAGTGTTCCAAGTCGTCATAAAATTGAGTTTATGTGTTGAATTTTAATTAGTTGTCCTACTTTTAATAGCATTTCTCCCATCTTTCCTACGGCTCCGTCCCAACCATCTTCCTTATAGATGATTAGTGCCCATTCTCTTTCCTGTGTAGCCTTCATGTGCCTTAATCGCATCCAGCCTTTACTTTTGTCTGACCAGTTCTGACTCTCTACCTCAAAACCTAAGAGAGTAGCAACTTCTTCAATCTTTTTATCTAATATCATAGTTATTAGTTTATAAAGTGTGGGTCCCCTCTTCTGATGTATCCTATTTTTCCCACATCTAAAAGTCTTCCGTTATAAAATGCCATATAAAGCTTTTCGGAACTTTTTGCAACTCTGTTTATTGCATCCTGTGCGTATTGCAAATGTTTAGGGTCAATCATATTAACTTCTTTCTTTTAAAGTGATTAATAACTGCCTCTATCCCATGATGATAACAGAGGTCAGCAAAATCTGTACACTTAGGTTCCTCAGATAGATACTTATCAGGGACATTTACATGCTTAAAGCCATGGTGTTTTGTTAACCACCAGCTAAATTCTTTGCCCTTTTTATCATTATCAGATATAATATACCTATTCTCAACAGCAGCATACAAATCTAAAACCTCCGAAGATATACATGCAGGGTCCTCTGCCTGAACGTCTGCTATGCAGTTAGTCTGTAAGGCAGTCATCAGAACCATTCTATCCTTCTTGGATTTGGTCATATATACCCTATCACAAGAGGGATGAATTCCCTGTAAGTTATCTACATAATCAAATGGAACATTGCTATCCCATTTCCATTGGTTTATAGAAGTAGTCTCTGTCTTTTTAGGAGCAAATGGACGATATATCTTCCATTTATCTATATCCTCATAATGATAAGCAAAGGTGAGTAAATCACCCATAGGAATCCTCTTCCTATTTCTCCATATCTCCTTTGGTTGGTAGATTTTCTCCCTCTTCAAGTCATCTTCTCCCTGCCCAAATTTAGCCCAGTAATCTAGTGCTCTTTTGGACATTTTTGAGTAGTATACGACCTGAATAAGAGGAGGTCTCTTAATCTCTATATTTGGCTCCTTCCAAACAATAACCTCAGGCTTCTTATTTGTTTTTACACCAGAACATAGACCCAATCCAAAGTCTCTGTCTATAATTCGAAGAGCTGTCTGAAAATCACAATTGTGTATCTTCTTAACAAATGCAAATGCATCTCCCCTCCAACTATAATCTCCAAAGTCCTTGTGTGTCAAATCATTGCTGACCTTATTACCAATGATAAGGGAGGGGTCTTTCTCTCCACGGTGTCTATTTACACAAGGTCTATTTATAATAAACGGACCCTGATAAAAGCGATAGATATCATATGTAGATATCCTCTCCAGAATTGCTTCCTTTGTCAGAGTTTGTTTAACCTTTCCCTTAATCATATGATAATATTTTATTTCTTTCTTATCCTAACTGCCTTACTACTAACTAAATAACACTTATTAGATACAATTTGAGAACCGTTCATATAATAATATGAACCTTTTGGAATACAGACTTTATAAAGATGTATATTAACATCAATGTGATGAATATTACTGTCTTTATATTCTACTGCTTCATTTATGCATCTAAGGCTATGAAATCCAGCTTCTATAGTTCTCTCATTTTCTTTTAACTCCTTCTGGAAGTCTTTCTCTGAATATACCTTACCCTCAACCCAGTGTTGAAAATAGACTGGAGAGTGGGGCGGCTTACTTGAATCAGTTCTACGCAGCCACTTGTATGCAAATATATCTTCTTTTGCAATATTTGCACGAACTTTGTCATAAGGTTTTCTTATAAAACACATAGTATTTTATTTTATAGGTTAAATAATTTAAAACAAAAAAGGAGGACACATTTCTGTGCCCTCCTTCTGTTCAGTCAAGATAACAATTTAGTAATCACTAGATGTCGGTGCAGGAACCTCTTTGCCAGTCTTTAGACCACCAGAGATATCCTTACTTTCATCATACTCCTTAAGAGCTACCAACTCAGTGTAGCCATCAAATCCATAATCACCAGTGACCTCATCTTTGAATTTCTTCCAAACTTTCTTAGTATATTCGGAGCTGAACTTAGGACCGTTCTCGCCACCGTTGTTAATATACTTCATAAAGCTCTCAGAGAGGAATCCTTTACCCCATACTTGCTGATACTTCTTAGTAGAGTCAGTTTCATCTGTTCTCACACCAAGCAATGTAACAAATGGAGTATCATATCCTTCTCCTGTAAATTCATCCTTCTCGTCAAGGGTGATTAATTCTCTCAGTTCTTTATAGTTTTCCTTAAACAGTTTCTTCGTATCAACGAGTACTTCTGTGTCAGCATCCATAAAGTTGAGCTTACCAAGCCAGCTTCTCAGCAGAGTTCCCAGTTCCTCTTCACCAGCAAGTGCTTTTCTCCACTTCTTAGTTCCAAGAACCTGATTTTCTCTGTCAGTAAATGTAGTAAACCAGTTAGGAATAGCAGACTCGTCTACTTTTCCGTTCTCGTCTACAGGTACCCAAGTTGTACCACAGGTGCTATTGATAATCTGAACCTTGGTGTTATCCTTATTTCTCCTCTCCTTATTAGTGAGGTTAAAGGAATAGGGATACAATTCCCCAGTTTTAACATCCTTAAGCCAGAAAGCCAATCTCAGCCTTTCGTTACCTTCTTGGTCTTCTCCAAGATAGACCATTTCTTTGTCATCAGGAGAATCTTCTTTACCAACCAGCTTGTTAATTTCCTCTCTTGAGGGATTTACTGCTACAACTTTTACAGTTGTGAAACCTACATAAAACTTTTTTGCAAACTCTTTTTGTTCTCTTTGTTTACCTTTTACTGCCATATTACTTGTTTTTAAGTTGCCACTTCATTGTGGCCGAGGCCCCTTTTACGGGGCACTTAGGGCATTAAAGATAAGTATTATGTAGGAAATTACCAAATTTACTTTACCTTGTACTTAACTCCTCTCAAAATGAGCCAACGGATAGTACGAGGGTCTACCAATCGTTGACGTGTATCATAATCCTTTGTGTCATCTTTCTTCTCTTCCATGTCAATGAAACGAATCCTTCCAAATTCGTCCTGACTACCATAGTGTCTTCCAACCATAGTTCTTTCTTCTCCAACCAAGGCATCACTTACGGCAGAAGCAATTTTCTTCTTAAATTCTGCCTCACTGAGGATTTTACCACCTTTGTTAGGATAAAGAGCATACAATTGCTTCTTTACCTCATCTTCTTTTACCTGCTTGTTATAGTTAACAGTCAGTGCAACATTTGTAGAGGACAGAAACAGATTGGTAATATCTGTTCTGCTCATTGTTTTCTCATCCTTGTACTGGTCTGCAGATACAAGACACTTTTCAGCATAAGTGCTGTCAACAACAATATCTTCCCCAAAATCATTTTTAAGGAAAACTTGTCCATTACCTACTTTATCTACTACGTAGTACTGTGTCTCACTCAGCTTACAGCCGGGTTTCAATTTTGAATAGTCTGCCATATTACTTTGTTTTATTAGTTACATTGTTGAGTTTTTCATCTTCGTCATCCTTAACACTGGAAAGAAGGTTATCAAGTGTTTGTCCACTTGCTCCACTAAACCCACTTGTGCCAGTAGCTGCAGCATAGTAGGCTGTTCTTGTGAGCGTAGATTTCTTCATGCTCATCTTAACGCCTCTACTATCATCAGAGAATGTCATAGTATTACCTCTTGATACTCCCCAGCTTTGAGCCTTGTTAATAGCTGCTGCTTTCTTAGCAGTCTTTTTTACAGCTTTTGCCATCTCTTAGTTTTTTTCTTCAATAAAGATTTTTGACAAATCAGCTACATCATTATAGCCTTGAAGATGAGGACATCTGTTTCCACCAACTCTTTCCTCATTTCCGGTAAAGTTGATTTTAATAACACCTTCATCATTATAAACATATCCAATACCATCTACTTTTCTTGGTAGGATATCTCTCACCTTACCTGTAAGTGAAAGCTGTTTAGGAGCTACAACTTCTGTATTTTCTTTGGTTGCCAGATACTTATCTTCTACGTGACAAACATAGAATACACATTTCTTAGCTGCTCTCTTAAACTTCTCAAATACACGTAAAGTATCCTCTCTTGACCATCTATAGCCAAATCCTTGACCTAAGGTATGAACAGATTGATAGTCTTCTGATTTAGGAGATAGAGGATTTCCTGCATCATCTCTGTTGAATTTTTGACCTTGAGTAGTATTCATATATCTATATGTACCACTCCACTCTGCCCACTCATTTACCTCACTAAAGGTATCAATTGCTATGTAGTCGTATGGACGACCTTGGGCAATAAGATAATCTGCAAATTCCTCAAGCCACTTCATTCTGCCTACAGGACCTCTGTCATCTGGAACCTTCTTAACCAATGCTTTAATCTTATTGGTTCCATTTTCAGTGTCAATAATAAGGCAGTTAGGTAGCTTAGATAGAAGGGTTGTTTTCCCACATTTAGGTAACCCAAAGAGAATACAACTCTCCATGTTTACTGTGGGATTACTTAATTCTTTTGGTAAATCAAATTCACTGCTTTTTTCTGTTAATGTCATTGCTTTTGCCATATGTAGTTTAAAGTTTTACGTCTTCTAAGGTATCCCATCTCCATAGCTGGTTTCGATTTTTCTCAATCAACCTGAAACCACAAAAGCTAGGATAACTGGAAGACAAATTTACAACTTTTTTCTGTTTTTTCCTTCTTTTCTTTGGCATTTTTTGCAGAATTTTTAATTGATTATCAAGGAGTTATGTGGTGAATTTTCCTATCATCAAAGAACAATAAACCTGTCTTAAGACGCTCAGTTTCAAATACTTCATCAGTAGAGATAATATGAATTTCTGCCTTCTTTTCAGGGTTATCATACTCAAATCCAAGGAACCTACATATCTTCTGAGCACTATCCTCAGGATTGCCAGACATATAATTGATGATACCCTTATTTATAGGAAGAACCGTTATACCAGCTTGCATCATCTTAATGGTTGCTAACTGATTGTACTTTACCCCTCCACAGAATGAGGAGAATATCTCCTCCTCCTTCTTCTTAGAGTGATATACAGGTATTCCTAAATTATCAGCTACCTTAGTAACTCCACAGAATACAAGAACTCTTTCTCTTGAGAATTTTCCAAGTAATTCCTTGGTTTTCATCATCTTAGAGTAGGAATTCTGTATGATATTTATCAATTTCATGTCTATAAAATGCTTCATCTTAGCATCCTTTCTTATGTATGTATACAAATCAAAGTAACCTTTCTCCGTATAGCTTCTACCTTTTGAGGTCCTATACAGAGGTTTCTTATTATCAAGCCGTACTTGATGTATATACATATCATAGTCAGTAAGTATACCCTCATCAACTCCTTGATTTATAGTATACTTATAACAGACATCTAATGTTAAATTATCATACAGCTCATTCCTTGTCTTCTGGGTCATTGTACCAGTAAGTCCTAAAACCTTCTGGTTCTCAATAATAGGTGCCAATTTCTCCTGCTGATTAATACTCAACTCATGAGGCTCATCAATTATAACCAAGTCCCATTCGTCTTTCTTTATCTTTCCTATTGATGCAAAGGTACTCTTCTGGATATTAGATGGTCTCACACCTGTATCCTTAAAGTCACTATCCCAACCAGCCCAGATATCATTCCTAGGCATTAGGAGAAGGACCTTATCAGCATTTAGCTCCTTTATTATACCAATAGCAACCCTAATCTTTCCAAAACGTGGACAACAGTTAAGTATAGACCTATGGTCTGAATCATATAAATACGAACTGACGGCCTCCTTCTGTCTCAGGTCTCTTATATTCATCCATTTCAAATTTTTTGTTATAATAGGAATAAAAATTATGAAGAGCACTGGTTAGAGTAATCTTCTTAACACCAGATGGACTATCAGTGACCCACTCATTTGAGATAGCTGTAAAGAATATCTTCTGAAATTCATTAATGTCGTCAACAATACCACCTCTTTCTCTATAGTACTCAAACCATATAGAAATGGGTATCTCTGGGAGCTTCAATAGCTCTAAATATTCATCCTTTGTCATTGATTATGGTTGTTGTAGAAAGAATGACCTATCCTTCACACTCTCTACAAGTGAATGAAGTGCTCCATCTGATAGAGAATCTCTCCTTGGTAATTCTTTGAACTGACCACAGAAACCATTGAAAGCCAAAGGTATACGTAGGTCATCCTCACCATAAGATGATTTACATATCTGGATACTTCTAAAATATTTTGCACCGTTTGTTTTGTCAAGAAACTCCATAGGATTATAACCTGTTTTACTGCCCTGCTTATACTTAACTGGGTCAAATAATGACAATGCAATATCACAGGCATCTCCCATATCACCTGATTCTTTAACCATTTTTGTTATCGTGAAAGCTGTTTATCTTTCACATCCATAGTTTTACATATATCTATGGTTCAGACTATATCTTCGTCCTTTCTAAGGCGTTCCCCCGCTTTCTTGGCAGATTTTATTGTCCGGTCTGGACTCACTGCAAACCATATTTTTGAATACTCCAAGAAAATTTGATTTTCATACTATCAATTTTAGAAACTTCACTTTTAATAAGATTCCAAATTTTCAAACTTTCCTTAGAATTAAATCTAATAATAAACCTTTCTTTATTTAAATACAATTTTCCTTCAATTTGGAACATATCTTTTAACCATTGAATGATTAACACATTTTCTTCTCTTGAGAAAGAGTGAGTGTTAAGCCTGTAAGAAGGTGGTTCATTATAAATATATTCAATATTCCTTTTAATTGAATACCTTCTTTTTTTGGCTCGTACTTCTCCTCCATCATCAAACATCAAAAAGACTAATGTTTGTAAATTGAAGTATTTAATTATATTCTCTGAGATTGTCTTTTTACCATTTTTTACTAATAGATTATAAACAGGTTTTACAATACTTACCTTAGTAAGAGAGTACCTATATTGTAAAAACGATTTACCTTCAAAATTTGTAATATAGGATTTAATCCCAATTGTCTTTTTTCCAGTTGCTCGTTTAAACGACTCTGTTTTTTCTAATAGTTCTTTTTTGTAATTAAGATAATCCAACTGCTTAGGAGAGTGTACAAAAGAAATTGTGTAATCTTTTTTTAAATGTCCATCTCCTAAACAAAGATTTAAAACTAAAATTTGCTCTTTATTCAATTCTTCCATCTTTGTAATTATTTACTGATGTACTAAAATATGATTTTACTAGTCGTTAGGCATTTATAAGTATTCCTACTTAATTTAGCACGGGATTATCTGTTTCACTACAGACTTTCCCCGTTTAACGGAGTTTAGAGATGACATTAAAGTTTGTATGTCATGCAAGGAAATTTAGAAACCTCACTCCTTATAAGATTTTTAAATTTTGCTATATCTTTTTGTCTAAGTCTTATTGTTAGATTTTTCTGAACATAAAATTCAAGATTGAATTTTTTCTTTAAGATTTCACAAAATTTTGTAAGCTCTTCTCTTTCAAATGATTGAGTAGATATTGTTGTATTATATTTTGATGTGTTACCATCATCCATATAAAGGTATGCCAGCGATATACTATCAAAATTATTATACAAATACTCAATAGGAAGAAATTTTTTATTATTCCTATAAAAAATATATCTTAACTCTTTAAGTTCTATACATGAATGAGTTGTTGCTGTATATCTTTTATATATTTTATTTGTTCTTTTATCAAAATAATTATGCTCTTTATTATAACTTATTCCCAAACTTTTTAGTATCTCTATTTTCTTATCAAAATATTCTTTTTGGGCCTCACAATGAGCAAAATTTAAGCTGCTTGTAAATTTACTACCTTTTAAGATATGTGTATCTCCTAGAATAGTTCCTATTAAAACAGATTTTTGATAACTAGACAAATTAACAGACCTGTGTGACTTATTTTCAAGATTTAGTCTTTTTAATATTGTATGAAGAACTGAACTTGAAATATTAAATTTGTCCATTATAAATTTTCTTCCTTTTCCTTCTTTCCAAAGAGCCTCTATCTCTATATATTTTTCAGTATGTTTTTCCTTTTGCATATATCTATGAGTGTTAATTCACTTTCAATATATGCCATTTGCATGAATTTACCAAATTTATTTTAGTTTATCATCCAGTGTCAATTCTGCCTCTGTATCCTTCAATCTCAATGGATTAGAGATACTTCTACCTACCTGAGCAATCCAGAAGGGAGATGCTCCCTCCAAGTCACGGAATCCCTGCATCAACTCACAAAGGTTATCTACTGCTTGTTTCTTAGTAGGATACTCCTTTGTTCTCTTAGTAAGATTACCATGGTCTATTACAGGAACAACAATGATATTAGGGTCATCAGGGATATAAATCTTCTTATAGGGATTGTCAGGGTGAGTTTTATACTCCCCATTTCTCTCAAAGTACTCCTTTAGAATACGGTATATATCCGGGCCACTTCTGGCTCCCTCATATATATCAATGTACTCCTCAAGTAGTGCCTCAACATAATCCTTATATCTTGAGAATAACTCAAATTCTTGGTCTGTTAGCTTTTCATGCCACCAACCAAGCAGTTTGGGAATAGGTATAACCAATCCCTCATCAAGAAATATCCTCCTGCTTACCCACTTTGCTATTCGGTAATGTTTTGCTCTCTCCATTGAGAAAAGGATAAATTTAATCTTCCTTCCTGTTGTTTTTGAATTCTTTATACACCATTCACAGGCGTTAAGAATCATATCATCAGCAAGGCTACTTTTACCAGCACCAGTAGATGAAAATAGTAATGTAAAAATTCTCTTCCTCCAGTTGGCATATTTACCTAGTCTAGGTAGTCCAATTGGGATAGCTTCATTCTTACCCTGCATACCATCAGCTACCTCTTGCGTAAGTTTATCAAATTCACTCATATGTTTACAATTGTATCATCAGATTTTGCCTCATTCTCGTCACTCTCAAGATTTTCCATATCTGTAACCATAGGGCTCATATTATTCTTAAAAATGTAATATTGAAGTATTGGAAACCAATTCTTTGCCTTTATACACTTATCAATATACAGAAGAATTGTTCTCTCAATTCTATCATACTCATCAAGAGAATACATTTTCATAGCTCTAAGTATGACCTTTCCCAAATCGGTTGCATTTGGAAGAAATGAATAAGGTTTCCCATTTATTGAGTCCCTTACTTGTCTCTTGCCTGTAGCTAGCAATAGTTTTTCTTCACACTTCTTATGTAAAGAAACTATCCAAGAGCCATAATCCATCTTTATTTTGGGTGGAGTATTTGCAACAACTGCAACTTTTGTAGGGATTACAGGAACTGTAGCAATAAGATTCTTTGCCTTATCAGTAAGCTCACCCTCATCTAGGTATCCCTTCTTACTAAGAAGATTAGAAAATCCTCTAATTCTCTTGTTGTCAAGAATTTCAGTCTTGTTGTGAATAGATTGGAGAAGATTATAGTGGTCAAGAAGAAGTCCCTGATTTAAAATCTCCTTGTACTTTTCAATATCAATCATACTATTTTATCTTTAACTGTAGAGGGAAAAATTGGCCATCTATCTCAAAGCCATCCAATACAAATTTGGTAAACTTAGGGTACTGCTTACGTAGATATCGTATAGCCTCCTGTCCACATCCAATAATAGCCTCTTCAATTTGCTTACCAGTCTTCAGTTCAGTAACTGTAAAGATACTAACAATTTCTTTCTTTGCCATACAATTTTAGTTTTTAATTTGAAAAAAAGAAGGGGCTTATGACCCCTTCTTAATTGATTTCATTAGTATAAAGTCTACTTCATTCCTATTACTTATCTTACCTTGTTTGAAGGATATATCATTATTTCTACTTATGAATCCTTCCCTATAATCAGTATGTTCTGGGTAAGCAATACGTTCATCCATTAACTTTATGGCTAATTTAAAAGCTGCTTTACTCCATCCTGAATTGGATTTAGGAAGCTCTATTAGAATAGAGTCATCTATGAATAATAAAGAATCTGTTCCAAAAGATACCTTTTTGAATTCTTTGTATTCCTCTAATTCACTTACTTGTTTTTCTATATCAAATACTTGTGGAAATTTTGCCTTAATTCTTTCTTTCCACTCAGGACAGGCATCTTTATAAGCCTCTCTAATGAATTGGCTATCAACTTCATATTTCATCTTTTAAATTTTATAAGTTATTGAAAAATGGGTGAATTAATATAAGGGTCCTTCTTTTTATTTAGCTTAGCAGCCAAACTCTCAATTACCTTCTTTCTTGTTGACTGAGAAAACGTACCATGTTTAGGGGCCTTATACTTTTTGAATATAGGATAATATCTTAGTAG
>Ga0116145_1003534_pt1 | contig 13057 bp, 9 predicted proteins | sample AD_JPNHG1_MetaG_FD_89747 | JGI IMG/M metagenome (GOLD analysis project Ga0116145, IMG submission 89747) | Active sludge microbial communities of municipal wastewater-treating anaerobic digesters from Japan - AD_JPNHG1_MetaG | ecosystem: Engineered > Bioreactor > Anaerobic > Digestate | place... | reverse complement strand
GCCGATCGCCAAATGGTCCAGATGGATCCGGCTTCCCCGACGGCGTGGTACAACCTCGCCTGCAGCCTGTCCCTGACCGGCCAGGCCGACGACGCGTTTGCCGCGCTGGAAAAGGCCGTCGCCCTCGGCTACGACGACGCCGAATGGATGCAGGACGACGACGATTTCGCGCCCATCAAGCAGGATCCCCGCTTCGCGCGGATCCTGGCCCAGCTCCTCGCCCGCAAGGCATAGGGAAACCAGCCGGCCGGGACCGGCTTCGAAGCCATCCGGCGGCGATCAGGGCATCCGGACCCCGGTGCGATAGACGGCGGCGTCGAGGGCGTTCGTGACGCGGAAGACGACGGGGTTGCTGTTGCTGTTTCCGGCGCGGCCGACGTTGAGCGGCGTCCAGACGATCTGGCCCAGCAGGTTGGTGGTGCGCCACACGTCGTAGATGCGGTTGGTGAAGGTGGGGACGGGGGATTGGATTTCCCAGACGTCGTTGCCGAGCGGAATCGGCTCCGGAACGCCTTCCGACAAAACGGAGTTGGTGCTGTTGGGGGCGGTATTGGCGATGAATTCCTGGAAGTTGTTCAGCCAGTCGCCGTCGAGGTTGCCGGTCGCGAGGGCGTTGGAGAAGCCGCCGAAATAGGCGATTTCCCATTCGTTGGGCAGGCCGTCGCCGTCGGTGTCGCCGCCGGTATAGGGCTTCACCTTGAAGACGTTGGTCGAAACGGTGGTGCGCACGTTGCCCTGGGCGTCGCGGGTTTCGAACACGAAGACGTAGTTGGTGTGCATGTCCTTGAAGCCGACGGTGAAGGGCACGGTCTGGTTGGCGATGGTGTTGGCGCGGTCGGTGGCGATGGTCTGGACGATCAGGTTCGAGTAGCGCGCCGGCGCGATGGATATGGTGTGGGTCAGGTCGGTGATGAAGGTGTCGTTGTCCCAGAAATCCTGGTAGCGGAAGCTCATCGCGAGGTTGCCGCCGACGTCGTTGGTGACGGTGGTGGAGGGGGCGGAGGAAAAGGGGCTGTCGGCGCGGAAGGGCGGGATGTCGTCATCGTGGCTGCCTTGAAGCAGGGCGAGATCGAGGAACTGGAGTTCGTCGCGATCGAGTTCGCCGCTGGGCGTCAGGGTGCCGTGCGCCGCCATCAGGTTGGTCCGGATGGTGGCGAAGGTGTGCTGGCTGTACTGGAGGAAGGGGTGGACGAAGGCGATATTGAGCTTCTTGGCCCGGCCTTTGACGGTGACGCTTTCGCCGGTCACGCCGAGGGCGGACATGAGGGCGGGCTCGCCGTAGCGGGGCGTGCCGTCCACGATGGTGAGGAGGACCTGGGGCGGCCGGGCGCGGATGAGGGCCATGTAGGGGTCGGCCCCGTCGCCTTCGATCACGCAGAGGCCGGCATTGTAGCCGACGGCGATCTTGCCGTAATGGCCGTCGAGACCGGCGCACTTGGCGCCGTTGATCGTGACCATGTCGGCCATTTCGCGCGCGGTGAAGGCGTTGGAGAAGAGGGTGGTGTTCAGCTGCCAGGCGTAGCCGAGTTCCTCGAGGATGTTGTAGCAGCCGCTGGGGGTCCAGTCGGGCGAGATGGCGATGGTCACGCCGGCCTGCTTGGCGGCCCTGACGTTGGCGGTGCCGGCATAGAGCTTCATGTTCGACATGGGCGACCAGATGAGTTTGGCGCCGACGGCGGCCATCTGGGCGAAATCGGCGGCCTGGAGGGCCGCGCCGTGGATGATGGCGACGGTTTCGTTCAGCATGCCCCAGTCGCGCCATTGGGTAAACTGGGCCCGGGCGACGGTATCGGTGCCTTCGCAGAGGTGGATCATCGTGGCGTTGACGCTGCCGCCGGCGATCTTGGCGAGAAGATTGGTGCGCTCGGAAACCGTGCTCGTCCACGGGAAGATGTCTTGCCAGGTCCGCGAGGGGAATTGCTCGACGTTGTAGAGAATGACGCCTGGATATGCATGCTCGTTTTGCGAGTTGCTCTGGCCTTGGATGGCGATGCAGCCGGCCATGAGTTCGAGGATTTCGCCGTACTTGGTGATGCCGTCGTTGGCGCTGTCGCCGGAGGCGCTGCGCAGGGTGGAGCGCTTGGCCTTCCAGTCGGTATATTCTTGGTCGGTCTCGCCCCATTCGTCGCGGTGACCGTAGGGGAAGTTGTTGAACATCAGCGTGGGGAAGGAATTGTAGGCGGGATGGTTGTGGACGTCGAACAGGCCGGGGTAAATGATCCCGCCCGTATCCACGTTGGTGACGCCGGGGATGGCGACGTTGGTGACGGCGAGGATCTCGTCGTCGCGGACGTGGACTGTCCAGTTCGTGCGGGGGCCGTCGGGGGTCATGACGAGGCCGCGCAGGGCATATTCGAAAACGGGGCGGCCTTCGAAATCGGCGTCGAAGCGCGGGGAAATGAAATTGGTGAAGGACAGGCCCCGGATGGCGGTGAGACGGGCATTGTTGGTCCAGACGTAGCGGTAGGGCGCGCGGGTGCCGACGAGGAAACTGGCGGAGCCGTCGGAGACCTGCCAGTAGGTTTTGCCGCTGTTGTAGTTGGTGTTTTGGACGACGGTATTGGTGATCCGTACGAGCACGCCTTCGTAGGCCTCGGTGGCGAGCTGGTTGCCGCGGATGGCCGTCACGGGCACGGATTGGTTCGTGGCGAGCACGACGTAGTTCGAGACGGTGGTCAGCTGGGTCAGCCCGCCGGATTCCTGCACGAGGGCGTTGAGCCGGACGAGGTCGCCGGGATCGGGGCGGTGATAGACGTCGCTCACGTAGATGCCGCTCCACGGGCCGCCGCCGGCGTCGGCGATCGCGTAGCCGCTGGGATCGGCATAAGTGGCGATGCCCGAAACAGTCACGCGGTTGCCGGCTTGAGGCGAAGCGCCGGAAACGCTGAATTGAACGTTGGAAATGGTCAGCGACGCGCCGACGGTGGAGCCTGAGAAGACGATGGGGTTCGTCGGCGTGGAGGGATCGCTGGAAACCAGGTTGAACGTGGCGGTATGCGAAACGCCCGTCACGGCGCCGGGATTGTAGACCACGCGGATGTTGGTCGAGACGCCGGGCGCGAGCGACGCCGGCAGGGCGCCGGGCGCGAATTTCCCCGCGTCGCCGCCGGCGAAAGAAAACGAAGAAAGGAGCAAGGTGTTCGACGATCCGGTATTCGCGATGGCCAGCGTCTGGGTGACCGCGCTGCCGGGCAGGATTTCACCAAAGGCGAGGGAAGAAGGTACGGAGAGATTGGGGTCTTCGGCGGGACCGCTCAGGACGGTCACGGCGACGTCGTCCAGATACCAGGTGTTGAATGTGGAATTGAAACGGAAGCGGACGTTCGCGCTGCCCGCCAGGTTGGGCGATGCATTCAGGGGAAAGTTCTGGGTCGCGCCGGCGGTGCTCACCGCGAAACTGCCGAGGGAGATCCAGGCGCCGCCGCCGACGCTGTAGTCCACGGTGGCGGATTTTCCGTTGCCGCTGCTGCTGGCATCCACGTAGAACGACAAATTCGTGGGAAAATCCACCAAGGGCGTTTGCAAGGTGTCGTTCGATCCCAAGGCGCGGCAATTGGGGGCACTTTGCACGTGGGTCGCATCGGCATCGTTGACCGTACCCCCATCGATCCAGTCGGCAGGCAAGGTGGTGCCGGCGTCGAAATTTTCGAACAGATCCGCGGCGGCAGCGCCGCCCGCCAAGACAAGCGTCCACGCATAGACGAAAAGAGCGCGGGAAAGGGGGCGGAAAGAGTCTTGGAAATTCATGGAATGCCTCGCGGGGTAAGGGAGAAGATAACGATTTGATTAAGGCGCATGCCAACGGAAAAGGGGGATTCTGGTCAACCGTTTCGTTTCGGGTTGGCGTCGGCCCGGCCGCGGGGTTAGGATGACGCCATGAACCGGGCCGTGGCAGGATCGTTCGTGACGCTGGGCGTCTCCGCGCTGGTCGGCCAGGTGCTGCTGGTGCGGGAGTTGGCGTTCGTCTTTTCCGGCAACGAGTTTTTCATCGGCTGGACCTTGTTCGGCTGGCTGTTCTGGAGCGCGCTGGGCGCCGGTTGGGGCGGGCGGATCGGGCGAGCGGAGAAAACGCCGCGTTCGCTGGCCCGGGCCCATCTCTGGGCGGCTTTGGCGCTGCCGGCGACGTTCCTGCTGATCCGGGCCAGTCGGCTCCTGCTGGGCACGCTGCCGGGGGCCGTGCCGGATCTGTTGCCGGCCATGGCGTTTTCGTTCGGCGTGCTGGCGCCCTTTTGTTTCGGATTGGGCCTGCAGTTCGCCGTCGGCGTTCGCGTCTGGGAATCCGGCCGTCCCTCGGAAACGGGACGTGCGGCTGGGCGGGGCTATGCCTTTGAAACGGCGGGATTCGTGCTGGGCGGGCTGCTCTTCAGTTGGGCCGGGGTCTTGCTCGATCCCGTCCGGGTGGCGGGGTTGCTGGGACTCCTGAACGTCGCGACCGGCTACCTTTTGTGCGCCGCCGGCGGTTCGCGCGGCATCGGATTGCGCCTGGCGCTGGTGGCGGCGCTGCTGGCGCTGGCCCCCGCGGCGCTTCGCGGCGAACGGATCGGCCGCCGGCTGGAAGCCTGGCGCTTCCCGGGCCAGGTTCTCGTGGAGTCGCGGCAATCCGTCTACGGCCATCTGGCGGTCACGGCGCTGGACCGCCAACTCAACTACCACGAAAACGGATTGCTGCTGGGGGCCGAAAACGAGCCGCAGGCCAGCGAAACCCTGGCCCACTTGTCGCTGCTGGCGCATCCGGCGCCGCGCCGCGTCCTGCTGATCGGCGGCGGGTTCAACGGCGTCCTGGGCGAGATCCTCAAGCATGCTCCGGAACGGGTGGACTACGTCGAACTCGATCCGGCCTGGATCGCGCTGGCGCGGAAATACGGCGCCGCCGCGCGCCGCGCGGCGCTGGCCGATCCGCGCGTGCGCGTCGCGTTCGACGACGGCCGGCATTTCCTGAAGCGCGCGGCGCCGGGCAACTACGACGTCGTGCTCGTCAATCTGCCCAACCCGGCCACGACGCTGATCAACCGCTACTACGTCCAGGAATTCTTCCGCGACGTCCGCCGGCATCTGGCGCCGGGCGGGGTGCTGGCGATGCGGCTGGCGTTCGCGCCGGACTATCTGGGTCCGGAACTGGAACGGCTGGGGGCGTCGATCTACAAGACCCTGCGCGCGGAATTCGGGGGCGTGGCGCTGTTGCCCGACTACGAACTCCTCTATTTGGCGACGGCCGAGCCCGCCCCGCCGCCGGCGGCGGACGTGTGGCTCGCGCGCTACGGGCAGCGCGGGCTGGACAACGATTTCGCGATTCCGCCGGCGATCCGGTTGCGGCTGGAAACCGACCGCATCGCCCAGGTGCGCGCGGCGTTCGATTCCCAGACCGCCGCCCGGATCAACCGCGACGGCCGACCGATCGCGTGCCACTACCAGTTGGTCTATTGGCTGCGCTCGTTCCATCCGCGCGCGGCGGCCATCGCCGCGCGCTTGGGCGAAACGACCTGGCCGTGGGGCGCGGCCGCGGCGGTCGCCGCCGCGCTGGCCATGGCGGTTTCCGTGCGGAGCCGGCGGACGCGGCGCCTCGGCACGTGGGGCATGGGGCTCGGCAGCTTCTCGCTCATGGCCGGCGAACTCGTCCTGCTGATCGCGTTCCAGGCCCAATGCGGCTATCTCTACTACAAGCTGGCCCTGATTTTGGCGGCGCTGATGGCCGGCATGGCGCTGGGCGCGGCGCTGGCCACGCGCCGCTGCGCGCGCGCCGGTCCGGGCACGCTGGCGGTGATCCACCTGCTCATGGCCATTTGCGGCGCGGCGCTGATCGGGTTCCTGCGCTGGATCGAATCGGCGGGAGCCGGCTCGGAAGCCGGCCTGCAAATCGCGTTTTTGGCCTGGGCGGCGGCGCTCGGCGGGCTGGCGGGCTACGAATTTCCCGTCGCCAACCGGATCCATCTGGCCGGGCAGCCGGCGGGGCAGCGCCGCGCCGGCGTCGTGTACGCCGTCGATCTGGCGGGCTCCTGCGCGGCGGCCTTGCTGGTGGGGCTGTGGGCCATTCCGGTGCTGGGCACGCGGTCGACGCTGGGACTGGTCGCGGGCTTGAATCTGGCGGCGGCGGCGATCGCGGCGCAACGGAAGCTTGCCGCGGGCGGCGCCGAGTGCCACGATGCGGAAGAAGAAAGGTCGAGGGCACCATGAACAGCAAACTCGCGCGGATGATCGGATGGGGATTGGTTTTCGCCGCCAGCGCGGCGATCGCGGCGCCGCCCGTGCGGATCGGCGCGCCGGCGCCCGCGCCGACGCTGCTGACCTCGTCCGGCGACAGCTACAAATTCCTGGCCGAGGTCTACGGCACCGATCCGCGATATCCGGACGCGCGCCGGTCGGCGGCCGCGCTGCTGTTCGTGGATCCGGAAGCCGAGGCCGGCGATCCGGCCGTGGCGGCGTTCGTGGAAGTGGCCCGGAAGGTATCGGAGCGTCCGGCGTTGCGCGGGCAGGTCCGTTTCTACCTGGTGCTGGTGTGTCCGAAGAAAGCGGGCTTCGCCTTGGCGCGGTTCCTGGAGCAGCAGGACCGGGCCTTGCCGATCGACGTGCTGCTGGATCCCCGCCACAAGGCCGCCGTGGCGTTCGGGGTGGGCAAGCTGCCGCGGATGTTCGCCATCGCGCGCGACGGGACGCTGGCCGCCGACGTGGCCGGCGTGCCCGCCGACGTCCGCAAGCGAATGGCCGAAGGCGTGGTCGCGGCGATCCAGGCCGGCCGGCGGTGATTCCCGCCGGCTGGCGCTGCATGCGCCGGCGGGGCATGAAAAAGCCCGCCGGGGGCGAACCCGGCGGGCGGAGGGGGCGGGGAACCTCAGTTCTTGCCGCGGCCCTTGACGCCGACCGTGCTGTGCTTGGCCTTCTCGTGCGGACGCAGGGAGCGGACGGCCGCGCCGGCGCGCCACATCTCGGAGTTGCCCATTTCGGCCAGTTCGGCGTCGAGCTTCTTCTTGTAGTCGGCGGCGCCGCAGACCTTGATGACGCGCTTGGCTTCGGCCTGGCTCTTCACGGCCTTGTAGAGGTCGTTGAAGACGGGCAGGACGGCCTTCTTGAAGCGGGGCTTCCAATCGAGCGCGCCGCGCTGGGCAGTGGCCGAGCAATTGGAGTACATCCAGTCCATGCCGTTTTCGTCCACGAGGCGGATGAGGCTCTGGGTGAGTTCCTCGACGGTCTCGTTGAAGGCTTCGGAGGGGCTGTGGCCGTTCTTGCGCAGCACGTCGTACTGGGCTTCCATGATGCCGGCCAGGGCGCCCATGAGCACGCCGCGCTCGCCGACGAGGTCGGAGGTCACTTCATGCTCGAACGTGGTCGGGAACAGGTAGCCCGAACCGACGGCGATGCCGATGGCCAAGGTGCGCTCGCGGGCGCGCTTGGTGGCGTCGCGCTCGACGGCGAAGCTGGAATTGATGCCGACGCCGGCCAGGAAGTTGCGGCGCACGGAGGTGCCGGAACCCTTGGGGGCGACCATGATGACGTCCACGCCCTTCGGGGCGTCCACGCCGGTCAGCTTGCGGTAGACCCAGCCGAAGCCGTGGGAGAAGTACAGCGCCTTGCCCTTGGTCAGGTAGGGCTTCACGCGCGGGAAGACGTACTTCAGCGCGCCGTCGTTCACGAGCATCATGATGATGGTGGCCTTGTTGCAGGCTTCTTCCACGTCGAACAGGCTCTTGCCGGGCTTGAAGCCGTCCTTGACGGCGCGGGCCCAGTCGCCCTTGAAGCGGGGGTCCTGGCCGATGATGACGTTGATGCCGTTGTCGCGCATGTTCAGCGACTGGGCCGGGCCCTGCACGCCGTAGCCGATGACGGCGATGACTTCGTTCTTGAGGACCTGCTGGGCCTTCTTCAGGGGGAATTCCGCGCGCGTGACGACGTTTTCTTTCGTTCCGCCAAAATCAATCTTGGCCATGGTTCATGCTCCTTCTTGTGCTAGTTCAAACAAGCGAGGGACAATAGGCGTCTTGCGCGGTCGACGCAAGCCTATTTCTGGAGAAACGGCGCCAGCGGCGCGGCGGGGACCGCGCCGGAGGCGGCGCCGTCGCGCGCGGCGGCCTGCACGACGTGCAGGAAAAAAGGTTCGAGCGCCTGGCGCGGATGGTCGACGTTGGGCTCGGCGCCGAGCGCGGCGCGCGCGGCGGCGAGCACCTGGCGCAGCGTGGCGGGATCGGCCGGGGTCGGGAACGTCAGCGTGGTCTTGTCCTTCTGCGCGAGGAGAGCGTCGAGCGTGCCCTGCGCGAGCAGGCGGCCGTTGAACAGGATGGCCACCTGCGCGCAGACGTCCTCGACGTCCGCCAGCAGGTGCGACGTCAGCAGCACGGTCTTGCCGCGCGCGGCGAGGGCGAGGATGAGATCCTTGACCTGCCGCGTGCCCTGCGGGTCGAGACCGGCGGTGGGCTCGTCGAGAATGACGAGATCCGGATCGTTGAGCAGCGCCTGGGCGAGGCCGATGCGGCGGGCCATGCCCTTGGAGAATTCGCCGACGGGCCGGTTGCGCGCGTGGGCCAGGCCGATCATCTCGAGGAGTTGTTCGATGCGCTCGCGCGCGACGGCGGCCGGCAGGCGGAACAGCCGGGCGTAGAACGCCAGCGTCTCGGCCGCCGTGAGGTGGGGATAGAGGTAGGACTCCTCGGGCAGGTAGCCGATGCGGCTCTTGACGGCCACGGCCCGCGGCGAGTCGCCGAGGACCTCCAGCCGGCCGGCCGTGGGGAACAGCAGGCCCAGGATCATCTTGATGGTGGTCGATTTGCCCGAGCCGTTGGGGCCGAGCAGCCCGAAGACCTGCCCGGCGGGCACGGCGAAGGAAATGCCGCGGACGGCTTCGACGCGCGGCCGGCGCCAGAAATCGCGGAACGTTTTCCGGAGGTCGGCGGCTTGGATGGCGGGCGGGTTTTCCATGGAACGTAAGAAGTTTTAGCGGATTTTACGTAGAACGTAAAAACTTTGGGGAAATTTTACGTAGCACGTAAAAACTTTGCGCCGGGTTTTACGTGGAACGTAAAAACTTTCGGCGGATTTTACGTAGCACGTAAAAACTTTGGGGGCGTCGCGCATCAGGAAATCTCCAGGCGGCGGAACGAGGCCACGCCGAGGGCGAGGGCGGCGGCGGACCAGGCGGCGGCGTAGGCGGCGGCGGCGGCGAGGTAGTCGGCGGGGACGTGCGCGCCGCCGTCGAGGGCGTCGAGCAGCCAGAAGGCCTGGACGTTGGGCAGGAGGGCGTAGGCGGCGCGGGCGGCCCAGGAATCGGCCAGGTGCGGGCCGAGGAAGTAGTCGGCCATGAGCCCGAAGAGGAACAGCCCCGCGCAAACCAGCAGGACGGGCGTGACCGGCAGGCGCGTGGCCAGCGCGGCGGCCAGCGCGACGGCCATGCCGAGGGCGAAGTAGAGCAGCAGGCCGACGCCCAGCAGCGGCCAGGCGAAGTTGGCCGGGAACGCGAGGCGTTCGAGCGGCGTCGGGAAAAACGCGGCGACGGCCAGCGCGGCGAGCAGGAACGCCAGCAGCAGGAAAAACGCCGCGGAAGAAAACGGCCGGCCGGTGCGGTGGTTCCAGGCGCCGGCGACGGCCGGCGCGAGCACGATGGCCAGCAGCGCGGGGAGCTCGGCGGCCCAGTCGAGCCGCAGGTCGTCGGCGCCGGCGCGCGCGGCCAGCAGCGCGGCGGCCCAGGCGGCGAGGGAATACAGGAACAGCGCGCCGGCGACGCCGGCGGCCTTGGCGAGGAAGAACGTGGCGCGCGCGACGGGCTTGGCCAGCACCGCGGCGGCGGTGCCCCGGCGCAGCTCGCGCGCGAGGGCTTCGCCGGCGGCTTGGGCGGCCAGCAGCAGCCCGCCCGCGAAGTAGAGCGCGAGGGCGCTGTCGCGCACCATGCGGGCGGAATCGCCCAAGGTGTAGTTGAGCAGCAGCGGCAGCGCGACGATGCCGGCGAGCACCGACAGGCTGACGAGCAGGAAGACGGGCCGGCGGATGGCCTCGAGCGCGGCGAGGCGGGCGATGGCCCGGAACTGGACGGTGCCGCCCATGCGGCCTAGAAGAGCGTCTGGTAGGCCGGCGTGCACTGCGCCTTGAGCGACGCGAGCACGTCCGGCACGGGGATGGGCGTGGGCCGGCCGCCGCCCTCGGGATAGGAGAACACCGGCAGGCGGTACGGCATGCCGCCGGTGGGCTTGACCACGAAGATGGACGGCGTGCGGACCACCCGGAACTGGGCGGCCAGATCCCGCACCGCGGAAGGACCGGGCAGGATGATTTCGAGCTTGATGAAGTACTTCATCGCCTTGCGCCAGTCGATGTCGGTGGTGATGCTTTTCTCGAACCAGCTGCACAGGCCTTTTTCGTTGGGCACGGACGGGTTCTTGAAGTAGACGAGCATGCAGGCGCCGGTTTTCTTCTGCAACTCGACCAGTTCGGGGTAGTCCTTGGCGTTGTTGAACCACTTGCTGGGCACCTGGTCGAAGAGCGGCGCGTCGATGACGGCGCGTTCCTCGGGCGTGGCGCCGGCCGGATAGGACGGCGGCGGGCCGGAACGGACCGCGCCGGCGGGAGCGGCGCCGAATTCGGCCGGCGCGGGCGGAGCCTCGGTGGGGAATCCCGTCGCGGGCGCCGAAACCGCGGCGGGCGCTTCCGTGGCCATGGGGGCGGGCGCGCCGGCGGCCGCCGGCGGCGGCCACGTGCCGACGGGTTCGGCGGCCGGCGCCGGCGCGGCGGGCTGCCCCGCCCGCTCGAAGCGGGAACGGTCGAACTTCTGGCGCTGGAATTCGATGCGCTGCTGGGCGGAAACGGCGGTGGACCATCCGGAGACGGCCAAGAGGGCCAACGCGATGGCGGACATGCGGACGTTCATGGCGGGACTCCCTTCTACAGCCAGTTGTGGCGTTTCATGAGGCGGTAGAGCAGCCAGATGAGCAGGCCGTTGAGGCCGAAGATGTAGAGGTAGGCCCACCCCCAGCTCGGCCATTCGGTATTGGGCATGTGCTGGATGTTCATGCCGTAGAAGCTGGTGACGAGCAGGATGGGCATCGAAAGCGTCGCCAGGATCGTGAGGACCTTGATGACGCGGTTGATCGACATCTGCTGGAGGTTGAGATGGATCTGCAGGGTGCTGGTCAGCGATTCGCGGTAGGTTTCGGCGAGGTCGCCGATGCGGGAGAGGTTGTCCTGCAAGTCGCGCAGGTAGGGCACGAGCTGGGAGCGGATGACCTTCGGGAATTCGCCGCGCATCATGCGGGCGATGACGTCGCGCTGCGGGGCCATGATCTGCCGCAGGCGCTGCACCTCGCTCTGGAGATTGACGACCTCGGCCAGGACGTCGCGGGTTTCGCCCGTCAGCACGCGGTGCTCCATCGAGGCCAGCTCGGCCGAAAGCTCGTCGAGGGCGGGCTGGTAGTTGTCGAAGAGCTGGTCGAGGATCTGGTAGGCCAGCAGGTCGGGCGAGCGCGGCAGGGCGTGGCCTTTTTTCTGGAGGCGCTCGGCCACGACGGCAACGCTGCGCAGGGGTTCGTCGTGGAAGGTGACGAGGAAATTGCGGCCGATGAAGAGATTGAGTTCCGTGGTGCGGAAGACGTGGCGGCTGTTGACGTAGTCCACGGCATGGATGACCATGAACACGTAGTTGTCGTAGTCGTCGATCTTGGGGCGCTCGCTGACGGCCACGCAGTCTTCGATGGCGAGGGGGTGGAAGTCGAACGTGGTTTCGAGGACGGCCTTGTTCTCCTCCGGGGTGGTCTTTTCCATGTCCACCCAGATCTGGACGTCGTCGTCGAACCGGACGACGCGCAGGAGATCCAGGGAGAGGTCCTGGTTGATCAACTTGCCTTGGCTGAAGACGAACGATCGGATCATGGCGGAAGCATCCCAAGGAAAACGCGGCCGGAGCCGCCTGGCCGGGAATCGATATGGGCGGAATCATGCCCCGACTTCGGCCCCGCGGCAAGGAAAAGCGTCGCGCCACCGGGTTGGCCGGAGGTCCGCCGGCGGGTTCGGGACTGGACAAGCGGCGGGAGGCGATGGCATATTTCCGGCCGAAATGAGCGCCGAAGCTTCCAGTCCCGTCACCGCGGAAGTCGTCCAGCTGCGGATGAAGATCTTCCTGCGGTCGCCTTTGCGCCGCAAGCTGCTGGCGCGGTCGATGCGGCTGCTGGACCAGATCAAGGGACAGGAAGTGCTGGAGACGACGGCGGACGACGCCTTGGGCGTGGCCATGCAGAACGCGGGCGGCGGCGGGGGGGCTTCCTGGACCAGCCTGGCGGCCTCCGAGACGCACGCGGAACTGCTGGCGGAAGCGGGCGTGGGGCGCATCCACCTGGCGGATTTGCCGCAGCTGCCGTTCGAAGACGCCGCCTTCGACGCCATCGTGGCCAGCGATCTGCTCGAATACGTCGACAAGCCGGCTGCGCTGATGGCCGAGCTGCACCGGATCATGCGTTCGCGGACGCGGCTGATCCTGCACGTGCGGCGCAAGCGGCGCACGCTGGTGGAGCTGTTCCGGAAATGGGCGGGGCTGACGGATCCGACGCGTCCCATGGTCCGGCCGGGCTTCACGCCGGCGGAACTCTTCGACGTGCTCAAGGACGGTTTCGACGTGCAGGAAACGAGCGGCTACGGCCGGTTCTTCACCGAATTCGCCAACCTGCTGGCGGAATTGTTCGCGGGGCTGATCCCGGCCTCCTGCGAGCCGGCGGCGCTGGACGCGCGGCGGCTGAAGCGCGCCGCGGCCGTTTTCGCCGCCTTCGCGCCGGTGTTCTGGCTGGCCGGGGTGCTCGACGGGATTTTCTTTTTCCTGCCGGACCACCACATGGTGCTGCGCGCCAAGCGGCGCATGATGTGGGTGCCGCGCGTGACGCCGCGCCTGCGCGACGGCCGCAGCATCGCCGAGGCCGCGCTGGGGTCCAAGATCGGCACGGCGGCGGGCTGAGCAAGCCGCGCGACAGGGAAAAGGAAAGGGGCCGGGCGATTGCCCGGCCCCGTTCGTTGCGGAGGCGCGTTGCGCCGCGTTACGGCGCGTTCGGGTCGGTCGGCAGCCACGGCGTGTAGTCGATGCTGCCCGCGAACTGGCCGG
>Ga0116145_1003531_pt1 | contig 13062 bp, 9 predicted proteins | sample AD_JPNHG1_MetaG_FD_89747 | JGI IMG/M metagenome (GOLD analysis project Ga0116145, IMG submission 89747) | Active sludge microbial communities of municipal wastewater-treating anaerobic digesters from Japan - AD_JPNHG1_MetaG | ecosystem: Engineered > Bioreactor > Anaerobic > Digestate | place... | reverse complement strand
TTTCTTTTTCTTTTTTACGGGTTTTTCTACAGATTTATACGCTGGATTCGTTCAGGAGTTATTAGGGAAGTGTTTGAAATCAATGCGTTTCATAAAACTTTAAAAGAAGTTGTTTTTTTATTTGATTTGATGTTTGATAGGGGGAGTTCAAGGGGACTGATGAAGAGACAGGACAAGAAAAATCTGGTTAAGGGCTTGCCGTTCTATCTGCTGATGCTCTTGCTGATTGTCGGAATTGTGGTTCTGTCTCGGCAGAGGGCTTTTCGGGAAGGCAGGGGCAATGCGGCGCCGGCGTATCATTCCATTGACGAGGTGATTAATAGGCGGCAGACGTGGGAGCCGGTGCTGGCGGATTGGCAGGGCAAGGAAGTGCCTGATTTGGTCTTTCTTTTGCCTGATGGGCAAACAAGACATCTGGCGGACTATCGCGGGCGGGAGTGCGTTGTGATTGTGGGGGCGACGTGGTTTCCTCCTTTTCGGCTGCAGCTGGCTCAGGCGGTGCGTGCGGCGGAGGAAATGAAGGAAGGGGCGCCGGCTGTGGCAGCGCTGACGGCGGAATCGGCTGAGAGAATCGAGGAGTTTCTGAAACGGGCGGATTTTGCCGGTAAAAGCAATTTTGAATTGGGGAGTGTGACTCTGCTGGCAGAGCCGTTTTCACTGCCGGATGGTTTTCCGTGCTTGTTTTTTATTGATGCACAGGGGCGGCTGAAACTGGCGGCGGTGGGGCTGATACCGTTTGCTCAGTTGAAGGCGCTGATTGAGCTGCCGCTGCCGGAGTAAAGGCGGACTTGAGGGCGGGTGCCGGCGGATATTCTTCAGTTGACGGAAAGGGCTGTGCGGATGATTTGGGCGCGGAGGGAATCCCGCTGATCGGGCGTAAGGGAGCGTCCGGCCTGCATCTGGAGATGGGCGGGCTGGATGTAGAGAAACAGTTCGTTGATTTTGGACAGAGGGATATCGGTAATGCGTCCGGTGTGTATGCCCAGGCGGACATGACTGAGGAGAATCAGGGCTTCCTGAGAGCTGACCAGGCGGGCACTTCGGAGAATGGCCAGCGAGCGCTGGATTTTGTCATCGATGGCCTCGGGCGTTTCCTCGAGGAGTTTCCGGCGGGCTACGCGTTCATAGTCCACAATTTTGGGAACGATGGTGGCTGAAAAGTTCTCGACAATCTCCATTTCGGAGACGCCGAGCGTGACCTGGTTGGATAATTGATAGAAGTCGCCGACGGCTTCGGAGCCCTCTCCGAAAAGGCCGCGGACGGCGAGGTTGCAGTCGCGTGCGGTGTTGAAGAATTTTTCAATCTGGCCGGTCATTTTCAAGGCCGGCAGATGGAGCATGACGGATACGCGGATGCCTGTGCCCAGATTGGTCGGGCAGGCGGTCAGGTAGCCGTATCGCGGATGGAAGGCGTACTGGACTTTGCTTTCGAGCAGGGTGTCGATGCGGTTGATTTGTTCAAAGCATTTTTCGAGCTGCTGGGCGGCGGCGAAGACCTGCATGCGGAGATGGTCTTCTTCGTTAATCATAGCAGAGAAATGTTCGCTTTGTGCGACGACTACGCCGCGGGGACCGTCGCTGCGGGCGTGAGGCAGACTGATTAGATAGCGTTCGGCCAGGAGGTCGCGTTCGAGCGGGGCGGCTTCCTCCACGTCGATGAAGAACAGCGGCTGCTCAAGGGGCAGAGCCAGAAGGGCATTTTTAATGATTTCGAGGATTTCCTTCTTTCGTTCCGGTGTCAGGCAGGGTTTAAATTCATAGTCGGCCAGATTGCGGGCCAGACGAATGCGGGAAGAAATGACCACTTCTGAAAGAGGGCCGCTTTCCCGCAGCCACGGGCTTGGCTGTTTGGACAGGTCAGTAAGTTTCATTGGAGTTTCCGAATTTCATCGCGCAGGCGTGCGGCGGTTTCATACTGTTCGCGTCGGACGGCTTCGTTGAGTTTGCGGCGCAGATTCGTGAGCCGCATTTGTTTTTTGCGGTCCGGTCCGGCAGCGGCGGGTACTTTGCCGCAGTGCTCGGAATGGCCGTTTTGGGTGCGAAGAATCAGGGGCAGCAGATTCTTTTCGAATACTTCATAATCGTCGGGACAGCCGAGGAGCATTTCTTTGCTGAACCGCTGAAGGGTCATTCCGCATCGCGGACATGCTTTCTGTTCCTGCGGGGGCTGGGCCGGACCGGCGGGCTCCTGGGGTGCGCTCAACAGAGTGGACAGGAGTTCATTGAGCGGAATCTGGGTCTGAATGGTCAGTCCCTGGTTTTGGGCACAATCCTGGCATAGGTGGGTTTCTATGCGGTGGCCGTTGCTGATTTCGGTCAGATGAATCGTTGCGGTCTGCTTTTTACAGTTCTGACAAAGCACGTTTTTATAATCCTGTGCAAGTGGTTGTTTTTTCTTTTTTTCTGCTTTTCGGCAGCGGCCGAAAAGGGTCAATCCTGCATATATCGAACAGCGTATCCCGGGGCTTCCGTGATTTCTATCCACGCCAGTTTTCCGGCAGGCGGCAGTTTTGGAACGAGCCGATCATAAAAAAACTTTGCGAGTCTCTCTGTCGTCGCGTTGCCTGGTGCAAAGGCCTCGTGTCTTTCGAGGGGACGTTCAGCCAGAGAGCCGGCAATTTCTTCCAAAAGCACTCTGATGTCGCGAAAGTCCATACCCATCTGGATTTGGTTCAGTTGGGGACAACTGACCGCCGCCCGTACCTTCCAACAATGCTGATGGGTTTCTTCCCGGCAGCCATCCCCCAGCCGCAGGCCGTGAGAGGCGCGAAACTCTGTTTCTACCATTATTATATACACACAATCAGTGTACTCAAGAACAAGAAAAAAAACAAGAGAAAGGAAAAAGGCCGGCCAAAAGTCATGCGAACGGATAGAGTTTATCCGGAGTATTCAACGCCTCCTTTCGAAAAAGCCAGAATCGGGTAAAAGATAAAGGGCAAAAACACAAGTCCCAGGCCGAAAAGGGTTCCTTTGCCGAAGGCCTTCGCCACGCCGATGGATAAATAAATGAAGAGAATCAAATTGATGGCTGAGCCGATAGCCGGTACCAAAGGGCTGAGGGCACAGACGAGGCCGAGCCATTCGGGATTTCCCCCAATTCGGGCCAGGACAATGGTATTGTAAATGGGCACAAAGATTGCCCAGCCGGGTTCGCCTGCCTTGTCAAAAACAACCCGCATAGAAATCAGGGTAACCAGAAATATCAGCAGCAGGACAGTGGCGATAGGGCGGTAGTATGTGTCCAGCAGGCCTTTTATTTGCCTGGATATTTCTTTGGCGTCCTTCCGATGACTGAGAGAGGACGGGACGGAGTGTGCATATTGGGTAACCATTTCATTGAGGGCGGCTGTCAAGGCATTCAGGTCGGTTTCTCCTGCGGAAGCCAAGAGCATTTCATTCTCATCGAAAACAGCGAGGCCGAATATCCATCGATCGATGGAGGGGGAGCCGGTATCGGAGGGGTTTTCTATTTCGACAAATCCGAGCCGGATTGTCCTGGTTTTGCCGAGTTCGGAAGAGACGGTCGTTTTGGTGATAAAAAAGGAAGCGCCCGGCTCTACTCGTGCTCTTTCTATTTGGGTTTCGACGGCGGAAAACCGCCCGATAGTCAAAGAATTGATTAGGGCCAGTATTGTCTGCTTAGAAACATCGACGGTGTCCGGGAAAAGATATATTATATCCATTACATCGTCGGATTGCCGATTCAGTCGGGTGATGATAGAACGGGAAAAATCGACTGCCTGAGGATAGTTTTGCGCAGGAGGGGCCTCCTGGATGGGGCTTTGGGAAGTTTTGGAAGGAGTCGGCTGGGACAGTTTTTGGGTTTGGTTTGTCCAGAAATACACAGAAATCCTGATGAGCAGTCCGATTATTATGATGACGCTGACGGCAAGGAGTTTTCGGCCGGCAGCGGGAGACTTTTCGGGGCTTTCCTGTTCAGGGACGGGGGCCTCCGATTGGAAGGACTGGAGGTCGTTGGGCTGTTCTTCGGGGAGGGTTTTTTCTTCGAGGAGGACGAGTTCTTCATCGGGTTTGGATGGGCGTGGGATGGGCAGCGGCTGTTTGCAGGCAAGGCAGGTGAGTTTGCCGCCGGCGTATTTAGAGGGGAGGCAATAATCTTGTCCGCATGATGGGCAGTTGAAGCGAAAAGAGTCTGTTTCGGAAGCGATGCCTTTTTCTGCGGGGATAGAGGCGGGCTGCTTGCAGGTTGGGCAGTAAACCTGCCGGCCGAGTTGGGCAGGCGGTACTTTATATAATCCGCTGCACTGGCTGCAGAGACAAATGATATTCCGGGTGGAATCGGCAGGGCGAGGGACCTGAATCTGTCCATGGCAGTGGGGACAAAGGACTGTCTGGCCGACATATTCCCTGCCCATTTGAAGGGGTATTTTGCAATGAGGACATTGAAAATGAACCACTGCTGCTTCTCCTTTTATTTGAGGGTCCCTTAATTCGATTTGTTTTCATGATACGCCGGTGCGGCTGATTTTTCCAGTTTTTTACTTTTTTGCGGCTGGATTTGGGGAGATTTTGCCGATTCTCGATGGGAAACCGGAGGGTTGGCCGATAGAAAAGGTTGACGGGTTTTACGAATTTTCTTACTATGGATGGCTGATGTGTGCAAAATGTTTCATTGATGGGGGATTTATGCAGGTTGGACGGGATTTTTTCAAGAGCGTTTTTCCATTTCTTGACGGGAGTATGGGTTCAGGGGCTTGGAAACGGGCTGATTATCTGTCGGTGTGGCGGGTTTGGCTTGCGGTTTTTGGGGTGCTGTGGGCGGTGCAGTCGGAGGTTTCTTCTCATCCGATTTGGTTTCGTTCGTCGCTGAGTTATTCCTCGAGCCGGCCGACGGGCGGAGCCGACAGCATTTCGAATTGGGTGGGGGCGGCCTTTGATGCGGATAATGTCGGCGGTTCGGGTGTCAATGCGGACGGCGGCAATAACAATGGTCTTGCCAATGATGCTTATACTTATGTGGCGAATAATCAGCCGATTCAGGGGCAGACGTTTACGACCGGCAGTGCGCCGGAGGGGTATATTGTTCATTCCATCACGGTTCGCATGGCCGGCTATACCAACAACCTTGCTTCGGCGGCGAATGATGTGGGGTGGAATCTGAAGGTTCAGAACGGCCCGATTATCCTGACTATCGGGCGGGTAAGCGGGAGCAATCTTCTGATTGAATCCATGCAGCCGTTTCTGGCGGGAGGGCCGGGCAATCCCGGTGCCGGACACAGTGCCAATGGGCCTGGGACTTATCTTACTTTTCCTCTGCCGTTTCCTGTTCATCTGAAGCCGGATACGGTTTATGCGTTTGACTTTACCATCGGCAACGGCGGGGCTAATTATTTTGAATGGCTTGGCACACGTACGGACCCGTATGCCGGCGGGACTGCTTATACGCGGAGCGGTCTGGTGATTACGCCGGCGTCGGGGGAGCGGGTTTTTCTGGTGAATATGACGGCGGGGCCGCTTCGGCCGTTTGCTCATCCCGGCACACTGCATACAGAGGAGGATTTGGCGCGAATGAGGGCTAAGATAGCGGCCGGACAGGAGCCGTGGCTGTCGGGCTATCAAATGCTTCTGAGCAGTCCTTATAACAACCTTGGCTGGCCGGCGTATGATGTGGAGTATATTGTCCGCGGTCCTTCCGGCAGCAACTATACCCGCTGCCAGCAGGACGCCCAGTTGATTTATACGCTGTCGCTGATATGGCATCTGACGGGCAATACGGCTTATGCGGAGCGTGCGGCGGCCATTGCGAATGTGTGGTCGGATTTGGCGGGGGTGTCGGGGGATACGAACCTTTCGCTGGGTGCGGGGATTTGCGGATACCTGTTTGCCGTTGCCGGTGATTTGCTCAGTCCGTATCCCGGCTGGGATGAGGCGAGCCGGCAGGCCTACAAGGATATGATGATGCGGGTGTTTTATCCGGCCAATTTTGATCTTCTGTGGCGGCATCATGATACTTTCTGGCGCAAGGGGGGCAACACCCATTACCGGCTGAATTGGGACACGTGCAATATGGCTTCTATGGCGGCGATTGGGGTGCTTTGCGATAACCGGGCTGTTTATGAGCAGGCGCTGGATTTCTTCAAATACGGACCGGGCAACGGGCGGATTGAGCGGGCTGCGTGGTATATTCATCCGGACGGGCTGGCCCAGACGGAAGAAGTGGGACGAGACCAGGGGCACAATCTGGGCGGGTGGTATTCGATGGCGGTGCTTTGCCAGACGGCGTGGAATCAGGGTGATGATTTGTGGGGATACGACAGCAACCGCCTGCTGCGGGCGCTGGAGTATATCACCAAGTGGAATCTGGGGTATGATGTGCCGTGGGTTTATCATCGGAATACGGATTTGAGTTATACGGAGACGGTGTCCGAGGCGGGGCGGGGGTCGCTGGGTGTTTTTCATGAGATGGCCTATAATCATTATGTGAATATCAAAGGGCTGGCGGCGCCTTATATGCAGGCTGCTGCGGAACGGGTGCGTCCGGAGCGGTGGCCTAATACGAGTTATCATCCTTCCGAGGTGGACTGGTTTGGTCATGGTACGCTCACATTTACGCGGGAGCCGATCGCCGGCGGGGCCGCCCCCAGCGGTTTGCAGGCCCACTGGAGCGGCAATCAGATTGTCCTGAGCTGGTGGGGTTCGGCTTATGCGAGCGGCTATCGTATCAAACGGTCTGCTGCTTTGGAGGGGCCTTACAGTCTTGCCGGTACGGTCGGCCCGATGGATACGACCTTTACAGATTCCGATGTTCTGGAGGGGAGGACCTATTATTATGTGGTGTCGGCTGAGACGGCGAAAGGGGAAGGTCCTGAGAGTGAGCCGCTGGCTGTCGGGCAGACGTTGATGAGTTATTATCCTTTTGAGGGAAATTGTGAGGATGCCGCCGGTGATAAGGATGGGGTTTTCAGGGACGATTCGAGCGGCGTGCCGACCTATGCCGCCGGCAAGGCGGGGCAGGCGATTGAACTGGACGGGGTCGATGATTATGTGCAATTGCCGGCGGGCATTGCCAACTATGGGGATATTACCCTTGCTGCGTGGGTGTACTGGAACGGCGGCGGCAACTGGCAGCGTGTTTTTGATTTCGGCACGGAGATTGAGAAGTCGATGTTTCTGACGCCCTCCAACGGCAGCCGGATGCGATTCTGCATCACCACCAGCCGCGTCAATGAGGGTACGGGTATTCTGGAAGGCCCTATTCTGCCGATTGGGCAATGGACGCATGTGGCGGTGACCCTGCGGGGAGATGTGGGGATGCTGTATATCAACGGCACGCTGGCGGATGTGAAGGTGATTGACAAGGTGGAGCCGCTTTTTGGGCAGGTGTACTGCTATCTGGGCAGGAGCATGTGGAATGCGGATCCGTTTTTCAAGGGGCGGATTGATGATTTTCGCATTTATAATTATGCGCTGCCTGCGTCGGCCATTGCGGAACTGGCTCAGAAGCGGTTTTCTCTGGCGGACCTTTGCGGGCTGGCCGTGTGGTGGCTGTCGGTGCCGCCGGATTGTGCGGCGGAGCCGGATTGTCTGGCTTATGAGCGCACCGGCGACGGGCGGATAGACTTTTCTGATTTTGCGGAACTGGCCAGGGGCTGGCTTTAAGAACGCTGTTCGGCATCTCAACGGATTCTCCAAAACGGGCTGGGAGAAGTCTTGAAACAGGGGGCGGTTTTGCTATAATGCCGATTTTTACTGTCGAATTTTCATGTGAACTGTTGAGGACTATCTATGGCAAAATTAGCAAAACTGGATGATATTGTGTCGCTGTGCAAGCGGCGGGGGTTTATCTATCAATCAAGTGAAATCTACGGGGGGCTGGCGAGTTGTTATGATTATGGTCCGCTCGGCTCGGAACTGAAGCGCAACATCCGCAATGCGTGGTGGAAGCATGTTGTTCAGATGCGGGACGATGTGGTAGGGCTGGATTGTTCGATTCTGATGCATCCGATGGTCTGGAAGGCGTCGGGGCATGCCGATAAGTTTGCTGATTTGGTGACGGTGTGCCAAAAATGCGGCACGCGCTCGCGGGTGGATCACCTGGCGGATACGCAGGGCGGGTCGGAAGAGCACACGGAGCATATCGACCTAGAAACCGCGGAGAGCAAGGCGCAGGATTTGTCCAGGAAGGTTTGTCCGGCGTGCGGGGCGGTCGGCCAGTTCAGCCAGCCGATGGCTTTTCGTCTGATGTTTGAAACCCGGATGGGGGCCAATATAGAGGATACGATGACGGTGTTTCTGCGTCCGGAAACGGCCCAGGGCATTTTTGTCAATTTCCGCAATGTGCTGGATTCGACGCGTGTGAAGATTCCTTTCGGGATTGCCCAGACGGGCAAAAGTTTCCGCAACGAGGTAACGACGAAGGCGTTTATCTTCCGGACGCGGGAGTTTGAACAGGCGGAACTGGAGTTTTTCTGCAAGCCCGGTACGGATGAGGAATGGTTTGAACACTGGAAGCAGGAGCGGTTTCAGTGGTATCTGACGTACGGCATTCGCAAGGAAAATCTGCGGTTTCGTGAGCATGCGAAAGATGAACTGGCTCATTATGCCAAGGCGTGCGTGGATATTGAGTATAAGTTTCCTTTCGGCTCAGGCGACTGGCAGGAATTGGAGGGGATTGCCAATCGAACGGATTATGATTTGCGTCAGCATCAGCGCGGCATCCGGACGATGAACGAGTGGTACGAGAAGAAAGGCGACCTGTCGAAGATTACGCTGAAGGAAGAAGCGGAAGATTATCAAAAAGGGCCGCTGGCATATTTTGATGAGGAGACGCGGGAGCGGTATGTTCCGTATGTGATAGAGCCCTCGGCGGGAATTGACCGCAGTCTGCTGGCGTTTCTGGTGGATGCGTATGATGAGGAGCAGGTGCGGGGCGAACAGCGGAATCTGCTGCGGTTTCATCCGGCGCTGGCGCCTGTGAAGGCCGGCATCTTTCCGCTGGTTAAGAAAGACGGTATGCCGGAGATTGCGATGAATCTTTATCGCGATTTGAAAAAGTATTTTGCCGTCTTTTATGATGAAAAAGGGGCGGTGGGCAGACGATACAGGAGGCAGGATGAGGCCGGCACTCCCTTCTGTGTAACAGTGGACGGCCAGACCAGGGAAGACAGCACGGTTACGATTCGGCATCGGGACAGTATGGAGCAGGTGCGGGTGCATCTGGACCAGGTCAAGAATTATCTGCTGGAGAAACTGGAACTGTAGAGCCGGCGGCAAGGGCGCGGCTGAAGGGATGCCGATGGAACTGGTGGATACCCATGCGCATTTGACTTATGAGCCGCTGGCGGGGCAGCTGGAGCAGGTTCTCTCCCGCAGCCGTCTGGTTGGCGTGAGGCGCTGGATTACAGTGGGCACTTCGCCGGAGGACAATGAGCGGGCTGTGGAGCTGGCCTGCCGGATAGAGGGGCTGCGGGCGGCGGTGGGGTATCATCCGCATTATGCAGATGAGATCGGCGAGGCCGAACTGCAGATGCTTCGCCGGACGGCCGCTCATCCGCGTGCTGCCGCCGTGGGGGAAACGGGGCTGGATTATTACTATCATCATTCCCAGGCGGACAATCAGCGGCGCATCTTTCGTGCTCAGTTGGAGATTGCCGCCGAACTGCAGAAACCGGCGGTTATTCATATTCGAGAGGCCTTCGAGGAGGCGATGTCGATACTGGAGGAATACCGCGGCCGGCTGCCTAAGGTGGTTATTCATTGCTACAGCGGCAATCTGGAGCAAACGGCGGAAGTGGAGAGGCGGGGATACTTTGTTTCGTTTACGGGGATAATTACATTTAAAAAGGCGGAGGAGGCCCGCCGGGCGGCTGCGAGGTTTCCGCTGGAGCGGGTGATGATTGAAACGGATTGTCCGTATCTGTCGCCGGAGCCGGTGCGCAGGATTCAGCCCAATGAGCCGGCGCTGCTGATTCATACGGCGGCGAAACTGGCGGAGATTTACGGGCTGTCTTTGGACCAGTTTGCGCGGAGGGTGACGGCAACCAGTATGGAGTTTTTCGGTCTGGAGTGAGGGGCAGGGGGTTAGCGTCTGCCGATGGCGATTCGGTCTTTTTGGGCGAGGTCCTGAAGAATCTCGACGGTGGGGAAACGGCCTGTTTGTTCGAGCATTTGTTTGACGGCGGGTCCCTGTTCATAGCCGATTTCGAGCATGAGGGCGCCGTCGGGTTTGAGGTATCGGCCGGCCTGCTCGATGATGCGGTGGTGGACGGCCAGACCGTCTGTGCCGCCCCAGAGGGCTATTCTGGGTTCATAATTTTTGACGGCGGGGGCGAGTTTTTCATATTCTGCATCGCTGACATAGGGGGGATTGGAGACAATCAGGTCAAAAGCGGGCTGGTCGAGTTCATCGAGGAGGGCGTCAAAGAGGTCGCCGCGCAGGAGGGTGATTTGTTCGCTGAGATTGTGTCTGCGGACATTTTCGGCGGCTGCGGCCAGGGCGGCATCGGAGATGTCAACAGCCGTCAAATGGAGGTCTTTGCAGTTTTTGGCCAGGGCGATGGCGATGCAGCCGGAGCCGGTGCATAAGTCGAGGGCGCGGCGGGGGGCCGGCCGCTTGCGGAGGGACTCGATGGCTTTTTCCGCCAGCAGTTCTGTTTCGGGACGGGGAATCAGGCAGTCGGGGGTGATTTTGAGGGAAAGCGAATAAAATTCACAGCGCTGAACGAGGTAGGCAATCGGTTCCTGTTCGGCGGCTCGCTTGACGAGTTGGCGAAGTTGGGTCAGTTGGGGCTCCTGGACGACGCGGTCGTACTGGGTGTAGAGTTCAATCCGCTGAAAGCCGAGGATATGGCAGAGCAGCAGTTCGGCGCTGAGACGGGGGCTGTCCACCTGTTTTTGGGTGAAGTATGCCGTCATCCAGTTCAGCAGTTTTTGAATGGTCCAGATTTCCATTCTGATTCGCTGGGCCGCCCTTTGAACGCCGATTGCCGTTTCTTTGCCGGCTATTATATCTTCTGAAAGGGATTGATAAACTTCTTTCCGGCGGCGGAGCGGTTTTATTCGACGGTAACGCTTTTGGCCAGATTGCGAGGTTTATCGACGTCGTGTCCGCGGAGGATGGCCGCGTAGTACGCCAGCATTTGCAGGGGAACGACGGTGAGCATCGGCTGAAGGGGTTCGCAGGTTTCGGGTACGGCAATGAGCGAATCGGCATAGGGTTTGATTTGCTCGTCGCCTTCGGTGGCTATGACGATGGTTTTTCCGCCGCGTGCGCGGACTTCTTCGATATTGCCGAGGATTTTTTCGTATTGGGAACAGCGGGTGGCGATGAAGACGGTCGGCATTTGGTCTGTAATCAGGGCGATGGGACCGTGTTTCATTTCTGCGGCGGGCAGTCCTTCGGCGTGAATATAGCTGATCTCTTTGAGTTTGAGAGCGCCTTCGAGGGCGACCGGATAATTAAATCCGCGGCCGAGAAAGAGCCAGTTTTCGCGGTCTTTGTTTGCCTGAGCAATTTGACAGATGAGGTCGGATTGGCTGAGAATCCGGCTGATTTTCTGAGGGATGGAGGTCAGTTCGTTCAGGAGGGTCTGCACGGTATCGGCGCTGAGGTGTCGGCGTCGTCCCAGTTCGATGGCCAGCATAGCCAGGACGGCCACCTGAGCGGTGAAGGCCTTGGTGCTGGCGACGCCGATTTCCGGGCCGACTCGCAGATATACGCCGGCATCAGTGAGGCGTGCAATCGAGGAGCCGACGGCGTTGACAATGCCCAGGACCAGGGCGCCGCGTTCTTTGGCCTGTTCGACAGCCGCCAGCGTATCGGCGGTTTCGCCGGACTGGCTGATGGCAATGACGACAGTTCCTTCTTCGAGAATGGGATTGCGGTATCGGAATTCGCTGGCGTATTCGACCTCGGCTGGGATGCGGGCGAGCTGTTCGAATAGAAACTCGCCGATGAGCGCAGCATGCCAGGCGGTTCCGCATCCGGTCAGAATAATGCGTTTGGCTCGTGTCAGTTCCCGCAGATAGGTGGAGACGCCGCCAAGGATGATGCGGCCGTTTTTGAGGTCCACCCGTCCCTTCAGACAGGTTTCGAGGGATGTGGGCTGCTCGGCGATTTCCTTCTGCATATAATGGTCGAACCCCTCCAGTTCGATTTGGTCGAGGGAGATTTCGATTTCTTTGAGTTCCTTTTGGACGTCTTTGTTGTCGAGTGTTTTGGTGTGAAAGCCGTGGCGTCCGGCGATGACGATTTCTCCGTCGGCCAGGTAGATGGCCTGGGTGGTATGCTTGACAATGGCCGCGGCATCGGATGCGATGAGGTATTCGTTTTTTCCGACGCCGAGAATTAAGGGGCTTCCTTTTTTTGCACCGATGAGGATATCGGGGCAGTCTGCGCAGAGAATCGCCAGTCCGTAGGTTCCGTAGATTTCGCTGAGTGCCTGCTGGACGGCCCATTCGAAGCGATTGCCGTGGGGTGCGGGCTGCCCATTTCGGTCGTGGTGTTTTTCGTAAAAATAGCCGATAAGGTTGGCGATGACTTCTGTATCGGTTTCACTGCGAAAGGTGCAGCCCTCTTTGAGAAGCCATTTCTTGAGGGTGGCATAGTTTTCAATGATGCCGTTGTGGACGACGGCGATTTTTCCGGTGTAATCGAGATGGGGGTGGGCGTTGACCTGGTTGGGGCGGCCATGAGTAGCCCAGCGGGTGTGCCCAATCCCAATCACTGCAGGGGAAACCCGTCCGGAGAGCATTTCCTCAAGATTGCTGATTCTTCCGGTACTTTTGACAAGATGAAATGCGCCGTTTTCGAGCAGGGCAATTCCCGCAGAGTCATAACCGCGGTATTCGAGACGTTTGAGACCTTCAATAAGAATCGGCTGGGCCGGTTTATTCCCGAAGTACGCTACAATTCCACACATATTGAAATCCTCAGCAAGGGGTCAAAAAGATGAAACTATTATCGTCTAAAGGCGGGGGTGTGTAAAGTAAAAAACGGTTCTTTTGGGGAGGATAGCAGCGGGCTGAAGCGGCATAACTTGTTGATATAAAATAATTTAAAAAATATCTTGACAAGTTAGAGGCGGCTAACTATGTTAA
>Ga0116145_1003518_pt1 | contig 13091 bp, 8 predicted proteins | sample AD_JPNHG1_MetaG_FD_89747 | JGI IMG/M metagenome (GOLD analysis project Ga0116145, IMG submission 89747) | Active sludge microbial communities of municipal wastewater-treating anaerobic digesters from Japan - AD_JPNHG1_MetaG | ecosystem: Engineered > Bioreactor > Anaerobic > Digestate | place... | reverse complement strand
GGGCGGGGCCTCCGCGCCCCGCGTCCAACTCGAGCCATAACCTCCCGCGGGTTACGAACCCGCGGGAGGTTTCCCGCCCCGGAAGAGAAGAGGCCGCGGAGCGGCCAAGAGCCCCGTCCCCACGCAGAGCGTAGGGACGAGAAAGCCCCCGTCCCCACGCAGAGCGTAGGGACGAGAAAGCCCCCGTCCCCACGCAGAGCGCAGGGACGAGGAAGGAATGGAGCGCGGGGTCGCGAAGCGCACGCGGGACGCGTGCGGCTACAGTTCTCGCGCTCAGGAGCGAACGATGCCCCGCTATTACTGTCTCGGCCCGTGGGTGTGGAGGCCCGACTCCGGCGGCGCCTGGCACGCGCCCGACGGCACGGTGGGCGCGGTGGACCTCCGCTCGCTGCCCCAGCAGGCGGCCACCGTGGCGCCCCAGGGCCTCGGCTTCTTCGCCACCGACCGCCCGCTGGGGAGCGACTATGCGCCCTTCGGCTCCCAGCTCGACGCCGCCCTCGCCAGCGCCGAGGCGCAGCGCTGGCGCTCGATGCTCAACCTCAAGCCGCTCGGCGGCTCGACCCTGCTCGATGCCCTGTGGGAGACCCTCACGGTCCAGAGCGACCCCGAGGGCCTCGCCGGCCCGCTGCCGCTCGATTGCACGACGCAGGGCGCCCTGGAGCTGCACCTGGGCGGCCACAGCCTGGTGCGCTCGCGCCGCCTCTCGACGACGCCGAACGACGAGCACTGGAAGCGCCTGCGCAAGATGCTCCAGGGCCTCTACAAGCAGACGCGCCGCGAGGCGCTCGAGGGCCGCCGCGCCCCCAACCTGCACCGCAAGCAGATGACGCTGTGGTGCCGCAAGTACGGGGTGGACTACCGCGAGCTCCTCGGCGGCGAGCCCGACGAGCCGCCGCTGCCGCCCGAGACGACGCTCACCGAGAGCTTCAACACGGCCGACGGCGACTCGCTCGGCCCCGACCTCGCGTGGGCCGAGGTGGTGGGCGACTGGGACGTGGTGAACCAGGCGGCCGAGTACCAGGGCGCCAGCACGGCCCAGGCCGCCGCCCGGGCCGAGCACGACCTGTCGAGCAGCGACCACTACGCCCAGGCGAGCGTGGCCGCGTGCGGCTCGGGCGCCGAGTTCACAGGGGCCGGCGCCGTCATCCGCTTCTCCGCCTCGGCGCAGACCTACTACATGGCCCGCCTCCAGCAGTCCAACGACACGCTGCAAATCTACAAGATGGTCGCCGGCACGGTGAGCGCGCTGGGCGCTCCCGCCGCCGTCACCCTCCTCCTGCCCGCCACCGTGAAGCTCCGGGCCTCGGGCAGCTCGATCACCCAGTCGTACAAGGGCGACGACAGGACGACCGTCACCGACACCGCCATTCCCGGCAACACGCGGGGCGGGCTGAACGGCTACCGCTCCAACCCCAGCCACGGCAAGCCGGCGCTCGACAACTTCGCGGCCTCCGACCTCGCCGCACCCGCCCCCAGGGTGCCGTGGCATCTGCTCTGGAGAACAGGAGTCTGAACCATGGCCAGCAGGGGCCAGGCAATCACGATCAGCTACATCGCCTGGGACACGGCGAACAACGCCGGCAAGACCGGCGACGCGGCCCATCACACCCTTCGCTGGGTGAAGGACGGCGCGAGCGCCGCGCCCACGAACCCCCCGAGCGAGCTGGACGCGGCGAACGCCCCCGGCGTCTATAAGCTCGCCCTCACCGCCGCCGAGTGCACCTGCGACGTGGGCGTGCTGTGCGGCAAGTCGGCCACGGCCGGCGTCGTGCTCCTCCCGGTCACGGTGGCCTTCGAGCAGCTCCCCACGGCCGCGCCCGGCCAGGCCGGCGGCGTGGCCCTGGCCGGCAGCGCGGCCGGCTCGCTCGACGCGCTGGCCGACGCCGTGAAGGGCGCGCCCGGCGGCCGCACGGTCAAGGAGGCCTACGAGCGGGCCGACGCGGCCCAGGCCGTGGCCGACAAGCTCAACACGGCCCTCGAGGCCGACGGCGCCGTCTACCGCTTCACCCAGAACGCCCTGGAGCAGGCCCCCAGCGGCCAGGGCGTGGGCGACTGGACGGCGGCCGAGAAGGCCCAGATCCGCCAGGCCCTGGGCCTCAGCGGCGCCGCCGGCGCCACCACGGGCCAGGGCCACCTCGACGCCGCCCTCGCCCGCCTCGCCACGCTGCTCACCTATCCCGTCGTCACCCAGGCCGTCATCGCGGCGGCCACCCAGGAGATCGTGCGCCACCGCGGCGACACCGTGCCCATCGCCTTCGGCGCGGGCCGCGACCTCACCGGCGCCGCCCTGCGCTTCACCGTCAAGCGCCGGGCCACCGACCCGCAGGCCGCCGCCCTCATCGCCAAGACCTCGGCCCCCGGCGGCGGCGTGGAGCTCACCGACCCCGCCGCCGGCGCCTTCCGGGTGCGCCTGGCCGCCGCCGACACCGCCGCCCTCCTGCCCGACGGCCGCCGCGCGGCCTTCCTCTACGACGTCGAGTGCACCCAGAACGGCGAGGTGGAGACCCTCTTCGCCGGCGCCTTCCTCCTCCTGCCCGACGTCACCACCCCGTGACACGGGATGCGGGATGCGGGAGCAGCCCCGAGCCGGCGCGCGCCGCGCGCGTCCGCTCTTCTCACGCAGCACGTTTCTCCCACTCGTCCCCGCGCTCTGCGTGGGGACGGGCCCCCTCCTCGTCCCCGCGCTCTGCGTGGGGACGGGCCTCCCGGCCGCTCCGCGGCCCCTTCCTCCTCGCGGAGATTGGACGCCGGAGCGTCCAGAGATTCGCCCCCACGCGGAGCGTAGGGGCGAGCATGATTTCCCCACTCGTCCCCGCGCTCTGCGTGGGGACGGGCCCCCTCCTCGTCCCCGCGCTCTGCGTGGGGACGGGCCCCCTCCTCGTCCCCGCGCTCTGCGTGGGGACGGGCCTCCCGGCCGCTCCGCGGCCCCTTCCTCCTCGCGGAGATTGGACGCCGGAGCGTCCGGCCAGACGCCCCCACGCGGAGCGTAGGGGCGAGAACAGCATCACGCAACCCCGGCATCCTGAGGAGACTGCAACCATGGCAACCCACCACTTCTTCGGCGCCACGGCCGACGCCGTGCGCCGCCGCCTGCCGGGCGATCTGGCCCAGGCCGCGCCCAGCCTGGTCGAGGCCGCCCTGGCCGACGCCGAGGCCCGCGTGGAGGCGGCCCTGCCCGAGCGCTACCGCCGCCTGCTCGCGCGCGTGGAGGGCGAGGTGATCGTGCCCTCCGCCTCCGAGGGCCAGCTCACCGCCGCCCTGGGCCTGCCCGCCGCGCGCCGCCTCGTGCTCTACGCCAACCTGGCCCGCCCCTACCCCGACCGCACCGCCGCCGACGCGATGGACCCCGCCACCTACCAGCTCGCCGAGGGCGGCGAGTACGTGACCTTCGCCCCCGCCCTCGCGCGCGGCACGCGGGTGCTGGCCGACTACGACACCACGCTGGCCGACGGCGTGCGGGTGCTGGCCGACCTCGTGGCCGTGCTGGCCGCGGCCGACGTGGCGCGCCCCGCCACCTACGGCCGGCCCGAGCTCGCCCAGGACCTCGCCCGCGAGGGCGCCGAGCGCCTCGCCGCCCTGGCCGACGGCCGCCTCGGCGTGCCCGAGCTCGACGCCCTGCGCCTCGCCGACGACTGGGAGCGCGCGCCGCGCGGCCTGCGCTGCGGGCACCTCGCGCGGGTCTGACCCCGCCCAACCAAAGCGGCCGCGGAGCGGCCAAGGCCCCCGTCCCCACGCAGAGCGTAGGGACGAGAAAGCGATTGGATTGTTCTTACTGTGGGCGGGGCCTCCGTGCCCCGCGTCTTCCGTTCTCGAACTCGCGGGGGACAGAGCCCCCGCCCACAAGGACCGTAGCCGCAAGCGGGACGCTCGCGGTGGTTTTCTCTCTCGCCCCTGCGCTCTGCGTGGGGGCGGAAATCCGGACGCTCCCGCGTCCAACCTCCCGCGGGTTTGCAACCCGCGGGAGGTTTCCCGCTCCGTCCTCGAACTCGCGGGGGACAGAGCCCCCGCCCACAAGGACCGTAGCCGCAAGCGGGACGCTCGCGGTGGTCTTCTCTCTCGCCCCTGCGCTCCGTCGCCTTTCTCTTTCTCGCCCCTGCGCTCCGCGTGGGGGCGGAAATCCGGACGCTCCCGCGTCCAACCTCCCGCGGGTTCGCAACCCGCGGGAGGTTTCCCGCTCCGTTCTCGAACTCGCGGGGGACAGAGCCCCCGCCCACAAGGACCGTAGCCGCAAGCGTCCCACTTGCGGTGGTTTTCCCTCTCGCCCCTGCGCTCCGCGTGGGGGCGAAGACCCGGACGCTCCCGCGTCCAACCCGAGCCATAACCTCCCGCGGGTTCGCAACCCGCGGGAGGTTTCCCGCTCCGTTCTCGAACTCGCGGGGGACAGAGCCCCCGCCCACAAGGATCGTAGCCGCAAGCGTCCCGCTTGCGGAGGTCTTCCCACTCGCCCCTGCGCTCCGCGTGGGGGCGAAGACCCGGACGCTCCCGCGTCCAACCTCCCGCGGGTTCGCAACCCGCGGGAGGTTTCCCGCTCCGCAAGCCGAGAGGCCGCGGAGCGGCCAGGAGCCCCGAGCCCATGCCCCCACGCCTCGTGACCATCTCCGACCATGTGGACTGCCCCACCGGCTTCGGCGTGCAGCACCGCCACCTGGCCGCCGCCCTGGCCCGCGCCGGCTTCGAGGTCCACAGCCTGGGCCTCTGGGACACCCGCCCCCTGGGCACGACCCCCGAGGGCGCGGCCCGCTACCCCGGCGGCCTGGGCCCCCACGACCACCGCCGCGCCTGGCCCATGTACCGCGAGCTGCTCCGCCCCGACCTCGTGATCACCCTGGGCGACCTCGAGACCTTCGCCCACCTCCACGACGCGCCGGCCCGGCCCTTCGCCTGGTGCCATTGGCTGCCGCTCGACGCCCTCCCCTACCCGAGCCGCGACCACGCGCGCCTGCTCCGCACCGACCGCCTGGTGCTCATGTCGCGCTTCGCCCTCGAGCTCGTGCGCCCGCACCTCGAGGGCCACGTGCCGCTGCACTACATCCCCCACGGGGTGGACCCCCAGGCCTTCCGCCCCCACGACGACCCGCCCGCGCTGCGCGCCCGCTGGGGCCGCCGCCTCGGCATCGAGCTGCGCCCCGACGACTTCGTCCTCATCGCGCGCGACGCCAACCAGTGGCGCAAGCAGCAGCCCGTCCTGCTCGACGCCCTCGCGCGCCTGCCGCGCGACGTCAAGCTCCTCTTCCACTGCCACCCCGTGGCCCACCCCGCCGCCGGCGGCTGGGACCTCGTGCACCTGGCGCGCGACGTCTACGGCGTGGGCGACCGCGTGTTCTTCACCAGCGGGGCGCCCCCGCACGCGGCCCTCGCGCCCGAGGAGCTGGCCGAGCTCGACAGCCTGGCCGACCTGCGCGTCTCGGCCACCGCGGGCGAGGGCTTCGGCGTGGTGACCCTCGAGGCCATGGCCTGCGGCACCCCCACCCTCATCACCGACTACACCACCAGCCGCGAGCTGCTGCTCGGCGCGGCAACTGTGGGCGGGGCCTCCGCGCCGCCGCCCGACCTCGCCGACGCGCCCGACCCCTTCGGCCCCGCCGGCGAGCTGGTGCGCGTGGCCGCCTGGACGGTCGAGGCGCGCCGCCACCTCCTGCGTCCCGTGCCCGACGCCGCCGACCTGGCCGCGCGCGTGCTCGCCCTGCGGGCCGACCCCGCGCGGCGCGCGCGGTATGGCGTGGCCGGCATCCGCCGCGCGCTCGCGCACTACACCGTCGAGCGCGTGGCCCGGGACTGGGTGGCCCTGGCCCGCCGCGTGCTGGCCGAGCGGGGCCTGTGACGAACAGGCCGCAGAGCGGCCAGGAGCTGCGTCCCCACGCAGAGCGCAGGGACGAGGAAGTACGAAAATCATACTCGCCCCTGCGCTCCGTCGCCTTTCTCTCTCTCGCCCCTGCGCTCCGCGTGGGGGCGGAAATCCGGACGCTCCCGCGTCCAACCTCCCGCGGGTTGCGAACCCGCGGGAGGTTTCCCCTGGAGGTCCCGCTGTGGGCGGGGCCTCCGCGCCCCGCGTCTTCCGTTCCCAAACTCGCGGGGGACAGAGCCCCCGCCCACAGGCCTCTCTCCCGAAAGCTCCAATACCTTCGGGAGGCAAAAGGAGTGTGCCATGTCCGATCGCGTGCCCGGCGATGCTCCGCCCTGTTCGCCCGAGCGCCCCGGCCCCGGGACGCCTCCCGCTCCCGCCCCGGCCCCCAGGCCGGGCGGGCCCGAGCGCCCGGCGCCGCCGCCGCGCCGCCCGAGCTGGCGCGACGGCACGCCCCTGTGCCTCGGCGGGTGCCGAGGCCGATGAAGTCCCACACGCGGGACGCGTGGGGGCGGAAATCCGGACGCTCCCGCGTCCAACCTCCCGCGGGTGCCCAACCCGCGGGAGGTTCCCCGCTCCGCAAGCCGAGCGGCCGCAGAGCGGCCAAGGCCCCCGTCCCCACGCAGAGCGTAGGGACGAGGAAGGAAATCATACTCGCCCCTGCGCTCTGCGCGGGGGCGAAGGCCCGGACGCTCCCGCGTCCAACCTCCCGCGGGTGCCCAACCCGCGGGAGGTTCCCCGCTCCGCAAGCCGAGCGGCCGCGGAGCGGCCAAGGCCCCCGTCCCCACGCAGAGCGCGGGGACGAGGAAGTTCTGGGGGTCCCGCTGTGGGCGGGGCCTCCGCGCCCCGCGAGCCCATCGTGGGCGGCGTGTCCCCACGCCGCGTGACGCGGGACGGGGACGTCCCGCCCACAATGTTCCCTGACTCGCGGGGGACAGAGCCCCCGCCCACAAGGACCGTAGTGGTTTTCTCTCTCGCCCCCGCTCGTTCTCGACCCGATTCCCAGGAGCCCGCCCATGCCCTCCGCCACCTTCAACGGCATCCCCATCGGCGACGCCGCGCACGGCGTCCTCGCCCTGCGCGCGGGCAACATCGAGCGCACGGTGCTCGTGGACGCGCCGCTCGGCCTCGACGGCGTGGTGACGCGCGCCCGCGGCGGCGGCCGCCAGACGCTCGTCGTCGAGGCCTGGAAGCAGTGCGCCTCGGCCCGCGACCGCCTCGGCTACCTCGAGGGCCTGATGGCCGACTTCGGCTCGGCCAAGGCCACGCTCGTCTACCTGGGCGACGGCGGGGCCAAGGCCTGGCCCGACTGCCTGGCCGTCAGCGCGCGCGAGGAGGAGTCCAGCGGCCCCTACCTCCGCTTCACCCTCACCTTCATTCGCAGCGCGTTCTGAGGCCCGGACGCTCCCGCGTCCAACCTCCCGCGGGTGCCCAACCCGCGGGAGGTTCCCCCTGGAGGTCCCGCTGTGGGCGGGGCCTCCGCGCCCCGCGTCTTCCGTTCCCGAACTCGCGGGGGACAGAGCCCCCGCCCACAAGGACCGTAGCCGCAAGCGGGACGCTCGCGGTGGTTTTCTCTCTCGCCCCTGCGCTCCGCGTGGGGGCGAAGACCCGGACGCTCCCGCGTCCAACCTCCCGCGGGTTCGCAACCCGCGGGAGGTTTCCCGCTCCGCAAGCCGAGAGGCCGCGGAGCGGCCAAGGCCCCCGTCCCCACGCAGAGCGTAGGGACGAGGAAGGTTCCCCCTGGGGGTCCCGCTGTGGGCGGGGCCTCCGCGCCCCGCGAGCCCATCGTGGGCGGCGTGTCCCCACGCCGCGTGACGCGGGACGGGGACGTCCCGCCCACAATGTCCCCTGACTCGCGGGGGACAGAGCCCCCGCCCACAGGCCTGCAACCCCAACCTCCCGCCCCGGAAGAAAAGAGGCCGCAGAGCGGCCAGGAGCCTCGTCCCCACGCAGAGCGTAGGGACGAGGAAGAAAATCAGAGCGCGGGGACGAGAAGGCCCGAGGAAAAAGGAAATCCCCTCATGTCGCTGACCCTGCTGCACAACGGCGCCCCGGTGGACCTGGCGGCGGCGCGCGCCGAGCTGGGCGCGCTGGTGCGCTCGTTCGTCCGCCCCGACTCGCTCACGGTGCGCCGCGCCATCGCCTTCGACGAGCCGACCGACTGGCAGGCCGAGGACTCGATGGCGCTGCTGCTCGACGGCACGCCGGTCTTCGCGGGCCGCATCCAGGCCACCGAGCGCGTGGCGTCGCCCGAGGGCGAGTGGGTGGCCTACACGTGCCTGGGCCTGCGCGCGCAGGCCGATGCCGTGCCCTTCCGCCGCGTCATCGGCGGCGCGCCCACGGCCCGCGTGGTCTACAACTGCCCCCGCGAGGAGGCCCCCGGCGAGGCCGGCTTCCTCGCCCTGCCCGGCACCGAGGCCACCGTGGGCCAGATCGTGGCCGACATCCTGGACGCCATGGCCCCCGAGCTGGCGGGCGTGCTGGGCGACGGCTCGCCCGGCTCGGCCTACGTGCAGGCCGACCTCGATGCCCTGGCCGTGGTGCCGCCCAAGCTGGTCCTCTGCGGCGAGAGCGTGGATGCGGCGCTCCGCTCCGCGCTGCGCTACGCGCCCGACTTCGGCTTCACCGTGGACCCCGCCACCCGCCGGGCGCGCTTCGTGGACCTCCGCGCCCTCGAGCCGCACGACGTGCCCGGCCTGGGCGCCGCCGTGCTCCGCCACCACCTCGCCTTCTCCACCGACCGCTGCTACTCGGCCTGCGTGGTCGAGGCCGACTTCGAGCGGGTGGACATCCTGGAGGAGCTCGCCCCCGCCTGGGACCCGAACCTGGAGGCCGACTGGACGCCGGAGAAGGCGGCCCAGCTGCCCGACACCTACGGCGCCGTGTGGCGCCTCTTCGACACGGCCGAGCCGGCCCAGGCCGGCGGCGTGCTGGCCCCCGAGCGCTGCGTGGGCGACGGCGACATCCTGGTGACCCTCGCCTACCCCGGCCCCGACCAGACCCACTACGCCGTGGCCTCGGCCGAGCCGGTCCAGGGCACCCGCCTGCTCCTCGACCGCCTGGCGCGCCGCTGGGACCCCGCCGCCGGCGCCTTCGCGCGCCCGGCCGCCTTCGCCCGCTTCACCTACCTCAAGGGCCGCCTCGCCGCCCGCTACCCCGCCGCCGGCCACACCGGCTCCGCCCACGCGCGGCGCGGCCTCGAGCGCGAACTCCTCCTCGTCCACGACGAGCGCGGCAAGGCCACCCTCCGCGGCACCGTCCACGAGGTCCTCTCCCCCGCCTCCTTCCGCGTGCTCTACGGCCTCGCCCCCGCCGGCGAACTCGCCGGCCTCCCCCTCGAGTTCCACGGCGACGGCGTGCCCCACACCATCGCCGCCAACGACGAGGGCACCGTCACCCTCGCCGCCCCGCCCGCGCGCGCCATCCAGCCCGGCGACCCCTTCGTCGTCACCCTGCGCGACGACACCGCCCGCCGCTACGAGGGCGGCACCCTCTCGGCCCTCGAGCTCTTCGCCCGCGAGCAGCTCGAGCGGGTGATGGACGAGCGGGTCGCCGGCGCCGTGCCCCTGACGGGCCTCGACTGGTCGCTGCGCCTCGGCCAGAAGATCAACTTCCCCGGCACCCGCGACCCCGACTACACGGCCCTGGGCGCCCTCCTCATCGCCCTCGAGCACGACCTCGCCCACGAGCGCACCGTGCTCCACCTCACCCGCGAGCGCGCCGCCGGCTACCCCACCTGGGACGACCTCGAGCGCGAGCGCCGCCAGACCCTCGACACCGAGGAGCTTGCGCGCCAGCTTCGCCGCCTCTGGCGCCGGCGGCGGCGCGGGCGGCGCGTGCGCCTCGGCCCCGCCGACGACCCGCACGTCGTGCCCCCGGGCGGCCCCGTGGCCGGCCTCCTCGTCGGCGACGGCACCTGGCTCGACCTCACCAGCGGCGTCGCCCGCCACATCGGCCCCGGCCCCGCCGAGACCACCATCGGCGGCCCCGGCCAGTACATCCAGTGGATCGCCCTCGACGCCCGCAAGCACGTCGTGGACGCGGCCGCGGGCACCTTCTCCTGAGGCGCGCCCCTGTGGGCGGGGCCTCCGCGCCCCGCGTCTTCCGTTCTCGAACTCGCGGGGGACAGAGCCCCCGCCCACAGACCGGCCCTTCTCGCCCCTGCGCTCCGCGTGGGGGCGAAGGCCCGGACGCTCCCGCGTCCAACCTCCCGCGGGTGCCCAACCCGCGGGAGGTTCCCCCTGGGGGTCCCGCTGTGGGCGGGGCCTCTGCGCCCCGCGTCCCGGCCCCGGCCGCCGGCCCAAGATTTGCCTTGCAAATCCCGGCGGGCGTGATATAATCGTGCGGCGCTGTCGGCGGAGTCTGCTGTGACGGCGAAGTCGCTCGGCCCCCCCAGGAGGCAATGACGATGAAGCATGTGCTCGTCGCGGCCCTGTTGCTGTTCGCCCTGTCGGCCCCGCTGGTGGCGGGTGAGGCGGCCGCGCCGCCGCCGCCCGAGGACCAGGGGCCGCACTTCACGGTCTTCACGAAGTTCTTCCGCGGCGTGGGCAACGTGATCCTCTCGCCCTTCGAGATCCCCGTCACGGCGTTCAACGTGGCCGCGGACACCGACGTCTTCATCGGCGTGTCGGCGGGTTCCGTCGCCGGCGCGGCGGCCGGCATCGAGCGGCTCGGCTGCGGCGTGATGGATATCGTCACCTTCCTGTTCCCGCCCTACGACCGGCCGCTGCTGCCGTACACGCTCGGCAAGTCGCCGGCCGCCCAGGCCGCCGTCAACACGTTCCCCAGAGACTTCTGACCGCTCCCGGAGGCTCGTCCCTTGTCCCAAGCTCGACGTCGCCGGCGCGCCAAGACGCGCGCCTCGAAGGCCAACAACGGCATCCGCCCCACGCTGCACAAGAACAAGAGCCAGTTCTGACCCCCCGGGCCGCGCCTCTCTCCCCCCTACCAGGCGGCGGCTCGGGCACTGTGTGCACCACGCTCTCCCCGTCCGCGCGCGGCGCGGCGGCGGTGGCGGGCGGCTTGGCGCGTAAACGCGCGCAAATCCGCTTGACACCTCCGCCGGCCGCGGCTAGAATCCACAACATCCTGTAAGTGGCCCGGGGCTTCCCCCCTACGGGTCGCTATATCGGGGCCTCCGTGGCCCCCCCCAGGAGTCGGCGCATGGCCGAGCGCGATTGGTTTTTCAAGTTCATGTGCGACTTGGGCACCAGCGGGGTCTGGGCCAAGCTCTCCAAGGCCGCCAAGGCCGTCTACCCCATGCTGGGCATCCACACCGACGGCACGTTCAAGCCCGTCTACCCCTCGATCCCGCGCCTGGTGGCGCTCACGGGCCTCAGCAAGAAGGGCGTGGAGGACGGCCTGCGCGACCTCGAGGCCCACGGCCTGATCCGCCGGCGCTCGGGCAAGAGCCACCGCCGGGGCCAGGGCAACCGGCCCAACATCTACGAATTCGCCTTCGAATACCCCGGTTCTGCCCTTGCCTACCCAGGAGGAAAGGGCTTGGCTACCCACCAGCCAAGCCCCTTGGCTCCCGGACCCGCCCCCCCTTGGCAACCCAGTAGCCCAGAACAAGAGTCCGGAGAACCAGAGCCCACTCAACAACAGCAGCCGGCCATCCACCTCAACGTCACCCTCCAGCAGGACGAGCGCGTGGCTGCTGCTGCCCTCGAGCTGCTCCGCCGCTACTTCGACGACAAGGCCGCCCAGCGCCTGGCCTCCAAGTACCCCGCCGACTACATTCGCGAGAAGGTCAGCCTCGTCGAGCGGCGCGCCCGCGACAGCCGCCTGCGCAACAAGCCCGGCTACCTGCGGCGCGCGCTCGAGGACGGCTGGCGTCCCTCCGCGCCCGACGCCGAGACCGAGCGCTTCGAGCAACTCCTCGCCTCGGTCCGCCGCGGCGAGGTCCGCGAGGCCCTCATCGGCGACGTGGCCTGGCGCGCCGGCGTGACCAGCGACCAGCGCGCCATCTACCTCACCCACATGACCAGCGGCGCCCAGATGCGGCTCCACGAGTGGGCCGACTGTCGCTCCCTCACCTGGCGGTGAGCCGGCGAGCGGGCGGGCCCTCCGCGCCCCGCGAGCCCTTCGTGGGCGGCGTGTCCCCACGCCGCGTGAGGCGGGACGGGGACGTCCCGCCCACAATGTCCCCTGAATCGCGGGGGACAGAGCCCCCGCCCACAAGGACCGTAGCCCCTTCTCGCCCCTACGCTCCGCGTGGGGGCGGAAATCCGGACGCTCCCGCGTCCAACCTCCCGCGGGTGCCCAACCCGCGGGAGGTTCCCCGCTCCGCAAGCCGAGAGGCCGCAGAGCGGCCAAGAGGCCCATCCCCACGCAGAGCGCAGGGACGAGGAGAAGGGGCAGAGCGTAGGGACGAGAAAGGGATTGGATTGTTCTTACTGTGGGCGGGGCCTCCGTGCCCCGCGACCTCATTGTGGGCGGCGTGTCCCCACGCCGCGTGACGCGGGACGGGGACGTCCCGCCCACAATGTCCCCTGACTCGCGGGGGACAGAGCCCCCGCCCACAAGGACAGCAGCCGCAAGCGTCCAGCCTGCGCAGGTCTTCCCTCTCGCCCCTGCGCTCCCTCCCCACTCTCGCCCCTACGCTCCGTCGCCTTTCTCTTTCTCGCCCCTGCGCTCCGCGTGGGGGCGGAAATCCGGACGCTCCCGCGTCCAACAACCTCCCGCGGGTTGCGAACCCCCGGGAGGAGGCTCGCGGAAGTGTCATAGAATAACAATTATATGACACTCCCTCCCCTCCCCCGTCCCGTGCCCGCTCGACTTATGGCGCGCCGCGCGGCCGCCGCCTCGCACGATTATATTCAACTGCACCCCACGAACCGCAGCACAAGACGTTCCGCCACCGCTTCTCGCCCCTGCGCTCCGTCGCCCTCTCTTACTCGCCCCGGCGCCTCGTCGCCCTCTCTTCCTCGCCCCTGCGCTCTGCGCGGGGGAGGAAATCCGGACGCTCCGGCGTCCAACCCGAGCCATAACCTCCCGCGGGTTCGCAACCCGCGGGAGGTTCCCCCTGGGGGTCCCGCTGTGGGCGGGGCCTCCGCGCCCCGCGACCCCCGTTCCCGAACTCGCGGGGGACAGAGCCCCCGCCCACAGAGACCGTAGGAGGTCTTCCCTCTCGCCCCAGCGCCTCGTCGCCCTCTCTTCCTCGCCCCTGCGCTCTGCGCGGGGGAGGAAATCCGGACGCTCCGGCGTCCAACCCGAGCCATAACCTCCCGCGGGTTCGCAACCCGCG
>Ga0116145_1003474_pt1 | contig 13206 bp, 10 predicted proteins | sample AD_JPNHG1_MetaG_FD_89747 | JGI IMG/M metagenome (GOLD analysis project Ga0116145, IMG submission 89747) | Active sludge microbial communities of municipal wastewater-treating anaerobic digesters from Japan - AD_JPNHG1_MetaG | ecosystem: Engineered > Bioreactor > Anaerobic > Digestate | place... | reverse complement strand
GAAAAAATTTAATAGAAGATAAATCGAAATTTACATATTTCTGCAAAATCTCTTCTGCTTTTGGCCCTTGTAAAGCTATTTGGACAATTTCAGATGAAATATTTTCGATTGATACTGCGCAATTTTTATTGGAAACTATCCAATCATAATCTTTCTCCACATTTGAAGCATTAACGACAAGTAGATATTTTTTCTTACTATATTTATATACTAAAAGATCATCGACTACCCCACCATCTGGATAACACATTAGTGTATAAATTACCTGTTCATTCTCCATACCTTTGACATCATTTGTTACTAAATAATCTACATATTTTTCAGCATCTGGTCCTTCAACTATTATCTCACCCATATGAGAAACATCAAACATACCCGCATTTTTCCTAACTGCCATATGTTCTGCAATTATTCCAGCTTCAAATTGAACTGGAAGTTCCCAACCACCGAAATCGACAAATTTAGCTCCAGGATATTTACTATAAGATTCATATAAAGGAGTTCTTTTTAATTTTTGATTTGTATCCATTTTTTCTCCTTTTAGTATTCTTATATTTTTTAGTATTCTTAATTATTAACACTCTGTTTTTTCTGTTTTTTAGAGAATATCCCTAAATATCTTAATAAATATTTAAAAAATATCAGTTTTTAATTTAACTAATATAATTATCAATTTTCAGTTACTGATAATTGATATTCAAAATAACTTAACTTTAGCTTAATCTATTATACCTTTGTAAAGAGGATATTGTTTACAAAGTTTATTGACCTCAGAAATAACATAATTTTTTGCATCTTCACTTTTCTCTGTTAATACCTTATTTATTAAGGAAGCAATTATTTCCATTTCTTTTTTACCCATACCTCTAGTCGTAAGCTGTGGTGTTCCCAATCTAATACCCGATGCAACTGTTGGAGGATTTGGATCAAAAGGGATAGTGTTTTTATTGCAGGTAATATGAGCTTCATCAAGCATTGTTTCTGCTTCTTTCCCAGTAACACCTTTTGATGTAACATCAACAAGCATTAGATGATTATCTGTGCCATTTGAAACTATTCTAAATCCTTCTTTCTTCAAAGCTTCTGATAAAGCCTGTGCATTTTCGAGAATCTTTTTTTGATATTCTTTAAATTCATCTGAAAGAGCTTCCTTAAAAGCGACAGCTTTAGCAGCAATTACATGCATTAAAGGTCCTCCCTGAATACCAGGGAAAATAGTTTTATTTACCAACTTGCTTAATTCTGGATCATTAGTTAGAATCATACCGCCTCTAGGACCTCTTAAAGTCTTATGAGTAGTTGTAGTTACAAAATGGGCATATTCGCATGGATTTGGGTGTAAACCAGCAGCAACCAGCCCGGCGATATGAGCCATATCTACCAGAAGATAAGCGCCAACACTATCTGCTATCTCTCTTAGTCTTTTAAAATTAAGAATCCTTGGGTATGCTGAAGCTCCAGCAACAAGCATTTTGGGTTTAACTTCTTTAACCTGTAAAGCAAGTTGATCATAATCAATCTGTTCAGTAACCTTATCAACACCATAATGAACAACATTGAAAAATATTCCGGAGAAATTTACCGGTGAACCATGAGTAAGATGACCACCATGAGAAAGATCCATACCCATTATTGTATCACCAGGTTTTAATACAGAAAAATATACCCCCATATTTGCCTGGCTTCCAGAATGTGGTTGAACATTTGCAAATTTTACATTAAAAAGTTGTTTCGCTCTTGAACGAGCAAGATCTTCTGCTTCGTCTATATATTCACAACCACCATAATATCTTCTGCCAGGGTAACCTTCAGCATATTTATTTGTTAAAACAGAACCCTGAGCCTCAAGTACAGCTTTTGAAACTGCATTTTCAGAAGCTATCAACTCAAGTTTTTCTTCCTGCCTTCTCAATTCTTTATGGATAACTTCATAAATCTCTGGATCTACTTCCTTTAAACTTCTTCCTAAAAAATTCATATTGCCCCTTTTTTTTATGTTATTAATGCTATAACTTATGTCAAGTAAAATTAGAAAAAATTTAAAAAAAATAAAAAATAAAGCTTTGATTTTTATTAAATTCTGTTTTAGTTCAATAATAAATCTTACTTTATTTAATAATTTTTATAAAGCCTATTAAATAAATTTACTATTAATCAAATTTTTTAAATATTTTGATATCTTTATTAATTATAATTTTAATTAATTTATTCTATAAAAATTTTTTATTTTAAAAAATATTTTAAGCTATCTTTCATTAAATTTTATTTATACTAAAACTTTGTTTTTTGGACATATGAATAAACTCTTTTATAGATATTTAAATCAGCAGAAGATGAGTTTAAATCAGCTTTTAATAGTTTCAATAAATCTGGTAAATAATTAGAATTTAAGATATCTTTTCTTTTGTCTTCTTCGATGTCTGGTAAATAAGCAATTTTCATATGATTTTCAATTAAAAATGTCACTTTTTCAGTTAGATTGGGATAAAATGGCAAGTATTTTGAAATATCTTTTAAATACCTTTTTGCAATATTTGCTGATAATTTTGCATGATTTGGATACTTTGGATGGTATGATTTTGCATTATGATTGATTGATTCAACCTTACCTATATCATGAAGAATTGCAGCCAATTTCAATGCAATATCACTTGAATCAATTTCCATTGCTGTTAGGATCAGATGATCATATAATGTCCCTTCTGGATGAAACTCTTTAGTCTGATAATGAATTTTACATTTTTCTAATAAAGGAAAGAACCAGAGGAAAAAATCTGTTTTAGAAAGTTCTTCTATTAATATTTTTGATTCAATTGATTGTAAAACAAAAAAAAGCATACTTATTCTTAATTGAAGAAAATTACTTTTTTGTTTTATATTCTCTAATAATTTTTCAAAATATATAGATGGTAAATTTAAATTTTTAGTTTCTTTTTCAATGCCATAATTACTTTCGTTATAATAATTATTTTTGATTAGCCTGTTATATCTAAAATCTTTTTGATCTATATTAAAAAATCTTTTAATAAATTCAAAATATCTTGAATTAACCTTTTTATATATTGTTAAAGACTTTTTTGAATTTTCAGCAGTTTTATTATTAAAAAATAAAAAACAATTTTCTAAATTTTTAAAAGTTCCAGAATATGGATCATAAAATAAAGGTATAATCAATGAATTCAAAGTTATTTTATCAAAATAATCTACAATTTTTCTAAGATTTTTTTTATCTATCTTTTCATCAAGTTTTATTAGAAAAAATAACTCATCTTTAAATTTAAAAGTAAAAGAAAAAGGATATAGTTCAATATTATTAACTTCGTCAAAGTATTTATATATAGAAGAAATTTCTATATCAGATACAATAAAATAATTATTTGGTATTTTATTATCCAAAATAGAAATAGCTGTCTCACTTATACAATATAAATTATATGGTTTAATTAATTCACTCAATTCTTTCAAAAATATTTTTACTTCTTTGATATGATTAAACCACATTATAATTCCTTATTTATTATAATTCCTTAATTTTTTTTACATTTATAAACATAAATTCACTATATTCCATTTGCAATATTTAAGAATTAGAATATTAGAAAACCATGGTAAACGGAATAAATAATTTCGGTTATTGTGGAAAAGACTGTTCTCTATGTTCTAATTTCATCAATTCTTCATGCATGGGATGTAAATCTATATTAATAAATAAAACTGACAATAATAATTATTCTGAATGTGAAAATTGCAAAATAAAATTTTGTGCTGAAAAAAATGGTATTTCTTTTTGTTTTTTATGTTTGAAATTCCCATGCCAATATTTTAGTTACCTAACGCATGAAGAAATATCTAAAATTTATGAATATAAGAAAATTTTATCTGAACAAGATAATACTGTTAACTAAACTTTTTTATTTATATTATTAATTATTCTGAGTAAGATTTTAAAATGTTATTCCATTGATATTCTTCAAGAAAATTAATAAACTTGATATTTTTTTAAGGTCTTAATAACAAAGTTTATCTTAATTTTTTATTAAATCCTTTATATTTCATAATTTAATTTTCATAATTTATTCTTTATTTATTAACTTTCCACCTGTGAACTTATAATTAAATTAAGGAATTAAATAAAGTTTCTAAATATAATCAAAAACATTTTTTGTTCTAAGTTTTTCTTCAAAAATTGTAAAAATCCACTTTTTCATTATCAAGATCTACAATCAAGTAAGTCGCTTCGTCAGAAAGATACCCTGAAGCTGTCCCTGGATTTGCTATTATTGTATTGTTTATCTTTTTTATTAACTTTTTATGAGTATGACCATAAAATATAAAGTCATAGTCTTGGCTTTTTGCAAGTTGCTCTACAAAATCTGGTTTATGGATAGCCAATATATTTTTATTATCTATTTTTTCTGAAAAATATTCTGTGTATAACTTTATCCCAAATCTATCGCAAACTTTACCCAATAGATCTAAATCTCCATCATTATTTCCTTTTATTAAAATAATATTTATCTTTTCTATCTTATTTTTAATACCATCAAAAAGTTGATTGATAAAAAATGGAGATACAAAATCTCCAAGATGCATTATCATATCAGGATTTTTTTCTATAATTTCCTTTTGGATTGAAGGTATTTTACTAAGTCTATCATGAGTATCTGAAAAGATCATTAATTTCATAAATACTTCTCCTTACAATTGATTTATTTTGTTTATTTTTATAAATTAAGATTTTTTAATTGTCATATTTCTTCTAAAATATATTTTCTATTTCCAATTCCTAAATCTTCACAATATTCCAAAAATTTTAAATAATCAATCGAAGGATAAAGAAGATGAAATTTATCTTCATTCTTCTTCTCTTCAATCATCTGGTTCTCAAAATTAAAATATAAGCTTTCCTTTTTTATAAGATCTAAAGAAGCCATATCTATTGCGACAGGATCATAACTTGCCAGGATTCCGATATTAGATGTAATATTATATCTTGAATAATCCATACAATCACAATCTGGAGTCATATCTATTAAAAAATTAAAGTATAATTTAGGTTTTGTAAAATCATCTAATATAGCCTTTATTACATCCCCCATCTTCTCAAGAAAAATATTTTTAGATTCATTCCATAAAACTTTTAAAGCTTTTGATGGACAAATAGTTATACAATCAGCACAACCTATACATTTACTTAAATCAAAATTTGCTTTTTTATCTATTATTTTTATAGCACCTGATGGACAATATTTTGTGCATAAACCACAACCAATACATTTTTCGATATTGACCTGTGGTTTAACATCCCCATGCATCTGCTGTTTAGTTGACCTTGTTGCAAGCCCCATTGCTATATTCTTTAATGCACCACCAAAACCAGCAAGCATATGCCCTTTTACATGTGAGACCACAACCATCCCATCAGAAAAAGCAACATCACCTGCATATTTTATATATTTAAAATACTTCGAAAATGATGTTTCAACTTTCACAAAGTTGTTAGACCTTATCCCATCTGAAATAATTATTGGACAACCAACAGAATCATAACCAAAACCATTATATACTGCACAATTTAAATAATCTACTGCATTTGACCTTTGTCCCACATATAATGTAGTTGTGTCTGTAAGAAAAGGATTTGCCCCTTTTCTTTTTAAATTCTCAACTATCCTTCTTATAAATAAAGGTCTAATATATGTTGTATTTCCCGCTTCACCCATATGAAGTTTTATGGACACTATATTATTTTTATTGTTTTTATCCTTAAAATTAAAGGAAGTTAATTCAAATATTTTATCGATGTATTTTAATATTGAATCATCAACCTTCTTAAAATTAATAAAATAGACAATATTTGAATTATTATCCATATAAACACCTACCATTATTTAAATTCTATATTTGAAATATTACATCGTAAATTTATATCATATTTTGAATTTTAAAAGTTTTATTAATACAAAATTTATTGTTCTTTAATTGTTTTTATATTTTATTTTTATTAAATTAATTGCAAAATTAAATGTATAAAAAAAAAGTTAATTTTTCTTAAATTGTTTTTATAATTTTAATTTTTCTTAATTATTTTTACACTTTTTTTTATTTTTAATACTAAAAACTATTTTTCATCCTTTTTAGTTTACTTTTTTAATCTAACCTTTTATTTAATGAATTTAATAATTGGTTCTTATATATTTTTATAATTCATACCTTGTTATGATTTGTGTTTAATTTTAAATTATTATAAAAAATATAAAATTTTATTCTTGACAAAACAAATTTAATGATTTTATTAAGTTTTAAGTTTATAGGGAAAAAGTAGAAATTAATGATAAGATTCATAGCCTTTGATATTGATGGGGTATTATTTGATTCCAGCAATTTTATTGAACAAGCTTATAGTGAAGCTATAAATTTATTTTGTGATGAAAATCCATCTCTATCTCTTACTAAACCTAAAAAATCAGATATTGTATTTTTAATCGGAAAAACTTATAAAGAAATTGTTTCTTCCTTGTTTCCATTACTCCCTAACGAATATCACGATAAATTTAGACAAATCTTACTTGATATATTAAATAATAAAATCAGAAATTTCGAAGGTAAAATTATAGAAAATTCTGTTGATATTATTAAATCTTTATATGAGAATAATTATATTATAGGTACAGCTTCAAATGGTTCTTCTATTTATGGTAATGCGGTTCTTGAGACTTATGATTTAAAAAAATATTTCAACGAAGTTCTATATGTTGACTTTATAAATTTTAATTCAAAAAAGGATATCTTATCATTTTATTTACAAAAATATTCTCTTAAGCCATCTGAGCTTTTGATGGTGGGTGATAGACTTGTTGATCTATCTGCTGCTAGAGCAAATGGAACTTATTTTTGTGGAGTTGTCGGACATGGCAATCTTTTTGAGATTGCTGAATCTGACTTTATAATAAATTCAATAAATTCCTTACCGACAATCCTTAGTACATTTTAGGAGGAAATATGCTCTCTAAAAAGAAATTTGCCTTTTTATTGTCCATTATTGCTTTATTGATGATCCTTTTTCTAAGTGCTTCTACAATTCCTTCTCTAACACATTATGTTCTTGATAATGGACTCGAACTTTTTATAGTTGAAAATCATAATGTCCCTTTAGCAACTATTCAAATCGCTTTTAGAACTGGCGCTATTTCCCAGGATGCCACAAATTGTGGTTTATTTCACCTATATGAACATATGCTTTTCAAGGGAAATAGTAAATACAGAACACAAAGTGAATTTATGGCTGCAATGAACAAACTTGGCGCATCTTCATGGAATGGTGGAACTTCTTATGAATATGTTGACTATTATTTTACCATTCCATCTTACAATCTTGAAAAAGGTTTAGAGTTTTGGGCTTATGCTGTAAAAGAACCATTATTCTTAGAAGAAGAATTAATCCCCGAAAGAGATGTTGTTGCAAGTGAAGTTCAGGGTTATTTAACATCTCCTTCACAAATTTTTAGCGCAGCTCTTAATTCCAGAATGTTTTATAAATATCCATGGAGAAAAGATATTTCTGGTTCAGTTGAAATAATTAAAAATGCAACTGTTGCTCAATTAAGAGATATTCAAAATAGATTTTATATCCCAAATAACGCTGCTCTTTTTGTAGGTGGTGATGTAAATCCAAAAGAAGTAATTGAACTTGCTAAGAAATACTATGGAGATTGGAAAAAAGGTGATGACCCTTGGGCAAAACCCTTAGATCCACATCCTGCTCTTCCATCAGATGTTAATCTTATCTATCCTGATGGCACATTCTATACAAGATATGGTCTTGTTAGAATTGCTTTTAGAGGACCAGATGTATTAAAAGATACTGCTGATACTTATGCTACGGATGTATTCTTATTCTTAGTCTCAAATCCAAATGGTAAATTTAAGAAAAATATATATGCTGGAAGCCCAATACTTCTTGATCCAGAATATATGGATGTTTATTACCCAACTCAAAGAGATGGTGGAGTGATTTATTTTTATGCATATATTGATACAGCTATAGATAATATAATTGGCGAAGTTGAAAGACTCAGAAAAGTAGTACTTGATGAATTTAATAAAGTCGCTACTGATCCAAATTATTTTACAGCTGAAGAACTTGAACTTGCAAAGACTAAGTTATCTGATACCAATCTTTTCTCAATGGAAACACCATCATCTTTTATCGATACTATTAGCTTCTGGTGGTCAACTGCAACAACTGATTATTTCTTTAGCTATGAAGAAAATTGCAAAAAAGTCACTATTCAAGATATTCAAAAATTAATTAACAAATATATCATTGGTAAACCTGCTATTCTTCAACTAAGACTTCATACCAATAGATTTTCTGATGATCTTCAGATGCAAAATAATATTAAAAAATACAACTATGAAGTCATCTCATCACAAAATGCATTCTGGTGGAATAAAAAATAATAATAAAAGGAGAAAACTGTGAAAAAAACATTTATATTAGCTCTATCTATAATTCTTGTATTCTCTCTCCTTTTTGCATGTCAAACAACAACTCAAACAACTTCCCAAATCACATCAACTTCTACTTCTACCACTACTCCCACAATTAATTATATTGATATCCCTTTACAATTGACTGCAAAAGAAGAAGTATTTAAAGGACAGATCGGAGATTTTGCCAAATCTCAGATTCCAACTTTTAAAGTATTTACACTTGATAATGGAATTCCAGTAATTGTCAAAATAAACCCCGCTAATAAAATTTATAATATTCAACTTGTTTTAAGAGGTGGTTCATCATTATCAACTGTTGAAAATGCTGGAATTGAAAAATTAATGCTTACAACTATGGCTAGAGGTTCTGCAAATTATAAATATCAACAAATTATAGATATTCTTGATAGAACTTCATCGGGTATATCAGCTGATGTAACATTTGATTATTCAACATATAGTTTGAATACCCTTGATAAATATTTTGATCAAACTTTGCCTATCTGGTTAGATACACTTGCCAACCCAACTTTTACTGAATCAGATTTTAATAAGGCTCTTTCAGAAATGAAAATGGCTGAAGAAGATTCTAAGTCCAATCCATACACCTTAGGTATATTAAAACTTAATCAAGAATTTTTTAAAGGCACTCCATATGCTGCAAATCCCGATGGTACTTCTTATTCACTCAAAAAAATGACTTTAGATAAAGTAAAAAAATACTATCAGGATTATTTTTCATCTAACAGAATGTTCATTGTCGCTGTCGGAAATTATAATGTTGATGACTTAAAAGAAAAACTAAATAAGGATTTAGGGTCAATAAAAAACAATAATGTTAAATTTCCAGAACCTTTTTCTTTCTATGGAAAGGTTAAAAATCAGCTATTAAAAGTTAATTTTACTCAATCTCAGGAAATTACATATTTAAGAGGTGATTTCGCAGCACCATCTATGTTTAGTGAAGATTATATACCTTTTGCTATTGCTATGGAAATGCTTTCTGATCTTTTATTCTCTATAGTTAGAGAAAAATATTCTGCATGCTATACACCAATGGCTTATACAAGAAGTTTCCTAGCTGCGTATGCATCAATTGTTATCTACAAATGCTCTAAAACTCAAGACATTAAAAAATTCATTGATGAAGCTGTTACTCCATTACTCAAAGGTATGTGCATGAATCAGGATCCTCTTGTCAAAGAAAAATTTGTGCCAATTGAAAATGTCCTAGATATATATAAGCAACTTTACATCAATAGAACATTTGAAAAACAACAGACAAATGCTGCTATAGCAAATCAGATAATGCTTTCAATCATGCATTACGGCGACTATAGATATTATTTACTAGATATTGATAGAGTTCAAAAAGTTACAGCTGATCAGATTAAAGCTGCTATACAAAAATATCTTGCTTCCCAGCCTATAATGTGGGAAATTTCTGGAGATCCAGCACAAATTGCTCTTATTAACCCAAATGACTTTACATATTTAGGAACAAAATAATTTACAATTATGTTTTTAAAAGTTAGATAATTAACAACATTACTTTAATATTCAATAATTTGTTAATTTGAGGCTATCCTGAAGAAAAAGGATAGCCTCTTTTTTTTGATTATTTTTTCTTTTAATATATTATAGTTTCTGTAAATATTTAATTAAAAGGTTTTAAAAATATTATGAAAGCTGCAATATTTGTTATTGGTTCCGAAATTATTGATGGAAAAACAATTGATACCAATTCGTTATATTTAAATCTTTTCCTCTTGAAATATGGAATAAAAGTTGAAAAGAAAATTATTTTAAATGATGACAAATTCGCAATTAAAAACTCTATTAACAAAGAATTAAATGATTTTGATTTCTTTTTCTTTATTGGCGGACTTGGACCTACTTTTGATGATATAACTATTGACTCTATTTCAGAAACTTTTGATTTAAATATTTTAATTGATGAAGATCAGGTAAAAAAAATAAAAGAATTTATTCATTTAAGAAAAATATCTGATCAAAAATTAATAGAATTAAACCTAAGACAGGCTCGATATATCGGTAATAAACTTGAAAATAGTAAAGGATGGGCTTTAGGTTCTTTTTTTCAAATCAAAAAAAATGAAAAAGAAAAATATTTTTTTCTTTTACCTGGACCTAAAGTTGAATTTGAAACAATGCTAAATGATAAGGTTAGTACAATTTTAAGTAAAATTTCTAATTATCATCATTATACAAAAAACATTTATGTTTACAATATCGCAGAAAGTTCTTTAAATAACCTTTTAAAATCATTACACTTAAAAACCTTATATGGCATATATGCAAAGGAACACTTAAAAATTGTCACATTTCAATCTGATAGTATTGAATTAATTAATGAAGATTTGGAAAAATTAAGAAACTATAAAAATTTACTTGGATATTGCATAAAAAAATTAGATGAGACTCCCAATAATTATTGCAATAATAATTTTGTATTTAATAGAAAAATTATAGAGAAAAAAAACTTTTTTACTGACAGAGATTTGATAATAACAGATGAAATAGATTTTAAAAATTTATTTTTCGAATTTCTTATGAAAAAAAACCTCAAATTTTCTGCAGCTGAATCATGTTCGGGAGGAATTTTATCAAGCAGTATTACTTCAATCCCTTCTTCTTCAGATTATTTTTTAGGTTCAGTTGTATGCTATTCAGCTTATTCAAAAGAAAAAGTATTAAAGACGAATAAAAAAATAATAGAAAAATATGGAACAGTTTCTCCTCAGATAACTAGAATTTTGGCAAAAAATAATAAAAAAATTTTTAATTCAGATTTTTCTATTTCGATTACCGGTTTTGCAGGACCAACAGGTGGGAATGATATTTATCCTATTGGAACTTGTTTTATTGGAATTACATATAATAATAATAATGAATTAGATCTTACTTATTATAAAAAAAGTGATAATTTAAAAACTGTCATATATAGATGCAATTTTAAGGGTAATAGAAGCACTGTACAAAATTTATCCGTTATTTTCAGTATGTTTCTTGCAATTTATAATTTATATGATTAAAAATCATTAAGGGGGAAAAATGGGTATTTTCAAATCATATGATATTAGAGGTGTTTACAATAAAGAATGGAATAAAGATATCGCTTATAAAATTGGAAATTTTATCCCTCAAATTTTTAATATTGATAAAATTTTAATTGGAAGAGATGCTAGACTTTCATCAAATGAAATATTTGATGCCCTTTGTGAAGGTTTGACAGATGCCTCAGTTGATGTTTATGATGCCAATTTGACCACAACCCCTATGATATATTTTGGAACTTCATTTTTTGAATTTCCTTTTTCTATAATGATAACTGCTAGTCATAACCCAAAAGAGTACAATGGACTTAAAATATCGGGTAAAAATTCTGTACCTATTGGCTATGAAACTGGTATCGATAAAATTGAAGATGCTATATTAAATAATAAATTAAGTATCTTAAAAAATAGAAAAAAAGGTAAAGTCATTCAACATCAATTCTATGATCAATATACTCAATTTTTGAATAAATATAAAAATCAAAACTACTCAATTGATTATGTCATAGATTTTTCAAGTGGTATGGCTTCACTTTTCAAAGATAAATTATTCAATGATGCAAAGAAAACTATAAACTCAGAAATAGACGGCAATTTCCCAGCTCATGAACCAAATCCATTGGAAGAAGAAAATAGACATCAAATAGTTGATCTTGTTAAAAAACAAAATTCAGATATCGGTATAATCTTCGATGGAGATGCAGACAGGGTTATGTTTATAGATGAAAAAGGGAATTTTATCGCTCCTGATTTAATAATTGCACTATTGGGTTTATATTTTAAAGATAGAAAACCTTTTAATGTTCTTTATGACATTAGAACATCAAAATCTGTAGATATTTTTCTTACTGAACTTGGCGCTAAAACATATATGTGGAAAGTTGGGCATGCTTATGCGAAAAGGAAACTAAAAGAAATTGATGGTGTATTTGGTGGAGAACTAGCAGGACATTATTATTATAAAGATTTTTATTTTTGCGATTCAGGTATTTTGACTTCATTATTAGTTTTAAATATGGTAGACAAACTTAAAACAGATGGGATAACAATATCTCAATGGATAGATAAGATTTCAAAATATTATAATTCGGGTGAAATTAACTTTAAGATTAACAATAAAAAAGAAGCTATTGAGGATGTTATCAATAAAATTTCATCAAAATATGAGGTGAAACAGAGTTTTGATTTTGATGGATATAGACTTGAATTCGATAATTGGTGGTTTAATATTAGACCTTCAAATACAGAACCTCTTTTGAGACTTATTATAGAAGCTAATAATAAAGATTTATTGGAAGAAAAAAAATCTGAAATTATAAATATTATTAAAAATTTTAATTAATAAATCTTATTTTAGTTCCTTATAAAACATAAGATTTTTCGATAGTGCAAAAATAAAATTTAGTTTTAGTATTAATATAAATTTTTAATATATAGTAAATGAATCTCAAAAAATATTGAAAAATAAAAAATATAAAAATATAAAAAAGAATAAGAAAAATTAAAAACAGTTCAGAAATATAAGTAAAAAAGAAATTTAGAAAAAAGAAAAAAGAAAAATAATTAAGAAAAATAAGAAAAAAAATAAGAAAGAATAAAGAAAACAAAAAAGAAGAGAAAAAAGAAAAGAAAT
>Ga0116145_1003471_pt1 | contig 13216 bp, 9 predicted proteins | sample AD_JPNHG1_MetaG_FD_89747 | JGI IMG/M metagenome (GOLD analysis project Ga0116145, IMG submission 89747) | Active sludge microbial communities of municipal wastewater-treating anaerobic digesters from Japan - AD_JPNHG1_MetaG | ecosystem: Engineered > Bioreactor > Anaerobic > Digestate | place... | reverse complement strand
TAGCTAAACAACAAAAAGAATTATTACACATTGAAGAAAAGATAAAAATACTTGACCCTATAAATATATTAAAAAGGGGTTACAGTATAACTTTGTATAATAATAAACCTATTAAAAATTCGGAAGATATAAAAGAAGGTGATAAAATAAAGACAAAATTAATGAATGGAGAATTAACAAGTATAATAACAAAAATTAATAAAAATGGAGAATAACAAACTTTCTTATAGCGAAGCAATAAAAGAGCTTGAAGAAATCGTTAATAAAATGGGCGATGAAAACATTGAGGTAGATAAATTATCTGAAGCTGTTAAAAGAGCCAGTTTTTTAATTAAACTATGCAGAGAAAAATTAAAAATAACAGAACAAGAAGTAAATGATTTATTAAAAGAAATATCAGAAGCAGAAAAAAGTGAAGAATAGAATAACGAATAAAAATTTTATTTAGAAATTATAAAACACTCTAATAATAAGGATTATTCCAAAAAGTATTAATAGAATACCAACACTTTTATTAACCCAAAGCATAATAATTGGTTTTAAACGTTTTTTTAATTTATTAGCCAAAAAACATTTAATAAAATCTGTTGTAATTATAACACTTAACATTGTTCCAAAAAAAAGCAAGTTATCACTTTTATCGTTACCATATTGAGATTTAACAAACAATACAACTGTCATCCAAAAAATGAATAGAAAAGGATTAGCTATATTAAGCACATAACCTTTAATAAAATAAGTAAAATTACCGGGTTTTTTAACTTTAGGAGGTAAATTATTAATCTCACTATTAATATTGATATTTTCATTATGCAGTTTACGATAAAAAGTATATATACCAAAAATAATAAGTATTACACCGCCTATTATTCCTAACCAAATATGATTTTTACCATTATCTATTATTTGAGAGATGCCAAGATAGCTTAATATAACTATTGTCATATCACTAAAAAAAACTCCCATAGCTAATATTAATCCAGCCTTTAATCCTCTATATATACTTGTTTGAATTAGAGTAAAAAAAGCAGGTCCCATTAAAATAGCTAGAGAGAGGCCTAATCCAATGCCTTGCCATAAAGGATTCAGGTTCATACTTATAAATTATTACTAAGCTTATATTCCTTAATATAATCTTCCCATTGTTTAAATTGGTCATTTTTTAAAACTCTAGGGAATTTGTTCTGACTACCCTCTTTACCCATTTTTCGCATCCAATTATAAAATACATTTAAAGGTAGAACTTCAACTAGTACCTCTTTAATAGCTTCAATTCTTTCTACTCTATAGTCATCATTAAGTTTTTTAAGATATTCATCAATTTTCCTTTTCGCAATTTCAGGGTCAATATTATTATCTGAGCCTAGGTACCATTTATGGGCAAACATAGATCCATATCTAATACCAGCTACAGTAAATTCTCTAACATCAACATCTAAATCGTGTTCAAGCATTTCAATTGCTCTATTCATATTTTCTTGTGACAAATGTTCTCCACATAGATTAAGAAAATGTTTAGTTCGCCCTGTAATTTTTATTTCATTTCTTTGTTTATAAGTAATTCTAATAGTATCGCCTATTAAATATCTCCATGCTCCAGCACAAGTAGATAATAATATTGCATACTCCTTACCTTCTTCTATTTCTTCTATAGTAAGTGTCTCAGGATTTTTTACAAGGTTATTTTCTGAATCAAAATTTTTATCATTAAAAGGAATAAATTCAAAGAATATTCCATTATCTAGAACTAATTCCATACTATCGGTATTAGGGCGGCTCTGGTAAGCAATAAAGCCTTCTGAAGCCAAGTAAGTTTCGATATAAATAAGTGGTTTTGCAAGTAGTTTTTCAAAGCTTTTAATATAAGGGCTAAATGCAACACCTCCATGAACAAATATTGACAAATTAGGCCATATATCGTGAATTGTCTTCAAGTTATATCTTTCTATTATTTTTTCTAATAAAATTTGTAGCCATGCAGGCACACCAACAATAACACCTATATCCCATTCAGGGGCTTTTATAACTATTTCTTCTAGTTTAGTAAGCCAATCTCTTTCTTTAGAAATTCTTTTACCTGGTTTATAATGATGTTGAAACCAAAATGGTATATTACTAGCAGTAATACCTGATAAATCACCTTCATAATAAGTACCATTATAATTAAGGTGAGTACTACCTCCAAGCATTAATATACCTTTTTCAAAAAACTCATTAGGGAAATCATATTTAGCAAGTGAAAAAATTTGTCGAATACTTGTACGCTTAATAGCCTTGATCATATCATTAGTAACGGGTATATATTTACTAGAAGCTTCAGAGGTGCCCGAACTTAGTGCAAAATATTTGACTTGACCAGGCCAACAAACATAACTTTCGCCATTAATTGTTCTATACCACCAGTTAGAAAAAATACTATTATAATCATATACTGGCACATTTTGGCGAAAAGCTGTAATTATATCTTTTGATTTAAGTATTTCTGAAAATTTATATGTTTCGCCAAATGATGTCATTTGAGCTTTACGCAATAATTTTTTTAAAACCTTTTGTTGTTGTTTTATTGGAACTAATTTAGATTGTTTTTTCAAAGGAATTTTACTTCTTAATTCAATAGCTGTTTTTATTATAGAACCGATTATAGGCATTTATTGACTGTTTTTAATTTTTTTTCAAATGTATAAAAAATAAAAATAATTTTTAACTAATTTTAATGTTCACGAATTATAAATAATATATAATATACTTGACATTTAAGTAAAACTAAGAATAGGAAGCAAAAATAATGAATGGCAAAAAAAAATTTCATCTTTTTTTAATAACTATAAACAATGCTAAACTATTAACACGATTATATTTAATTATAATATGTTTATTAACAAGTATTATTTATTATCCTATAACCAAATATAACTTTCAAAGACAATGGGATGATGCGCCACAAGTTTCTGAAAATAACGACATAAAAAATCTGTCATTTAATAAAGTAAAAAAAATTTTTTCATCTACCTATGTAGGTATGTACCAGCCACTAACAACATTAACTTATTCTATAGAATATTTTTTTTCAAAAGATAAAACAAGTGCTTCTATATATCATACAACTAACATTATTCTTCATTTAATTAATATTTTTCTTGTATTTGAATTTTTATTTTTACTTACCCCAAAAAATAGAATATCATCGAGTATAGGAGCAACTTTTTTTGCATTACATCCTTTAAATGTTGAAACAGTAGCGTGGATTTCGACACGTTCAAATTTGCTACTTGTACTTTTTATATTATTTACATTAATATTTTATTTAAAATATTCACTAAAAAACAAAAAGGGTTATTACTGGTTATCTATTGTATTTTTTATATTAGCATTATTATCAAAATCACAAGCTATTGTACTTCCACTTTTATTAATACTATTTGACAATTATTTAAAAAAAGATAATAAAAAAAATATATGGAATAAATTACCATTTTTTATCTTATCAATAATTTTTGGTGTTTTAACATACTACACAAGAAAAGTTTCCGATAATTCGGAGTTATTAAATATAAAAGAGCTTTTTGATAAACTTTTTTATATAAGTTATGCTATTGTGTGGTATTTCTATAAGCTAATTGCTCCATTCAAACTATGTGGTGTTTATTATTATCCTTTGAAAGTAAATAATTATTTGCCTTACATTTTTTATATAACACCTTTTATAATTGTTTTAATTATCATTGTATTAATAAAAATAAAAATATATTTAAAAAGAGAATTAATTTATTCTATATTTTTCTTTTTGCTAAGTATTTCTGTAACATTACCTTTATTTACCCTTGGTAGTTATATTGTTGCTGACCGCTATACTTATCTACCTGCAATAGGAATATTTTGGTTTTCGGGGCAATTAATTACTTATTTATATAATAAATATAAAAATTTAGTATTCATAATTATTTTAGCTATATTTATTTTATTTTCTTACTTAAGTTTTGAAAGAAAAAAAGTATGGGAAAACGGTAAAACTTTTTATAAAGATGTAGTCTATAAAAAGCCGTGGTCATATATGAGTTGGTACGCTTTAGGAAATGTTTATAATGATTATAATAATTATGATGTTGCTATATTTCTTTATCAAAAAGCTTTAAGTTTGTATAATAATGACCCTGATATTTACCTTAACACTGGAGCTTCATACGGTAACAAAAAAAATTATTGGCAGGCCTTATGGTATTATAATAAATGTCTTAGCTTAAATAGTCAAACAATTGCAGCTTATGTTAACAGAGGGTTTATTAAATTAGATCTATTAAAAAATTATGAAGCTATTGAAGACTTTTTAAAAGCTATTAAAATTGACAATAAATGCATAAACGCATGGTTAGGCTATGCAATAGCTTCAATGAATATTAAAGCATATAAAAACTCAATATCCTGCCTTAATAAAGTTATTGATATCAGCATAAATGAAGATAAAGATATAGAAGATAATATATTTATAAATAAAGGCATTTGTTATTTAAATATAAATGAATATTTAAAAGCTTTTCAAAACTTTAAATATGCTTTAAGTATAAATCAATATAATCCTAATGTTTGGAATGGATTAGGATTATTATTACTAAAAGTTAAAAAATATGAAGATGCAAAAAAATGTTTTTCAAAAGCTATTTATTTAGATACAAATTATGTTGATGCTTATTTATCAAGAGGATTCGCCCATCTTAAATTAAACGAATTTTATCAGTCATTATATGACATAAACAAAGTTATTCAACTAGACTCTTATCGTTTTGATGCTTATGCTAACAGGGCTTTAATATATTTGCATTTTAATAAAGAAAAAGAAGCTATAAACGATTTTAACAAAGTTGAATATTTAGCACCTGATTATGAAATAAATTACGTAAATAGGGGACGTTATTACCTTTCAAAAAATAATTTTAAAAAAGCTATAAATGATTTTAACAAAGCTATACTAATAAATGATACTATGCATGAATATTACTTTCAAAGAGGTATAACTTACGAATATTTAAATAATACAAAACTAGCAGAAGCTGATCTCACAAAAGCTATTTCTTTGTGTAAAGATACTAATATTAATTATTATTTAAGAAGAGGACAAATAAGAATTAAAATGAATAAAATAAAAGAAGGTTTAGATGATTTAAATATAGTTTCTTCTATTTCAAAAAATATAGATGCTTCTTATTATAATAACCAAGGCGTTGCTTTAATGCGTTTAAAAAAATATGAAGATGCTTTGAATTTCTTTAACATAGCAATATTAAAACAACACAATTTCAAAGAAGCTATAGCAAATAGAGGAATATGTAATTATAATTTGCAAAAATATGAAGAAGCTTTAACCGATTTAAACACAGTTATTAAATTAAATATAAACAATGCTGAGGTTTATTTCTATAAAGCTAAAATTTATTCACAATATAAAAAATATAATGAAGCTTTAATTGAATTAACAAGAGCAATTAACTTAAATAATAAAAACCCTTACTACTATTATGAAAGAGGTGTAATAAAAATAAATACTAATAATAACTTAGGAGCAATTGATGATATATCAGAAGCTATAAAATTAGATTCTCTTAACTATAATTACTACTTAGATAGAGCTAATGCATATACAAGAATCTTTGAATTAGAAAAAGCTATAATTAATTATGAAAAAGCTATAAAAATAAAGCCTGACTTTGCAAACGCATGGTTTAATATGGGCAAAATAAAACTGAAATCTAAAAAAATTGACGAAGCTATATATTGTTTTACCAAAGTTATTGATCTATCTCCTAGTGATAGTGAAGCTTATTACGAAAGAGGAAATGCTCTAATTGAATTAGGTCAAAATATTGAAGCTTGTGAAGACTTCACAAAAGCTTATAATTTAGGCTTTAGTAAAGCCTATATGTCGATAACTAAATATTGTAATCAACTTAAAAATATTGAAAAACAATGAAATATATATAAATTTTACAAATGTCAATTCATAATATAATATGACAACAAAAATTAAAACATTTTTTTGCAAAAATAAAACTAGCATATACCTCTTTTTAATTGTATTATTAACAACTATAATATTTTTAACAGGCATAAATAATAGTTTTACTTATTGGGATGATAATGTTTACATAACTGAAAACCCATATATCAAAAATTTAAATTTAAAAACAATTTTTACAGCAGTATATTCTGACCATTATCATCCATTTACAACTCTAACAAATGCTATTGAATACAAACTATTTGGGTTAAATCCTAAAATATATCATTTAAATAACATATTATTACATTTAATAAATATTATATTAGTTTTTATATTAATAAAATATATTTCTTTAAATACCAAAATATCTATTATTACTTCATTATTGTTTGCTATTCATCCTATGCATGTTGAATCTGTTATATGGCTTTCGGAACGAAAAGACGTATTATACACTATGTTTTATTTGTCTTCCTTAATTTTCTATACTAAATATTTAAAACAGAATTATAATTCAAAAAAGAATATAATTATAGCTTTCTTATTATTTATTTGCTCTTTATTATCAAAATCAACAGCTGTTACATTACCTATATTAATTTTATTGTTAACTTATTATTTAAACAAAAAAATTACCAAGAAAGATATTAGTTTAATTATACCATTCTTCTTATTATCATTGTTGTTTGGAATTATTGCAATAAAAACTCAACATAACAATATAGAAATACCTCATATAATAAATCAATACTCATTAACTCAAAAAATCTTAATATCTACATACACCATATACTTCTATATTAGTAGATTTATAATTCCTTATAATCTTTCAGCATTACACCCATTCCCTCCAATAAAAAATAATTTTTTACCTATCGAATACTATATAGCTCCTGCTTTTATTGCTTTACTAATAATATTAGTAATTTTTTATTCAAAAAAATATAAGCAAATTGTATTATTTGGTTTTTTATTTTTCATAATAACATTATCTCCTTTTTTACAGATTATACCTATAACTAAAGCTATTGTAGCCGAAAGATATACCTACATTTCATATATTGGTTTATCATTTATAGTATCATATTTCTTAATAAAATTAACTGAAATTCTTCATATAAAAAAAATATTGATGTTTTTTATTCCTTATATGATTTTTCTTTTAATAACTACATTATTACAAATAAAAGTGTGGAAAAACGATGAAGCTTTATGGAGCAAAGTACTTAAAATTTATCCTTTTTCATCAATTGCAAATTATAATATGAGTTTTACAAAATTTATGTTTAAAGATTATAACAATGCTTTAATTTTTCTAAATAATACAATTAAAAATGATAGTTTATATGTTGATGCTTATCTTAATAGAGGAATTATAAAAGTTTTACAAGGCAATTATCAAGAAGCCATAAAAGATTTTAATAAAATATTAACTATAAGTAATGATAAAAATATACTTGAAGCTGCATACATAAACAAAGCCAAATGCTATTTAAATATGAACAGTTATCAAAAAGCTTTAGAATCAATAAAATTAGCTTTACAAATCAATCCATTAAATGATATTTGCTGGAATGAGCTAGGTAATATTTTTCTTAAATATAATAAAATAAAAGATGCAATTAAAAGTTTTTCAATAGCAATAGCTATAAACAACAAAAATTATGACGCATACATAAAAAAAGGTGCTGCTCAATACATAGATGGTGAATACCATCAAGCAATATACAATATTACCAGAGGTTTAGATATAAATCCTTATATAACAGATGGTTATATTAACAGAGCCTTATCTTATATTGCTATAAACGAAGATAATAAAGCACTAAAAGATTTTGAATTTGCTATTAAAATAGAACCAACAAATGTAAATACTTATTACAATCGAGCTATTTTTATGTTGTCGAAAAAACATTTTGATAAAGCCATAGCTGATTTATCTAAAGCTATTTTAATTAATGACTCAGCTCCTGACTTTTACTTTAAACGAGGCATTGCTTTTGAAGAAAATAATGACTTACAAAAAGCTGATAATGACTATACTAAAGCTATTATGTTAAGTAATAATAATATTGCTTATTATTTAAAAAGAGGAAAAGTAAGATTAAAAATGGGAAAAACAAAAGAAGGATACGATGACTTAAAAAAAGCTAACGTTTATAACGATAATTTAAACTATGATTATATAGTAAAAGCAAAAAATTTTATAAGAAAAAATAATTTTAACAAAGCAATAGAAGAATTAAATTTAGCTATAACTAACAAACATAATCTAAAACAATCTTACAAGTTAAGAGGTATTTGTAATTTCTATATAAGAAACTATAAAGACGCTTTATTAGATTTAAATACTGCCATTAAAACAGATAATAATGATTCTGAAATATATTATTATCGAGCAAAGGTCTTATCAGAATTAAAAAAATATAACGAAGCTAATATTGATTTCACAAGAGCAATAAATATTGAAAACAATAATGCCTTATATTATTATGAAAGAGGGGTAACTAAAAGTAAAGCAGGAAATCAACTTGGTACTATTGATGATATATCAACAGCAATAAAAATTGATTCACTCAATCATGTATATTATTTAGACAGAGCTAATGCATATGCAGGTTTATTAAATTATAACAAAGCCATAGAAGATTATTTAAAATCTATATCTATTAAACCTGATTATGCTGATGCTTGGTTTAATTTAGGCAAAATAAGAATGAAAAACGAAGATTTTTTGAATGCAATAAATGATTTTAGCAAAGTAATTGAAATTACTCCCAATGACAATGAAGCTTATTACGAAAGAGGTATAGCTAAACTACAAGCTGGTGACAAAGAAGGTGCTTGTAACGATTGGTATGCTGCTGCAAATCTTGGAAGTAAAAAAACAAATATACTAATATTATCTTTCTGCATAACATTCATAGAAGATGTAAAATAATTAAAATTATTTGCTTTTTATACCTTTGCATTTATTATTAATAATTTTTTAAAAATTTGTCTCTTAATGGATAAATATCTTATTGTAGGGCTTGGGAATGTTGGAGAAGAATATATTGACACAAAACACAATATAGGTTTTACAATAATTGATGCATTAGCTTTAAAATTTCAATTAAACTTTTCATTACATAGATATGGTTTTCTCGCAAATTTTAACTATAAAGGTAAAAAAATTATCTTGATAAAGCCATCTACATACATGAATTTAAGTGGTAAAGCTGTAAAATATTGGATAAATAAAGAAAATATTTATATCAATAATCTACTTGTAATTGCTGATGATATTGCCTTACCATTAGGTGTAATTCGTTTAAGAAAAAAAGGTAGTGATGGAGGACATAATGGCTTAAGTAATATAATTTACGAATTAAATACTAATGAATTCTCTAGATTAAGATTTGGCATAGGAAATAACTTTCCTAGAGGTTATCAAGTTAAATATGTATTAAGCAAATGGGAAGAAGAAGAAAAAAAAATAATAATTCCACGAATAGAAATAGCCATTGATGCTATATTAAGTTTTATTACAGTTGGTATTGATAATACAATGAATATGTATAATAATAAATAAATTTTAACGAACTTCTCTTTGTTCAGTCCACATTTTATTAAATGATTTCTCTGCAAACTTAGGTAATTCACGTCTTGGGCCCCAATATTTATTGAAAAATTTACTTATAAATCTATTTTTCAATTTACTATTAACCTTTTCAATCAATTTCCTTCTTAGCATTATATGTTTATATGCAAACATAACAAACTTATCTTGTTTATTATAAAGTTTGTTAGCAACTATATCACGTCTATTATAGAGCAATAAATTATGAAGAGGTATATTTACAGGACATACTTCTATACATTTGCCACACAAAGAAGAAGCAAAGCTAAGGTGTTGAAAATCATCTAAATCTTTTAACCATGGTGTTATAACAGCTCCTATAGGCCCACTATAAGTGGAACCATAAGAATGCCCACCTATATTTTTATAAATAGGACAAAAATTAAGGCAAGCCCCACACCTTATGCACGAAAGTGCTCTTCTTTGTTTTAATTGAGCTAATAAATTTGTTCTATTATTATCTAATAATATCACGTACATTTCTACTGGCCCATCTATTTCATTTTCTTGTCTAGGCCCCGTAAATATAGAATTATAAACCGTTAAATGTTGCCCTGTTCCATGAGTAGCTAAAAGAGGCCAAAATAAATCTAAATCTTTCAAAGAAGGTAATATCTTTTCAATACCAGTTATAACAATATGAACCTGAGGAAAAGAAGTAGAAAGTAATCCATTGCCCTCGTTTTCAGTTAGACATACACCACCTATGTCAGCTATTAAAAAATTACAACCTGTAATGCCAATATCGGCTGAAGTAAATTTATCTCTTAATAAATTTCTTACAAATAAAGTAATTTCTTCAGGAGTACTGTTAGGATCAATATTATATTTTTTATTAAAAAGTAAAGCTATGTCCTTTTTTGATTTATGCATAGCTGGAGTAACTATATGATAGGGTTTATCGTTATCTATTTGTACAATAAATTCTCCTAAATCAGTTTCTATTGTTTCAATTCCATTTTTTTCCAGTATTTCGTTAATCCCAACCTCTTCGGTAACCATTGATTTAGATTTGATTATTCTTCTAGCACCATATTTTCTAGCTATTGAAAGAACTTCTTTAATAACATCTTTACTATCTTTAGCCCATATTACCTTACCTCCACGCGTAATAAAATTAGCTTCGAATTCTATAAGATATTTATCTAGTTCATTTAATACTTTAGTTTTGCAAATAGCTGCACGACGTTTAGCTAATTCTATATTATTATATAAAGCTTTTCCACTATTAAAAGCATTTTCATATCTAGATATGTTATATTTAATTCTTTCACGATGTTCTACATCAAAAGATTTTTTTGCACAATTTTCAATAAATTTATTATATATTTTAGACTTATTTTCACTCATTACTTATGGGAATTTTATTAATTCTTGGTATATGTCTTCCTCCTTCAAATCTAGTATTTAAAAAAACTATAACAATTTCAATAGCTTCTTCATCAGTAATATATCTTCCTGGCAAACATAAAATATTTGCATCATTGTGTAATCTTGCAAAATATGCAATATCTTTATTCCAAGCTAAGGCAGCCCTTATATTATTATATTTATTAGCAGTCATACAAACCCCATTTCCACTTCCACAAATTAATATTCCAATTTTAGAAGTGTCATTATTAATAATTTTAGCTACTTTATGTGCATAATCAGTATAATCAACACTTTCAGAAGAATAACAGCCAACATCTATAACTTCATAATTGTTTTGTTTTAAAAAGTTTACAATTGTAATTTTCATATTATAACCAGCATGATCACTACCTATAATTATATTTTTCATAAAAATTTCAACCTTGTTAATAAATATCTCACAAAATTAATATAAAACTATTCAATAAATATAATATTTAAAATATCTTTATTAATGATAAACAATACATAACGTAAAAACAAAACTATATAAAAATCAGTTTCTGTTTTTTTAACCTTAATTTGTTAATAACTTATTAAATTTGTTATTAAATAATTTTATAAATTAAAAATGATAAAAATTTTTATTTATGATTTTTTTTCAATAAAAAATATTTACAAATTGTTAATTAAATACGTTGTTAATTAAATAAATTTTATCAATAAATAATTTTGTAAACAATACGTTAATAAAATATAATTGATTTGTAATCAATGATTGATAAATTGAAAACTTTTTAAAAATTGTTAATAATATGATAAAAATTAAAAATGCAAATTTTAAATAAAAAAATTTTTAACAGTTTTAACAATCTATTATTATTAATCTCTTTTTTTATTAAAAAATAAATTAAAAAAATAAAAATGAATAATGTTAATAAAAACGAAATAGTTAAAGAAATTTTTAAATTAAAAAAGTCAAAAAATGCTATTATTTTAGCTCATTATTATCAGGATTCAGAAATACAGGATATAGCAGATTTTATAGGAGATAGTTTTGCTTTATCTGAAAAAGCTTTAAAAACAGATGCCAAAATTATTATTTTTGCTGGAGTTTTATTTATGGCCGAAACAGCTAAAATACTTAATCCTACCAAAAAAGTTATATTACCCGATATGGAAGCAGGTTGCTCTTTAGCAGATTCTTGTAAATATGAAGATTTTAAAAAATTTGTTGATGACCATCCTAATTATAAAGTAATTTCATACATAAATTGTTCGGCTGCAGTTAAAACTATTTCGGATATTATATGTACTTCTAGTAATGCTATTGATATTGTAAATTATTTCCCTAAAGAACAAAAATTGATTTTTGCACCTGATAAAAATCTTGGCAGTTATATAAATTCAATTACTGGCAGGAATATGTTATTATGGAATGGAGTATGTGATGTGCACGATCAATTAAAAACTGAAGCTGTTGTAAAATTAAAGATTGAAAATCCTGATGCAGAACTTGTTGCTCATCCTGAATGTAAAGCAGTAATACTTGAATTAGCTGATTATATAGGCTCTACTTCTGCTATGCTTAAATATACTATGAAAAGTAATGCTAAAAAATTTATTGTTGCTACCGAAAGTGGAATTTTACATCAAATGATTAAGAACTCACCTGATAAAGAATTTTTAATAGTACCTTCTGATGATACTTGTAATTGTAATAATTGTCATTTTATGAAGAAAATTACTCTTGAAAAAATTTACTATAGCTTGTTAAATGAACAGCCTGAAATAATGTTATCAGAACATATTATTCAAAGTGCTAAAAAACCTATAATGAAAATGATAGAAATAACCGAAAAACTTAAATAGAATAATGATAATTTTTTTAAAAAATAAATATATATACATATATATATTTACTTTTCTATATTCATTTTGTATATATTCCCAAGAATATTTAAACGATAGCTTAAAAGAAGAATATAAAATATTTTATTATACTAATGGTCAAAAAGCTAGTGAAGGAATTTTTGTTAATGGTAAGCCTAATAAGTATTGGAAAACTTACGATGAAAACGGAGTACTTCGTTCAGAAGGTAATCGTAAAGATTTTGAATTAGATAGTATATGGAAATTTTATGACAAAGATGGCAAACTTTTTATGGAAGTCAATTACATTAACGGGAAAAAAAATGGGGTTAAAAAGACTTATTATGAAAATGAAATAATTGTAGAAAATTTTATAG
>Ga0116145_1003460_pt1 | contig 13251 bp, 8 predicted proteins | sample AD_JPNHG1_MetaG_FD_89747 | JGI IMG/M metagenome (GOLD analysis project Ga0116145, IMG submission 89747) | Active sludge microbial communities of municipal wastewater-treating anaerobic digesters from Japan - AD_JPNHG1_MetaG | ecosystem: Engineered > Bioreactor > Anaerobic > Digestate | place... | reverse complement strand
GTGCTTTCTTTAATTTGCGATATACCACATGGAGCATCTTTATCTATAGCTTACATAGCTTGGTTAAAATATCATAGTAAAAAAGCATCTGATAAAATTCAAAAGTTAGGTCATTTGCTATATAGAGATCCTTCTATAGAAAATACTATTAATAATATTGAACAATTTTTTAAGTCGATAGGTTGCCCTATTAATTTTAAGGAAGCAAACATTGATACAAATAAATATTCTTTAATACTAAATACTATGCTTAAAAATAAAGTAGGAGGGGAATTTTATAAACTGTCAGAAGAAGATATAACTAATATATTTTATTTAATGTCTGCTTAATAAGCTTTAGCAAAAACAACCCTACCTTTTGAAGGCTTACCACTATAAATACATTTCCCTGGTTCTTGATGCTCATTTAGAGGAATTAACCTAATTGTAGCTTTTGTTTCTTCTTTAATTTTTATTTCTGTCTCTTTTGTTCCGTCCCAGTGAGCTAATATAAATCCTCCTTTGTTTTCAATTATATCTTTAAATTCTTCCCATGTATTTACTGTGAAGGTGTTGTTTTCTTTAAAAATAAGAGCTTTCTGATATAAGTTTTGTTGTATTTGTTTTAATAAATTTGTAATTTTATTTTCAACATCTAATATTTGATATGTACTTTTTTCTAAAGTGTCACGTCTTGCAATCTCAATGGTATTATTTTCTATATCTTTAGGACCTATAGCTATTCTGATAGGTACCCCTTTAAATTCATATTCTGTAAACTTCCATCCAGGCTTATGAGTTTCTCTATCATCTACTTTAACTCTTATGTTTTTTGCTTCAAGTAAAGTTTTTATTTCGAATGCTTTATTTTTTGTAAGTTCATATTCTTCAAAGCTTTTATAAATAGGTATAATAACTACTTGTATAGGAGCGAGTCTAGGAGGTAATACAAGACCATTATCATCAGAGTGAGACATTATAAGAGCTCCCATTAGTCTGGTTGATACTCCCCAGGAAGTTGCCCAAACATATTCTAATTTATTATTTTTATTTAAAAATTTTACATCAAAAGCTTTAGAAAAATTTTGCCCTAAAAAATGAGAAGTACCTGCTTGCAACGATTTACCGTCTTGCATTAGCGCTTCAATACAAAATGTTTCTTCTGCTCCTGCAAATCGTTCATTTTCAGATTTTACACCTTTAAGTACTGGCATAGCCATCCATTCTTCCGCAAAACTAGTATATACATTTAGCATTGTATTTGTTTCATTCAATGCTTCTTCTTTTGTAGTATGTGCTGTATGTCCTTCTTGCCATAAAAATTCAGCTGTCCTTAAAAATAACCTTGTACGCATTTCCCACCTCACTACATTTGCCCATTGATTAATTAGTAAAGGAAGATCCCTGTATGATTTTATCCAATTTCGATAAGTATCCCATATTATAGTTTCAGATGTAGGTCTTACTATTAATTCTTCTTCTAGTTTAGCTTCTTCATCAACTATAACTCCTTTACCATCAGGTGAGTTTTTAAGTCGATAATGAGTTACTATAGCACATTCTTTAGCAAAGCCTTCTACGTGACTAGCTTCTTTACTGAAAAAAGATTTAGGAATGAATAAAGGGAAATATGCATTAACATGCCCAGTTTGCTTAAATAACTTATCTAATTCTGATTGCATCCTTTCCCATATAGCATAACCATATGGTTTTATTACCATACATCGTCTTACAGGAGAATTTTCTGCTAAATCGGCTTTTATAACTAAATCATTATACCATTGGGCATAATTTTCACTACGTTTACATAATCCTTGAGCCATTGTTTTATTTTGTGGTATAATATTTGTAATTTTTCTTTTTAGAAAATTTATTTAATCGCAAAGTTATAAAATTCCAAATATCAAAATTAATAAGGAGTATAAAATCATGAAAAAGGTAATTAAATTTAAAATAAAATGGCTTAACAATATGTTTATGCCATTTGTTTTTTTTATTAAAAATTGCAACATAATATTATTGCTTTCTTTATCTACCCTTTTATTAATGTCTTGCTCAACAAGTAGCTATGTGAATAAACCTTATTATGATGATGTTTATTTCTCTAGTAGAGATGCTAAAATTTCTCAAAATCCTGTTATTAGTGAAAATAATAAACGAATTTCCGAAACAGCTCATAATCAAGTTGAAATACAAGAAACTCAGCCTAATGAGGATACATCCTCTTATATTAATTCGCAAGAATTTAATAATAAAGCATCATATTATGATAGTGATGGCAATACTTATATTACCAATAATTATTATTTTGACGACTATTATGACTATTCATATACTGCTCGCTTACGTAGATTTTATTCACCTTATGTAGGTTGGAGTTATTATGATGATTGGTACACGAATTATTATTGGTATAATTATGATCCTTTATGGTGGGGCGTTAGTATATATGTAGGTTATAATTGGTGGTGGCCAACATTTTATTATAGACCATATTATTATTACTCATGGTATTGGCATCCACATTATTATGGTTGGCATTACTGGGATAATCCTTGGTGGGCTTATAATACTGGATACTGGGATGGTTTTTATGATGGTTATTACTATGCATATAATGATGCTATTTGGGCTGATTATTACTACAATAGCTATGATAATAATTCTTTTTATTATGGCCCTCGTACAAATAATCTAAGCTCAAATACTCCTACTAATAATCTTACAAATCAGATGTCTTTTGGTCAAAAATATGAAACAGTAGTTGGTAATACTCGCCCAGCTAAACAAACAACTTATTCTGATATTAGCTCGGGGAAAACTACAATTATTAATGAAAACGTTGTAGGTAAAAAACCTACTCAAGATAATGTTGTTTCAAATGATAATTCAGAAATAGTAACTAAAAAGCCAGTTACTGCCCCAAACAATTATGAAGTAAATAAGGAGAATGTTAATAGAAAGCCTAATGTTCAAAATACAGAGAGTAAGAATATTCAGTCTAATCAAAATAATTCTAAAGTAAATCAGGGAAATGTTTCTAAACCATTGTATTCTAAGCCACAATCAATAAACTATAGTTCTAAACAAACTAAAGAACAGCAAACAGAAGGTAAGAAACAACAAAGTTATCAAGTTAAACCTTATGTTGCACCAAATTATTCACAACCTAAATCAAGTCAACAATATACTGCTCCTAAACAAAATAATTTTTATAATTATACAAAACCTGAGGCTTCAGGGACAGTGAAACCTAATACTTATAATCATACCCCTTATTACCAGGAATATTATCAAAAAGATAGTAAAAATAGAGAAGAAAAAATCTATAATGAAGAAAATAGAAATAATAATTATAATGATTATAAATCAAGTAAATCTAGTAATTATTATAAAAGTAATGAATCTTATAATAAGAGCATCATTCCTTCTATAAATCATGATAATTCTTCTAGTAGGAGTGGAGGTATAAATAATAATACCGGCAATACTCGTTCTGGTGGTTCTTCAGGGAAATCTGAAAATTCTAGGAGAAGGTAAAATAAATTATACATTTTTATAGTGAATTAATATTTTAAATTATAAGATTATGAAAGCATTAAAAGTATTCATTAGTTTAACATTCTGTCTTACTATTCCGATTATTATTCAAGCTCAAGATAAAACTGATGCACTTAGATATTCACAAATATACTTTGGAGGGACAGCTCGTTCTCTTGGACTAGCTGGAGCATTTGGTTCAGCAGGAGCTGATTTTTTTTCTGCTTCTGTTAATCCTGCTGGTATAGGCTTGTATAAGTCTTCTGAAATAACTTTTTCTCCTTCTTTTTATTCAGGTAATACTTTTACAAATTATAATGAAACAGAGACTGAAGATCAAAAGTTTAATGTAAACATTAATAATGTAGGAATGGTTTGGAATTTTGATATAAAAAAAGATAAAGAAGGAGAAGATAGCGATTATGGATGGAATAATTTTCAATTAGCTTTTGGAATAAATCGGTTAAATAATTTTAATAATAGAATTATTATACAAGGTAATTCTAAATCAAGTTCGTTATTAGATGTTTTTGTTTCACAAGCAAATGGCTTAAAACCTGAAAATTTAGATAAATTTGGTTCTGCTCTTGCTTTTAATACATATCTTATTGATACGTTAGTAGGAGGAAATACAGAATATTATAGTGTATTACCTAATAGCGGTGTATTACAACGAAAGTTGCTAACTACTTCAGGAGGTATTAATGAAATGGTCATAAATTTGGCTGCTAATTATTCAGACAAATTATATATAGGAGGGACCTTAGGTTTACCTATTATCAGATATTATGAACAAAGCCAATATTATGAGATAGACAATGCCGATACTTTACCAAATTTTAAATCATTTACCTACAGTGAAGATTTGGCTACTTCGGGGAGTGGTTTTAATTTCAAATTTGGAATAATATATAGGCTTAATGACTATGTTAGATTAGGTGCTGCTGTTCAGACACCCACTTTTTTTACTTTAAAAGATTCGTATAGTAAAAAAATAAAATCAAATCTTGAAACAGCTAATTATCAAGATAATTCACCTTTAGGGGTTTTTAATTATGAATTAATGACCCCAATGAGAGCTACTGGTAATATTGCATTTATAATTGGTCGTTTAGGAATGTTAAATGTAGATTATGAATTTGTGGATTATTCTGATTCTAAATTAAATTCTTCGAATTACAAATTTTTTGATGAGAATGAATCAATAAGGAATAGTTATACAGTGGCTAATAATATTAGAGTTGGGGGCGAAATTGTTTTAGCGCCATTTAGTGTGAGAGGAGGATATGCTTATTATGGAAGCCCTTATAAAACAGGCTTAAATGATGGAAAAAAATCTTTTGTTACATTTGGCATGGGAGTTAAAGAAAAAGGTTATTTTATTGATTTGGCATATATATATTCTTTATCTAAAGAAGATTATTATTTATATCCTAATGTATCTTCACCTGCTCATAATAAGATGATTAATCACAATGTTGTTTTAACATTTGGACTTAAATACTAATTCTTATTATTAATTTTGATAGATATTATATTTTGGAATATTTAGTTTTTTCCTATGTTTTTATTGGGAAGGAAGTTAAAGTTTATTATTTTTGTTGAAATAAGTTAGCAAAAATAAAATGGAAAATTTTGTAGTATCAGCTCGTAAATATAGACCTACAACGTTTGACATGGTAGTTGGGCAGACTTCTATAACGACTACGCTTAAAAATGCTATAAGAAATGATCAGTTAGCACAATCTTTTTTATTTTGTGGGCCTCGAGGTGTAGGTAAAACTACTTGTGCAAGGATATTAGCCAAAACGATAAATTGTAATAATTTAACTTCGAATATAGAACCGTGCAATGAATGTGAACCTTGTCGTTCGTTTAATGTTTCAGCTTCTTTTAATATTCATGAATTAGATGCTGCTTCGAATAATAAAGTTGAAGACATAAGAGCACTTGTAGAGCAAGTGAGAATACCACCTCAAGGTGTTAGGTATAAAGTTTATATTATTGATGAAGTTCATATGTTATCACAGGCGGCTTTTAATGCATTTTTAAAAACACTAGAAGAGCCACCGCCTTATGCAAAGTTTATTTTGGCAACAACCGAAAAACATAAGATATTGCCTACTATAATTTCTAGATGTCAGGTTTTTGATTTTAAACGTATTACGATCGACGATATAGCTTGTCAATTGGCATATGTTGCTAAAAATGAATCAATTGAAGCAGAGATAGATGCTTTACATATTATTGCTCAAAAAGCTGATGGTTCTATGCGCGATGCTTTGTCAATATTTGACCAAATAGCAAGTTTTTCTGGTAATAAAATAACTTATCAAGCTGTTATTGAAAATCTTAACATATTAGATTTTGATTATTATTTTAAGTTAACTGATTTTTTGCTGGATAGTAATGTACCATCATCATTAATTTTATTTAATGAGATTATTGAAAATGGATTTGATGGGCAATATTTTTTAGGAGGTTTGGCAGAACATTTTAGAAATTTACTTGTAGCACAGGACAATTCTACTATAAAGCTTTTAGAAGTGGGAGAATCATTAAAAAGCAGATATTTAGAGCAAAGTTTAAGGTGTAATTACTTATTTATATTAAAAGCGCTTGATTTATTATCATTAGCAGATTTTAACTACAAAGAAAGTAATAATAAAAAACTTTTAGTGGAATTAACTTTAGCTAAGATTTGTGGCTTAATGGAATCAGCAAATATTGCTACCCAGAACAATAAAATTAATTTGCCTATTTCTCAAGCTCCTGTTTCAGATGTATCACTTAATAAAGATAAGGGGTATGAAAAAAAAATAAAAGTTTCATCTAAAAAAGAAGAGGAGCAACAAGTAGTTTTAACTAAAAGTAAAAATATAACTAAAAGTGATAATAAAAATAAATATGAAATTATTAAAACTGTTTCTATACAAGAAGAGCTTAAGAAGGGTTTAAATACAATAAATACAAAAAATATAAATGAAAAAGAATTACCAAGCAATACGTTTACGCAGGAAGATCTGGAAAAAGCTTGGGAACTATACAGAGAGCCTATAAGAGAATATGATGCTAATATGTATATAACACTTGGAGCAAATAAACCTATACTTAAAGAAGATTGCGAAATAGAATTTTTTGTAGATAATAAGGTACAACAAGAAAGTTTAAATAAGAACATGCCCGATTTGTTAAACTTTTTGAAAAATAAGTTATGTAATTACAAAATAAATATAATTGTTAAAGTAAAACCTACTTCAGAAGTTGTTAACAGTAAATATCTTTCTTTAAGTGAAAAATATAAGAAATTAGTTAATAAAAATCCATTGATTGAAGAATTAAAGAATCAGTTAAATTTGGACTTAGAACCTTAAATTTTATTTAGGAATCTTAGTACAGTACTAATTACTTGATATTTATCTGTTTTAGTTACATCAAATATTATAGTTTTTTCGAGTGACCATTTATCAATTATTTTTTGAGTTATGCCTCTTCTAACTGCCCAAATCATGGGCAAGTTAGATTGTTTAATAATTAAATTAATATTTTTTGCCCAGCCTTGGTTTTCTAATTCCCAAGGGCCAACTTCATCTATAATTATAATATCAACATCTTGTAGATTTTCTGGTAGCAATACTTCTTTGCCGAAAGCAATAGCAGTTTCATTAAAATAATAATTACCTACAAAGGGGGTATTTTCTTTAAATGGTTTTTCTTTTGCTAATTCTTTTCTGTTTTTAGATTTTAAGTCAATGATATCGTAGCCACAATGTTTGTGTTTGTTATTATATATAGCAGGAGCTAATATTCCACCTATTTTTGTATTTTTATTTTGTAATTCATATATAATATCATTTATTAAACTTGTTTTGCCTTCACCTTTGCTTCCTTCTATTAATATAATAAAGTTATTTTTGGCAATGTATTTTAGATTTATTTGTTCGAGCCAAAAATCTGCTTGAGCCACAAGTTGATGTAGTATTGTTAGTGGTTTTTTAAATATTTCGGTTAATTTTGGCAAATTAGCTATTATTTGGGGTAAGGTATCGAAAGCTACTTCGAGTGACATAGCTAATTGTTTAGATGATGATTTTTGAATAAAGAAATTACGGATCTTTTTATTACCTAGTTCAGTACTTATAGCAGAAAATCCAATAATCATAATGATAGCTCTAAAGTTCATTTGTAAGCCTGCTATTAATCCTAAAGTTATATTTTTTTGGAGTGTATTACCCATTTGGCTAAACAATAAAGCTGATAACATTGTTATTATTATAAAAGCTAGCCAAAAAGAAGGTTTTGTAAGCTTTTTGAGAGAGTTTTTATATCTTAATGCCCATGTTGCAATGATTAGTGTTCCTATAATCATCCAATATAAAGTATTAGTATAAGTTATCAAAGTTAATATTAAGATAAGCAAGATAAAATTTATAATTAGCCATGATATTGAATGTTTAAAATAATTATTTGTTTTGTTAAAAGGTGTTTTTATTTTTTCGACTTGTTTTACATTAAGCCTTTTAATAGTTACTGGTGATTTAATAATATTATTCCCTATAATGTATCCGATAATAGCAGCAAGCATTCCAATTATCATATAGATGAAAAGTAAAGTTAATATTGGTGCCCAATAATTATTATTATGGTATCCTATTATTTTTTCTGTTAAATGAGATAGTTTGACATATAGTTCAATCATTTTTGTGCCATATATTATTATGTAAGAGGCTAAGAGTTGGAATAGATTCCAAGACATAGCAAGCATTCCACCTATTAATGAACCCAGTAAAGTTTTTTTAAATGTATATATGGAGATATTCATTAATAAAGCTTGTGCTAATATAGCTATCATAGGGCCTATTATTATAGCGCTAGGGGAAATAGCTTTCATTAAAGCACAAATTAAGCCACTTCTCCATATAAGACCTTTTATTGGCCATATTTTAGAGACGGATGTCATTAATACTATACCGATAAATGTTAATATTATTCCACTAAAAGGTACTTTTATATTATGTAAAAAGCTTCCGATCACAATTTCAGATGATGCCCATAGGCAACCAAGCACAGATGCTTTAAGCCATACTTCATTTATATTAGATTGATTATTGTTCAACATTATAATTTGTTATTTTATCGATAGCCAATTGAATACGTTTAATAGTTTCATTTTTACCTATTAAAGCTATAATACTAAATAAAGAAGGACCTTTATTTGAACCCACAAGACATAATCTTAGCACATTCATTATTTGCCCTGTTTTAAGGTTTTTTTCATTAATAAAAGTTTTTATAGCTGTTTCAATATTAGTTTCTGTAAAATCATTTATGTTTGTTAAAATACTGATTAATTCGGATAGTATAATTGGGGAATTTTCGTTCCATTTGTCTTTAATTAGTTTTGTGTCATAAGTTTGAGGTGATATAAAGAAAAAAAGTGCATGGTCTTTAAAATCTTTTATAAGGGATACTCTTTCTTTTACAAGTTTAGTAACTTTTAATAGATATTCTTTATCGGGGTAGATGTTATCTTTTTCTAGTTCTTTTTTAAAATAATCAACAAGTTGTTCGTCAGGTGTTTGTTGAATGTAATAATGATTAAACCATTTGGCTTTATGAGGGTCAAAACGAGCACCGGCTTTATTGATATTTTCGAGTGAGAAATTATGAATAAGTTCGGTCATTGAAAAAATTTCTTGTTCGGTACCGGGGTTCCAGCCTAGTAAAGCTAGCATATTAATAAAAGCTTGAGGTAAGTAGCCTGTTTCGCGGTAGCCCATATATATTTCGCCCGTTACTGGATCTTTCCATTCTATTGGGAAAACGGGGAAGCCTAATCTATCGCCATCTCTTTTACTTAGTTTTCCATTGCCTTCAGGTTTTAGTAATAATGGCAGGTGTGCAAATTGTGGCATTTCATTTTCCCAGCCTAGGTAGCGATATAATAGTATATGCAAAGGTGCTGATGGTAACCATTCTTCTCCGCGTATAACGTGAGTTATTTTCATTAAATAATCATCAACAACATTAGCTAAATGATAAGTTGGTAAGCCATCGGATTTAAATAATACTTTATCGTCTAATGTAGATGAGTTAATTTTTACTGTACCTCTGACAATGTCATTAAGTATTATAGTTTCATTTTCAGGTATTTTAATTCTTATAACATATGGAGTGCCACTGTCGATTAATTTTTTAACTTCTGCTTGTGTTAGCGATAAGGAGTTTTTCATACTTAGTCTAGTTTGAGCATTATATTGAGGAGGTTTATTGCTAGTATTATTTATATTTTTTCTCATGTTTTCAAGTTCTTCAGGGGTATCGAAAGCCAAATAGGCGAGATTTTTTTCGAGTAGTGTATTAGCGTATTTTTCATAAATATGTTTTCTTTCAGACTGGCGGTAAGGTGCATAAGGTCCGTTTACACCTACGCCTTCGTCAATATTAATTCCGCACCAGTTAAGTGATTTAATTATATAATCTTCGGCACCAGGGACAAACCGAGTTTGGTCGGTATCTTCGATTCTGAGGATGAATGTACCGTTATGTTTTTTAGCGAATAAGTAATTATATAAAGCAGTTCTAACTCCGCCTATATGTAGAGGTCCTGTTGGGCTTGGAGCGAATCTTACTCTTATAGTTTTTTTCATAATTTTTTGAATAAGTTTATAATTCCATAAAATAGTTAATAATTATTTATTTTTGATATTTTCTTCTAAAGGTTTTTCTTCTTTAATTTTAATTCCCTTAGAGAAAGTAATTGTATATATTATTTGCCCATCTTTGTCCCAATATATCCATTTACCATTTTTTAATTCATTTTTATAAAAGCCTTGTGCTCTTTTTTTGCCATTTTGATAATATTCTATCCATTTACCTTCGGGTTTACCTTTAACGAAACTTTGTTTTTTGTATATGTTTCCATACATATCATAGAATATCCATTTACCGTGTTTAAGGTTTTGTTTGTATTTACCTATTTCAAGTTTTTTCCCGTTGATGTGCCATTCTTTCCATTTTTTTATTTTTTGATTATTTTTATAGTAGCCTTCGCTTCGTTTTTTACCATTTTCGTAAAAATTAATGTAGTAACCATTTTTTAAATCAGAATCATAGTTAGCAATATATTTAGGTAAGCCTGATGGGTAGAATCCTTCCCATTTACCATGCATAAGGCCATTTTTAAAATAGCCTTTATACGATATTTTACCATCTTTGTACCAGCTTATCCAGAGTCCATCTTCGTGGTCGTTATTAAAATGTCCTTCTCTTTGTTTTTGGCCATTTTCGAACCAAACTGTCCATAAGCCTGTTTTTTTACCGTTATCGAAATAGCCTTCTTTCCATTTTTCACCGGTTTCATAGAAATATGTCCATTTACCATTTTGTAATCCTTTTATAAAGGGGCCAATGCTTCCTAAAGTTCCATTATTATGATAAAATTTCCATATACTATCTTGTAAATCTTTTATGATATTACCTTCCATTTCCATATTTCCATTTTCTCGCCACCATTTAACATATCCATTTAAGGAATCATTTTCATAATATCCTTCAAATTCTTTTTGTCCAGATGGATACCATTTTGTACATTTTCCGGAGCGCAGGCCATTATAATAGAAACATTCTTCTTTTATTGTGCCGTTTTCGTACCATTCAATTTTTTTGCCTTCAATTAACTTATTTTTAATAACATATTCCCATTCTTTATTTCTGTTATTATACCATGATATACAAGGGCCATCAGTATAATTAATTTCTTTCCATATTTTACCATCCTCATACCATTGATACCAAGTTCCTATTTTTTCGTTGTTTGAGTAATAGCCATCCATGAATTTATTACCGTTTTCGTGCCAAACAGTTCTTTTACCATTTAATACACCGGAGTTATAATTAACTTCTTCTTTTTTATTTCCGTTAGGGAACATGTATATCCATGTACTATGTTTGTTACCATCTTTAATTTGGCCTTTACTTTCTATATTTCCATTAGGGAACCATGAAAAGTCTATACCATTTTCGTAATTTACAATCTTAGATTGTGTACCATTTTCATACCAATATGACCATTGTCCGATTTTTTTATCATTTTCGTAGAAACCTTCTGATAGTTTGTTTCCATTTTCATACCAGTATGTCCATTTACCTGTTTTTATGCCATTTTTATAAAATGTTTCGGCACTTATATTACCATTAGGGTGATATTCTATCCATTTCCCGTCTTTTTTACCATTTATAAAATTTCCTTCTTTTTCTTTGAATTTTTTTTGTGGGTACCAATATGTCCATTTACCGTTTGTTGAGTCATTATTATATTCTCCTTCTGCCCATTTTTCGCCATTTTCGTACCAATATGTCCATTTACCATGTTTAATATTATTATTAATTATGTATCCTTCTCCCTTTTTTTTGCCACTTGACCAAATTTCTGTTTTAAGGGTTTGAGAATTTATAGGATTTACGATAGTATTAATTAATAATATGTAGATTATTACATGTTTTATTTGTATCATAATTAAATAATTTAATTAAGAAAGTTAGCCTTCACGTGAAGAGTTATATATTAATAGTTTTTGTAATAATTTTTTGAAAGTATTATCATTGAATTGTTCTAATATATTCATAGCTTTATTTTGGTATTCATTTAATTTAGTTTGAGCATAATCTATACCTGTACTATTTTTAACCATATCAATAATTTCATTTATTTTTTCAGGATTTTGTTTATGATTTTTTATTGAATTAATAATTTTTTGTCTATGTTTTTCTGATGTGTTGCTTAGCATATAGATTAATGGTAGTGTTAATTTTTTTTCTTTAATATCGTTTCCGTGATGTTTTCCACTGTTTATTTTTTTTTCTAAATCTAATATATCATCTCTTATTTGAAAGGCTATGCCAGCATATTTACCAAATTCGTACATAGCATTAATTTTATTTTCAGGGGCGTTTACAGATACAGCACCACATGAGCAGCAACTAGCTATGAGAATTCCTGTTTTTTTAGTTATTATGTTAAAATAGTCATTTTCTGTAATATTTAGAGATATTGATTTTTCTATTTGTAATAATTCTCCTTCGCTCATTTCATAGCTTGCTTTTACAAGTAATGAGATAATATTGAAGTCTTTATTTTCTATTCCTAATAATATGCCTTTTGAAACAAGGAAATCGCCTACTAAAATAGCTATTTTATTTTGCCATATGTTGTTTATTGTTTTTTTACCTCGCCGTTCTTCTGCATTATCTACTACATCGTCGTGTAGCAGTGAAGCAGTATGTAATAATTCTATCATAGCAGCAGCTCTATATGTGGTAATGTTTATATTACCACATAATCCAGCAGAAAATATTACAAACATAGGTCTGATTTGCTTGCCTTTTTCTTCTTCTAAATAGTTTAATATATTATTTAAAAGAGGAACATCACTTTTGATAGCATTTGTTAAAATTTTTTGATAGGTAACAAGATGCTTTAAAATAGGTTTTTTAATGTTGTATAGATTCATCACAATAAAAAAAGAGCCTCAAATTTACTTAAAAATTACAATTAAATTAAAAGTTTATACCTTTGGTTTTAAATTTATAAAAAGGGTTTATATTATGACTTCAGGGGGATTTTTATTTAATAACATTATTTTTGGTCCTGTTAACAGTAGAAGGTTTGGTATTTCTTTAGGTATTAATTTACTACCTCGTAATAATAAACTTTGTAATTATAATTGTATT
>Ga0116145_1003452_pt1 | contig 13269 bp, 13 predicted proteins | sample AD_JPNHG1_MetaG_FD_89747 | JGI IMG/M metagenome (GOLD analysis project Ga0116145, IMG submission 89747) | Active sludge microbial communities of municipal wastewater-treating anaerobic digesters from Japan - AD_JPNHG1_MetaG | ecosystem: Engineered > Bioreactor > Anaerobic > Digestate | place... | reverse complement strand
TGGGCAGAAAAAATTAATTTATAAAAATGAAAAAATACGCTTGTAAAAAAGCGAAGAAAGGTAAAATAGCTTATCGGACTCCATCGAATTTTCGTTATATTAAAAAATATAAAAATTTAAAAAATAAAAGTGCTCAAAATTAAAACCATCATATTAAGATGGTTTTAATTTATATTTTTATAATGTTTTAATTTATATTTTTTATTAGTTTTATCTATTTTTATAGTAATTAAATCTAATTGATAAAAATTGTTTATTTTATTTTTGTTGAGATAAAAAAGAATAGTTTTGTTTAAATTTTTTATTTTTTTAGTTGTCATTTGATCTTCGGGTAAAAGATAAGGATTTTGGCTTTGGGGAAAACATTTATAAGCAATCGTTTTTACTTCAATAAAAGTATAAACATTTTTCTTTTTGGCAATGATATCAATTTCGCCCCATTTTTCTCGATAATTTCTTTCAATAATCTGATATTTTTCTTTTTTTAAATGTTTAACTGCTAAATTTTCTCCTATTTGACCAATTTTTTGTTTAATTGTTTGAGACATAATAATATAGTAATCTAAAAAATTAAAAAATGATAGTAGAAGATTTTGACTTATTTTTTAAAAATTTTTACAATATCAATATGAAAAAAGAAAATAAAAATATTTGGGACGAACTTTTGTGGCGAGGGTTAATTAATCAAACAACCGACGAAAAAGAATTAAAAAAGCGATTAGAAAAACCCATTGTTTTGTATTGTGGTTTTGATGTTACTGCTGATAGTCTTCATGTTGGCCATCTTTTACCCATTATTACTCTTAAAAGATTTGCTCAATGGCATCATTTAGCTATTCCTCTTTTGGGTAACGGCACTAGTTTAATTGGTGATCCAAGTGGCAAAAATACCGAACGTCAATTAAATCCTGAGGAAAAAATTAATAAATGGAGCACTGCCTTAAAAAAACAATTAGAGCAATTATTCGCTGAAGAAATTACTAATAAAAAGGCTATTATTTTAAAAAATAAAGATTGGTTAGAAAAATTAACCATGCTTTCTTTTATCAGAGAGGTTGGCAAATATTTTTCCATTGGTTATATGATTGCCAAGGAATCGGTTAAAAATAGATTAGAAACCGGAATTTCTTTTACGGAATTTAGTTATATGCTTTTGCAGGCCTATGATTTTTTTTGGCTTAATAAAAATTATAATTGCGAATTACAGATCGGCGGGAGTGATCAATGGGGAAATCTAACAGCAGGTATTGATTTAATTGCTAAAAAAAGCAATAAAATAGCTTATGGGATTACTTTGCCGCTATTATTAAAATCTGATGGTAAAAAATTTGGTAAAACTGAAGGTGGTACCATCTGGCTTGATTCACAAAAAACTTCACCTTATCAATTTTATCAATTTTTTATAAATACCGACGATAAAGATGTAATAAAACTTCTTAAACAATTAACTTTTCTTTCGCAATCAGAAATTGACGAATTAGAAAAAGTTACTCAAAAAAATCCCGAACAAAGACAAGCTCAAAAAGCTTTAGCTGAAGAATTAACTAAATTTATTCACGGTGAAAAAGCTTTAAAAAAAGTTCAAAAAATTACCAAAGCCCTTTTTTCTAACGATTTTAAATCGCTTAATGCTAATGAAATTAAAGAAGCATTGTCTGATGTTCCTTCTTATATTATTTTTAATAAAAAAGAATTAAACATTATTGATCTTTTAACCGAAGCTGGAATTTCTTCTTCTAAGCGCCAAGCCAAAGAAGATATTTTAAATAGAGCCATTTCTTTAAACGGAAAAATAATTAGTGATATTAATTATTTGGTCACCAAAAAAGATTGTTTGATAGAAAATATCTTAATTTTTAGACGAGGCAAAAAAAATTATTTCTTAATTTATTGGCAATAAGTAAAAATTGACTTATTTTTTTCTTTTATTAACATCAAAAAATAAAGAATATTTTTTTGATGTTATTTTTTAAAAAGTTAAATTTCCGATTAGTTTTATATGTCGTTAGCATTTATTTTTATTAAAATATGCTCGATAAAATTGTTTTAGATATTGAAACTAAAAATTCTTTTGCTGATGTTGGTGGAAAGCAAAATCTTAAAATGCTCGATGTCTCTTTAATAGGAGTTTATTCCTATAAAAGAGATGAATATTTTGGTTTTGAAGAAAAAGATTTTCCTCTTTTTGAAAAAATGCTTAAAGAAACAGGAGTTATTATTGGATTTTCTATTTATAATTTTGATTTACCGTTAATCAGCAAACTTTATAATAATTATGATTTTTCTAAATATATTATTTTAGATATTTTAAAAGAAATTGAAGAAAAACGAGGCCATCGAATTAAACTTGATGATTTGGCTCAAGCTAATATTGGCATTGGTAAAAATGGCAATGGCCTTGAAGCAATTGAACTTTATCGTGAAGGAAAAATTGATGAATTAAAAAAATATTGTCTTAACGATGTTAAAATTACTAAAGAGTTATATGAATTAATTTTGGAAAAAGGAGAAATAATTATTCCTTCTCATTTTCAAAAGCCAATTGTTATGCCTTTTGAATGGCACAAATTGCAAAATGAATTAAATCAAAAATTGGAAGAATTAGAAAAAGAATTAAAAAATCTTCCGATTCAAAACTCTTTATTTTAAAACCGCCATTAAAAGCGGTTTTTTGTTTTTTTGTTAATAACTTTATAAATTTTTTCCAAATAATTGATTTAAAACTTCTGATTTTTGTTTAATGGTTAGAATTTCTATTCCCTTTTCTTTTAATTCTTTTATTTTTTGAGGTGGCAAATTTTGAGATTCATCTAAAATTTGCAAAATCTTTTTTTCATCATCATCGCCGGCTAAACGATTAAGAGAAATTTTTTGGCATTTAAGGCATTGATGAATTAACATTAATTCTCCTTGGCGTTTCTTTCCATATTTATTTATTCCTTCTTGTTTAAAAGTTAGAGCCAAGGGTTTCATCAATCCTTGGCACTTTGCTTTTCTATCGCCAGTTTTTAAATCAACATGTTTAGACCATAAGCAAAAAGGACAATGATTTCGGTGGGCTGTGCCAATAAGAGGCGAATAAAAAACCATTTTTCCGCAATTCAAACATTTAAATTCTTTTTCTTCTCTTATTTTTTGTTTAATCTTTTAACTGGCTTTGTTTTTCCTTTTATTTATTTTTAGCATTTTTAATAATATATTTATAGCCAAAACCAAATTTATTTTTTATTCTCCTTGAGAAGAAATAAAATTATAAATTATTGAGGATAAATTTATTATTAATTTTTGAGCGTCGTCATAGTTCATTCCTGATGTCATTATACATAAAAAATAGGGATTATGAGGTTCATAAATAATGCCACAATCATGAAGTAAATTTTCGCGTTCACCGTATTTGTGAGCCACTTGAATTTCCCAAGGAATTCCGGCTGCAATTAAACTTTCTGCTCTTGTTTCGGTGGCTAAATCTAATAATTTTTCTGATGATTCAGGTGAAAGAAATGTTGAAAAATAGAGAGCTTTAAATAGTCGCGTGTATTGACGAGGAGTAATTGCTTCGTCGCTACCTTCTTTGTAAGGATTATTAATTCCTACGTGATAAAAAACTGCGGCAATTTCTTCTTCTGAAAGTTGTCGTTTTAAAGCATTTTTGGCTGTATTATCAGAACTTTGAATCATTAACCTTAAAAGTTCGGCTATTGTTTTTTCATCTCCTATTTTTAATTTTTCTTCACCAGTAGATAAATAATTTATGTCCTCATTAATTATTTTAATTTTTTGATTAATTTGAATTTCTCCTCTTTCTACTTTTTTTAAAATAGCCATGGCAATAGGTATTTTTAATAGACTAGCCGGTATAAATTTTTCTGATTCATTAATACCAAACCAAGCACCAGTATTAGCGTCTTGAATATAAAATCCTACTTTGGCATTAGTTGGTAAATTATTTAATGTTTCATCAATTAGCGGTTTTAAATTACGAAAATGAAGTATTTTTGGTTCTGATTGAATGTTAGAATCTATAGCTATATTTTGAGATAGATTTATTAATTTATATTTTTTATTAACATCTGTAGTATTATCATTTAATTTTTTATTAGAAATTAAAAGAAAAGCGTCAATTCCTAAAGAAATGATTAATAATATTATAATTATTAATATAAAAAGTTTTCGGCGGGCCATTTTTATTAGATGTTTAATTTATATTTAAATAATAGAATATTTTTTTTAAAAAGCAAATTTTAAATATTTTATATATTTTGATTTTTTGATTATTAATTTTTTGAAATTTTGAAATTATTTTTTATTGACTTCTTTGTTTGTTTTTTATAATCTTTATATAATGAGCAATAGGTAAAATAAATAATTTGCGCCCTTAGCTCAGTGGTAGAGCGTTTCGTTGACATCGAAAAGGTCAGAGGTTCAATCCCTCTAGGGCGCACATAGATGTTTTTATTTGTTGAATTTATTCAAGGTGGATATAAGTTTTAAAGAAGTGGCGGCGAAATTCTAAAAGAATTTCGCCGCCAACCCCTTGCTTCACTTTACTTCATTCACAAAATGATTTTTTTATTTTATCAACAATGAAAGCCAAAACTTTTATTATTTAAAAATATAATTGGAAAAATAAAAATAGAGTTTAAAATAATAATAATGGAAAAAATCGAAATTATTTTTGAAAATGATGATTTTTTAGTTATAAACAAACCAGCTGGAATTTTGGTGCATGCCGCTAAACCCAATCAAAAGAGTTTAGTTGATTGGTTAATCAAACGTTATCCTAAAATTAAAAATGTTGGCGAAGATAAAAACCGGCCGGGAATCGTGCATCGATTAGATAAAGACACTTCTGGTCTTTTGATTATTGCTAAAAACAATAAAGCTTTTTTTTATTTCAAAAATCTTTTTCAGAATCGTAAAATCAAGAAGGGTTATATTGCTTTGGTTTATGGTAAATTTAATGAAAAAACTGGCTTAATTGGTAAGCCAATCGGAATTGTTAAATCATCAGTTAAACATTCTACCGCTTCAAAAAAGATGAAAAATTTAAAAGAGGCAATTACAAAATATGAAGTAATAAAAAGTTGGCAATGGGAAGATGAATTTTTTTCTTTGTTAAAAGTTTTTCCCCAAACGGGTCGGACGCATCAAATTAGAGTGCATTTAGCAAGTATTGGTCATCCAGTAGTGGGTGATAAAATTTATGGTCGAAGAAAATCAAAAATAGAAAGTCGTTTATTTTTGCACGCTTTTTTATTAGAATTTAATTTGCCCAGCGGGGGTATTTTGCGATTAGAAAGTGATTTACCAGAAGATTTAGTTCAGATTTTAGAAAAAATAGAGATTTAGAGAGTATCTTTTATTTGACAAAAGTTAATAAAAATATTATAATATAATTGTTCTTTAACAACTAAATTTATTTTTTTATGGAGACAAAAAATTTTTATTTATTGTTGGACAGCAGTGTGCTGTTCAATGATGTATTTTCGAACATTTTGTTTTCTTTGCCAGCATCTTTAAAAAAAAATTGGGAAATAATAGTTCCGCAGGCAGTGCTGGATGAAATTGGCTCAAAAGCCGATTATCATCTATTACAAAATTTTAGCAAGGTTCAGACAAGTCAAGCTAAAAGAAAAAGAAAACAAATTGTTAAGGCCATTAAAATATGGCCCAAGCTGGTGAAGAAATTGAAATACGGGGATTGGGTTCTTCGTGAAAATTACAAAAGAGGAATCCAAACTCGTTTGAGAATTGAGGCTCAGAAAAACGATTTGCGTTTATCCGGAGCTGATTTAAGAATTTTGGCCACGGCTGTTTTTTTAAGGAAAAATGGCGGTGGTGCTCCGAGAAATATAATATTACTAACCCTTGACAAAGAGTTAGCAATATTAGCAAGAAAAGAAGGTATAAAAGTGCCGGATCTTCTTGTTTAAAAAGGAAAGGAGGAAAGGAAAGTGAAAAAAAATTTTTTTTGGTGGGTAATAATTCCACTAAGCTTGGTGGTAACGCTTTTAATGCCAAGCTGTTACCCTGCCCTAAGTGTTAGTGTTGATTCCAATATTGGTTTTTTCCAAAATACCAATGTTACCATCATTAATACCACGCCATACGCTTTTGCTGTATTGGCAGATGGCAGGGAAATAGGCACTATTGGTGCACATGGTAAAATTTCTGTTTCTTTGTGGAGCGGAAATTATTATGGCACCGAAGTGGCCATAAGTGTTGTAGCAAAAAATTTCGCTCATACCGAAAAAGTGTGGGTTTATTCTTCCGGATACGGGGGAAGATACTCATATGTATTCACGATACGTCAAGATGAGTATCGGGGATTATGGGTGGAGCGGAATTAATAATGAAATATAGGACTCTTAAAAAAAGAGTCCTTTTTTAATTTATGTTGGCGTTTATGTTGGCGGCGAAAGCCTTTGGCTTTCGCCGCCAACATAATTATTTAGATATACGTTTTTGTGTACGTCTGAAAGCCAAGGGATCCTTCGAGCTGATGCTCTCAGGATGACACGAGGGGGCGGTTATGGGATCCTTCGGGTTATGCCTGCCCGCCGTAGGAGGGCCTGCCCGCCGAGGCGGGTTTTTAGGATGACAGAAAAAACAGCTGTCATTCTGAATGAAATGAAGAATCCCATCCACAGCAGTGAGTGCTTATTATTGCTGAAAGCCGTGGGATCCTTCGGGGCTGAAGCCCTCAGGATAACAGAGTGGGGGCGTCATTCTATATTTCCATATTTTGATTTATTATTGGACTTATATAAAAATTTTATTAATATTAAAAATACTAATAATAAAAAAATTATGAACGATAATGAGAAAGAATTAAATTTGAATATTGTAAAACGTCCGCCGATTGTTGTAGTAATGGGCCATATTGATCATGGAAAAACAACGCTTTTAGATACAATTAGAAAAACTAATATTGCCAATAAAGAAACTGGTGGTATTACTCAAAATATAGGTGCTTATGAAATAACGGTTTCAAGTAAAAATGAAGAATATAATAATCGAAAAATTACTTTTATTGATACACCGGGTCATGAAGCCTTTACAACAATGCGATCGCGAGGAGCAAAAGCAGCTGATATTGCTATTTTAATTATTGCTGCTGATGAAGGAGTAAAACCTCAAACTGTAGAGGCTTTAAACTTAATTCAGCAAGCAAAAATTCCTTATATTATTGCTTTAAATAAAATTGATAAGCCAGAAGCCAATTCTGATCGAGTCAAAACTCAATTAGCCGAAATAGGAGTTTTAATTGAGGGTTGGGGTGGTAATGTGCCAGTAATTAACATTTCTGCCAAAGAAGGGAAAAATATTGAAGATTTATTAGAGTTAATTCTTCTTGTGTCTGATATGGAAAATATCACGGCTAAAAAAGATGGTCCGGCTGATGGCATTATTATTGAAACAAAATTTGATAGTAGGAGGGGAATTTCAGTAACGGCTATTATTAAAAATGGAATATTAAAAATTGGTGATCCAATTTATACTAATTCAGCCACTGGTAAGGTAAAAACAATGGAAGATTGTAATGGTTATCAAATAAAAGAAGCTACCTTTTCTTCCCCGGTTCTTTTAATTGGTTTTAAAGAAATGCCCCAAGTGGGTGAAGAGTTTTTTAGAGGAGAGAAAAAAGATGTTGATAAAAAAAATAAAGAAGAGGATAAAATAAATCAAACGCCAATAATTAAAAATCAAAAATCAAAAAATAATTTAAACATTATTTTGAAAGCGGATACTGTCGGTTCGCTTGAGGCAATGAAAAAGATTTTAAGTAATTTAAAATTACCCGAAGGATTAGAGATTGAAATTATTAGCGAATCAGTCGGTGATGTTTTTGTTTCGGATATTTCTTTGGCTGAAAATTCTTCGGCAATAATTTTAGGTTTTCAAATAAAAGTGCCAAAAGATTTACAAATTATTGGACAATCAAAAAATATTCGCATTTATACTTTTAATATTATTTACGAAATGGAAAAATTTTTGAAAGAAGAAATAGAAAAACTTTTTCAGCCCCAAGAATTACAGCTAAAAGGCATAGTGGAAATTTTAGCTACTTTTAGTAAAAAAAGAAGTGAACAATTAATTGGTGGAAAGGTATTGGAGGGGAAAATTGTTAAAGGAGCTCAGGTTAAAATTCAGCGAGAAGAGAATATTGTTGGACGAGGAAAAATTTTAAATTTACAAGTAAGTAAAGTTGATGTTAAAGAAATAACAGAAGGAAAAGAAGGAGGAATTTTAATTGAAGCCGATACTGATATTTTAGTAGGCGATAGATTAATCTATCAATAATTATGCAATTAAAGGAATTTGATTATAATTTGCCAAAAGAATTAATTGCTCAAAAGCCAGTTTTACCGCGAGATCATTGTAAATTAATGGTGGTTGATAGAAAAACAAAAAAAATCAGCCATCATTTTTTTTATCAAATTGATCAATTTCTTAAAAAAGGAGATGTACTGGTGGTTAATACTAGTAAAGTAATTCCAGCTCGATTATTAGGAAAGAAAGTAACTACGGGTGGTAGGGTAGAAATTTTTTTAATACGACCAAATATAAAAAATTTGAAAAATTATCAATGGAATAACGAGTGGATTGTTATTGGAAAACCGGGATTAAAAAAAGGAGAAAAAATAAAATTTTCTTTTGGGTTAGAAGGTGAAATAAAAGAAGTGAATAACTATGAACGTTTAATTAAATTTAATGCTGGCGGAGAGAAATTAAAAAAATTAATTTATAAAAATGGTCAAGCGCCTACCCCTCCGTATATTAAACGTTTATCTAATTTAAAAGAATATCAAACGATTTATGCTAAAAATTTAGGATCAGTAGCTGCTCCAACAGCGGGATTTCATTTTACTCCTCGTTTAATAAAAAAATTAAAAAAGAAAGGTGTAATTTTTAAGGAAGTAGTTTTGCATATTGGTTTGGGAACATTTGAACCAGTAAAAACCGAAATTGTAGAAAATCATCAAATGGATGTTGAGTGGGCAGAGATTGATGAAAAAACCGCTAAATTTTTAAATCAAGCTAAGAATAATGGACAAAGAATTATTGCAGTGGGAACAACAACAACAAGAACACTTGAAGGATTTTCTAATAAAAAAGGCGTTTTGAAAAGTGGACAAAAATTTGTTGATTTATTTATTTATCCGGGTTATCAGTTTAAATTTATTGATGCTTTAATTACTAATTTTCATTTACCTAAATCAACGTTGATAATGCTTGTTTCGGCTTTGGCGGGAAAAGATTTAATTTTTCAAGCTTATAATGAAGCGATAAAAAACCATTATCGTTTTTATAGTTTTGGCGATGCAATGTTTATTAATTAATTAAAAAGCAATATAATTTAATTATGGAAAACAAAGAAATTGCTAAAATTTTATCAGAAATTTCTATTTTTTTGGAAATGGAAGGAGAAATGTTTAAGCCGCGGGCTTATGAAAAAGCTGCTTTGGCTATTGAATCATTGGATAAACCACTAAAAGATATTTATAAAACGCAAGGTTTGAAAGGAATTGAAAATATTGAAGGTGTTGGATTGTCAATTGCTGAAAAAATAGAAGAATTATTAAAAACGGGTGAACTTAAATATTATAAACAATTAAAGAAAAAATATCCTATTGATTTACAAAATTTATTACGAATAGAAGGATTGGGACCGAAATCAATCAAAAAACTTTATGAAAAATTAAAAATTAAAAATATTGCTGATTTAGAAAAAGCAGCTCAAGAAGGAAAAATTAGAAAAATTGAGGGATTTGGTGAAAAAACAGAGCAGAATATTTTAAAAAGCATTGAATTTTTGAAGCAGGGTGGTAATCGCTTTATTTTAGGTTTTATCTGGCCAGAAATAGAAAATATTATTAGTCAACTTTCTCAATTAAAAGAAGTGAAAAAAATTATAGCCGCTGGGTCGGTTAGACGAATGAAAGAAACGATTGGCGACTTAGATATTTTAATTATTTCTAATAATCCAATGCCGGTAATGGATTATTTTGTTTCAATGCCCAATGTTTTTCAAATTGCCGCTCACGGTGAAACAAAATCAGCTATTAGATTAAAAAACGGATTAGATGTTGATTTACGAGTGGTAGAAGAAGAATCTTTTGGTGCGGCTCTAAATTATTTTACTGGTTCTAAAAATCACGGAATTCATTTACGAGAAATAGCAATGAAAAAAAATTATAAATTAAATGAATACGGATTATTTAAAATTAAAAACAATAAAGAAATAAAAATTGCAGGAAAAACCGAAAAAGAAATTTATCAAGCACTGGGCTTAGATTATATTGAACCAGAAATGCGAGAGGATTGGGGGGAAATTGAGTTGGCTCAAAATCACCAATTACCAAAATTAATTGGTTATAATGATTTAAAAGGTGATTTACAAATTCAAACTAATTGGAGTGATGGTTCTAATTCAATTGAAGAATATGTTGATGCTGCTTTGAAAAATAATTTAGAATATATTGCTATTACTGATCATACGAAAAGTTTGGCAATGACTGGTGGTTGTGATGAAAAAAAATTATTAAAACAAATAAAAGAAATTGATAGGATTAATCAAAAATTAGAAAAAGAAGAAATTAAATTTAAAGTTTTAAAAAGCGCCGAAGTAAATATTTTAAAAGATGGATCATTGGATATTGATGAAAAAGTTTTAGCCCAATTAGATTTTGTCGCGGCAGCAGTTCATTCTTATTTTAATATGACAAAAAAAGAAATGACTGAAAGAATTTGTAAGGCGATTAGAAATCCATTAGTTGATATTATTTTTCATCCAACCGGCCGTTTAATTCTAAAAAGACCGCCGTATGATTTAGACGTTGATAAAGTAATTAATGAGGCAAAGATTACTAATACTTGTTTAGAAATTGATGCGTTTCCTGAACGACTTGATTTAAAAGATGATCATATTAAAAAAACAATAGAAAAGGGTGTAAAACTTTCTATTGATTCTGATTCTCATTCAATTAATCATTTAAATTATTTAAACTTCGGTATTGCTCAAGCGCGACGCGGTTGGGCAACTAAAAATGATATTATAAATACAAAACCATGGTCAGAAATGTTAAAACAACTCAAAGTCAGCCAAAGAAAAAAGTAAAATTTGAAATTTCAGTGGGAATATTTCTTTTTCGGCCAGAAAAAGAAAAAATTTTGTGGTTGATACTTCATTATCCCGCGGGACATTGGGATTTTATTAAAGGACATATTGAAAAAAATGAAAAAATAGAGGAAACTATAAGAAGAGAAGTTTTTGAAGAAACAGGTATCAAAAATTTTAAAATTTTTCCGGGATTTAGAAAAGTTATTACCTATTGGTTTAAAGATACAAAACATAATGATAATAGATTAATTCGTAAAAAGGTGATTTTTCTTTTAGGAGAAACAAAAGAAAAAGAAATAAAAATATCCCCAGAACACTTAGATGGAAAATGGGTAACAACAAAAGAAGCTTTGCAAATTATTACCTTTAGAAATGTTAAAAAAATTTTTAATCAAGCTGTCGAATTTTTAAAAAAATATCAAATTAGTGCCTAGAAAAAATAATAGTAAAAATATAGTTAAAGTAGATAAAAAGAAAAATTCTTTAGTGAAAGAATCAATTAATCCAAAAAATTCTACTATTAAAAATAAAAACGATAAAATAAAAATCCATTTTTATGGCGCTACCAAAGAAGTAGAGGGAAGTTGTTTTTTGGTGGAATATAAAAATGAAAAAATTTTAATTGATTGTGGTATTCATCGAGATATTCGCGATGAAAGAAATTTTCAATCGTTGCCATTTAACCCCCACGAAATTAAAGCCATTATTTTAACCCATGCTCATATTGATCATAGTGGTTTAATACCTTATGTATATAAAAATGGTTTTCGAGGAAAAATTTTTGCAACGTCGCCAACAATTGATTTTTGTGAAATTTTGTGGGAAGACGCTTTTGGTTTAATGGAAGATTCAGCAGAGAAATATGGTTTGCCATTGCTTTATAGTGCTAATGATATGGTTGAATCGCTTAATTTATTTCAACCGGTCTCTTATTATCAAGAAATAAATATTTCTTCAAAATTTTCTTTTATATTTTATAATGCTGGTCATATTTTGGGTTCAGCCATTGTTTTGTTAAAAATAAAAAAATCAAATAAAGAAGAAACAAAAATTATTTTTTCTGGAGATTTGGGCAATCCTTTTAATTTATTATTACCCGAAACAGATTTGATTAGCGAAGAAGCCGATTATTGTTTAGTAGAATCAACTTATGGTGATCGTTTACACGAAGATAGTGAAATCAGAAGAGAATTATTAGAAGATGCAGTTGAAGAAGTTATTAGAAATAGAGGGGTATTAATGATTCCGGTGTTAGCATTGGAACGTACTCAAGAAATTCTTGTAGAACTAAATGAATTAGTAATGAATCAGAGAGTACCATCAGTGCCAGTTTTTATGGATAGTCCTTTGGCTATTAAAGTAACCGAAATTTATAAAAAATATTTAGAATATATTAGAATTGAAGCTTTCAAATTTGTTAAAGGAGGAATGGGTTTGTTTAATTTTCCCGGATTAACTTTCACTTTAACAACCGAACAATCAAAAGCAATAAATGCTGTTCCACCACCAAAAATTATTTTAGCTGGATCGGGTTCTTCTGAAGGAGGAAGAATTCTTCATCACGAAAAACGCTATTTGCCCGATCCTCATAGTATTTTGTTAATTGTTTCTTATCAAGATAAAAATTCTTTAGGAAGAAAACTATTAGAAGGAGCTAAAGAAGTTGAAATTTTTAACGAAACAATCAAGGTTAATTGTCGAATTCAGCAAATTAGTGGTTATTCGGCTCACGCAGATCAGGAAATGCTTTTAAAATGGATTAGGCCAATGAGGTTTCGATTAAAAAAATTATTTGTAATTCACGGAGAAGAATCAGCCGTTAATACTTTGTCTCAATTAGTAAGAGATAGATTTGGTATTATTACCGAGGCACCAGATTATGGAGAAGAAATAGAATTAGAATAAATATAAAAGTTTTTAAAATTAAAAATCAAAAGTATTAATAGGAGGCGTGCCAGAGTGGTTGAATGGGCCGCACTCGAAATGCGGTATCCCATTTTTGGGATCGGAGGTTCGAATCCTCCCGCCTCCGCTTTTATAAAATTTAGAGCAAGCCAACTGCTTGGCTTGCGCGAGGATTCGAAGCGCGCAGCGTTAGGCGAGTTTTCCAACCGAAGGTTGGAAAGGCGAGCATCGCGAGCGGC
>Ga0116145_1003432_pt1 | contig 13324 bp, 11 predicted proteins | sample AD_JPNHG1_MetaG_FD_89747 | JGI IMG/M metagenome (GOLD analysis project Ga0116145, IMG submission 89747) | Active sludge microbial communities of municipal wastewater-treating anaerobic digesters from Japan - AD_JPNHG1_MetaG | ecosystem: Engineered > Bioreactor > Anaerobic > Digestate | place... | reverse complement strand
TATATTCTGTTTTATTCTAAGCCTTTTTTACAATTTTATTTATATATCTAATTACTCTTATTATTTTCTGAAATTTTTTTTATACTTTGAATCGCCTCATAAAACTGTCTAAAATCAGAAGAATAATTATAAAATAAAGAACTATTTATATATTTATTGAATATCCATTTTTCATAATAATTTAAAAGTCCAAAATATTCACTCTGATTGAACTTATTATATATATCATTTTCTATTTTATCTTTTAAATTTATTCTACCATCAAGAACATCTTGTATTTTATTATCTTCAATTAAATAAATAGGGATAAATTTTCTCTCCAATATAATATTTATATAAGAAGATAAAAGTATGTTGATTTTTTCTTCAATATTTGGATTATTATTAATTTTATCTAAAATACCAGTTAGATCATTTTCATTTTTTAAATTTTGTTCATTAAATGAGTAATCTGCATTTTTAAGTTTTGCTATCAAAATTTGAGTTTTATTTTTATATAATTTAAGTTTTTCTATTCCTTTTAATTTATTTAAAAACCAGCATAAAATAGTATTTATTTTATCATCTTTTTTATCACTATCAAAATATATAAGAAGAAATTGGGGTTTCTCATCTATTATCAATTGATAATAAGAAAACTTAATATTATAGCCCGAAATAAAGTTATTTTTAATTTCTGTAACATATTTTAATATACAACTTAATGGTGTTGGATTTATCATATTTTTTATAAATTTAGCATAATCATCTACCTGAGTTTTAAGAATATTAAAATCTATATCTGTCAGTATCCCTCTAGGTTTCAAATATTTGACCTTAAAATAGTTTATTTCATCATCTTTATTTATTTCACTCACATTTATCTTATTTGCATTTATTACATTTTTATTTGATTCATTTACATCTACCTCATTTATATTTATTCTATTAAAATTTATTTCATTTGAATCTATTTTATTAGCCAATAATTCACTACTTAAAAGCTTATAAAAGATTTTTTCTCTACTTAAACCTGAAATATACTGATCAAATTCATTATCTACTTTATAATCATTTAAATAAAGATCGATGTTAAGGATATTTCTAAGGTATTGTTCTAAAGGATCTTTTATAAATTTTAAGAACAGATTAAAATCTATGAGATTTGATTTATTATGAATTTCATTATCATCTTTTAAATCTTTAATTAAATACTCTTCTTCTTTTGTTAATAAATCTTTAGATTCTTCTTTTAATAGGTTTTTAAAAAATAAGGACCAGCTTTTATTATAAGTTTTAATATTATTTTTGTATATATTTTTGTCTATACTTTTATCTATATTATTTTTATCTATATTTTTACTTAAATTTTTATCTATGTTTTTTTCTTTATTTTCGTTTTTATCATTATCCTTATACTCAGTTTCATAATCTTTTTTTTCAAAATAGTAACTTTTACTGAATGGTTGAATTGGCATCTGTATTTTTTTTAGTGAATCTTCAACTAAAAGTCTTGAATTTATATCTTCCTGTAATATTTTTAAAGCTATTGAAGGAGCTCTTTCTTTATTATTTTTAGGATCTTTTCCAATATAACTTAAAAAAAGATATTTTTGTGCTGATAAGATTGATTCTAAAAAAAGATATTTATCTGATTCTCTTATATCTCTATCCCAACTTCTCTTATCTTGAAGAAGAAGATCAAAGGATACAGAAGAAAAATTTCTTGGGAAATCACTATCATTAAGACCTAAAATTGCTATAACTTTAGCAGGCACATTTCGAAGTGAAATCATATCTGAAAAAAGAATTCTACCAACAGTCCATCCTGCATTATATTGATAAGTCTTAAGATGATTTTGTAAAACAGTTTTTAAGATATCAAAACTTAAAAGAACAGGTTTTTCACTGATATTTTCTATCTCATCAAGAAAATCAAGTATCTTTTTTCTATAATAAAGAATTTCTTGATGATACTCTTCTGTATTTAAAACAAAATTGTCGAAAAAATTTTCAAAAAATATTTTATATTCATCTACTTTATGAGTTTTTTTTGCAAACTTATAAAAATTAAGTAAAAGAAAATATATAATATAAATTTTCTCGATTTTTTCTAAAAAATCACCTTCTATTTCTGTATTTAAAGGAATAATTCCATTTTTATATTCTATATATGCATCTTTTTCTAAATAACTATTCGAACTAAGAAAACCAATAGTATTTGCTAAAAAGCTTGCTTCAATGTAAAACTCAATATTTTTTAAATTAATAGAATCTTCTATTTTTTGGTTTAACTGATCTTTTTCTTTAATTTTTTGAAGGTAGCTTAAAACATCTTCAAGATCTGCTGCCCAAAGATAATTTGAAAAAATATTATTAAAAATATCTATATCTTTATATTCAAGATCAAATTTTTTCATAATAATTTCTGATAAAATAAAATTAATAAAATCAGTTTTCTTAAAATTAGAATCTAAGATCTCTAAAAAGATATCTAAAAGATTTTTTATTTTTGAATCTTTTGAACTATCTTTATTGACTATAAATATTGGCAAAGAAGGTTCTTGAAGCTTAAAGACAGTTTCCATATAAGGAAGATATTTATTGGTATCTATTGCCATTATTATGATATCATCATATTTTAATGACTTATCTTTACTTATTAGATCCAGTATCTTATCTTTTATAACCTCTAATTCTCTAAGAGGTGTATAGTTGCTTAAAATCTGAATGCTATCATCTATTTTAAAGTTTTTATTTATTTTACTTCTTATATTTTCATATGATTTTAAGAATAGTTGATATCGATTTAATAAACTTTGATGCTGCTCTAAGTTGTCTTTATTTATTTTATCTTCTTTTTCTAAATATTGCTGGATTTGCATATTTTTTTGATCTTGAAACTTTTTTTGATTTTTTATATTTTGATATATTTGATCTTTACCTTCTGACAAATAGTTTAAAAAATCAAAAATAAATTCTCTTTGTTTTTTCAAACAAAATGAAAGTAAATAAGAATTTTCATAACTTAAATCATCTTTTTCAAAAATTGAAGCAGATGGAAGTAAAAAATAAAAATTAATATTTACAAATTCTGAAATCTTTTTCAAAAAGATATAATAAAAGTAAGGTATATTGTCAAAACCTATAAAATATATTGGATTTTTTGGGAAGTCTATTTTTACTTTATTCTCTTTTACTCTTTTAAGTATATTGAATCTTGTGTTTTTTAATGGGCTATTAATAATAAGTTTGATAAGTTCGATTTGAAATATATCTTCATATATTTGATTATTTATTTTAATTTTACCATCTTCATCAAAACTATAAAAATTGTTTAATATATCAAAATTAACATTATTTAAATCCCGACCTTTTAAAATAGCCCAATCATCAAAATCTCTAAATGTTTCATATTGTTCGTATAAATCTGAAAAAATAAGTAAAAAATTGATAAATTTTTTAAATTCAGGGTTGTCTAAAATATCTTGATTTTTTGTATCTATTTTGTTATAAGATTTAGAAATATTATCATAAAAATATTTATATAAGTACCAGAAGATTTTATTCTTTGAAGTAGGCCCTATTTTTTCAGAAACTTTTTGGTTTTCAGCTACTTGTAAATAAGGCTTACTATATTCATTAAAAAATGATTGAAGGTTGAAACTATTTATATTTAATAGAACCTTATTTTTCTCTGCAATCTTAAAAAATAAATAATTTTTTATCCCTTCACTTTGACATACAAATATAGGAATATTTTGATAAAAAAGACTATTATTTGAAAATTCTGTTACATCTTGATTATAGTCATCAATAATTCTTTCAATAAAATCATCAACTGAATAATCAAAAAAAATAGAATAAGACATAAATTTTATTCCTTTCAATTAATGATAAAACCATTATAATTTTTTTCAATTTATGTGAAAATTTTTTAATTAAAAAATTTTATTTTACATTTATTAATATTTTTTTGATTACTCTTTTTTTATTATAATTAACTCAAATTATAATTAACTCAAAACTATTGACAATATTTAATAATAAAATAAACCAATCTTATAATAAACTTAACAATAAAATAATTTGGAGGACTTTATGCATAAAATCAAAAAAATATTTTTAATTATTTTTATTTTTGTACTTGTTTTTTCATTTTTTTCATCTTCTAATAATAGTTATGGAACTTTGAAATGGAGTTTTAAAACTAACGGAGAAATATTTTCTTCACCGGCTATAGGAAGTGATGAAACAATATATGTTGGTTCAGATGATGAAAATCTTTATGCAATAAATTCTGATGGAACTTTGAAATGGATGTTTAAAACTGATGGTTCTATTACTTCTTCTCCAGCTATAGGGAATGATGGGACAATATATGTTGGATCGCTTGATGGTCATATCTATGCGATAGGATCATCAAGTAAAGGTCTTGTAAACAGTCCATGGCCAAAGTTTCATAAAGATAATAAAAATACTGGAAACTTTAATGCAAAATAATTAGATAAAACAAATATATTTAAGAAAAGTTTTTTATACCATTTAAAAATAAATAAAAATTAAAAAATTAGACTTTTATTTTATCTTGATAGTGTGTTTTTTCATCTTTTATAAAAGAATTACCACCAAATTATATGATAAGATAAACCTATTTTTTATATTGTCTCTCTTTGGTATTTTCTATAATCAATGATTATTTATTATATTAAATTATTATTTTAAATTGATTATCATTGATTAAATAACTTTTTTATATTGCCAAATCTTTTCCGATCTTATTTTTTTCATTTAAAATTAAAACTTTATATATTGACAGACAAATCTGTTTATGTAGATTTTATTTAATACTTAAAGGAGCTAATCTTGAAAGACTTATTTATCGGTTTTACTTCTTTTAGCTGGCAATCTGCTGTTATGATTGTTGTTGGTCTTGTTTTGATCTGGCTTGCCATTAAGAAAGAATATGAACCACTTTTACTTTTACCAATTGGTTTTGGGACAATTCTGGTAAATCTTCCACTTTCAGTTGTTCTTGAACATGAAGGAATATCGGGATTTTTAAAAATTCTTTTTGATGCAGGTATAACCACAGAACTTTTCCCGATCCTTATATTTATAGCTGTTGGAGCAATGTGTGATTTTACTCCTATGTTCAAGCAACCTGTTATGATGTTTTTTGGTGTTGCTGCTCAATTTGGAATATTTGCGACAATTATTGTTGCCTCTTTTTTAGGTTTTGACTTTAAAACTGCAAGCTCCATTGGCATTATAGGCGCAGCAGATGGTCCAACTGCCATATATGTTGCCTCAAGATTTGCAAAAGATTATTTAGGACCAATTTCAGTAGCAGCTTATTCTTATATGTCACTTGTGCCTCTTATACAGCCAGTAGTCATAAAATCTTTGACAACAAAAAATGAAAGAAGAATTAGAATGGCAAAAATAGATAAAACAGTACCCGCATCACTTAGAATTGGATTTCCTATTATAGTCACAATAATTACCGGCTTTATTGCACCTATGAGTGTCCCTCTTATTGGCTCACTTATGTTTGGGAATTTGTTAAAAGAATCCGGAGTTGTCGAAAGACTTTCAAAAACTGCTCAAAATGAACTTGGATCTATTGCTACCTTACTTTTAGGAATTACAATTGGCTCTACAATGCAGGCCGAAAAATTTTTAAATATTTCGACATTGAAAATACTTGGGCTTGGACTTATAGCATTTATATTTGATACAGCAGGTGGAGTTTTATTCGCAAAGTTTCTTAATCTTTTTATAAAAGATAAAATAAATCCTATGATTGGTGCGGCTGGAATCTCTGCTTTCCCTATGAGCGCAAGGGTAATACAGAAGATGGCGATTGATGAAGATCCTGGTAATTTTCTTATTATGCAGGCTGTAAGTGCAAATGTCTCGGGACAATTGGGATCTGTTATAGCTGGAGGTCTTGTGCTTGCACTTGTTCCTATTTTACTTTAATTCGCTCTAGTTATAAGTTTCAGGAGAGAAAAATATGGAAAATATTTTGCAGATAATAAAAAATTCTTCTGCTTTAACTAAAAGCCTTTTTTTAACTATAATTGGTTTACCTATAATATTTTTAGTTCAACTGATATTTTATCTTATAATAGCAAAATGGGTTTCTGGTTTCAAAAAAGATAAAAATAAGGATAACAAGAAATAAAATCCTATTTATCAAAGAAAATAATGATAGCAATCTAATTAGCAATATAATTAAATAAAAATAACATTAAAAGGCAAATATGAAAACAAAATTACTTTCCTTAAATAAAATTTCATCTATTTATCTATATTTCTCCTTTTTGTTAGGTTTTTCAGATTATCAAATAAAGACAAAGCTTACATTAGAAGGTTTTAAAAGATTATTAAAAGTACGAGATATTAAGCTTAATAAAAGTTTTGGTATTTTTATAGATGATATAGTTGATAATCAAATAAAAGAATACTTCGAAAAAGAATTATATAATATTTTGAAAGAAGATATATCCATTATGAAATTCATAAAAAAAGAAAAGATTATAGATAATAGAATTAAATTATCTTTTGATGAAATAAAAATGATTCCAATCTCATTTCTTCTTTTAGGTGAAAGAAAAAATATTACTGCCTTTATAGAAGATGAATTTTCAAAAGAAAATAAAAATAAAATGATAAAACTTAAAAAAGCTGTCTATGATTCAGGCACTGCAACTATACCAATATTTAGAGGTATGGGTTTTAGCAAATTAATTATAAATGAAACTATAAAAAACCTAAAAAAAAATAAGATAGATGGATTTATTCTGGAAGTCTTACAGGATAATAAAAAGGCAAAAAATCTATATATAGATTCAGGATTTAACATAAGTAGAAAATTTTATTGCTATAAAATTGAAAAAGAAAAACTTGAAGAAAATTTAGAAAATATTTTAAATAATAATAAAGTCAATTTGCAAGATATTAAGATAAAAAAATTGGGAAAGATTTATACCATATTAGCCCTTAAAGAAGATAAATTAATTAAACTATCTAGATCAATTCCAAGCTGGCAAAATAGCCTGAAATCGGTAAAAAACATATTGGATCAAGTTTCTATTTTAGCCTTATATTACAACAAAAAGTTAATAGGTTTAGGCTGCATCGAAAAAATAAATGGTGATATAAAATTTTTAGCAGTATCTTATCCTCAGCCATCTGAAATAAAAAATAAAGATTCATTAAATTTTAAAGATTTAATAAAATATGATGAATTTTTCAAAACAACTTTACTGAAAGCTTTATTGAAAGAAACTTTTAGTAGGAAAATTTCGATATTAAATGTCGATAAAAGTTCAGAGTTATCAGAATTTCTTAGTATGGTTGGTTTTGATAATTTTGTAAATCAATATGAAATGTATTTTAAAATTCAATAATAAAAAATTAAACATTTAGTCAATTTTATGTTGAAATTTTAAATGTATGAACTATATTAAAAAATATAAAAAATTACAAATCATTGTAAGGATTAAGTGAATGAAAAAAGCAATTGCTTTTTCTGTTGTTCTTATTCTTATATTATCTATTTTTACAGCTGAAACTTTTGCAAATACATCAATTTCGGGTTTATTAATTTCTCCATTTCCAGGTATAAATTATCCTTATGAATTAGAAAATATAACATGTGCCATTGGATTTTTTGGACTTGTTATTCCTTCTTTTCATGGTTTTGCATCATCACTTTTATATAATAGTGTTCTAGATTGGTCCAATGGTTTTGCGAGTGCCTTTATTTTTCAAACATATTTAAATGGTTTTGATGGAGTTTTAATAACAGGTGGATTTAATAATGTATATAATTATTTCAAAGGATTTGAATTTTCAATTTTTGTAAATGTTAATTTCGGAAAATTTATAGGACTTCAAGCTGCAATTCTAAATTACAATTCACAGGATTTTACAGGGTTTCAGGTTGGTTTTTTAAACTTAAATATGAAAGAGTTTTATGGTTATAGACTTGGTTTTGTATCTTTTTCTAAAAGATTTAACGGTTATTTAGATATATCTTTGATTGCAAGTTTTAATTTTAGTAGTTTTATTGGAGTTCAGGCAAGTCTTGTTAATTTTAATCTTGGTCATTTTTCTGGGCTTCAACTTGGTCTTGTAAACTTTAACTTAAAAGATACATATGGTGTAAGAGTTGGTCTTGTCTCATTTTCAAATAATTTTTCAGGTTTTCAAATAAATCTTATAAATATTAGTAATTTATTTGATGGATTTCAAATCGGTTTAATCAACATTGCAAAAGTCGAAAAAGGTGTTTCAATAGGCTTATTTAATTTCTTTTTAAATGGTTATAATGTAATAGAAACATCCTATAATGAACTCGATATTTTGAAAATTAATTTTAAGTGGGGTTCTAAAAAATTCTATTCAATTATTGGTTATGGAATGAATGAAAGTCAGACTATTTATCAAAGCACATTTGGTTTTGGTTCTCATTTTAAAGGTGGAATATTCTTTTTGGATATAGAATTTTTTATTCAGGGAAGATCAAGCATTGAAAATTTGAAAAAATATCTTTCTAAACCCGAAATCTTATATCGCAGTTATGAATATTATTATGATGAATACTATGGTTATTACTATTATCCCGAACCCGAAGTAATAATTCCATATACAATAGGTTATCTTATTTTAGGAGATTCATCTTCTTTTTCATTAAGATTAAATTTAGGTGTATCACTTGGATTTGTCCATATTATTGCGGGTGTAACATATAATCTTGGCTTTAGATTAAATCCTGACAATGCTGTATTTAGCTGGTATATACCTGAAAATATCAATCCAATAATGTCTGATATCAACAATTTTGCATTTTTTCAGTATGGATGGTTTGGTTTTACCTTAGGAGTTCAATTTCAACTTTGAAATTAACTCTTTTAGCTCTAAAACTCTATAAGCAGGTTTATATAATAATAGATATTCATTAGAATGATGAATTAGTGGATAATTTTTGTTTTTAATAAAATAATTAAATTTTTCAAGGCTTTCTAATGCTAAATTTATCTTAAAAAATTCTTTTGTTCTATTTTTTGAAATTGGTGAAAAAGTGAATAACTTTTTATAAAATTTTTCATAATCATCATAAAAACTTTCATCAAATACAGATTTAGAAAATTCATTCCAGATCCTGATAAATTGTTCTTTTTGATATTCTTCCTTTTGTTTATTATTTTCTGCACTTGAAATACATGCTTCTATCAAAACTGAAAGGTCATATTGTAGCAATAAAAAAGGTCTTAAATTTACCCTGACATATTTTTTATCTTTTCTAAGATACTCAATTAAAGGCTCTTTTTCAATCTCAAATTCATACAAGATTGTTTTTTCAATTATATCTTTATTTAAATCATCTTTTATCTTTTTTTTAATTTCTTCCTGTTTTTTTTGATCTTTTTCCAGTTCTTTCAAATCATTTTTAATAATATCTATTTCTTTATAAAGATAATGGACAAAATTTTCTTTTGATTCAATTATATGAACATTACCGCAAACAGCCTGTAATAAAAACTTATAGATATCCTCAAATTTTAAATAAGGATATAAGCAAATATGATAAAACAAAGGTTGTTTATATTGATTTTCAAGCATAATATTATAATTATAATTATTCTAAATTCTTCTAATTTTATTTTCGCAAAACTATTATTAAAAGATTAATTCAAAATTAAATTTACCAATTCTCCCAATGAACAAATTCATCTGTCCATTTTCTTCTTGCAGAATTTAATATAATATTGTAAACTGTCAACTTTAGTTGGTTTTCTGGTGCGGGATATCCTAATGGTATTAAGGCAACGACTCGGATCTTATCGGGTATTTTTAAAAGTTTTTTTATTTTATCCTCTTCAAATGCTCAAACCCAGCAGGTTCCAGAACCTAAAGCTTCTGCAGCTAAAACTAAATGTTCTGTTGCAATTGCAACATCAACAAGAAAATAAGCAGCCCATCTAGCAGCTTCCATTATTACATCAATTTTTTCCCTTTTTTTTAAGAATTATTTATTCATCAAATATAATATTATACAATTTGGTTATTTTGTAAATTGATTGTTTTGTAAATCTAATTTATAAAATTTTGCGTAAATTTCTACTTTATTTAATTAAAAAAATATTGACTATAAAGGGAAGATCAATTAAATATAAATATAGAAATTATTAAAAATGTAGAAATTACATAAATTTAAATAATATTTTTGTATTATACTTGATTATAAATTTAAATTAATAATAGATGCTTCATTTTTCAATATTTTAAAATTTTTAGATTTTAATATTTTACCTTATTTATATTTTATTTTTTATAATTTTAACTTTTTTTAAAATTTTTACATATAAAAATACTATAAAAGGGATTATATATGAATTTTAATTTTCAATTTCCGGTAATAGAACAGATTGAAAAAAGGACAAAGGCAATTGAAGAAAATACTATTTATGATGTTATAATAATTGGTGGGGGTCCTTCTGCCCTTACTGCTGCTGTATATTGTCTTAGAAAAGGTGTCAAAACGGCTTTAATAACAAAAGAATTTGGAGGACAAATTACAGAAACTGCAACCATCGAAAACTATATGGGCTATAAATATATTGAAGGAAACACGCTTGCTCAAAAATTTAAAGAGCAGGTCGAACAATTTGAACTTTCACTAGCTTATAATACTGTGGTTGAAAAAGTGATAAATGATAAGATTAAAAAGATTTATTGCTCAGATGGAAAAGTTTATCTTTCAAGATCTATAATAATTTCAACAGGGAAAAGGTGGAAGACTTTAAATGTTGTAGGTGAAAAAGAACTGGTTGGAAAAGGAGTCGCCTATTGTGCAATATGTGATGCACCTTTATTCAAAGATAAGACTGTTTTAGTAGTAGGTGGAGGTAACTCCGCAGTTGAAGCAGCAATTGATCTTTGCAAGATTGCAAAAAAAGTCATATTGGTTCAAAACCTTGAAAAGTATACTGCAGATAAGATTTTATTAGATAAATTAAATGAATTCAATAACTTTGAAACACTTTTTTCCCATACAGTTTCAAAAATAAATGGGAAAAACTTTGTAGAAAGTGTTGAACTACATGATTTAAAAAATGATAGGATTTTTAATATTGAGGTTCAAGGTGTATTTATCGAAATAGGTCTTATACCAAACTCTGAAGCATTCGAAGGTGTTGTCGCTCTTAATCAATATAAAGAGATAATCGTCGATTGCGCATGCAAAACTTCTGCAGAAGGTATCTTTGCCGCCGGTGATGTTACCTCTGTTCCATATAAACAGATTATTATCGCTGCAGGGGAAGGCGCAAAAGCAGCTCTTTCAGCTTGTGAATATATATTATCAAATAAAAAGGAGTAAAATATGGCTCTTTTCGACGAAAAAACAAAAGAACAACTTAGACAAGTTCTTTCTCAGATGATTAACCCTATAAATATTCATTTTTGGACTCAAGAGATTGAATGCCCGACCTGTCAAATGAACAGACAATTTTTAGACGAGTTTGTCTCTTTAACAGATAAGATAAAACTTTTTGTTCATGATTTTGTAAATGAAAAAGATGTAGCAGAAAAATATGGTATTGACAAAATTCCAGCCATCTTAATAACTGATGAAAAAGAATCGATTTTAGGCATAAGATTTTTTGGTATTCCAGCAGGATATGAGATAAATTCTTTTATTTCTGCTTGCCTTGAAGTTTCTGGAGCAAAACAAAAGATTGAGGATGATATTGAAAAAAGGATTAAAAACATAAACAAAAAGATACATATCCAGGTATTTGTTACTCTAACCTGTCCATATTGTCCATCAGCAGTTGCTACTGCTCATAAACTTGCAATGGAAAATCCAAATGTCATCTCAGATATGATTGAAAGCTCTACTTTTACCCCTTTAGCTATAAAATATAATGTTTCCTCTGTTCCAAAAATAGTTATAAATGACAAATTAGAATTTGTTGGCGCTCAACCAATAAATATTTTACTGGAAAATATTGAAAAATTATAGATTCTTATTATATAATCTTCTTAGTTTGTAATTTCACCAGTCTGATTAAATTCTACTTTCTTTTCTATATAAATCTTTGTAATAATATAATTAAAAATATTACAATATGTCCATGGAATATATATACCTAATGTTATAATAGATAAAATAATCTGACCCCATAGATATTTCCAGCTATCAAATATTATAAAATCTGTTTTAATCTGAAACTCAATATTTTCATCTTTAGAAATGGAAATTTTAGGTAAAAAATATTGGTAAATTTTAATTAAAGCTACTGGGAAATAAATAGATAAAGTAATAATTGATAAAACTATCTGACCCAGTAAGAATAAGACTGATTTTAAGAATTTAGCATCTAATTTTATATTGTAATTCAAATACTTTATCTGAATAATCCATTTATAAAACAAAAAAATAAAGGGGGTGTAGATTATAAAATCAATTGGTATTAGTATAAATCTCAAAATTGATTCATTTATATCTAATTTTGCGGTAAATTTAATAATTATAACTGTAACAAGAATTAATGGAATTAAAAATGTAAAAAGCATTATTGCAAATAGATTTGAAGCCTTACCATAAAAATCAAAATCATTATCATTATAATTTATATTATTTACATAATATTTTACCATTCGTTGAATATATTTTGGAGTATATAAAAATAAAGTTATAATTAAAAGAAATAATGATGATATATTAATCCATAAAAACTCATCAAGTTTACCATTGAAATTAAATTTTAATTCATTAAAAAATAATGAATCAATTGATTTTTTACAAATATAATATTGACAGATAGCCATAATTATCCAATATAAAATTAAAGCAATTATCAAATATAAGCCTCGAATCAAAGAAATACTTGAACTTTTTTCATTACTTATTGATTTAATAGTATATGTGTTAAATAAATTCAAACCAATGGAAATTAGAATAACAACAAGAAAATACACAAAAATTTCTTTTCCAGTTAATTCAAATCGAAATTTCATAAAAACATCCAAAATAATTTTATTAATCTTAATTATGTCAGAGTTTTTATTTAAATAAATTTTTATATTTTAAAGATATTCTTTATAAAAGATATTTTGTTATATTTGTTATATTGGAAAAAGACTTTTATTTGTTTTTGATTTATTTTAATAATTTATAACACGAATTTGACAGAATGCAAATATTTTTTATTTTAACAATCCATCTATTATTAAATCTGTCGCTTCATCTTCGGTAAGACCTCTACATAAAAGGGTCTCAAGTTGCTTTGAGTCCACACTTCCGATAGCAGCTTCATGAGTTATA
>Ga0116145_1003418_pt1 | contig 13384 bp, 8 predicted proteins | sample AD_JPNHG1_MetaG_FD_89747 | JGI IMG/M metagenome (GOLD analysis project Ga0116145, IMG submission 89747) | Active sludge microbial communities of municipal wastewater-treating anaerobic digesters from Japan - AD_JPNHG1_MetaG | ecosystem: Engineered > Bioreactor > Anaerobic > Digestate | place... | reverse complement strand
TCCCCGTCGTGCCGCCATTGATACTGGCCGCCCGGGTCCAGCACCTGGCCGTTGTCCTGCCGCTCGGCATACGCGGTCTGATGCCGGAGGATGACCTCGCGGGCCAGTTCCTGGATGCCGATGCCCTCGATGCGCGACGCCGTCCACGTAAAATACTTTTCCACCAACGCCGAGTTCAGGCCTATCGCTTCGAAAATCTGGGCGCCGCGGTAACTTTGAATGGTGGAAATCCCCATTTTCGAAGCGACCTTCAGGATGCCCTTCACGGCGGCCTTGATGTAGTTCTTGAAGGCTTTTTCGCGAGGCAGATTTTCCAGCAGCCCTTCCCGGATCAGGTCATCGAGCGTGTCGAACGCCAGGTAGGGATTGATGGCGCTCACGCCATAACCAATCAGCAGCGCAAAATGGTGCACCTCCCGCGGCTCGCCGGATTCCAGCACCAGGCTGGCCCGCGTGCGCGTGCCCGCCCGAATCAAATGGTGGTGCAGGCCGGCCACCGCCAGCAACGAGGGAATCGGCGCGCGCTCACGGTCCATGCCGCGGTCGGACATGATCAGAATGTTGGCGCCCGCGGCGATTGCCACATCCGCCTGCCGGTAAAGCTCCTCCATGGCCTGCTCGAGCCCGGGGCCGTCGGCCGCGACCGGGAAGAGGATGGGCAGCACGGCGGACTTGAACCCCGGACGTTGAATGGCCTGGATCTGGGCCAGTTCTTCGTTGGTCAAAATCGGGGTCTCGAATTTGACGAACCGGCAGCTTTCGGGCGTGGGCTCCAAAAGGTTGCCCTCGCTTCCCAAGGCCGTTTCCGTCGAGGTGACAATCGCCTCGCGGAGGTAATCAATCGGCGGGTTGGTGACCTGGGCGAAGAGCTGCTTGAAATAATTGAACAACAACTGGGGTTTGTTCGAAAGCACGGCCAGCGGCGTATCCGTACCCATGGACCCCAGCGGCTCGACCCCCTCCACCGCCATCGGCATCAGGATGAACCGCTGATCCTCGAAGGTGTAGCCGAAGGCGCGCTGTTGACGAATCAGACCCTCGCGGTCGGGCGCCGGAGCCGGGGCGGCCTCCGGCAGGTCCTCGATGGGGACCACGTGCTGGTTCAACCACTGGCGGTAGGGTTTTTGCGAGGCAATCTGGTGCTTGATCTCCTCGTCCGAAACGATCCGGCCCTGCTCGGTATCCACCAGCAGCATGCGCCCGGGCTGGAGCCGGCCCTTGGCCTGGACATTTTCGGCCGGGATATCCAGCACGCCAACCTCGGACGCCAGCACCAGCGTGTCATCCTTGGTGACGTAATAACGCGAGGGACGCAGCCCGTTGCGGTCCAACACGGCCCCAATTTGGATGCCGTCCGTGAACGAAATCGAGGCCGGGCCGTCCCACGGCTCCATCAGGAACCGGTGAAACTCGTAAAAGGCCTTCTTGGCGTCGCTCATGGACTCGTGGTGCTGCCACGGCTCGGGAATCATCATCATCACCGCGTGCGGCAGGCTTCGGCCGCTGAGCACCAGCATCTCGAGGCAGTTGTCGAACATGGCCGAGTCGCTGCCATCCGGACAAATGACCGGCAGCACGCGGCGGAGGTCGTCGCCAAAGAGACTGGACTTGAAAAGCGATTGACGGGCGTGAATCCAGTTGATGTTGCCGCGGAGGGTGTTGATTTCGCCGTTATGGGCGATAAACCGGTAGGGGTGCGCGCGGTCCCAGCTCGGGAACGTGTTGGTGCTGAACCGGGAGTGCACCAGCGCCAGCGCGCTCTGCATCAGCGGGTCTTCCAGTTCCGGAAAATACGGCCCCAACTGCTCGGCCATCAGCATCCCTTTGTACACCAGCGTCCGGTGCGAAAGGCTTGGAATGTAAAACCAGCGGCCATACGCCAGGTGCCCGTATCGGATCGAATTCTCCGCGCGCCGGCGGATCACGTACAGCTTCCGCTCGAAGGCCAGGTCGTCGGTCATCGCCGGGTCACGGCCGATAAATACCTGCCGGATGAAGGGTTCCCCGGCCTTGGCCGTTTCGCCCAAGGTGCCATTGTTGGTCGGCAGATTCCGCCACCCCAGCAGCGTCTGGCCTTCCTCGCGAACGATGCGCTCAAACTCCGCCTCGCACCGCTGCCGCTGGGCGCGGTCCGGCGGCAGAAACACCAGCCCGCAGCCGTATTGCTTGGGCCCAGGCAGCCGAATCCGGGCCTCCTCGCACGCCTGCTGGAGAAACTCGTGGGGCATCTGAACCAAAATGCCCGCGCCGTCGCCCGTATTGTTTTCGCAACCGCAGGCGCCGCGATGCCGGAGGTTGATCAGGATCGTCAGCGCATCGCGGACGATCGCATGGGACTTCCGGCCTTTGACGTTGACCACGAAGCCGACTCCACAGGAATCGTGCTCGTACTGCGGGTCGTAAAGGCCTTGTTTGGGCGGCAACCCGGGAAACGGGAGGCGGCCCTGCGGGCGTTGACTGTCAGCGCGTTTGGTCATCTGCAATATAGCTTTAACTAAATTGAAATATTATCTATCAGGAAACGGGGCGGAATCAATGCGGGAATTGGGAAAAAAACGCGGGCGGGTTCTTTTTTACTTTACGCACCCCCGGCCGGCGGCTTGAGCCACAACCAACTGAACGGCAGCATGATGGATTCGCCCACGCCCGGGCATCCTCCGGCCGGCGGCCTTGGTTTCCCCTCCCCGCTGTGCCAGAGCTTCCGGGATGGAATCGGCACACGAACCCGCAACAAGCTATTTCCGTGGGTCTGCCCCGTTGTAATCCCGGTAGGCGGCGCGGAGCTGGTCCCCGGAAACACTGCCGCGATGAATCCAGACCCGGTATTGGCACCGGATCGGCTTGTCGGGAGGGAACGTGGCCGCCTCGACCCCCGGCCAGCCCAGGCAAAGCACGCCATAATGCCGCGTGAGCCACATCGGGGGAAAATCCGGGTGGGACTCGGGCACGAAAATGGCCGCGCCGCTCGGTTGGGGCACGCCCGGGAACTGAGCGGTCAGGTCGGCCCAAGGCAGGCGGGTCATGGGCAGGTCTTGGCTGTCGTTGCCCAGCGGAGTGGTGATGACCGTGTTGGTGCGGGGCGCAAACCGAAGCGTCAACCCGCCATAGCTTTTGCCCTCGGCGCCGGCCAGGGTGATGGCCTCGCCCAGCGGGGTCCAGATGAACTCGAGATCCACCGCCCGGGAATCCTGCCGGGCTGGATGCACGGTGACGCAGACCCGCTCGTCCATGATTTTGCGCTCGCCCACATACCAGCCGTTCGCAACTGCCAATACGGCTGCCGGGCCGTTGGTCTCTTGTCGCAGCCAGCGTTCGAATCGCTGTTCGACACCCTTCAGCATCCACAGGTCATACTCCTTTCCCCCCACTTTGACATGCGGCCAGGCCCAAAACAAACCGCGGTGATGGTAATGGTCCTTGGGAAAATCATCGGTGAGCACTTCGCCATCCAGCCCGTACAGCGGGTGGATGTAGGTGCTCCGCGCGCGGTCGGCGGGAACGCCCGCCTTGCTGAGCACACCGTGGTTATAGACCAGCACCGGCTGCGCCCCCTCCCACAAGCCGAGGGATTTTTCGTTCACCGGCTGGAAACGGAAGGCCGCGCCCCAAAGGGTGGGGCCCGCAACCAACAACAGGGCCACGGCCAGCCAGCGGCGGGCGCAAAAGGACGAAAGCCTGGATCGGAGAAGTTCGGCAGAATTCGACTTTGGACTTTTCATAATATCGGCTGGCGCGAGTCACTTCGCGTGACACCACCCGCTCCATATTCTCGACGTCGAACAATCGCTTTTTCGCACAGTTTCGCAATCTCTTTTTTCACCCAAAAAACCCGTTCGCCATGAGCTGGTCCAGTCGGGGGCCTGACTCCAGGGCACCCCGGCAGGCGCCGGGTTGGCCCCCTGCTGCCCCGGCTTTTCAGGCGGCCCTTTGGATTGACGCGGCGGCCTCCATCGGCCACCCTTGGCGCGCGCGGCGGCGGTTGACGCCCCGCCGGAGTTTGGTGGAGCAGTGAACGACGAACTACGCATCATCCCGTTGTCGCGGCACCCGCGGGAAGTCAGCCGGTTTTTGAATGTCGGTTACGGCATTTACGACGGCGATCCGCATTGGGTGGCGCCGCTGCTGATGGACCTGAAGAAGGTGTTCACCGATGCCAATCCCTTGTTTGAGCATGCGCGGATGCGGCTTTGGATCGCCTCGCGGAATGGGCGGGACGTGGGACGGATCGCGGGCATTTTGGACGAGTCCCACTGCAAGCTGGCCGGCCGACGCGAGGCGTTCTTCGGCTTTTTCGAGTGCGTGAACGATGCCGAGGCGAGCCGGCGGCTGTTTGCCGCGGTGGAGCAGTGGGCGGCCGGGGAGGGCTGCGGCGGCTTGTTGGGGCCGATGAACCCCACGACCAACGACGAGTGCGGTCTCTTGATCCACGGCTTCGACTCCGATCCAGTGTTCATGATGAGCTACAACCCGCCCTACTATCCGGCGCTCATCGAACGCGAGGGGTTTGTCAAGGCCAAGGACCTGCTGGCCTACCATTTTGACCTCAACCACATCCCGCTGGAGCGCCTCATTCGAATTGCCGACAAGGTGAAGAAACGGCATGGCGGCCTGACGTTCCGCCCGATCCTCCGCCGGACCCTTGACCAGGACCTGGCCAAGGTCAAAGAGGTCTATAACGAAGCCTGGCAGGACAACTGGGGGTTCGTCCCCATGACCGATTCGGAAGTGAATTTCATGGCTGCGCGGCTGAAGCCCTTGTTGATGGAAGGGCTGGTGTGGCTGGCCGAGGCGGGGCCCGAACCGGTGGGTTTTCTCCTGGCTTTGCCTGATTTCAATGTCGCGCTCAAGCCGTTGCGAGGCCGGTTGCTGACTCCCAAGCTGGCCGGCTTCGTTCCCTATCTGCTGGGGTGGAAACGGCCGCAAAGAACCCGCGTTCTCACACTGGGCGTGAAGGAGAAATACCGCTCACGAGGGTTGGAATCGGCTTTGTTGATCGAGGGTTTGAAGGTGGGATTTAAGGCGGGAGTCCGCGAGTCGGAGGCTTCGTGGATTCTGGAGGACAACGTCATGATGCGGCGTGTGCTGGAGGGCATCGGCGGCCGGCCATACAAAACCTACCGCATTTATCGCAAAGAGATTCTCGCCACCGGAAGCTGAGCTCTTTCCGGGGCTCGAGATCAGGCGGCGGCGCGGCCAGGTTTGCGGCGGATGAGGGGTTTGGACTCGCCGGCGACGACGGCCTTGGTGATGTTGACATGGACGATGTCGTCGCTGCTGGGGACGTCGTACATGATGTCCAGCATCAGGCGTTCGAGGAGGCTGCGCAGGGCGCGGGCGCCGGTGCCCTTTTTGATGGCCAGGGCGGCGAGCTCGTGCAGGGCGTCTTCCGAAAACTCCAGTTCCACCCCTTCCATGGCCATGAGCTTGGCATATTGTTTGGTGAGGGCGTTGCGGGTTTCGGTGAGGATGGAAACCAACTGGGCCTCGGTCAATTCCGCCAGGACGGTCACCATGGGCAGCCGCCCGATGAACTCGGGGATGAAGCCGAACGCCAGGAGGTCCTCGGGCTCGACATATTGGAGAATTTCCTGGCGGTTGATGGCGGCGGCCTTGAGGCCGTCTTCGACGGCGCGGAAACCCATCACGTGTTTGCCGAGGCGCCGCTGGATGATGCGCTCGAGGCCGACAAACGCCCCGCCGCAGATGAAGAGGATATCGGAGGTATCCACGCGGATGTATTCCTGCTGCGGGTGTTTGCGTCCGCCCTGGGGCGGAACGTTGCAGACGGTGCCTTCGAGAATCTTGAGCAGGGCCTGCTGCACGCCTTCGCCCGAAACATCGCGGGTGATGGAAACATTTTCGGTTTTGCGGGCGATTTTGTCGATTTCGTCAATATAGACGATGCCGCGCTGGGCGCGTTTGACGTCGTAATCGGCGTTTTGGAGGAGGCGCAGGACGATGTTTTCGACGTCCTCGCCGACATATCCCGCTTCGGTGAGGGTGGTGGCGTCGGCAATGGCGAAGGGCACGTCCAGGATTTGAGCCAACGTGCGGGCCAAGAGGGTTTTGCCCGAGCCGGTCGGGCCAATCATGAGGATGTTGCTCTTTTCGATCTCGACCTCCGCGTGGCGATCCGCGGCGGCCCCGGCCTCGTCCTCCGCCGCGCGCGCGGCCTCCTGCGCGATGCGCTTGTAGTGATTATGGACGGCGACGGCCAGCGTCTTCTTGGCGTGCTCCTGTCCGATGCAACGGGCGTCAAGCTGGCGTTTGATCTCGGCGGGTTTGGGGACCTGGACGCGGGGCGCGGCCTTGCGGTTCTGGGTGGCGAACTCCTTCTCGAGCACCTGCTTGCACAGCAGCACACAGTTGTCGCAAATATAAACGCCGGGGCCGGCGATGAGCTTTTTGACCTCGGCGTGGGACTTCCCGCAGAAGCTGCAGAGCGTCAGGCTCGTGGGGCGGGCCATGGGGTTATTCCTTCTTGTCCGCGAGGCTGGTGGCGCGTTCGGCGAGGGTGGAGATTTCCTTGCGGGATTGCACCACTTCGTCCACCAGGCCGTACGCTTTGGCTTCCTCGGGGGTCATGAAATTGTCGCGGTCGCAATCCTTTTCAACCTGCTCGACAGTGCGGCCGGTGTGGCGGGCGATGATGCTGTTGAGGCGCTGCTTGAGGCGAAGCATGTACCGGACGCGGATTTCGACGTCGCTGGCGGCGCCTTCCGCGCCGCCGATCACCTGATGGATCATGATGTTGGAGTTGGGCAGCGCATAGCGTTTGCCTTTGGTGCCGCCGCAGAGCAGCACGGCGCCCATGCTGGCGGCCTGGCCGATGCAGTAGGTGTTCACATCGCAGGTCAGGAACTGCATGGTGTCGTACACCGCCAGCCCCGCCGTGACGCTCCCCCCCGGGAATTGATGTAGAGGTGAATGTCTTTCTTGGGATCGGCCATCTGCAGAAACAGAAGCTGGGCGATGATCAGGTTCGCCACCATGTCATCCACCGGTGTTCCGAGGAAGACAATCCGGTCCACCAGCAGGCGCGAGTAAATATCATAACCGCGCTCGCCTCGACCGGTCTGTTCGACCACCATTGGTACCAGGAAATTATCCATAAAACGACGATCTCTGATTTGGCAACCTACCGGAGGCGCGGAACGAGGTCAAGCGGGCGTTTGAATCCTTTGAATGAATCGCAGGCTGTTAATGGCCGTGCAAGCAGCGGCCGCCGCTCCCGGCCCGTGCGCGCCGAGGGTCTGATCGCGTATCCCGCCGCCGGCGCAGTTACAGCTTTTGCGCCGGCAGAATCTCCAAGCCGCTGAGCTTGGCATTCTTATCCGGGCTTTCGGGAGTGGTGGTAACCCGAACCACGATGTTGCCGCGGTCGTCGGGCTGGATGCCGGAGAACTCCTTGACGATGGCTTTGTTCAAGCCCCCGGCGGCGGCGAAGATATCAAAATCCTTCAGAACGATCCGGCCGTTGATGTAGATGTTCTCCAGACGGCGTCCGGGGCCGTCGTCGAAAATCTCCGCGAAATGCAGTCTCACGAGGTAGCGGCCGTCCTTCGGCACCGGATAAACATACGAGAAATCGCGTCCATAACGCTCGCTCTGATAGACCCCCGCCGGGGCGGCATCGGGTGCGCTGGTGTCAATGGCCGCCGTGCGCTGGTTGACGTGGCCCATGAACATCGTGGGGTCGGGCACGAACGGCCCGACCGGCTCGTCGGACCCGCAGACAATGCGGATGGGGAGATTAAACACAATGGGTTTGTCCTCCGCCGGCGGGGGCAGTTCGGGATACTGGAATCCGGCCGGCATGGTGGCGGGCGGGCGCGCGGACGGGGCGCGGCCCCAGTCGAGGTTGGGTTTCGGGCCCATGACCAGGCGGAGCGTGCCGCCGGCCACAATCTGGTCATGGGTGATCCAGGCTTGTTCCAGCGGCTTGCCGTTGAGCCAGGCGGACTGGATGTAAACATTCTCCGGGCTGTTGTGCTCGGCCACGAGGGTGAACTTGCGGCCGCGGTATTTCCGGGCGTCGAGGGAGATCACAGCTTTGTTGACGACGGGACTGCCGAGGATGTAGATGCCCGCGGCGGGGTTGACGGGGTAGAAGCCCAGCGCGCTGAAGACATACCATGCGGACATCTGGCCGCAGTCCACGTTGCCGCACTGGCCGGCGGGGGTGTCATTGAAGAAAGAGGCCATGATCTGGCGGACGCGCTGCTGAGTCTTGTAAGGGGCGCCGGCGTAAGGGTAGAGGTAGGCAACATGGTGGCAGGCCTCATTGCCTTGGGAGTATTGGCCGATGAGGCCGGTGATGTCGGGGATTTCGGTTTGGATGGTGGAGTCGGCGGTGAACAGGCCGTCCAGCTTCCGGATAAAGCCCTCGTCGCCGCCGTAAAGCGAAATCATGCCGGGCACATCATGCTGGACACCGAAGGCGTACTGCCAGGCGTCGGCCTCGGTGTATTCGTCGCCCACCAGGGCGTTGGGCACGAAGGGAGAGCGCCACGAACCGTCGGCTTTGCGGCCGCGGAAGAACCCAACACTGCGATCGAACAGGTTCCGGTAATTGGCCGAACGCCGGTAGAAGAGGCGGGCGTCTTCCGGGTGCCCCAGCGCCTCGGCCATTTTGGCCAGGCACCAGTCGTCCACCGTGTATTCGATCGTGCGCGAGGTGGCCTCAGCGCGGGGTTTCGAGGCCACATAGCCCAGCTCGCGGTAATCCTTGAGGCCGTTGCGGTCCTGCATGGCAGTGTCCCGCATCGCCTGGTAGGCAGCCTCGGCGTCGAACCCGCGGAAGCCTTTAAGCCAGGCATCCACGATCACGGGCACGGAGTGGTAGCCAATCATGCACCAGGTTTCATTGCCCCAGAGCGGCCAGATCGGCGTGGTGTGCAGCCCCGATTCGCGATACTCCGCCAGCATGGATTGAATCATGTCGTCCACCCGCCCCGGCTGGAGAAGGGTCAGGAGCGGATGTTCCGCGCGGTAGGTGTCCCACAGCGAAAAAATCGTGTAGTTCTGGAAACCGGGGTTGGGGTGGTTCTGGCGGTCCATCCCGCGGTAAGTGCCGTCCACATCGTTGAAAAGAATCGGCGCCAGGCAGCTCAAGTACAGATTGGCATAGAACGTGTTCCGGGTCCTGGAATCCGATGTCTCCACGCGCACCAGGTCCAGCATGTCCCGCCATTGCCGGACGGCCGCCGCCCGCACCTGGTTGAAGTTCCATCCCGGAATTTCCGCGGCCAGATTCTTTCTCGCCCCTTCGATGCCGGTTCCCGAGATGCCGACTTTGACGAGGATTTGCTCCTTCGCCCGGGTCTGGAACTGGACAAAGCCCTTGAGCTCGCGTCCCTGGCCGCTGCGGGTGCCCTCCGCCAGCCGCTGTTTGTTCTGTTCAATGCCGAAGGCGGCGAACGGTTTGGAGAACCGCATCACAAAATAAACGGCGCGGCGCCCGCCCCAGCCCTCGGAAATGCGCGAGCCGCTGAGCGTGGTGTCGTCCTCGATGTTGAGGGTGGCTTCGACCGCGCGATTGGCGATGCCGTGGACCAGATCGAGCACGAAGTTGGCGGGATTGGCCGCCGGGAACGTGTAGCGGTGGAAGCCGCAGCGGGCCGTGGCGGTCAGCTCGGCCGTGACTTGGGGGTCCTGAAGGAAGACCCGGTAATAACCGGGGGTGGCCTCCTCCTCCGCATGAGAGAATCGCGAGGTATAACCGTTGCCCGGCGACCCCGCGTCGAGCCGCACGTCCCCGAGGGTGGGCATGAGCAACACGTCACCCAGACAACCAACACCGGTGCCCGCCAGGTGCGTGTGGCTGAAGCCGCGGATGGCACTGTCGCTGTAGTGATACCCCGAGGCGCCATCCCAGCCTTGAATGGTGGTGTCCGGGCTAAGCTGCACCATGCCGAAGGGCACGGTCGCGCCGGGGTAGGCGTGGCCGTGCTCCGCCGTCCCGACCAGGGGCAGCGGCAGTTGCACCGGATGAAGCGAACCGGCCGCGGCGGGCGCCGCCGTCAAAACCACGCCAACAAACACCGCCAGAGTGTGCTGCATATTCATAAGTCAAGCCATGGGTTGCTGGATCGCGGGCGGGGCGCCTCCCCTGGAATCCAGCTCCATTAGGGACGTTGCCAGCCCGCGATCAAATCATTACCCGCAGCCATAGCGGAAATCCCCCTCCGGCGCAATCCGCGTTTTGCCCTCCGTCGGACCCGGCCGTCTTTGCCCGAAGCCAACGCGGTTCCGGCCCGCCACCGGCGGCGGTCCCAACCCTGCCCGCCGCCGGGGTTCAAAATCGCATTGCCAAGCCCGCGTCCATGGCTCAATGTGTGAGCCCTGAATTGCTTCACTTGAACAAGCGACAACCAACAACTAACTGAACAGGAACCGCCACATGCGAACGCTGCCGATTTTTCTCGTTTTCTTCCTCATGGGTCTGGCTGATGCGATGGGGCCGATGTCGGATGCCGTGGAAAAGCACTACCAGGTCAGCAAAGTGATGTCCACGCTGCTGCCCTTTTTCGTGTTCATCGCGTTTGCGATTTTCAGCGTGCCGGGGGGACTGCTGGCGGCGCGGATTGGCAAGAAGAAGCTCCTGCTCCTGGGGCTGGGGCTGAACGCGGTGGCCTGTTTGATTCCGTCGCTGCAGGCGCCGGCCTTCCCGGTGCTGCTGGGCTGCATCTTTCTGCTCGGGATCGGCACGACGTTTCTCCAGGTTTCCGGGAACCCGATTATGCGTGACGTGAGCGCGGCCGGCCACTACAGCCGCAACCTGGCTTTTGCCCAGGGCATCAAAGGCATCGGCAGCACCGCTTCGACCTACCTGGTCACCGCAGTCACCTCGATTGCGTTTTTCGCCAGCATGGGCTGGCGGGGCACCTTTCCCCTGTTCTTCATTCTCATGTCGGTCGCCTTTGTCGGGGTGCTGCTGGTGCGCGTGCAGGAGAGCAAGGCGGAGGTGCCGCCCAGCATCGGGTCGAGCCTCGGCCTGCTGAAGCAACCGGTTTTCTTCCTGGCGGTCCTGGGCATCTTTTTGTACGTGGGCGCCGAAGCCTCGATGGGACGATTTCTCTTTCCAGGTCTGAAGGAGATGGGGGTGAGCGAGGAAACGGCCAGCAAGTTTGGCCCCGCCATGTTTTTTCTGCTGCTGACCATCGGCCGGCTGCTGGGCGGCGTGCTGCTGACGGTGATGAGCGCGCGCACGTGTTTCCGGCTTTCCGCTCTACTTGGGCTCGTGGGGGCGGGAGCCATCATGACCGGGTCGCCCACGCTGGCCATTCCCGGTGTGTTTGCGGCCGGGCTGGGATTTGCCAACATTTGGCCCATGCTCTTTTCGATCACGGTCGAGGAAAAACCCCAGTGCGCCAACGAACTGAGCGGCTTGATGTGCATGGCCATCTCCGGCGGGGCGATTGTTCCCCTGATCATGAGCAAGTTTGTCGGCCCGCTCAAGTCCCTGGCGTTTGTCGTTCCCGCCGCCTGCTTCGCCTACCTGTTTCTGCTTTCCCTTAAAGGCGGGAGGAAGCCAGCCGGGCCCGTTGCGGAACCCCCCGCCGCCATCGCATAACCAAGGGAGAGGGAATGCCGGCTGGCGGCGTCCCGTCCCGATTCATTGTTCGCGACTTTAACTCGGCAGCACACTCCACCTTTTATGAGCAAGACACCTGATCAACGCATCGTCATGACCCTCGACGCCGGCGGCACAAACTTCCGCTTCACCGCCATGCGCGGCATGCAGCCGGTCACCGAGACCGTCACGTTGCCTGCCAACGGCGACAACCTTGACCGTTGCCTGGCGAACCTCGTCGAGGGTTTTACCCGCATCAAGAAACAGTGCCCCGCGCCCCCGGTGGCGATCAGCTTCGCCTTTCCCGCGCCCGCCGACTATCCCAACGGGGTCATTGGCGACCTGGGCAATCTGCCGGGGTTCCGCGGGGGAGTCGCCCTGGGCCCGATGCTTGAGCACCAGTTCGGCATCCCCACCTTCATCAACAACGACGGAGACCTGTTTGTGTACGGGGAGGCGATTGCAGGCTTTCTGCCGTATGTGAACGGCTTGCTCGAAAAGGCCGGAAGTCCCCGGCGGTTCAAGAATCTCTTTGGGGTCACACTGGGGACCGGGTTCGGAGGCGGCATCGTGCGCGACGGCCAACTGTTCATCGGGGACAACTCGATGGCGGGGGAAATCTGGCTGCTCCGCAACAAACTCGCCCCGCAAACCAATGCCGAGGAAGGCGCCAGCATCCGGGCGGTCCGGCGCACGTACGCCGAGCAGGCCGGGGTGCCCTTCGACCAGGTGCCGGAGCCGAAAGTGCTGTTCGACATTGCCCAGGGGAAGGCGCCCGGGAACCAGGCAGCAGCCCGGGAGGCGTTTCGGCGGCTGGGTGAAGTGGTGGGAGACGCCATGGCCCAAGCCCTGACGCTGATAGACGGACTGGCGGTGATTGGAGGGGGGGTGTCGGGTTCGTGGCCGCTGTTCCTGCCGGCGCTGGTGGATGAGCTCAACGGTACCTACATCGCGCCCAACGGAACCCGGTTCCGGCGCCTCGTTCAGGTGGCCTTCAACCTGGAGGACCCGGCGCAGCGTGAGCAATTTGTCCGCGGTCAAACGCGGGAGATCACGGTGCCCGGCACCAACCGCAAGCTGCGCTACGACCCCCTGGCGCGGATCGGCGTGGGCATGTCGCGGCTGGGCACCAGTGAGGCGGTGGCGATTGGCGCCTGCGCCTTTGCGCTCCAAAAACTCGACTCCAAGTAGAGACCTCCCGTTTATGAACCGACGCGAATTCATCCGCACCACGTCCCTGGCCGCTTCGGCCCTGGTCCTCGGCACGAGCGCGCGCGCCGCCGAAGCCGGCTTCCCCGTCGTCCGCATTCCGGAGGCCAAAAGGAAGTTCAAGAGCCCGGCCGTCGAGCGGACCATTCAGCGGGTCCGCTCCTCCATCGGCAACAAGGAATTGGGCTGGATGTTTGAGAACTGCTTCCCCAACACCCTGGACACGACGGTGGAGTTTGAGGTGCTCGACGGCCGCCCCGACACTTACGTCATCACCGGCGATATTGACGCCATGTGGCTGCGGGACAGCACGGCGCAGGTCTGGCCGTATCTGCCGCTGATGAAAGAGGACCCCGCCCTCCAGCAGTTGATTGCCGGGGTCATCAACCGCCAGACCCGCTGCATCCTCAAGGACCCCTACGCCAACGCGTTCTACAAGGATGAATCCAAGGTCAGCCACTGGAAAAGCGACCTCACCGAAATGAAGCCCGGCGTCCATGAACGCAAATGGGAAATTGACTCGCTCTGTTATCCCATCCGGCTTGCCTACCACTATTGGAAGCACACGGGCGATACCGCCCCGTTCGACGCCGCCTGGCG
>Ga0116145_1003417_pt1 | contig 13384 bp, 24 predicted proteins | sample AD_JPNHG1_MetaG_FD_89747 | JGI IMG/M metagenome (GOLD analysis project Ga0116145, IMG submission 89747) | Active sludge microbial communities of municipal wastewater-treating anaerobic digesters from Japan - AD_JPNHG1_MetaG | ecosystem: Engineered > Bioreactor > Anaerobic > Digestate | place... | reverse complement strand
CGTATTAGTCGATCCATCTATTGTTATAGCTGCTTTCATGCAAGGCCTCTCTTTCTGAGCACAACTTTTTCGCCCTGGGCTTTATCCATCTTATCACTTGCTATATCAACTACACCCTCAGCAAGCACCTCGTCACCAACAATAAGCTGTATATTCACAGGCTGACTATCCGGATGTTCTGTATTGTTGTTGACAGTGCTATAGCTGTAGTTGTTGACTATGTCAGTCGTAGGACTTGAAGTATATCCGCTGTCGATATAAGCAGACTGCCTTCTAAGAGCATCTACGGCTTCGGGAGCAACTTTCAGTGCGAATCTGTCAGCCACCTTGTCGATCCACTCGGTATTATTTTCAAGAGGAATAACGGCCTCAGCGCCGTCCTCACCAATCCATGACAACTCAGGACGTGTGACTATTCCGCCTCTTGCATGGCCTGTAAGCGACTTAAATCCACTTATCACACTTCCTACAGGATTTACAACGGTCTTTAAACCGTTCCATGCTCCTTTAGCACCGGAGACCAGTGCTCCGCCGAAGCCGCCGCTTTCGATTGCATCATTCATTCCTGACTTGAAGTCCTCGATAAACTCTTTACCTTTTTTATATGCACCACCAAGGCCGATCTCGTTGAAGAACGCCTCAATAAGATCTTTCGCCGCACTCCGCATTTTATCATGTAATGCAACGATACCCTCTGCAAGCTTGATCACTATTTTGAACGCTGCAACGGTAAGCTTGATTATATTTTCCGGATTGAGAAGATACTCTGCCAGCTTGGCTATGATCTCAATAGCTGCATCAAGGAGCTTTGGGGCAGCTACAATGAGCGCATCCACAATATTGTCTACTATCTTCGGGAGATCCTCTGCCATTACATCAAGACTGTTCAGGAGACCGTCCACAAGCCCTAAGAGTATTGCTATAGCTGCATCCACAAGACGCAGGATATTCTCCGGCTCTGTAAGTGTCTCAATGATCTGTAGAATCATGTCGATAGCCGCAGGAATGAGCTCCGGAAGGTTCTCGCCCAGATACTCTGCAAGGCTCTCAATAAGCGTTAAGGCAGCATCTACAAGTAGCGGCAAGTTGTCCTTAAGTCCATTGCCGATTGTGCTTATGATCTTAATAGCTGTATCGAGGATAAGTGGCAGATTGTCTGAGAGTGATTTTGAGAAGGAGTTTATCATCTCCGCTCCACGCTTCATCAGATCTGGCAGCCGCTCGATTATGCCTTTTGAAACTGTATCCAGCAGATCTCTGCCGACAGAAAGTAATGCAGGCAGATTGTCTATTATAGCATGACCTAACCCCTGCACCAGTTCCCAGCCTGCCGAAACAAGTGACGGTAATACGTCGCTGATAAGATCTGGGAGCGCATCTGCTATTATAGGTGCGATCTCCTTGATAAGCTCTCCTATACCTGCAAGGGCTTGCTTCGCAGCCGGAAGAAGATTTCCGAAAGCTGACGAGGCTGTTTTTACAAAGTCGCTGATTAACTTTCCTAAATCTGCCTTTGGGTCAGCAATACCGGTCACAAGATTCTTCCAGGCAGACTTCATTGCTCCGATCGAACCGGATATCGTATGTTCCGCTTCCTTTGCTGTGGTGCCGGTTATATCCATGCTGACCTGTATTTCGTGTATAGCATTTACAACATCAGCATAGCTCGATATATCATAGTGGATACCGCTTATCTTTTCGGCATCAGCAAGCAGACGTTCCATTTCGGACTTTGTGCCGCCATACCCAAGCTTAAGATTATCAAGCATGGTATAGTTCTGCTTTGCAAATCCCTGATAAGCGTTCTGGATGCTCTCCATTGTAGAGCCCATTTTATTAGCGTTATCCGCCATGTCTGTGATAGCCATGTCAGCTATCTTCGATGCTTTAAGAGTGTCACCGCCAAGCGACGATATAAGAGCCGCCGAGAAGCCTGTAACAGTCTCCATGTACTCATTGGAGCTGAGACCGGCAGTCTTAAACGCATTCTCAGCATACCCCATAACAATGCTTGCTGATTCCTTGAATAGCGTCTCCACGCCACCAGTCAACTGCTCGTAGTCTGCGTAGGCTGATATCGCCTGCTTACCAAGCACTGCTACAGCTCCGGAAGCGGCGGCTGTTGCTCCGGCTATTACCTCCATTCCCTTTTTTGCAAGGGAACCAAGCTGTGCTATACCGTTTTTAAATCCGGTCTGATCTATCGCTGTATCAAATTTTAATGTACCGTCAAAAGCCACACTGATCCCTCCTTATGGATCGTGCGGCTCATAGGCTCATTGCACTTGTTTTCCGTTTTCGATTTTTACTTCAAATATCGATTTACAGCCCCGTGTACATTTGACATATACACCGGAGCATACTGCGATATTGCTGTATAATATAGTTTTAGCTCCGCAGTGGGGACAGCGGAGCCATTTTCTTTCCGTTTCCGGAATAGGTATTTTATTCATTTCGCACCTCAAACACAGCACTTATCTCATCATCGGTCATTTCATACGGAATAGCGATACGGCGCTGTATTTCCATGATGCGATGCCTTTCTGCATCGTCTTTTATCTTGCTTAAATCAGCAGATCGATATGCTATCCTTTTCTGACAAGCCGAATCATCGGGAAGTGCTGCCATAAGGCAGCGGAATTGCCACCAGTGCATCTCAGCTGTAAGCAGATCTATACCATAGTATCTTAGGAAATCTCCTATGATATACTTAGCATCGTACTTATAGCTGAACACCGGAGGTCTGCGAGGTTCTTCAGCCCCGTCAGCCTGTTCACCTTCTGGCATTTCAGGATCCAGGGCATCAGCTCTGTAAAAGGATATGAGTGCCATGATGATTCCCTCTGAGATATATTCAGGAGGATCATTCAGCCATTGAGCAGCAGCAAGTACCTTTTCTTCCGCAGTCAGTTCTTCATCTGCCAGCATATCTGCAAAGCGGATCCATTCCCGGAAATCAGTTATGATACTGTACTCTTTATCATTTACTCTGATTTTCTCTGGGAATGATTCATACAGTGGATTTATCACTTCTTAGCTCGCCGCTGCTGCCGGTTTACTGGCTTATATTTTGCGTACCGTTCATTACGTTTCTGCTCGATACCAACTCTCTGTGCCGCTATAAAATCAAGGAACTTAAAATATACTCCTTCATACGCATCAACATTTATCGGCTGATTCTCAAACAGTTTATCACCTGTTCCGCTGCCGAAAATATCGTCAAATAAATCCTTGAAAAGCTTACAATAGCTTCTGATGCGTTCGGAATTTTTTCCGTCTTTAGGAAGTTCTCTTTCATGCTTTTCCATTGCCTCAAAAGCCTGCTCGCAGCGCTCATTAACATCAGCATCCTGCAAGTCAAGCTCAAGGCTTAGTCCGTTGATTTCCCATATCTTATGGCTCATAGGCTCATCTCCTTATATTTCATCTTCGGTTGTTTGTTCTTCGGAGTTGCCGCCGGAGTTCTCACTGGCTGCTGAAAATGTACAGGTCTGCCAGTCGTCTGAGCTTGTGGCTGTGCCAATAACCTGCTCCCCTCTGCACTTGAATGTGCCGGAGTATGTCAGGATATTGATATTATCGCCCTCAGTCGAGGGAATAACTGCATATGAGCGTTTCACAGCATCTCCTGTATCAGTATCCACGACGATGATATTTCTTACCGCATCGTCGCCGATAAGCTCCTTGTCATGTATCTTAACAATGTCATCCTGCACATCGCTGCTGCGATTCCTGTCGAACGCATAAGATATAGACGGCGAATAGCCTACTACATCAGTCTCCTGGAACGGCTCATCAACATACTGACGGCTATATTCCATAGGATTCTTGTTTGTCGTAAGCTGGGTAAACTTCGGCATCCTTTTAAACGTCTCTGTGGTTGTGCCGTTGTTTGTGGTCACAACTCCGTAAAACGCAACCTTCTTATGTCTGGCTACTATTCCGGACATTTCTCATTCCTCCTCATAAATTAATCTTAATTGTATCTGATATCTTGCTGTTTCTCCATCCGCCGAGAAAGCGTATCCTCTTGTGGTGACCTCGATACTGACAGCTGAGCGCCCTTCGCCGAGATCAGGAAGTGTGCCTTCATAGTTATTGTCTGTTATCCAGTCCTCGAACTCTTCATAAAAACCGAGATTAGCAATATTCTGAGCCACGTCATCACTGAAATACTCACGGGATGCAAATATAAACCGAAACTGTTTCTGACAGTCGCCGTCTACATAACGCTTATATATCGGATCACAGGGAACCGATTCAATGACATACTCTATAGGCTTGTCCCCAAGGATATCAACAAGCAGACAACCGTCTTTAAGCCCTGAGAAGCCTGCGATATAGCTGCGGACACTTTCAATTATAGGTACTCTGCTCATTTCTCTTTGATTCCTTTCAGTATATCCTCCTTGTGGTCAGCTTTCATTCTTTCAAGCCAGAATTTACCACGATTTTTTCCGGAAAAGCCCTTATTCGTATAGTATTCTTTTCGAGCTGTAGGCTCTGTGTTGATAACTACGCCCGGCTTTTCTATCTTGTGAGCTTTGCTCATTTTTCCACGATTCTTAATCCGCTTCTTCTTAATCTGCTTCATGGCTATAGGCGTATAATCTTTAAGCAGTCTGACTACTTCAGTATCTACGTGCTTCTGAGCCTGAGAAAAGTTCTTTTCTGATTTTACAGTAAAATCCGGGGACATATCAAGCCCTTTGAAGTCAAGCATAGGATCACCTTGCTTTCAATTCGATGTGCCGTACCCGGCTTGAACCATATCTGCGGTCACTGGCGGAATATATCGTCAGAGCTCCTGACGGCGGAGTAAGATCCGGAATGTTTCCCGGACATATCCTGTCGTCAGTCTTCGGCATATAGTTGGAGGATGCTTCCGGAATGTTGATAAGAACATCATTACGAGGAGAGCGGTCTTTGCCGTCCCCCTCTATCAGTGTCTCCTCCCAGTAAACAGCTCCAACCTCATGCCGTATGTATGTAGGTGCTCTGTTCTGCACTGTCTTTTCATAGATAGTGCAGCCCGGTCTATTAGTAAACATCGTATCACTCTCCTGAATTGTATAGATCAAGTGCTCCGTATGTCTGCCTCATTATGCCAAGATCTTTAAGTTCATTACGCAGGAAGTACAATGACTGTCCTGCGTTAAGATACGTCATTTGTATGCTGTATGAACCGTTTGTCTCCGATCCAGAAGAAAGGGCAGGAGTATCATCTGAAACGGTATTAAGCGCTCTGACCGTTGCATTTATAACAACGTTTTTGACAGCAAGCTGAAAATCCTCACCAGATACTGTATCAGCGATCATGGCATCGATATCTTTGCCGTATTTGCTTGCTTGCAGTCGCAGCTTTGCAGAAGCCATATCAATTATGGAACTTGCTGATTGCTGCTGCTGAGCTGTCAGCTGATATCCGAGTGCAAGAATATCAGCGACAGTACAGTATGCAGTGCTAGCCATAGATTACGCCTTGATATCGTCAGCTGTGAGAGTTACATAGCCGACTGCTACAGCCTTGCCGTTAGAATCAAATTCAACAACCTCTATGATGTCACCAACAACACAGCCGGAAATAACCTTTGCTGTTCCGCTTGTCATGGATGTTCCGCTATAGGCTGTAGAAGTCACACCATAAGCGCAAGTTGTTGCCGGATTCTTCTTATAAGCGAGAGTGTCGTTCTCTGTAAGCACTGTAGCAGTTACCTTAGTGTCTCCTGCTGTACTTGTACCTACAGTTGTTGTGAGTGTAAGCACTGAAGGAACGAACACTGAACGAATAGCAAGGCTGCGAAGAACCTTATGATCGTATACGTCACGTCCCTGAACTGCAACAGCGCCAATGTACTTACCTGAACCATTGAGATCCTGAATATGTACCGGTACTGAGAACTCTTCAGCTCTTGTTGCGAATTTTGGATGGCCAGCGATCATTGCAAGGTTAGCAGTTGTATCGTTCCACTCAATTACGAGGAATCCGGCGATCTTACCAACTGCACCGGACTGCTTGACTTCATCACCGAGGCTTGAAGCTGAGATAAACTCAGGGGACTTAAGTATAAGTGCCATTGTATCGGGTGTTACAAGCAGATACCTGTTATCTCCGGGAACATTCACCTTGTTCATTGCTGTTCTGATATCTACGATTGTATCATAGATGTTGGTATTAGTAAGAGATGCTACACCGGTGATTGTTGAGCCTGCAATAAGCACTGTTCCGCCGTCTGTATCCATCTGCTTTGCTAAGCTGTATGCTGCGCTGTCGAGACGATCAGCAACAAGATTATCCGGTACTGCTTCGGCATCGTATCCGTCAATAATCTCATTGACTGCCTTATCCTTTGTGATAAGCATTGGTGCATATGCAGTAGATCCTGTGCTTGCACTGATACCGTTAGCCTTATCGTAGTCAGACACCTGTACCTCCGTATCACGTACAGGGATCTTGACAGAACCAGCTGCCGGAGAACCTTCGTAATCGTTGTTAAAAACAACTCCGTTCTTAAGGACGAGGACCTTTCTAAGTTTTGCTAAAACGAGATCAGAATATCTCTCCTGAAGTTCATGTGCCATAGTTTACCTCCTTATGGTCTTAAATCTGGGTTTCTTTTATAAAATTCTTCTTCAACACCCGTCAGGCCGGCTCTGCTTTCAGTTGACTTTGGTCTGGGCTGATGACCTGGCTTTGCAGCAAACTGTGCAAGAGTTTCAGCGTCCTTTTTCAGTTCCTCCTCATTAGAGCCGTTGAGTCTGTCAGCAAGTTCAATTGGCAAACCGGCTTCCCTTGCTACTTTCAGTTTTACCGAGCTGATCTCGTATGCAGCAATCTTAGCAGTAAGATCTGCAATTTCTTTGCTGAGAGTGTCGATCTGGTCGGTGGACTTCTTCAATTCTTCCGGAGAAATCCAGCCTTCATATTTCTTTGTGACTTCTTCAGTCACGCTTCTTGTGTTGCGTTCAAGACGTGCTTTTATTGCAGCGTCGAACGCTTCCTGTGTTTCAATAATCTTGAATTCTTCTGACATAACAAATTCCTACTTTCCCCCGTAGTCGGGTCAATATGTAATTATTTGCTTTTTCCGTTCCTTGGCGTTGGCGCATAACCATACAGCCAGAGAGACGGATTCAAGCAGTGATACATCTGCGCCTTCCAGAATAGACGAATAACCATATCCGCCGCCTGAGCCTATAGCACGATGTTCAGAGTTGGATGCAGCTTGCAAAAGAGCTGGCTGCGCTTTGTGGCACAACTGTCCTTCAAATAACTTTTGCTCAAAAAGCGCATTAGCAGCTACGACTTCTGCCACCTTCGGAAGAATGGGCTTGCATTTGACTTCTGCGTTCTTCATATCATCCACGAGTATGGTCTGATTTCCGGCTCCATCTATAGCAACCGTATCAGCACTTGGCCCTCTGAGATATGCTATTATCCAAGCGTTGCCTTCTCTTGCAGAGCGACAGTCGATAGCTTCTAAGAAAATCTTGCCGTCTGATGTCTTTACAGCTACAGAAAGAGATACATTGCCGTTCTTGGCATATTTAACTCCGTAGAACAAGTGTATCTTTTCTGCAAGCTCTGGCACTGAATCAACGGCATATTCAAGCCACTCTTCCTTTGTGATAGCTGATTTCTGATTATATCGCAGCCATAAGCCAAGTCGCTGAATATTATCATCGACCTGATCGTCACCAAGCTCAGAACGAATAGTACGCTCTGAAAGGATATAGCCGAGTGACGGATTAGTTTCATACCAGAGTTCAGGATCATGAGCATCAGTAAGTGAAGAAACACCCCACTCAGCCCAGCCGCAGTCCTCTGTGCAGCCGTTAAGACATTCCTTGCGATATGTAAGGAATACCGTGCCGGAGGATACTACTGTTGGAGGCGTTCCGCACATAAGCGTCTGCGGATTCTTACTGTCAGTTACGACATATTTCAGGGCACTTTCCTGATCGGATGTGTACTCCTGAGCTTCATCGATAACGAGCAGATCATAACCTTCACCAAGTCCGCCTTTGCTTGATCTTGTACGAAAATTTATTATTCCTTCACCGTCTTTAAGCCATTCGATAGTTTCAAGGCCATATTTCTTAGTAGTCTTGAAGTCCTCACCCTCAATATAGCCTGCCTTTGCAAGACGTTCTATGACTTTTTCCCATGCATTATGGGACGTAGTCGTTCTATGTGCCGTATACAGTGTTCTTTCACCGTGACAGACAGCATACATAGAACGCATGATGAGTATTTCAGATTTACCGTTTCGGCGTGGTATTGACCACCCGAACTTCATATGGACCCATAGTCCTTCATCATTAACAGCCATGATATCTTCAAGCATGAGCTCTTGCCACGGCTGCGCTGATCGTCCTGAACTGTTGTATATTTCTACTGCTTCAGCGCCGTGTGATTCGGTATAAGGAAGCACGACAGATGTTGTAGGAGTTTGCCTGCCTAAGCGTTTTTCTTCGCTCATTCAGGTTACTCCTTTCATATATTTTTCCAGTCGAAAGTCTGAGGCAACAGCCGGTTCGATACAAGCTCTGTTCCTGTTGAAAAGCTTTGCTTCTCAACAAGTTTATCGGATTTCTGCCGGTTGCAGCACATATGAGCGAGCTGCAAGTTGCTTATATCTGACGGATGACCGCCTCTTGCGACAGGAATGATGTGATCTATGCACGGAGACAGCGGATGCGGCCACTTGAAGCCGAAGTCAACGGGCTTGCCACAGATGCCGCAGATCTCCTGCGTTGCATATATCTTCTTTTTGTTCGATTCAAACTGTGTCCTTTGAGTACCGTTATGGTCTGGGCGCAGATTAGGTCTTGCTCTGGGCTGTGGCATAGGCTGCTCCTTTCTGTGGGTATAAAAATAGCACCCTCACAGGTGCTTAATGTTCTTTGAGTTCGACGCAGAAGACATCGTTGCAACCCCTCTTGGCATATTCTTAGCCTGTAACTCCGCAGCCTGATCCTTCGTCAGCCTTACCGGCTCACCTGCACCGGCAGGAGCATTATCCGGTGTAAATCTGACCGGTTCTGCTGCACCTGCTCCAACTTCCGGAGCTGTCCAGGAGCGCTTTGACCACACATCCTGTCGCTGCTTGCCGTTTTCATATGTAACAGTACAGCCGCAGTTATCGTGCCGTCGAAACACATCTTCGGGCAATTCATCAACATTGTAACGGCCTGCGATGTTATTGCACCACTCGCAGCACTTTCCATCTGTTTCACGATTTATATACACTCTAAGTCCGGCATCACTGCGGAACTTGGCATTGGCTTTAATGTAGCTGTCATGGAAACCTTTCGAGACATTAGCAACGCCGGTATTTGCTCTGCGCTTTATTGTACTGTCGCTTACTGTCGGATCCAGAAGCGAGTGTGCTATCTGTCTGACACGCTCCTTCGGAAACGGAGCTTTCTGAGGCTTGATGTTTATTCCGGCTGCTTGGTCAAGGGATTTCTGAGTCTGAGCGCAGATGTCATTGATATTATCATAGCTGCTGCGGAGAACATCGATGCACTCGTCTTCACGTTCAGCTCCGTAGAGATCAAGAACATTGTCACTGAACATCTTCCCTGTTATATCTGAATAGACATCGGAGTAATAGGCTGTATCAGTGAGTGTAGCTGTACCGTCAGAGATTTTCCTGAGAACTGCTTTCAGCCGTGGGTCAGATGCAGCACGAGCCGCTATCAGCTCCTTGATATTCACTCTGCATCACTCTCCATGCCGGTCATACGCTTGATGTTCCTGCTTCCAAGGAAGCCCTCAGAAGCCTGATTGATCTTGTAGATAGCATCACCGATAGCACCAAGAGCTGACGCATCCGGTTCAAATATCGGATACCACGCAGCTTTTGTGTTTGCGAACGCGCTGCGGTCATATTCTGTCTTATCTCTGATGCAAGCAGCAAGATAGCCAGCATTAAGGAAGCCAACTCCAAACGTGCGCTGTCCTTTACGTGCCGTAAGCCTCAGAGCTTCGTGTGATGCTCTGATAGCGTCATAGCTTGCCGGGTTCGATGTGTTGAAGCCAAGGTCGTCAAGAGTAAGCCCGGTCTCTCCTGCGAACAGAGAAGCAAGGATCTTCATGTGTTCCAGGTGTGGTGCCATGCTCTGCTGCTGGAACTGTCCGAGAACCGGCTTGTCTCCCTCATCGTCCTTACTGAATCTCAGGAATGTAGACAATGTGGCTTTTCTGTTGTCAAACTGAGCGTCCTGAGACAGTCCGACTATGTACTTCTGAGGCACTGAAAAGAACTCAGCTCCGACCTCAGTACGAAGCAGCGTTCTCATAGCGCTCTGAGTGATATCCATGCAAGTACGTGTGATCCTTGAATGTCCGAAAGGACGTCTTGCATCAGGACGGTATATAATAGGCACAAGCAGCGGATAAGGAGCATCATGCTCAAATGTATCTACAAGCTTGCCATTTTCATAGAATTCAGTTTTATGAGGCAGGAAATACGCTTCCTGTACTGCCTTTCCTGTTTCATCACGCTCCAGAACTGCATAGCCTTCCGTGAGCATATTCGTGGCTGCATCTATGATGCCTGTCGCGTTGCCGCCGTCTATGCACTCAAGACGTGGGTATTCATCGTCCTTTGTATCGATGTAGAGGAAGCTGCACGATGATATAAGAGCCGAGAGTATAGAACTGTCCATAAGAACATCAGCATTATTGAGCGCATAGATCTGACCAATCAGGAAATCATCATTGTCAAACCCGTCATAGATAAGCCTGTCAGCTATAGAATCAACAGCTCTGGCACACCAACCAAGAGAATATGACAAGCTCTGAAACTCAGGCGGTATAAGGGCACTGATTTTCTTCATCTTTTCCTTCATGTCATAGTACTCATACCTGAGCCGTACACGTGTATATTTCTTGGACAGCTTCGCTTTGAGGTAGTCCATTCCGTAGGTTTTCGTTGTAATCAGTCCTTTCGTCGCAGATTTTTTCGCAGTGACGTGCGGTAGTCCTTTCTCAATGCTTGCAGGGGGCCTCTCCCCCCATAGGCAGATACAGAAATACCGCTCCTATTGGAACGGTACTCTGTAAAACTGTAGGAAGTTCATGCCAACTGGCTGGTTGCAGAAGCTGGACTCGAACCAGCGACTTCAAGGTTATGAGCCTTGCGAGCTGCCACTGCTCTATTCTGCCAAAGGAGACCGGTTCTCACGCAGCTGGTCAAGGGAAATGAAAAAGTTTGTAGAACAAAAGAAAGGAGACACAGAGATCAGACTACCTGTCGCTTTCGCCTGATCTCTATATTATCATTTTACTACATACGAAAGTGCAATTCAAGGCAAAAAGGTGCAAAGTTTTTCATAAGCTTGTTTTTGTTTAAGCTTTATAGTTCTCGGAGCATAGTGCATTATCTCAGCAACTTCTTCTACAGTGTGATACGTGATATATCTGTTTATGAGAACAGATTCCAGATCATCATCATTTAGCAGATCAATTGCTGCACGAACTTTATCACGCTTTTTCTTCAGTTCGCTTATCTCATTATCTATTTTCTCTTCCTTCTCTGATAAGGTCATTAGCGTGGCTTCTACGGCGTTCTTCTTTGAAGAGGGATAATTACCCTCGTAAGATATTGAACCGCCCTGTGCGTCGATTCTGAGTTGCTTTTTCTCAAGTTCTAAGGCTTTTATTTTTTGAGTAGCAAAGAAATGAGATTTCAGGAATCTATTTACTTCATTTTCAGTCACATAATCACCGCCTCGGCATAGTATATTTCCTTGTTAAGTCCGTTTCTGTTCATGTATGCAATAGCCTGAGATCTGGTTGGAAATTCCAGTATCCGGAATAGTGTGATGTGTATGTATCCGCCGGTAATACCATTCCGGATCCGGAAGCGAGCGTTAAGAGGATCCAGCCGGAATCTATTCTTCGTCATTGTCTTCATCCTCCCAGTCCGGCATAGTCAGAGACATTGCTATTATTCCAACAGCTCCGCCGAATATAGTGCCTATCAGAAATTCGATCATTAATACTCACCTCGCAGTACCATATCTGCCGCTATTTCTACCATATTAGCTAACAGACAAATGCACAACTCAGAGAATGCGTGTTTACAATAGTAGCACGGAATGCCTATCTCGTTGTATATATCGTCAACTGTTTTCATCCTCAGCGCCTCCTGAATTCGTCATCTATATAAGCCCCAGTGCCTGACTTTCTATAAGTTTCCTTGCATCTTTCAGCTCTTTGAGCCATTTTGTCAACTCTGAGTTGCTTAGTGTCAATGCATGGATATTCGGATTTTCAAGGTTTTCTATAGCTTCATCAAGTGTCATTCTGCTCACCGTCCTCTCCGATCAGAGCGAGGGCTTCGTCTGCGTAACGCCACTTATAACAGTCATCTTTTTGGCACATATCGCTATTAATTACAGGGTAATATTCGCAAGTATCACAAGCCTCTGCGGCATTTATATCCTCAACCGCCGCCTTAAGCAACTCCTTAGCCTTCCTCAGCTCATCCTCATAATGAGCAATCTGCCTGCACTCGTTCCAGTGCTTGTCCTCAAGCTCAGCTATGCGAGCTTCGAGCTCTGCATTGCGTTTCTCAAGCGATGCCATGTAGAGCATATCTGTGTCGCTCATTTTTTTACCTCCTTTTTCTTACATGGATTGCTTTCTTTATACTTTCTCCTTGCTATGTGTCCTAACTCAGACAGATTTCTGCTTTTAGCACTTTGTGACATTCCCTTTTTTCTGCATTTCGGGCATAAATATGAAGTAGGTGTTTCGTTGTATACAGCACCGCACTCAACACACCAACCTTTTGTCATTCTCTCCCTCCTTCACACTTCGGGCAGACCTGCCGCCCCTCTGGTATCGGTTCTCCGCAGCATACACAGGTGTTATCGTTCATTCCTGCCCCCCCATTCTTTTAACTGCAACGCATACCACTCTTCTTCGTTCTCGTAGTCTGCAAGCTTGATGTATCTCAGGTCCTCAATGGAAGGTTCAATCCCTGCCTTTTTCAGTTCCTCCACGTTTGATCTAAGCACTTCTGCTGTGCCCCTGTCAGTTAGTCTTGCCATTTTTATACCTCCTTTGGAATAACTGTTATCCCTCCGACAGAATAACCCTCACGGATCCGGCTTTGATATAAAGTACAGACCTCTGTGAACTGCTTGTATTTTGCCGATAGTATCTTGTATGTTGCCATTATCTGATCCTTGTATCCATGCCCCTGCTCCTTCGTGATCTTCCCTGACTGATAACTTGCATATAGTCCCATGAGCATATAGTACAGCATTATCTCAGGCGGTTCCAGATCTTTAGGAGCAGGCTTGCCATGAGCTGCATCACGCTCAATTTCTTTCAACAATCCTGACTGCATCCTCAACACTCCTT
>Ga0116145_1003415_pt1 | contig 13388 bp, 13 predicted proteins | sample AD_JPNHG1_MetaG_FD_89747 | JGI IMG/M metagenome (GOLD analysis project Ga0116145, IMG submission 89747) | Active sludge microbial communities of municipal wastewater-treating anaerobic digesters from Japan - AD_JPNHG1_MetaG | ecosystem: Engineered > Bioreactor > Anaerobic > Digestate | place... | reverse complement strand
CAAATTTAATTGATAGCATTAAACAAGAATTTGATGAATACAAAAAAAATTTAGATAGATATATAATATCTTTATCAATTGCTATTGCAGAAAAGATTATCAAGAGAGAAGTAAAAATTGATAGTGATATTGTTATTATGCAGATTAAAGAAGCTATCAGTAAAATTATTGGTGTAGATAGCATCACTATTGTAATAAATCCTAACGATGAAGAAAACTTAAGAAAATTCAAAGACGAGATAACAAATAAATTTGACAACTTAAAAGAGATTAATATACAAACAAACGAACTAATTGAGCAAGGTAGTTGTAAAATTGAAAGCCAACTTGGTAATGTGGATGCAAGGTTTGAATCCCAACTTAAAATCATCGAAGAAGCACTCCTTAATAATATAACTTCCACAAATAACAATGAGACTATCTGAAAAAATAGAAAACTATCTAAATGTACTTAATGGAATTGATCCATATAAAGTAAATGGCAAGATTGTTCAAGTAATTGGAATGATAGTAGAATCCATTGGACCATCAGTATCTATTGGTGAAATATGTACTATAAAATCCAGAAACGGCGATGACATGGCTATTGCAGAAGTAGTTGGTTTTAGAAATAATCGCGTTCTCTCAATGGTTCTTGGAGATGTTTCAAAGATAAGTCCAGGCAACGAAATTGTGGCATCAGGAAAACCTTTTATCATTGGTGTAGGGCCAAAATTACTAGGAAGAGTTATTAATGGATTAGGTGAACCTTTAGATGATAAAGGTGAGTTAGAAATAGAAGAATATTCAACAATTTATAATGATGCTCCCCACCCTTTAAACAGAAAAAGAGTATTAGAAAGTATTTCTACTGGAATTAGAGCAATAGATACTTTACTCACTATGGGTAAAGGTCAAAGAATGGGCATTTTTGCTGGAAGTGGTGTTGGTAAAAGCGTTCTCCTTGGAATGATTGCAAGAAATACATCTGCAGATGTAAATGTTATAAGTCTTGTCGGAGAAAGAGGTAGAGAGGTTCGTGACTTCATTGAGAGAGATCTGGGACAAGAAGGATTAAAAAGATCTGTTGTAGTAGTCTCAACTGGTGAACAACCAGCTTTGATAAGAATAAAAGCTGCATTTATTGCGACTACTATTGCTGAATATTTTAGGAACCGTGGTTTAGATGTAATGCTTATGATGGATAGCATAACACGTGTGGCTATGGCACAACGTGAAGTAGGACTTGCTATTGGAGAGCCACCAACTACAAAAGGATATACTCCTTCTGTCTTTTCGATGCTTCCTAAATTATTAGAAAGAGCAGGCAATAGCAATAATGGAAGCATAACAGGTTTATATACAGTTCTTGTAGATGGCGATGATATGAATGAGCCAATTGCAGATGCTTCTAGATCAATATTGGATGGTCATATAGTACTTACAAGAAAACTTGCTTCTGCCGGCCATTACCCAGCCATAGATGTTTTACAAAGCATTAGTAGAGTAATGCCTGATGTAACAAATGATAAACATAAAGAACTTGCTACAAAATTATTAGATCTTTTAGCTACCTATACTGAGTCCGAAGATTTGATAAACATTGGAGCTTATGTAAAAGGAAGTAACCCAAAAATCGATAAAGCTATTTCAATGATACAACCAATAAGAGAATTTCTAAAACAAAAAATTGATGAAAAGACAACATTTGAAGAAAGCCTTAAAAAGTTATCTATGCTGATGGCAGAGTAATATGGCAAAATTTATTTTTAGACTTGAATCAATTTTAAAACTTAAAGAACAGCAAAAAAAAGAACTTGAACTTGAACTTGCTAAGATACGAGTTAAACGTATAGAAGCTGAAAATGAATTAATAAATATTATTAGAGAAAAAGAAGAAAGAAGGCAAAAAATTATTAAACCTCATTGTATTCAAGTTTCTAATTATCAGGTCGAATATTATTATTTAGACTTTTTAGATAAAAAAATCGAAAATCAAAATAAAAAGATAGAACGAATTCAAAAATTAGAGCACAGTATTATAAACGATTTGCTAAAAATTACTAAAGAGAAAAAAATTATTGAAAAATTTAAAGAAAGAAAAAAAGAGGCTTTTGACAAAGAGAACTTAAGATTAGAAAATTTATTTTTAGACGATTTATCTCAAAGAATAAAAACTCATTTAAAATTATCAGAGTAAAATGGATAAAAAACTCCTTTTAGTTGGTCTGGCTACAATGTCTTTAGTAGTTATTTCTACTTTGGCATTGGTAGGCTTACTAATAAAACCTGAAATATTTGGGGTTAAGTTATTTACTTCTGATACTCTTTCTGTAAAATTTGATCCGAGGCTGGATTCGATAAGACAGGATTCTATAAGAAGAGCGACATTAGAACAAAATGTATATATATATGACAAATTGAATTATACCCTTACAACCCTAAGCTTAAAAAGAGAAAAGCTAATATTAGAAGATTCTATTTATAAAATATGGAAAATTGTCGATAATTATAAAATGAAGGTGGATTCTGTTAATAAAGTATTAAATATACAAATAAAATCAACAGATTCACTTAGAAAAGCAATTGTTAAACTAACAACAAAGGAGGTGAAAGAAGTACCAAAAATTGAATACTCTACGGATCAAGTACTTAGTTATGCAAAAGCATACGAAGTAATGGATCCAGCGATTGCCGCTAAACAGTTGCAATTGATGCCAGAAGAAGATGCACTTGAAATTTTAATCAATATACAACCAAGGCCAGCGGCGAAAATATTAGATAAAATAGAACCAATTAAAGCAGCTAAATTTTGGTTAATTTTAAACTCTAAAAAGAAAAGGTAAAAATGGACATTAGTATTATTAGTCCGTTTTTAAATATTAAAGAGCTGCAATCAAATAAATTCGAAAATAATGATGGTTTCTCTGGTATTTTTAAAAATTTAATAAATACTGAACCAGAAATTGAAAATAAACCATCATTAAATGTAAAAGATGTGATTAATCAATTAAATACTGATAAATCACAAGAAAATAAAAACGAAGATAATGAAATCATTAATTTATTTGGTTGTTTAGCATCTTTAAACTTAACGGACTTTAAGGCTATGTCCCTCAATGACGAGAGTAAGGACACGAAATGGAGTTCGGAAACAGATTTAAACAAAAAAGAGATTGTTAAGAATAGCTTTTTCGGTGATAAAACAAAAGAAACCGAAAATGATAAGCTATATTCTTTACTTTCTTTTAATGTTCTAAATGGAACTCTTTTGCAATCTCAACAGTCTACCAATTCTTTGAAGAGTGAAATCCTTTCTTCTAATTTAAATGACCTTCAAATTCTAGATAATTTTACCAATTCACAATTCAATACAGTTGAAAACACTTTAACTGATTCAAATAAAACTATTTTGAATTTGTTACAAGCTTTACAATCTACAAATAATTCAGGTAATTTTATTTCCAATTCCAATGAAATAATTTTAAAGCTTTCAGAAATGCTCAAAGGAGAAAAACTAATATCTGATAATAATCTTAATACTATTATCAATAATTTAATAAGTAAAATTGAAGAATTCTTAAAACCAAATGAAAATAGTATTAATATAAATTTAGAACCTCCTGAATTAGGCAAAATTATATTCAATTTTAATTCTGAAAAACAACTTTCTGAAATAAAAATTATTTCTGATTACGAAGAGGTAAAAACATTTATTCAAAATAATATTAGCAAACTTGAACAAGAACTGAATAAGAAAGGGATTGAAATAAAAAACCTGAATATACAAAAAGTAGAAATAACTAAAGCAAATTCAGAAATAGTTACAAATAATAGTGAAGAAGGATCTCAAGAAGAAATAAATAATCTTTTTAAGAAGGTATATCAACCAGAGATATCAAAATCTCAAAATGGCGAAATATCAACAAAAGACTACAAAGAATTTTTCACTCTTCTGGAAAAAGCGAATTCTAATGAAAAATCTAATACTAAACCTTTAGTAAATTATCTGTTTGGTTCAGATTTCAAATCTGAAGCTATATCAGATAAAGCGAAAGTTGACACTGAGAATAATCTACCAGCGCAAAAAATAATTGATTCTGTGATTGGGAAAATCAAACAAACCATTATTGAAAACAAAACGCAAATTGAAGTAAAACTTGTTCCAGAAAATTTAGGTAAATTAACTGTGAAAATAGTATCTGAAGAAGGCAAACTTTCTGCAAACATAGAAGTAAAAAATATTGAGGTGAAACAAGTAATAGATTCGAGTATACCCAAAATTAAGGAAAATCTTGGACAAAATGGGATTTACGTTGATCAAATTAATGTTTCACTTTCAGACGACAATTACAAACAACACCAGCAAGAAGCCTTTTTCAGTAATAAACACAGAAATAACCTTGAATCAAATATTCAGAATGCTGAAGAGGAACACACAGAATCGATGAAAACTTTTGGTTATAACACTCTTGAATATATAGTATAAGGAGAATAAAATGATAACTAATACTGCAAGTGTTTCAAGTAGCAGTACAACATCAAGTAGCACTACATTATCTTCGAATAGTGTGATGGGTAAAGACTCCTTTTTAAAACTCTTGCTTACTCAATTGCAAAATCAAGATCCTTTAAATCCAATGGAAAGTTATGAGTTTACCGGTCAATTAGCACAGTTTACCTCAATAGAACAACTTGCGGATATAAAAAGTCTTTTAGAAGAAAGTACAAAGTCTAACCAGAGCTTGATTGATACAGTAGCTAGCACACTTTCTGTTGGATTAATAGGCAAAGAAGTTTCTATCAATACTACTTCAATTAACTTTGATGGCAAAAATTCAGTAAAATTCAGTTTCGATGTTCCAACTGAAGCAGTAACTCTTGGAGTATCAATATATGATACAAATGGAAATCTCGTTAAAAACCTTGATATGAGCTCATTCGAACATGGAACCAATACTGTTGAATGGGATGGAAAAGATTCAAACGGAGAAGTAGTTGAAGAAGGCACTTATGTATTATCTGTTGCTTATAAAAACGAAGCCGGTGATACATATAATGTAGAAACCTATATAAATGGTAAAATTACAGGTGTTAAATACAAGAATGGAGAAACTTACTTTGTAATAAATGGAAATGAAATTAGCTTCAAAAATCTGAGAGAAATTTTAGGAGGTAACGATGCCGGAGGTTAATGGAATAAATATTCCTTTTCTTCCTGTTGGAGGAGTAGAATCTCTTAAAAAGACTCAAACTCCATTTAAGGAACCTGGTAAAAAGTCTTTTGATGATATACTGAATGAAGAAATTACCAGATTAAAATTTTCTCAGCATGCTAAAAATCGAGTTGAGGCAAGAAATCTTGATATATCATCAGAAGATTTAACAAAACTTGATGAAGCGGTTGATAAAGCAAGTGAAAAAGGAGCAAAAGACTCATTGATATTTTTACGAGATATGGCTTTTATAGTAAACGTAAAAAATAGAACTGTTATTACTGCTCTTGATAGCGAACAAATTAAAGATAACGTTTTTACAAACATTGATTCAGTTTTAATAGCAAAATAATAACCAGGGCTGGCCCTCTTTGAGGAAGCCCTCATTACCTGCTGATCGACTGAAGCAGGAAAAAATGAATTATATAGGAGGGTTTTAAACATGTCAATTTTGACTTCTATGTTTAGTGCTGTATCTGGTATGAAAAACCATGCAGCGAGTATGGATGTAATAAGCAATAATATTGCAAATGTCAACACAATTGGTTACAAATCTCAACGTTTAACTTTTGCGGAAGCATTTGCACAAACATTAAAATATGCTACAGGACCAACAGATGGAGGTGGCGGAACAAATCCTTACCAGGTTGGTTTAGGTATGCAAGGCGGAGCCATCGATACAATTTTTACACAAGGCACAATTGAAAAGACCGGAAGATTTTCTGATCTTGCAATACAAGGAGATAATTTCTTTATAGTAAAAAAAGGTAATAGAAATTACTATACAAGAGCGGGTCAATTTGTTGTAGATTCTAATGGCAATTTTGTTCACTCAACTACAGGTGCAATTTTACAAGGCTATAAAGCTGTAGAAGGTAATATAATTAAAGGAGTAGTTCCACAGGATATAGTTATACCACTTGCTGATAAATCACAAGCAAAACAAACCCAAAATATTAAATTTATTGGAAATCTAAACTCGAATTCTAATATAGCCGGATTTATGTCCGGTGGCTCTTTATATGCTGCAGGCGATCCAGGAACAAATGATGTAAGAAGTTTAATTGTTGATACTGGCACCGGATTTAATTCTTTGAGCAATGCAGTTGCAGGTGAAACTCAGGTAACAGTTTCAGATGCTGCTGGTAATTCATACACATTCTATTATATTGTAGGAACACCAGAATCTGGTAGTAGACAATTTAATAACCTGAATCAACTGTTTAACGAAATCAAGAAAGTGTTTACTGGTTTCGATGCTGCACTTAGCCAAACTACCCCTGGCCAATATACACTCTCTGATGCAAAAGGAGAAATAGCTTCTATAGTAAGCAATAATACATATCTAAATGCAGCCTTAAATGCTGAAACTGGACTATCAACTACACAAACTTTTTATAGACCTGCCCAAAGTACTGATAGCATTGCTGGTTTAGTTGATGCTTCTGGTGTACAATTAAATCCTAATGCACAAAGTTCGGACATCTACACCCTTACATGGAAAGAAAATGGTTATCCAACTTCTGTTAGGTTTTCAGGTGTTACCACTATAGAAGAGTTCCTTGCAAACATAAAAGATAGACTCCCATTCTCACAATCAGTTTCAATTGACCCTGCTTCCGGGAAATTAGTAATTATTCCTTCTGCTACATCAACAGTAAGTGTTGCTGATATTTCTTTAACTGCTACTGATTCAAATGGAACAGCAATAGACTCGTGGGATAAAAACTTGAAATCCTTTTCTAATCCAGGTGGAAGCCCAATTGTATCAAACGTATCAGTATATGATTCACAAGGAGATAGATATCTCGTAAAATTTTCTTTCACCAAAACAGATACTAATACATGGCTATGGACTGCAACTTATGAAATACCAGGTGCTACGACAGGAACATATATTACAAAAACTGCTGGATATGGGAACTTAGTGTTTACTCCTGGTGGCTCTCTTGCAATTTCAACATCAAACGGAATACAGGTTCTTACTACCAATGGTTCTCAAAAAGAAATAAATGTTCAAGTAGATTGGGGAACTCCTAATACTTTTCTTGGCATGACTCAAGTTGAAAATCCAACAAGTGTTAATAATTCGCAAGATGGTTTTGCTGCTGGAGATTTAATCAATATAAATATTGATGAGCAAGGGAAAATAATTGGAAATTATTCTAATGGACAATTTAAAACTTTAGGACAAGTAGCTCTTGCTCGATTCAGAAATCCTGCGGGTTTGCAAAAAGAAGGAGAATCATTATACTCCGAAACAATCAACACTGGAGATCCAATACTTGAAACTCTTGATGAAGCTTCATTAACAAAAGTAATCTCTGGAGGATTAGAACAATCAACTGTTGAACTTACTGAAGAATTCACAAAAATGATAATTATTCAAAGAGGTTATCAAGCTAACGCCAGAATGATTACAACTAGCGATGAAATGACTACTGAACTTGTAAATCTTAAACGTTAATGCCATATTTTCGGGGGTGCAAATGCACCCCTTTCCCTATCTATTCACATAATTAATAATAATTTAATTAACTTTATCTTTTGAATAACAAAAATGTAATTTTTTTTAGTAAAAAGTACTTGACAAAAACATTATAATATACTATATTTGTATGGCATTCTTAAGTATGCCAATTATAAGTATCAACAAATTATGTAATAAAATGAAAGATAATTTACTTACAGAAAAACAGGCAAAGCTTTTCGAATATATTGTGAGCTATTCTAACGAATGCGGCTTTCCTCCAACAAGAGAAGAAATTGCAAAATATTTTAATTTAAAACAAAAATCTAGTGTCATACATCAGTTACAAGCTTTAGAAAAAAAAGGTTATATTAAACTTTTAAAAAGTGTAGCAAGAGGAATAGAAATTATAAAACAAAATTCTAAAGGTATACCAGTTTTAGGAGAAATAGCAGCCGGTAACGGATTAATTGCTGAAGAAAACATTATTAAAAATTGGGACCCTGTATCATCAGGAGAATTACCAAAACATACTTTTGCTCTTTTAGTAAGAGGTGAAAGTATGATTGAAGCTGGAATTTTTGAAGGAGATATTGTTTTTATCGACCCCAACATAAAACCAAGAAACGGAGAAATTGCTGCTGTATTAATAGAAGGTGAAGCAACAATAAAATATATTTTTTATGAAAACGAACACATAATTTTAAGACCAGCAAATAAAGTAATGCAAAAAAGAATTATAGAAAAAAACGACCCTTCACTAAATATTTTAGGTAAAGTAATTGCAATGTGGAGGCAACTTAATAATAATAAACTTTAAATAAAGGTGTTTTATGTTTAAAGATAATACATCTGAAAATACATCAAAATGTTATGTGGGCACTTCGGGATATAATTATAAAGATTGGGAAATAATTTTCTATCCTGAAAAAACACGGGGGAAGTTCGATAGGCTTAGATTTTATTCCCAATTTTTTGACTTTGTAGAAATTGAATCTTCTTTTCACAACATTTATTCAAAAGAAGTAGCTAAAAGCTTAATTGAAAAAGTTAAAGATAATAAAAAATTCACTTTTTCAATTATTTTGAATAACGCTTTTACACACAAAGAAAATTTCAATAAAAATGAACTCAAAATCACTCTCGATTTTCTTGAAGAACTAAACTCAAATAACAAGCTTGAATGTATATTATTACATTTCCCTTATTACTTTCATAATACAAAAGATAGTAGATTAAAGTTAATAAAATTAAAAAACACATTTAAAGATTATAATTTAGTAGTAGATTTAAAACATTATTCCTGGCACTCACCACTAACATATAATTTTCTTGAAGAAAGCAAACTTCATTTATGTTTGATAGATAAATCTATTCAAGATAATTTTAAGACAACAGTACTTGGGAAGCTAGCTTATATTCATTTGTATGGGATATGTCCTTCGCTTTTATCGACCAATAATATCGAAGATAAATTTAATTATTTATACACAAATTCAGAACTTTTTGAAATATCAATAAAAATTGAAGGGCTAAGGAAAAAATCTAATAAGATTTTTCTGGTTTTCAAAAATACTAAAATGGCTAAGGCTATCGCAAATGCTTTTACATTAAATAGTTACATTAAAAAGAGACCTCTTCTAATTCCTGAACAAACTGTTTATTATTATTCACATTTAAAACCAATAGCACATAGAGTAAACACAAATCAATTGCCAATTTTTTCATAAAACAATTAAAAAAAATTGAATCATATAATTGATTCAAAAATTATAAAACCAATAAAAGGATACATTATGATAAGAAAAATTGAAGATTTTGTTAAACTCTGGGAGTATGAAACAGAATCAACTTTAAAACTCTTTAACTGCATTACAGATGAGACCTTAAATAAAGAAGTTAAAGGATATGAAAGAACTCTTGGCTTTTTGGCATGGCACATAATTCTTTCGAATGTAGAAATGGGAAATAATACAGGTCTAAGCATTGAAGGACCAAAGCCAGATACAGACCCACCTAATAAAGTTTCCGAAATAATTGAGATTTTTAAAAAAACTTCTGAATCTTTACTTAATGAAGTTAAATCCAAATGGAATGATGATTCTTTATTAGAAAAGAAAGAAATGTATGGGGAAATGTGGGAAAATGGAGCAACATTACATATTATAATTAGCCATCTTACCCATCATAGAGCACAAATGACTGTTCTTATGCGAATATTAGGTTTACCAGTGGTAGGTGTTTATGGACCATCAAAAGAAGAATGGAAGAATTTCGGAATGGAGCCTCAAAAGTAATCATCAATTCAACAAAAAAAGCGGGAGAATATGCTTACTCCCGCTTTTCATTCAATAGTATAAGAGAGGCTTCTATCCCTTATTTCAGCAGTAACATTTTCTTTGTATTCGAATAATTTATTGTTGTTAACTTATAATAATAAATTCCAGAAGGTAAATCCCCTGCTTCAAATTTAACATCATAGCTACCTGCAGTTTTATATTCATCTACCAATGTATTAACTATTCTGCCAAGAGCATCATAAACAACTAGTTTTACCTTAGAATCTTTTGGTATGGAATAGCTAATCTTTGTTGAAGGATTAAATGGATTCGGGTAATTTTGACTTAATGAATATTCTTTTGGTAATTCAGATGTAGTATTCACAGCGGTAGGTTTTCTGGTAATACCAAGTTTTGTCAAAGTTGCATCATCTAAAGGTTCACAATAAAACAAATGAGCATTATCAACAGAAGATTTTAAATAATCCCATTTTGTTGGGTCAGAAGTCATATTTGTTTTATCACCATTATATGTTACAAAATCAAATTTAAGAGCTTTTTTCCAATCAGAAGTAATAGGTACAATACCTGTTGGTCCTTCAACTTTTCTTGTTGTACTATTCCACTTATTTACCGTCATAGTTCCGGAAGCATTGTACTCTGTAATTGCTGCTATTGATCCACCATAATTTGCATGGCAATCAGTACAGGTAGTAGCATTCTTTTTAATTGCATGAGAATGATATGAAGAAATAATATAGTTTGTTTTTCCGTTATAGCTATGGGACATAAAACCGCCTAATCTTATAATACCATCTTTTTTCACGAGTAACTTATAATTTTTAATCTGATTTATAGCTCTATTTTTCCCTGTAGCTAATACCGTTTCAAAATGACAACCAGCACAAGTAAGTACTCCTACAGTATGACAAACAGCACAATCAACTTTATTTTTATGAGTATTATGAGAAGAATTACTCGATAATTGTGTATGACAATCAACACATTTTACTTTAATAGCACCATTTTGCTTCAATGAACTATACATTACACCATCATCACCATGAAGCTCTCCTTTTTTGTGACAACTTGTACAGGTTAATCCTTTTGCTTTATGAACATCAATATCTGGATATGCTGTCCTTTCATAACTTTGTCTACTATGACAATTTAAACACGTTTGTTCTGCTACAGTATTGCCTGTAGTAAAATTATGACAATCATTACAACTGGGTACATAATTTTTTGCAATTATTGTATCACCATTAGGGTACTTTTCAGTTGAGGAATGACATTTAACGCAGGCCAAACTATCCATAGGAATATTTGTAATGAGCTCCATACCTCCATTTGATTTTTTATAAGCATCTCTCTTACCTTCCCTAGTATAATGCAAGCTTTTTTGGAAGTTTGCTTGGGAATATAAGCTAGATGTTAAAAGAATTAATAAAAAGAAAGTAAATAAATTTTTCATAAAATCTCCCTTAATTATTAGAATAACTGTAACCGTTATTTTTAATTATTAATATTGTTAAAATTAAATTTCTATATTTATATTTATTTTTATTCTTTGTAATATTTTTCAAAATTCTAAAGTATCTAATTGAATAATTTGTATCTACAAAAGCATATAACATGCCCAATACCATAAAAAAATCAGATTTTTTTTTAAAGTTATTGATGTTTTTTTTCGATGAATAAATCATTTCACTGCAAATATTTTTATTAATTACTAAATCTGAATTTAAAAGTACCCACGAATTATTTATTATAAGATCATAAAAAATCGAAAATGCTTTTTTAATTTTATTTGTCGCAATTAAACATAATATTAGTTTTATTTTTATAGATGTATTAAATTTAGATGAATTTAATAATTCCTCATAAATATGCTTTGCATTATCATACTCTTTCAATAAGAAAAAATGATTTCCTAACATTTCACACATATTAATATAAGCAACAATTATTATGCCTAAACTATCTATTTGTTTTTCTTGTTTATATAAAAAGTGTGTTGATTTTAATAAGAAAAGTAAATGATGAGATATAAATATATATCTATAAATAAATAATTTAAATTGCAACATACCGTTGCAATGTTACAAACCAATAGATTTTAGTTTTCTCCAAAGAGTAGATCTATCAATACCTAAAATTTCAGCAACTTTAGTTTTATTCCATTTATGTTTGTTCAACAATTCGATTAAATAGGAAGAAGAAATATCAAATTTAGAATTAGTTTCAGTATTATTAATATTCTTTTTTAGCCATTCTGGTAAAGAAAGAAAGGAAATAGTTTCAGTCTTTGAACGAACGATTGAAAATTCAATAATATTCTCTAATTCTCTTACATTACCAGAATATTTCCATTCTAAAAGCAAATCAAGAACATTTGAATCAATACCTTTTATATTTTTTTTATATTTTACAGAAAATTTATTTATAAAGTAATTAATCAGTATTGGTATATCTTCTCTTCTTTCTCTTAAAGGAGGAACATCTATGATTGCAACATTTAAACGATAGAATAAATCCTCTCTAAAATTACCTTTTGCAACCTCATCTTCTAATTTAGTATTCGTAGCTGCAATAATACGAACATCAATCTTTCTTGTTTCAGATTCACCTATTCTTTCAAATGTCCCTTCTTCAATTATTCTTAATAACTGCGCCTGAGTATTAAGAGATAGTTCATTAATTTCATCTAAAAAAATAGTACCCTTATCAGCAAATTCAAACCTTCCTATTCTATCACAAATTGCGTCTGTAAATGCACCTTTTCGATGCCCGAATAGTTCACTACCAACAAGAGTTTGAGGAATAACTGCACAATTCAACTTAACAAATCTTTTATTTCTTCTTTTACTTAGCTGATAAATAGCATCGGCTATTAATTCTTTACCTGTTCCACTTTCCCCTTGTATCAAAATTGGTATATCAGTTTCAGAAACATCTTTAATGAAATTAAAAATTTCTCGCATTTTTCGGGATTTACCAATTAGACCATAAAAATAATGGCTGGATGTAATGTTATAAATATTATTATTATCAGCATCTCTCTTTCTAAATGTTAATAACCCTCCAACGGGTTCATTATTCTCATCAAAAAATAAAGAGGCATTTAGCAAAACAGGAATAGCGTTTTTATCTGCGGTCAAAATTTCGGTTTCAACATCATAAACATTCTTTTTTTGCTTCAAAATATAAGTAATTGGACAAATATTACAATAATCAGGGTTAAAAACATCTCTGCAATATTTGTTTAGAACATCATTTTTAGAATAACCAGTTAATAACTCTGCAACTTTATTAATAAAAGTTATTCTAAAATCTTTATCAATAAAAATTACTCCTTCAGGTAAAAAATCAATGGCAGATTTTACTAAATCATCACTCATAAATATATAATTAATAATTTAAGAGCAAATAAATACCACCCAT
>Ga0116145_1003388_pt1 | contig 13462 bp, 10 predicted proteins | sample AD_JPNHG1_MetaG_FD_89747 | JGI IMG/M metagenome (GOLD analysis project Ga0116145, IMG submission 89747) | Active sludge microbial communities of municipal wastewater-treating anaerobic digesters from Japan - AD_JPNHG1_MetaG | ecosystem: Engineered > Bioreactor > Anaerobic > Digestate | place... | reverse complement strand
TCCCGGAGTGGTTGTATCTGCAGGTCGGCCTGGGCATGATCGGCGCCGTGCTGGTGACCGTGAACACGAACTACAAGTCCAGCGAGCTCGAATACATCCTTCGGCAGTCGGATTCAACGACCCTGGTACTCATTGAGCAATATCGGGACACGAATTACTACGAAACGACCCGCACTGTGATCCCCGGGCTTGACGGCATGAAGGCCGGCTCTGTGGAGTCGGAGTCCCTGCCCTTCCTCAAGAACATCGTCTATATCGGAAACAGGAAAGAGACGCCCGGCATGTTCTCCTTCGACGATGTGCTGAGGCTGGGGCAAAGCGTCTCTGATGCAGAGCTCGCGGAGAGAGAGAAATCGACCCACTTCCATGATGTGATGAACATGCAGTACACTTCCGGAACCACGGGGTTCCCCAAGGGCGTCATGCTCACTCACTATAACGTAATAAACGACGCGAGGATGGTTGGTGATGTGATGGGGATGACGCCGAACGACCGGCTTCTCATCCAGGTGCCGCTGTTCCACTGCTTCGGCTGTGTCATGAGCTCGCTCAACTGCATCGTGCACGGCTCCACCATGGTGATGGTGGAATATTTCGATCCCCTGAAGGCTCTCCAGTATATACAGGACGAGAAGTGCACCGCGATCAACGGTGTGCCGACGATGTTTATCGCCATTCTGGGACATGAAGACTTTGCGAAATATGACATGTCATCCCTCAGAACAGGCATCATGGCAGGCGCCCCCTGCCCTGTGGAAACCATGAAGCAGGTGACGGAAAAGATGCACTGCCCCGAAGTGGTTATCGCCTTCGGCCAGACAGAGTGCTCACCGGTGATGACTATGACCCGCCGGGACGACCCGGTGGAGATCCGGGTTTCCACAGTGGGAAGGCTCCTGCCCGGCATACAGGGAAAGATCATCGACCCCGCCACGGGTGAAGATCTCCCGCCCAATGTCCAGGGCGAGATCGTGACCAAGAGCCCTTGCGTCATGAAAGGCTACTACAAGATGCCCGAAGAGACGAAAAAGGCCATCGACGAACAGGGATGGCTTCACACCGGCGATCTCGGGACGGTGGACGAGCAGGGGAATTTCAAGGTCACCGGCAGGATCAAGGAGATGATCATCCGGGGCGGAGAAAACATCTATCCGAGGGAGATCGAGGAATTTCTCCACAAGCATCCCAAGGTGCGCGATGTCTATGTGGTCGGCGTGCCCGACAAGAAATACGGTGAGCAGCTCCTGGCGGTGATCATTCCCGAGTCCAGCGATTCGCTCACAAAGGAAGAGCTTATCGAATACTGCAATGGCAGGATCGCTCGGCACAAGATACCCAAGTACTGGGAGTTCACCAGCACCGTGCCCATGACCGCGAGCGGCAAGGTTCAGAAATACAAGATCGTGGAGCAGTATTCTTCCCGGTACGCCTCCTGACCGTACAGGGCCGGGGGCGGCGTCCGGCCGGTCCCCGGCTTTTCCCTCCCCAGAAGCCCCCGATCGGCCGGGGACTCACCTGCTTCCAAGAAGCCGTGTTCAAGCCTTGACAGAAGGCACCGCGAATCCGCGCATGTCATGCCCGTTTTTTGGAGCGCGGCGGAATCTCGGCGGCTTGGAGCCCGGTGATCCGTGCCCGCGCATCGAGCGCCACGGCGCCGCTGCCCCGGCTGAAAACCCTCACCGGATTGAGGTCGAGCTCCTGAATCTGCGGAAAGGCGGCCAGCAGATGTGAGACCCGCACAACCAGGTCGATGAATGCCGCAGTATCCCCCGAGGCCTTTCCCCGCGCGCCTTTGAGCACGGAGAACGATTTCAACTGCTCGATCCTCTCGGATACGATGGCGGCTGTCGCTGGGCACAGAGCGGTTGCCACGTCCCGGAAAGCCTCGATAAAGATGCCGCCCATTCCGAACAGCACCACCGAGCCGAAGGACGGATCGCGCTTCCCGCCCACGAACATGTCATAGCCTTCGGGTGCCATCCGTTGGACCCTCACCCCCTCGAAGCGGGCGTCCGGCCGGTACCTGAAGAGATTTTCCCGGATGGTTTCGAACTTCTCCGCCACCTCGTCCGCTGTTTTCACCCCCACGAAAACCCCGCCTGCATCCGATTTGTGCAGGGCATCCGGTGACACCACCTTCATGACCACCGGGTAGCCCGCCTCCTGCGCAAGCGATTGCGCTTCATGGATGTCTGAAGCCACATCCGACCGGGCGGCGGGAATGCCGAACAGGGAGACTAGGTCAAGGGTTTCCTCGCCGAGGTCCCCTTCTCTTCCCTGCATCCATCTCGTTGCGGCCTCCATGTCGATCCCCGGCGGCGGGGCCTGCTTCTCTTCCGGCGGTTTCGCCTTGTGCGCATGATACTTCATCTGCACAGCCATGGCGTGCACCATTTCTTCCGGGCTGTTGAATATAGGGAACTCGACCGAACGCTTGGTCTGCTGGATCATTCTCGAGGGGCCGAACAGACAGACCCCCAGCGGCTTGCCGGCGGACAGAATCGTTCCCCACGTCTCCTTGGAGAGATCCGTGAGAAACATCTTGTGAAACACGTCCTCACCCTGGGGCATCTGCGGCCGCTGACTCACGAATACCGCACCATCCACTTCATCGGAGTGCATGACCGAATAGATCACATGGGCCGTGAGCTGGGGATCATAGATATCGCCCATGTCCAGCGGGTTGGAAAACTTGATGACGCCGGCATTGCTGAACTGCTGGAGACTGTCGTAGAATTCCTGCCCCATGTCGGCGAACTGGAAGCCCTCTTTCTCGCAGAGATCGGCCGTGATCACGGAAAATCCTCCGGCCGGGCTCATGACCATGATCCTCCTGCCCTTCATGGGAGGCAGCTGGAAGGCCTTGGCGACCTCCAGAAAATCCAGAAAATTATGGATGCGGATGATTCCGGCGTCTTCGAATGCGGCATCGATGATGTCCTCGTCGTTGCTGACCGCGGCTGTGTGGCTCATGGCCGCCTTCCTGCCGGCGGAGGTGGTGTTCGACTTGTAGACGACGACAGGTTTGTCGATCTTCCGCGCCGCTTCGATGAAATCCCTGCCCCGGGGCATGCTCTCCAGGTAGAGGCAGATGATCCTTGTCTGTGGATCTTCCCCGAAGTATTCGAGAAAATCCACCTCGTCCAGATCGAGCTTGTTGCCGATGCTGGCAAACTTGGCCAGGCCGACCTGCTCGTCCAGAAGGTAGTTGAGCATCATGAGAGATACCCCGCCGCTCTGGGATATGATGGACATCTCCCCCTTGGGGGCCTTGAGCAAAGGAACGAACGGCAGGCACAGGCCGTTGTCCGTGTTGGCCACGGTCACACCGTTCGGACCCACGAAACGCATCCCGTACTTCCGGGCGCTTTCCAGGGTCCTTCTCGCGAGCATGTCGCCCTCCTCGCTGAATTCCGAGAAGCCGCCCGTGGGGATGGCCATTCGAGGAACCCCGAAGCGGCCGCAGCGCTCGACCATGTCGGGCACGAACTTCGCCGGAATCAGACAGTATGCAAGCCCGGGAACCTCGGGCAGATCCTCGATGTTCCGGTACATCCTGATCCCGTCTACATGGATGTCGTCGCTCCTCGGGTTGACACCGAAGATTCTGCCCCGGTAACCCCAGCGGAGCAGGTTCTCAAGGGTTATTCTGGGAATGTTGGACGCCTTTGAGGACAGTCCGATGATTGCAACCGACTCAGGATAGAATAATCTCTGCATGGCGATAACCTCTCTTGGCTGAAAGATATAGTATACGGCATTTCAACACGGGAGCAAGTCTCTTTCTCTTATGTGACATGGCGCATCAGACATGACGCACAGTGTCGTCGTCAGACGAAGGGCTGATCGATACAGGTGAGTGATCGAGGACAGGGGGCCGCAACCGCCCCCTGTCCTTTTGATGGCATCAGTAGGATACGAAGCTTTCTTCCGGGATCTCCAGAATCGACATGTCTTCGTTCTTGATAGCCGTTGCAGCCGCATCCACCTCGGGCAGCACATTTTTGGCGAAGAACTTTGCCGAGTAGATCTTGCCGGTATAGAACGCCGCGTTCTTGTTGCCCTTTACGAACTGTGCCCAGGCTGCGGCATCGCCTTGGTCCACTCCCTGCGCCTTCGCGAGCTCGTCGAGCTTCTGCTGGGCAACGCCCGCCTCCCACAAAAGGAACCAGCCGGACACCACCTTGCCCATCATCATGAGGAACGGATAGGCGTTGTTGATGGGGACCAGGAATTTGCCCTGCTTCCCACAGGTGGCGAGATACAGGCCCATCTCCGCCAGCTTGTTCACTGCGTTCTGGACATCGCCCGCGAAATCCTTTACCCCGTTCAAATCCTTGTACTTGGCGATGGTATTGTTCATCTCGCTCAGCAGGTTCATGAAATAGGCGCCCTTTTTCATGCCCAGCTTCCTGCCGATGAGGTCCAGGGCCTGGATGCCGTTGGCACCTTCGTAGATCGACGCAATCTTCTCATCGCGAAGGAACTGCTCGATCGGATATTCGCAGCAGAAGCCGTACCCGCCGTAGCACTGCATGGCTGTTTCAGTGACCCTGAAACCGATGTCGGAAGAATATGCCTTGACGATGGGTGTGAGAATCTCTGCGTAGCCCAGCCACTTGTCCTTCTCCACCTCATCCTGGACCACTTTCTCCATGTCGAAGCAGTAGGCGGTGAAGTATGCGAGCGCCCGCAAGCTGTCAACGGAGGATTTCATCCACAGCAGCATTCTCCTCACGTCGGGATGCTGGATGATCGGAACACGCGGAGCCTCGGGATTTTTGAACTCCATGAGAGACGAACCCTGGAGCCGTTCCTTGGTATACTGCAGCGCATGCAGATAGGCGATGGATGCGCTGGCCAGACCCTGCATTCCAACGGCAAGGCGCGCCTCGTTCATCATCTGGAACATGATCTTCATGCCCTGCCGTTCTTCACCCAGGAGCTCGGCATAGCATTCGCCGTGATCGCCGAAGTTGATGAGGCAGGTGGCGCTGCCCTTGATGCCCATCTTATGCTCGATATTGGCGATTTCGTAGTCATTGCGCTTGCCCAGGGAGCCGTCCTCATTGACGAGGTACTTGGGCACGAGGAATATGGATATGCCCTTGGTTCCCGCCGGGTCACCCTCGATACGCGCAAGAACGGGATGAACGATGTTCTCCACCAGGTCGTGATCGCCGCCGGTGATGAATATCTTCGTGCCCTGGATGCGGAATGTTCCGTCGGGCTGGCGGATGGCCTTGGTGCTCATATTACCCAGATCTGAGCCGGCGTTGGGCTCGGTGAGCGCCATGGTGCCGCCCCAGATTCCCTGGACCATCTTGTCCATGTATTTTCTTTTCTGCTCTTCAGTGCCGTAGGTCATGATGAGGTGTGCCGCGCCCTCGGTGGCAAACGGATAGGCCACAAAGGCGAAATTGTGGTAGAACCAGTCGATGGCGGCCGTCTTCACGCTCTCCGGCAGACCTTGCCCGCCTTCCTCGGGAGGGAACGACATTCCGATCCAGCCTCCCTCGCGGAAGAGCCTGAACGCCCGATGATAACTCTCGGGCACGGAAACCTTTCCGTCCACGAGCGTACAGCCCACCTTGTCGCCGTCGGCCAGGGTGGGCAGAATCTCTTCAACCGCGATCTTCTGGGCTTCGGTGAGGATCATGTCGAACATGTCCTGGGAGAAATCCGCATATTTCTCGTAATCGCAGAGCTTCTCCACATTGAGCATCTCATAGAGGATAAACTGCTGATCCCGTTCATCTAAAATCAGATTCGCCATAGCATCGCTCCTTCTTATTTATAGTTTATTATTCTTTGTCAGGGAATTTTCTCAGCTGCCAGGTCCCGTGTACGACACTGCACACCTCTCCATTGGCGTCCTTGAGCTCGAGATCCATTACCCAGTCCTTCTTGCCTTCTCTGTCCGCAGCCTCCTGTATTTCCTGAACCTCTTCCTCTTCGAGAGCGACTTCCAGGGTCACGTCGGTCATGGCGGGCCTGCGGTATCTGATGGACACCTCTTTGACGATGGGGAAAAACTTCGAGGAGTCGAACGATACATAGTATATTACGCCGCCTGAGAACTCGGCCAGAATAAAGAGCGACCCTCCGTACATAATGCCGATATGATTGATATTGGTCTCAAAGGGCATGACGATCTTCGCATAGCGGTCCTTGAGCCCGATGATCTTCACCCCGGTCTTTTCAATGATCGGGACGGCCTTTTCGAGCATGAGTGCGGCATCCCTGTACTTCTCGTCGATCACAGTCTCGCCTCCTTTCATCGCGCTTGCGTGCAGGAGCCCTCCTGCAGGTATGCTCCGAACGACAAAGGCCTGATAGGCAGCCGTGAGCGGACCGCAGGAGCTTTCATGCCGTGCAGTTTATTGCGAAAACGAAACATGGGGAAAACCCCGCCGTCATTCCTTACAATGAACCCGATAAGTAGTGTATTAAACCATATTTTTTTACACAGTATATTGCCTGAAAGCACCTGTCAAGAATAATCAATACCTGGATGTACCGGCCGATCGGACAGATGCAGCGGACAGACACCGCTCGTTTCATGGCCGGTGAAGAGGAGTGAAAAGAAGGCGCTTTATCGGAGTATTGGAACCTCTCAAGAAAATTGCACGGAGCTACGCCACAAGATCCAGCTGCTGGATGGTGCCAGGGGTCCCGTCTTCCCGGAGATAGAGGCCAGTGGTGTGGACCTGACCGAGTAAAGTGTTGTCCGATGTCGTCCGCACATCGAACAGGGTCGGAACGGCCCCCAGATACACCGCTCCGACATTCATATCTTTCAGATTGCTCAGAGACTGAACTCCCCGGTTGTCTACAGTCATGATCTTCAGGCGGTGAAACACCTCGTCGTTCTCATCGATCCAGGAGTTGCCATCCGTATCATAGGATGCAAGCTCGCCGAAGCCGTTTCCTGTTCGCGGCCCGAAAAGCTCCGAGCCGTTGTTGATGATCCCGTCGCCATTGAGATCAATCGCAAGGAATCCTCTGCCGGCTGTGGGAATGGACACATGGTCGGAGATACCGTCAAAGTCCAGATCGAATTCGAATTTCACAGGGGAGAGATCCGCCGCATTGCCGTCGAAATTTATCACCAGGGGATCGATGGCGGCATCCCCTGCCCTGATTCGGATGTGATTTTTCTCTATATACTCACGGTTCATTTCGAGCTTCAGAACAAATGCCGCCTCTTTTCCATACGCAGTCCTCACCACTCCCCGTGCTGTAAAGCCGACATCTTCTTTCTCGACATGAAGGCGCTCATAGTCATATTCAAGCCCCCAGCCGCGCCGCTGATCCGCATCGGTGGATGCATCCGCTTCATCCAGGCCGTGACCGCTCTTGTCCGACTCGTCAATCCGGATGATTCTGACTTCCCTGCCGGAGAGGATCTCGGTGATGAGCCGGCGCAAAGAAATCTCCTGATCCGCCCCTGATATCATCTCATCTTCTTCCCTCCCGCACCTGCATTCCTGAAGACGTGAAAGAGCATCAGAAGAAATGGTAACCCGGTCGGACCCCGATGCATTCCGAGCCGGGGCACGATCGATCCAGAATCGCATCCTCTCCTGCTCGTCGTCTTTTTCCAGGTACGTTCTGGAAGAGCTCATGCATATGTCCGTATCGAGAATCTTCATAAACTTTCACCTCTGAATATCCTCCTCGGCCGGCTTGATCGATCCCTTGATACCGTGTCTTGTCGTTTTCCACTGGTATTTCAGACCTATGCATCCTTGCCCTGCTTTTCCTCTGTCTCAGATCACGCTGATCGCTCTCGGGAAAGCTTTTTTGAGTCCCCGTCCCGCCAGGTTATTTATATTTATACAAATCACTCCATGAGCGATCAGGCCGAAGATTTCATTCCCTGACGAATGAGGGATAACCGATGCCTGTGAACGAAAGAGTCGTGAAAGTGGCCGCAGTAGGAGACATCCATTGTAATGAAAGTCATCGGGACATAGTGCACACCCTCCTCGCCCACATCACCGAGGCCGCGGACGTTCTCGTGCTGTGCGGTGACCTCACGGATACCGGGCTCATCGAAGAAGCGCACATTCTCGCCAGGGAAATCACAACCACTGTGACGATCCCGGTCGTGGGGGTGCTGGGAAACCATGACTTCGAATCCGGCAAGCAGCATGAGATCAGGCATATTTTGTGTGATGCAGGCGTGACGCTCCTGGATGGAGAAACGGCTGAGGTCCACGGAATCGGATTCGCGGGTGTGAAGGGATTCGCTGGCGGCTTCGACAGGTATCAGCTCGAAGCATGGGGAGAGGCGGTCATCAAGGATTTCGTGCAGGAGGCGATGGACGAGGCGCTGAAGCTGGAACTGGCCCTGGCACGGCTCAGGGAAATGCCGCTTGTGGTGGTGATGCATTACTCGCCCATACGGGCCACGGTCGAGGGAGAGCCCTGGGAAATCCTTCCTTTCCTCGGATCGAGCCGTCTGGAAGTTCCGCTGACTTGGTTCGACGTGGTCGCAGTGTTCCACGGGCATGCCCACAACGGCAAACCGGAGGGCCATGCCACGAGAAATATCCCGGTATATAATGTGGCGCTGCCTCTGCTTCGTTCACTGCATCCGGACCGTTATCCCTTCCGGTTGCTGGAGATTTCAAGTCCGCTGCCCATTCCGGGCATGGAGCCGTGACAGGCATCTGACTCACAGAAGGAGAAGCCATGCAGAAATTCTTGCTGGACGAGCGGTATCTCGATCCGGAAACCCGAGCCTTTTATCGCGAGATGCTTACCTCATTGGGCCGTTCCGAGATTCCCTTCCTTGTCGGAGGCGCCTTCGCTTTGGGATGCTATACAGACATCGTGAGGGACACAAAAGACTTCGACATATTCGTTCTGCCCGAAGACGCGAAGCGTATCCTCAAAAGACTTGAACAGGCTGGATATCAGACCGAATTCACGGATCCTCTCTGGATCGCCAAGGCCTTTCATGGCGACAACGTGGTGGATGTGATTTTCAGCTCGGGCAACGGCATCGGACAGGTGGATCAGGAATGGTTCGACCATGCCTGTGAGGGAGATCTCCTGGATATGAAAGCTCAGCTGATTCCGCCCGAAGAGATGATCTGGTCGAAGGCCTTTGTCATGACCCGGGACCGATACGACGGTGCAGACGTGGCTCACCTCCTGCTCGGCTTCGTCGAGCGCCTGGACTGGCAGCGCCTCCTGCGCCGTTTCAATGTCCACTGGCGGGTTCTCTTCAATCATCTCGTACTCTTCGCGTATATTTATCCATCCGAACGCGCCCGCATACCCTTATGGGTCATGGAGGACCTCACCGGCCGTCTCCATGATGAGACGAGCCAACCCGCCCCCACCGAACGGGTTTGCCAGGGACCTTTTCTTTCCATGGTCGACTATACGATTGACGTGGAGAAGTGGGGCTTCCGCGACCCGAGGCCGGTCAAGCCCACATTCAGACCCCCTGGGCCCCCGAAAATATAAAAGGCTCACACTTCTGCTTGTGAAAGATAGTGCCATGTTCTATGAATCGCACAGGAGGGGTGCAGATGCCGCATGTCATAATAAAACTCTATCCGGGGAGATCCGAGGAACAGAAGAAGCTGCTCGCCGAGGCAATCGCCCGGGACGTGGTCTCCATTGTTCAGTGCGATGAAAAGTCCGTTTCCATAGCGTTCGAGGAAATAATCCCGGAGCAATGGGCTGAAAAGGTTTACAGGCCCGACATCCTCGAAAAGAAGGAATCTCTGTACAAGGAGCCGGGATACAATCCTTTTGCATAGGCCGGAACACCGGAAAAACGGGTGGAACAGCCGCGCGCAGGCATATGGAGCGGGTCTTCCGGGCTTGCGGGTCTGCCCGCACGCCATAATGCATATGACATACGCCAGACATGAACGAAGAGAAGACGCCTCTGCGCTTCAGTACCGGCACGGCCTCCTCCCGGACAATCTCATGAAGCAGGTTTGACGGGCAAGCTCCGCAAGGGGTGCGACGGCCGCTGTCACATACAGATTCCGCGTGCACCAAGGCCGTCGATCATATGATCTTCAGCCCGGTCGTAACAGAAAACAGCGAGAGCAACATCCGGGGCATGAATCTCACTTCCTCCAGGTCTCTTCCGGACCGCAATCACACGAAAATACGAATCGCTGGGGCCGGAAAGTGACTGTCCGTGTTCGCCGGATCATGAAACAGCGCCGATAAAGGGTCGATATCCGGAAAAAAACACACGCTTGCATAACCCCCTGTTTCGGTTATATTCGAACTATATGACCTCGGCGGGAAAGTGATATGGGCACACTCTTGATTCGATCGGGCAGAATCATCGACGGCACAGGGCGGGAACCCTTTGACGGGAATATCCTCATTCGCGACGATGCGATCGCGGATGTCATCCCGGCGCAGAGTGAGCCTCCCCCGGCGGATGCGATGATCGATGCGGCGGGATGCATAGTGTCTCCGGGGTTCATCGACATGCATTCCCACTCGGACTGGGTGCTTCCTCTGAGCGACCATCACATCCTCCTCGCATGCCTTCTCGAGCAGGGCATCACCACGGTGGTGGCGGGAAACTGCGGCTTCTCCCCCGCCCCGTATAATCCCCATGCCTCCGCTTCCTTTTCAGCACTCACTCCCCTTCTGGAGAGGCCTCTGGACTACACCTGGCGGACTATGGGACAGTTCCTGGATACGCTCGAGGAATACAGGCCTGCGGTCAACATCGCCGAGCTTGTAGGCCACAGCACTGTCCGCATCGCCTGTGCGCGGACCCGCCGGGGCGTACTGACCCGCAAGGAGCTCGCCACCAGCCTGGACGCGGTGAGAAAAGCCTTTGACGAGGGGGCGTGGGGTTTGAGCTTCGGGCTGGGCTACGATCCCGGCATGTTCTCGCCCCTGGAGGAAATCGAGGCCTTCTGCCGGGTCGCATCCGATTACAGTCGTCCAGTGACCGTGCACCTCAAGGCCCTGAGCGTTCTCTCTCCAACATATCCGCTCACCACGATCAAGGCCCACAATCTCCTCGCCCTCAAGGAGATGATCGACATTGCCGGCAAGACCGGCGTCAGACTCCAGCTTTCCCATTTCATCTTTGTGGGAAGGAGGAGCTGGGGATCTTCGAAGAAGGCCCTGAAAATGGTTGAAAAGGCCCGGAGCCGGGGCGTCGACGTCATGTTCGACGCCTTTCCGTATGCCTGCGGTAACACTACTGTCAATGTGGTGCTGCCGTTCTGGTTTCTGGCCAAGACGCCTCAGGCGTACCGCAACCGGATCTCCCGAGCGCACCTCAAGGCCGAGCTTGAGGCCGGATTTGCCCTGCTCGGGTTCACATACAGGGATTTCCAGGTCATGCACCCCGCCGTTGCCGGGGCAGAAGATCTCATCGGCCTGACCATACCCCAGATCGCTGAGAAATGGGGCATGCCTCCCTTTGACGCATACCTGCGCTTGAGCGAAGAGAGCAGGGGCTCGGCCCTGATGCTCTTCCACGCCTACAGCGGCGAGCCGGGCAGGCAGGAGGTGATCGAGCGCGTGCTCTCCCATGAGCTCTGCATGTTCGAAACCGATGCGGTGATCAGGAGCACGGGATACCCGAATCCGGCGGCCAAGGGAACATTTCCGCGGATTCTTGGCCCACTGGTGCGCGACAGAAAGCTCTTCAGCCTCGAGCAGGCGGTCAACCGGTCCACCCTGGCCTGCGCGCAGCGCTTCGGCATCGCGGACAGGGGACGCATCGCCAAGGGCATGGCGGCCGATATCGTGATCTTCGATCCATCGGCTGTATCCGATACCCCGCCCGAGGGTGTCCGGCCTGCGGGCAGGCCCCGGGGCATTCTCCACGTCCTCCTCAACGGCAGGCATGTGGTCCGGGATGGCGTGTACACCGGCGAAACCCGCTGCGGGCGGGTGCTGAGAGCGTGATTCGCAGGCCATGCCGCCGTTCGCCAATGAACTCATCATTCGCGAAATCGTCTCCTTTGTGGAGAAGGCCCGGGCTTCGGGTTCTTTCCTGACACGCTGGCACGAGCCGCTGGTCGGTTTTGCCGATGCCTCAGACGCTCTCTTCGGACGCCTCAGGGAATGGACCGGAACGGCCCACTTCCTGCCGCATGATCTGCTGCCGGGAGCCAGAAGTGTTACAGCTTATTTCCTGCCCTTCGAAAAGGGCGTTTCGCTGTCGAACAGAGCCGGAAAATACCCGTCGAGCCAATGGGCGAGAGCCTATATTGAGACCAATGCACTGATCACCTCCCTGAATGCGCACCTCACAGGAATACTCAGGCGCTACGGCATATCGACCGCCGAAATACCGCCCACCCGCAACTTCGATCATCAGAGCCTCGTGAGCCTCTGGTCCCACCGTCATGTTGCATATATCGCAGGTCTCGGCACATTCGGGGCCAACAACATGCTCATCACGGAAAGAGGATGCTGCGGGAGGCTGGGGAGCCTGGTGATTACCGCTGAATGCAAACCTTCCTCCGGCCCGGGGTACGAGCTCTGCCTGAGCAAGAATGGGGGATCCTGCCTCGCCTGTGTGAGAAAATGCCCATCGGGCGCGCTTCAGGAGCACTCCTTTGACCGCCGCCGGTGCTACTCGATCCTCATGAAAAACGCCGGGCTGTATGAAAAACTGGGGCTGGCGGATGTATGCGGAAAGTGTCTGTGCAATGTGCCCTGCTCGCACACGAACCCGGCCGGGGAGAGGGCGCTTTCACAAAGGCCGGATGAATGAAGGAATCAAGGACATGAAGATCGGGTCTTTTGAATTCTCCATGAGGGAACTGTCGGGGTCCATGGGGGACTTCGGCACCCTGCTTCCGCTGGCGGTCGGTTATATTTCGGTTTGCGGTCTGAATCCGGCAGGGCTTCTTGTCATGATCGGACTGGCAAATATCTTCACCGGCCTGGCATACCGTCTCCCCATTCCCATCGAGCCCATGAAGGCAATCGCGGTCGTTGCCATAGCCCAGCACTGGAATCCGTCGCTTGTCTATGCGACCGGGTTCTGCATGGGTATTCTCTGGCTGCTTTTGTCCGCCACCACCATTATGGACAGGGTGGCCGGCTTCACCCCTACGTCTGTGACCCGGGGAATACAGGTGGCCCTTGGCGTGATGCTGGCGGTCCAGGCGCTATATATGATCGACGGCTCCTGGCTGCTGGGTCTGGCCTGCATCGCCATCATCCTCCTCTTGAGAAGCAACCCGTACCTGCCCGCCGCGGTCGTGCTCATAGCACTGGGCATTCTCATCATGTTCATGAAAGGCCAGTTGGGCGGTGTCACGTTCGCCGGGCCGGTCCTGCCCGCCGTAACGGCATTTCATCCCCTCGAAATGTGGGAAGGCATGGTGGGAGCAGGTTTTGCGCAGATTCCCCTCACAGCGACCAATGCCATCATCGTCACCGCCGCCATGATCAAGACGTACTGGCCCCAGCGGGATGTGGGGGTCAGGCAGCT
>Ga0116145_1003383_pt1 | contig 13478 bp, 9 predicted proteins | sample AD_JPNHG1_MetaG_FD_89747 | JGI IMG/M metagenome (GOLD analysis project Ga0116145, IMG submission 89747) | Active sludge microbial communities of municipal wastewater-treating anaerobic digesters from Japan - AD_JPNHG1_MetaG | ecosystem: Engineered > Bioreactor > Anaerobic > Digestate | place... | reverse complement strand
GTCAGGCAGCAGCTCACCTCGGACAGTCTCCACACCGAGAGCCTTTCCCACAGAATCAGCGTTTTCCGCCTTATCTCCGGTTAGCATTGCCGTATGAATGCCCATTTTCTTAAGGGCAGCCATAGCTCCGGCAGATGTTTTCTTTATGGTATCTGATACTACTATCTTCCCCTTGATACAGCCGTCCTCAGCAACGAACACAACACTTCCGGCTATCTCATCAGATTCCGGCAAAGCTATATTATTCTCAGTCATAAGTCTCTCGTTGCCGCAGAGTATCTCTCTTCCGTTCATAACAGCGGAAACTCCCCTGCCGGCAAGCTCACTGATTTTTTCCGGTCCATCAAGTGATATTCCTCTTTCACGGCAGCAGGCAGTTATGCTCTCAGCTACAGGATGAGTTGAGGACTGCTCACAGCTTCCGCATATACTCAGAAGCTCGTTTTCGGTGATACCGCCGAAAGTACGGATATCAGTGACAGTGAAGCTTCCGTTTGTGAGGGTACCGGTCTTGTCAAAGGCTATTGCCTTCACTTTTCCGAGAGCTTCAACAGAATCTCCTCCTTTAAAGAGTATGCCCAGCTTTGACGCTGCGCCTATTCCGGAGAAATACGCCAGCGGAACACTGAGTACCAACGCACAGGGACAGCTTATAACAAGGAATGTCAGCGCAGCATATACCCACTTGCTCCAGTCCCCTGTTATAATGGAAGGTATCACCGCAGTAAGAGCTGCGACAGAAATAACTATCGGAGTATATATCCTTGCGAACCTTGTGATGAAGCGGTCTATTTTAGGCTTTCCGGCAGAAGCGTCTTCTACAGCTCTTGCTATCTTAGCCATCATAGAATCATCAGCAGCAGCCGTACAGCGAAGGGTAAATGTATCGGAAAGGTTGATACAGCCCGACATTACAGCATCACCTTGCCTTACAGACACCGGCGCCGGCTCGCCGTTTACCGCAGATGTATCTATCCTTGACTCACCCGACTCTATGATACCGTCTGCCGCTATACGCTCTCCGGCTTTTATACGGAGGATATCCCCTGCCTTTATATTTTCTGAGGATACACGCCTGAACTCACCGTCTATAAGAACATCTGCCTCTTCGACCTTTAGTCCTGCAACATCAGTGATAGCCTTTCTGCTTTTTGCGACTGCAAAGTGCTCAAACATCTCCCCTATCCGGAAGAACAGCATAACTCCAACAGCCTCACTGTATTCACCAAGGGCAAATGCTCCTATCGTTGCAACTGTCATAAGTGTATTTTCATCGAAAAAGTTCCTGCTGCGGACATTTTTTGCCGTAGCTTTGAGAACTCCAAAGCCCAGTATAAGGTAGGCTGCCGCATAAAGAATGATACTTACCGGCTTCACATCCAGCAGTCTGCCTGCTGCAACTGCCGCAGCAAGCAGAGCTATACCTATTATTATAGGTATGATCTCATGTGACAGGCTCTCCTCACGTTCATGCTCGTATTCATGTGAGTGACTTCTTTCAGCAGCCGCTCTTATAACTACACCTGCTTCTATGCTTCCAGCCACTTCATTCATCCTTGCAAGAAGCTCGTCATCCACATTTCCTTTTACAATGAACTTTTTCATCGGGAAATTCAGAACTGCCGATTCTATCCCCTCAAGCTTATTCAGCGCCTCCTCGATCTTTCCACCGCAATGAGCACATTCAAGATTCTCGATCATAAACTCCTGTCCACGGATATCAGGGTGATCATGATGATGCTCATGTTCATGGTAGTGCTCGCAGTAATGATCGTGATGATGGTCATGCTCATTCTCGTGTTCGCAGCAATGATCGTGGTGATGTTCATGTGCATGATCATGCTCTGTCATCGGAATGAATTCCACATCCGGTTCTATCTTCCTTGCTGCCTTATAAATGAGATCCAGTATCTCTTCGCCGAATTTGCCGTGGATCTTCAGCTTCTTCATCGGAAAATTAAGAACAGCAGATTCAACTCCGTCGATACGGCTTATAGCTTTTTCAATTTTAGCGCCGCAGTTGGCACAATCAAGATTATTTATACTGAAAGATCTCTCCATAAGATCGCCCCCTTTTCAAATGAATAACTGTTCATATGTTTAATATAGCACATTTATCCGTTCTTGTCAATAGTCTCAGCCATATTTCTTGAAATAATTCAAAAAAAGTGGTATAATAAGCAATGATAATGTGTTCAGCTAAGATCATGTTAACAATGGTTAATGATAGTTCGCCTGTAAAAAGGCATTTACCATCAGTTTTTTCTTGCTAACAAAAAAATAGAAATAATTTCATGAAACTTCGTCTTTTTGCTCCCTGAAAGTCACTTATTAGTGAAAGCTTTCATAATGTCCCATTCAGGACAAATATCAAGATGTCGAAATCGATATCATAAGGGAGTGAGATCATGACTGCCGATACTAATTTTTCAGCCGGAGGTGACAGTATCATTTTTGCTACATTTTCTCAGAACAGCCGGGCTTCCGGAACGATCGGAGAGGTAAATCAGCTTATAATAGAATGCAGCACCTCAAAAGAAAGTCTGTGCAGACTTTACGAGATGTTCAAGGATAATGTATTTGCCATTGCATTCAGTATCACCGCCGACTATCACCTTTCCGAGGACTGTGTTACAGAGACCTTCGTCAGGCTGTCACAGGTGAAAAAATTCTCACATACAAAAGGAGACGGCAAAGGATTCATTCTCACCATCGCCCGCAACGTTGCATTAGAGCTTCGCCGCAGATACAAAAGAGAGATCACGGATGATATCATCCAGAGCTACGGCGAAACTGAACAGACTGTCGAGGACAGTATTTATATAAATCAGCTGCTCAGATATCTGAACGATAAACAGCGACAGATAGTTGTTCTCAAATGCTGTGCAGAACTCACATTCAAGGAGATCGCTAAAATAATGAAAGCTCCTGAAACCACGATAAAATCAAGATACAAGCGAGCTATCGCCATTCTACAGGAAAAGGCAGGTGTTACCAGTGAAAAAGAATGATCTGATCGAAAATCAGGAATTTGAGAAAATGCTCAAAGAAAAAATGAACGGTCTTTCTGCAAATGTAGATTGCTTCGATAAGATCGCCGCAAGGGCTTTTCCTGATAAAAGCGAGGATTTTTCCGACAGCGAGCTCACCGTTAATGAACTTGAAAATATCACCGGTAAACGCAGACGCTTACCGGTCCTCAAATGGGTATCCGCTGCCGCAGCACTGCTCCTTGTGGCAGGGGTGCTCCCGAAGACGATCATGATGTCAAATCTAAAAAACAAACTGATGCACAAGCAGGATAAAAAGGTATACCGTGAGCTTATCTCCGAGATAAAATCTGAAACCGAAAACGGCAGCTATACAGTACTGGATATGCCCCTTGATGAATATATATCCAACGACGTTCTCATAACTCCTTTTTACAGCTGTCCCTTTGAAAGAAGCAGTAAAAAAGATATGAACGTCAGACTGTACATCAGAACTGTTGATGACGTCTGGACAAACCAGATCTACGCAGTTGAGTATAAAGGTGAATATTCAGAATCATCTATAGTTGCAGCAGCAAGTTCAAAGGCTGATTTCAGCGATAAGGAGATCGAGCAGCTTACAAACAAGCAGATAAAGAATGTAAGCTCTATAGCCGGTATGGCAGCAGTTTCAGAACTGTTCACGGCTGACGGCAATAGCTTTATTGACGAAAACGGTGCTGTCGTAACAGCTGCCGATTTCTCAGGAACAATAATATACAAAAGCGGCGATGATATCTGTACGATAAACTTTGATACGCTCTACTATCACAATGATGCGAAGGAAAACGGCTGCTATTACTACGATATCCACACGGACTGCTATGTTGACGATATACTGGATAACAGCTTTATCATACCGGAAAATGACTGGAAGTGCTCCGTAAACTTCAACAACAACGATGCTTTCCCGAGCAGCTCCGGTTCAGCATTTGAAAGAGCGCAGCTCTTCAGCGATACCAACACATGGGTGATAAACGATAACATATTCAGGATCGAACCATTTGCCAAGTCCAATGCGGATAAAATTCTGACTGACGACAAAAAGCTTGATATGTTCCTCACATTGCAAACTGTATCCTCAATGCCGTTTGAACCTACCGCAGAGATATCTGTTCCGGAATATAAAGCTTTTCAGAAGACAACTTCCGTGTTCTTCCCCACAACTATCAAAAAGAATGAGTATCTGGATGATATCATCATCATGGCTGGAACTCAGTTCAAGGGTTATACTGTATTCTATGCTGATCAGGACTTCAAGACACCTGATGATATCTACAGCACAATGGAATTTGATGATCTCAGGTATGAGGCACAGCTCCTTGAAGCTATGATAAACATCCATGGTTCAAAGTTTACTGACGACCAGCTGATAGATGTGAAAAAGCAGCTCAGCCGCCTCAACGCACTTATCAGCGAATACAGCGAAGATGAACGTATATCTGCCGAAAATCATGCTCAGCTCCAAAAGCAGGCTGAATCAGAAGAGCAGCAAAGAATGAAGGCTGAAAAAACAGCCGATCACAAAAGCGATCAAACGGTGACTCGCTGAAAGAAAACATCCATAAACAAAGCCGTTCTGCCGGAATTGCTCCGGTGGAACGGCTTTCATTTTATATTGTTTTCCTTCTATGATCTATCATCCTTCAGCAGCTTCGACCGCTTTAATGAACTCCTCAGAGCTTATATCGATACTTGTCCTGTCAGAACATCTCAGCCTTACATATATAGGCCTCTGGCTTAGTCCGTCACTTCCCACCAGCAGGTATTTATCGTCTATATCTGCAATCTCATACTTCATCACGCAAATGCCTGAACCAATGTCAACACCTATATAATACTCAAAATCAGCAATATTCAGTTCGCTCCTCCTTGCGTAAAGCTGCTTAAGATCATCCAGAGTGATCCTGCGCCGGCTTTCAGTTTCCGGAAGAGCAGCTTCTGTTTTCTCCTCAGCAGCTCCTATCATTTTCCGGAACTCCTCTGTACGGATATCGATCTCTGTTCCGTCATATCTCCTGAGTTTCACATATATAGGTTCCTGACTTAGTCCGTCACTTCCCACCAACAGGTATTCATCGTCTATATCTTCTATCTCATACTTCATAATATAAATACCGGAGCCGATATCAGTGCCGATGAACTTGTCAAAATCGGCAACATTAAGCTTCATCCCTATGGAAGAGAGTTTTTTGATATCATCCTTTATCATCATACGCTTACAGGCAGGCACTTCAGGTGTTATATCCGATGTCTCCTCGGTTCTGTCCACAGGAGGCAAGGTCGTTTTCTCAGCAGCAGGCATTGTCATCTTCTCTCCGGGCAGTGCAGAAGCTGTAGTGACAGGAGCAGCCGCAGATGCAGCTTTTGTTGTTTCTATAGCAGCTGCTGGCCTGCTCACAGCCATAGTTGTAACTATAACGCTTGTCTCATCATCCTTCTTCTCATTGGTTCTTTCTGATTTTTCAGTGCTGACAAAGGGAACAGTCACCTCCTGAGAAGCAGGCTGCTCCTCAGCTTCTGGTGTCGCCTGTTCAGTTGCAGGCAGCACTCTCTCCGTCGGAACGGCAGGAACTATCTCCTCATTCACGCTTTCCTGTCCCGCCTTGTCATACCTTTTCATAAGGTATAAGCCTCCGGAGCCTGCTCCTACTATCAGTACAAATGCGGCAGCGGCTGCAGCTATCCTGAAAAGTCTGTTTTTTCTGTACACATCCACTCCGTCGGCAGCGCCGCCGGACTCTTCATAGAGAGCACTTATATTCCTCTGAGTTTTCTCTTTCATATCAGCTTCCGCAACAAGATCATCATCTATCATAGTGATAGCCTCAAATAATTTCAGATCATTCATTAATGACACCCTCTTTCTGCAAAAAAAGCTTTTAATTTTTTTCGTGTCCTGAAAAGTATCGTGGCAGCAGTTTTTTCTTTAATGTCAAAAAATTCTGCTATTTCAGATAAGGAATCTCCATACCAGTACCTTCTCAAAAATATTTTCCTGTGCTTTTCATCCTGTGTACGTAAAAAGCTGCTTATGGCTGCGGCAAGCTTTTCTGCTGATATTTCATCCTGATCTCTGTCAGGGATACACTCCGAAAGCTCATCAAGAGATACCGTAAGCTTGGTATTCCTTTTTTCCGCATAATTGTATCTCAGCTTATTTACAGCAATATTTCTGACAATACGGCAGAGATATGCTTTCAGGCAGTCAGGATTTTCCGGAGGTATCTTGTTCCAAATCTCATAGTATGCAGAATTGACACATTCTTCGATATCCTCACGAACTGAAAGGATACTTCCTGCCGCATTGACACATACCCTGTTATATTTCGCCTTCAGTTCCGATATCGCCTTTTCATCCCTATTCCGGAACAATTCTATTATAGACAAGTCATCCATGGATAAGCCTCCTTTCATGAGGCATGAGGTCCTCTTACCTATATAGTCAAATTTTATCAGAAAATATTTCACATTTCAAGAAAAAAGTTTCCCGGCTCACTGAATATATCAGCAAGCCGGGAAGCTTATATTAAGGAGTTATCAGAAATGCATATCAACAGCATCCGGGAATCTGTTCTCTAAGATAGTGCATTCGCCTGTTGCGAAATCTATATCCGCTAAAAGAAGGTTATGATACTGGTCATCGCCTCTGTCAAGTATCTCAACTCTCAGGCGGTATTTACGGCCCTGTCCAAAACTATCAAATGTATCTGTTATCTTTCCGTCTGAAGGAGAGTATACCTCTCCTGCTCTGCCGCCCTGATTATCATCATTAATACTTACATCAGCAGGATCAATCGTATAGTCAAATTCGCCATAGCAAACACAGATCTCTCTGTCACCGGCAGGAAGCTCTCCGCATTCTATAAGCTTATCAATGTCAATATCAGTATAGAGCAGCGGTGCATTATCAACAATATATCCGTTATGCTCTGCATAGAATGTATAGTCAGGCTCGATCCAGTTATATGCGTTATACTTTGCCATGATGCTATTGTATTCGCTTTCTGTTATGCTGACATCATTCTGGAAGTATTCCTCCTTAGTAGAATCATCCGTTGCATTATTCATCCAGCTTCTCAGAGAATCGACTATTTCCAAAGAATTGTCGCTGTTGATCTTCATATATCTATCAGCCATATATTTACCAAAAGCATGAATCAAACCTTCATCAGGCGATATCAGCAATCCATATCCATATAAATCACCCGGCGTTACGTCGATATACTGATGTCCGTCATAGACACATACGTAATAATTATCACAAACATTGTTTGCGCTGGCGATTATAAGCTCGGGAACATTATCCTTGTTAAGATCAACAAGTGAGTATTCTATGTCCATAGCCAGTGTATCATATCTTGCTGTGAAATCAGCCATATAGGTCAGCGCAGCATTCTCCTCAGCGCCGTTTCCGTAAACAGCCGGTGTGGAGTATTCTACTGCTGTAGTAGTCTGAACAGAAGCTGCTGTTGAAGTGGTCTCAGCAGATGTAACGGTTGTTCCGTTTACTGATGTTGATACGATGGTAGTCTGGGTTTCATTATCATCATTCTCTGTTGTAGTAGCGACCGCAGGATTGATAACGCTGGAATCGCCCTTTACGCCCTTATTGTTGTCATTTCTCTTCATCAGGAACATTGTTCCGGCAAGGCCTCCCACCAATACCATGCAGGCAGCGGCTGAAAGAACTCTCTTCATTATTATTGATTTTTTATAGTTCTCAACGCCGTGAACACTTTCTCCTGATCTGTAGTCCATATCTGAAGCAACGAATCCGTCCTTCATATCCTCAAATTTTTTCTTACTCATTTCTAACATTTTCTTCCTCTCCCTTTCAGTGAGCACAGGACGATGAGCAAGGCTTTCGATGATATCATCATTTCCGTTCAGAAGTATATCAAGTTCGTTTTTCTTTTTCATAGTCTTTCCTCCTTACAGTGAGATCCCTGCTGCTGCCAGCATTTCTTTCAGTCTGCTCATAGCTCTCTTACAGCGCATACGCACTGCCGGAGCTTTCATTCCAAGCAGCTTTGCTATATCTCCCGACTTTTTATCATAATAAAACTTCTGTATTACAATAGTTGAGTCAGGCTCTCCCAGCTGATCTATTATGTTTAAGATCATTCTCTGTAATTCTGATCTGTCTGAATCGCCCTCGATATCCGTATCTGACCTGAGCCTTCCCATAGTCTCGTCATCATGCTCGGTATAATGTGAAGCTCTTGCAAATAACCTGTGGTAAGTATTTATTGCTTTTCTTTTGGCAACTGTATTCACATACCCCTGCATATCACCTTCATAGCCGCTGCCGGTATCATAGCTGAAGAAGATATCAGCAAAAACGTCGCTGACGCACTCCTCAACATCCTCAGCGGAAGCTATCCGGCCGATCTTATTATATACTATGGCATAAACATAGTTGCAGTAGGTATCAAACAGTTGCTGATAAGCTTGTTCCGGTGATCTGACATACAGTGCACTGTATTCCGTACCAGTCATTTCCGTTCCTCCAGTCTCTTGAAAGTTTTCCATGGTGCTGCTTTCATATATATCATTCACACCTTGAAGTCAAAGTGTAACACAGATATCAAAAAAATTTTCCGGCAGTTTTCCTGCCGGAGAAAAATCGTCATATATAGGCATTCTTTTTCAGCAAAGCTGTAACTGTCCTTCCGATAATAGTGAGATAATTAATATCCGATACTGCCCATTTCTTGAATCTTCCGGTGTAGCAGAAAGAAATCATACCTTTTATGATGCTGTCCTCAGTCATAAGGTACTGCAAAGCTCCGCCGATATTCTGCTCGGTCAGCACGGCAAGAGCGTTATCATCCCTGCCCTCAAGTTCATTAACATTATCTATAACGAACACACCGTCACCTGAAAAGCGCTCAGTATAGTGATTCTCAAAGAGATACGGCGCATTTCTTGACTGAGCATTGCCGCAGCTAAGGATAAGGTTCATCTCATTTCCGGCAAATATACATATATCATCTATGGCAAACTGAGTTCTTATCTGTTCAAGCAGAACGGATATATCCGGTACTTTTCCAAGCACAAGGCTTTCGCTGAGCTGTCCCATGAAGCTGAGTTTCTCGGTAGCATTATCCCTTGAACCAAGGAATACTATCTTATTCCCGATATCCTTTTCCACAGGGCCGTGCTTGTCGATGTCGTAGATAACATATCTGTTCTTGCCTTTCTGCTGGGCTATATACAGGGCTTTATCCGCCTGCATAAACAGCTCGTCATAGTCCTTGCTGTCCACAGGATAGGTTGAAACGCCCATTGAGCATGTAAGTCTGAAATTCTCGGATCTGTCCGCAAAAGCGTGCTCGGTATTTGTCCTTATCGCCCTGAGCACTCCACGAAGATCCTCCTCATCACGGGTATCCTCGAGGACAATGAGGAACCCGCTTCCGCTTATCCTTCCTGCAATACCTCTTGTGCCGATCTCAGTCTTGATTATCCCAGCTACGGTATATATGACCTCATCGCCGAAAAGATGTCCGTATCCGCTGTTTATCTCCGTGAAATCGTCTATATCAAGTATGACAAGATTTACATTATGCGGCGGCTTTGCTTCGATAAGCTCTGTTGCAAATGAGGTCACTGCACGTTTGTTCAGCAGTCCCGAAAGGGAATCCCTGTTAGCTTCGAGGGTAAGATTGGCCTCCTTGCTCTTCTGACGTGAGCTTACGACAGATATCATACCTGTCACCCTTCTGTTATCCGGATCGTCATATCTGGTAAGTCCCCTGAACAGGCAAAGCTCCCTGGTCTCACCGGATGTGAGTATTGAGGACTCAAGCTCGTAGTCGAAGCGGTATACTCCGCTCTTTATATCACGGCAAAGGCTGTTGAATGTCTCGATATAACGGGAAAGAATGTAGCCGGAATCTATGGAATCCTTCCGCCACTTTTCAAGCTCCTCGTCTGCCAGCACCATTTCCCGGCAGCAGTCAAACATGAAGATACGTATGCGCTTTGTCTCGAAGGAATATTCAAATGCAAGATCGCTTATGAGGCTGAGCACATAGCGATAGTCGGATATTTTTCTCTGCCTGTTGTACGCCAGCTCCTCCAGTGAAAAAATATCACTGAAGGATACGCTGTAAAGCGGCTCCTCAGCTCTGTCTGCGGAAAGCTTCTTAACAGATGCCATGATCCAGCGCTGTTCACCTGCAACACCCTTCATCCGCAGAACAGTCCGGCGCACAGTACCATCAGCCGAAGCTTCTATCGCCTCATCGAGCTTAGGCTGATCCTCCTCTTCAATAGTGCGGCGTATCGAATAAATTACATCGTTTCCGAAAAATCTGAAAAAAGGCTCGTCAGCACTCTGAGTGTGCAGGCTCTTATCCACCACTACTCTTCCGATGCTGTACATTCTCTCACTGATGATATCACAATTATCGCTCATTCAGAAACTCCTCCATTTCAAAGGAAGCATTCCGGATCAAAATATCCATTCACGCTCTGCTTCCCTGATACATCTGATATATTATAACATTTTCCTGTGCTGCGGTCAAGAATCCGCTGCGCTCATTTTCGTTCATAAAAAATTAACATTTTCTTTCCCAACTCTATCACATTTGTATGGTACAATGAATGCAAAATTATTCATTATATTTTATCTTTATCATGACAGGAGGATACCGGATCACTCCGGAAAAGGGGCAATATGGAAAAGAAAGAGATCCGGCGGTATTTATTTATCGCCGCACTTGCAGTTGCAGTCTGCGTCATAGTCCAGAACTTTGTTATCTTCCAGCAGCTGGTACTGCTGGCACTGAAGGCTCTGAGACCGATAATCATAGGCTGTGCAATGGCCTACATCTTCAATATAATAATGAACTTTCTGGAAAAACATTACTTTCCGAAAAAACAAACAAAATTTTTCAAGGCCTCACGACGGCCTGTATGTCTTATACTTTCGTTTTCGATCGTTATCGGAATAATTGCACTGGTGCTTAATATAATTATTCCGGAAACGATAAGGGCATTCAAGATAATGTATGCAGAGATACCGCCCCTGTTCATCAAGGGCAGAGACTTCGTTCTGGACAAACTGGATGAATACCCGGACATAAAAAATGAGATCGAACATATTGAAATCGACAAGGCTGCACTTGTTGAAAAGGCTACAAACAGCGCCTTCGGCCTGTTCGGTTCTGTTCTCTCATTTATAGGAGCAATAACCTCGACTATCACAAATATAATCATCGGACTTATCTTTGCTATATACCTCCTTCTCAGAAAGGATAAGCTCTATACCGATATCAACAGGATGATGAGAGTTTCTCTCAGCGAGAGCAAGGTCAAAAAAATAAAGCGTTTCTTCGCTATGGCTCATGAGACCTTCACCAGCTTCTTCATAGGCCAGTTCGGCGACGCTCTCCTTCTCGGAACACTCACGTTCTTGGGAGCATGGCTGCTGAAGCTGCCATATGCTGCTATGTGCGGTACTATCATCGGCGTTACCGCTCTTATCCCCATTGTCGGTGCCCTTGTGGGAGCTGCTCTGTGCGCTCTTGTTATATGCACAGTAAGTCCGGCTCAGGCAGTTGTATTCCTTGTATTCCTCGTGATACTCCAGCAGTTCGATAACAATATACTCTACCCGAAGGTAGTCGGCTCATCTGTCGGCCTGCCGGGAATATGGGTGCTGGCAGCAGTTACCGTAGGCGGAAGCCTCTTCGGTGTGCTTGGAATGGTGCTCGGAGTTCCCCTTGCAGCAACTATCTACAAGCTCTATTTTGAAGATCTTGAAGCAAAGGAAGCTGCTCTCGGTATACCAGTCCCGGATATGGTGGAGGAAGTTGCAATAACTCCTAAAAAACCGGTTATGAAGAAAAAAACAAAAAAGAAATGATCTATAAGGACTGTCTTAACGGCAGTCCTTAAGTTTATCAATAATTTACCCAAACGGCAAAACACCGCCCATGGAATTTACGTTTTATGTAGGGGCGCCGTCCCGGCGCCCGAAGTCTTTTATCTAAATTTTTGGTTTATTGACAGTATCGGGGACTGAATTAACAATTATATAAAAACGACTGGACAACACAGGCATAACATGATATAATAAACCTATCAAATAACGAGGTGTTGAAGATGAACGACCAGATAACTGCGGAAGAGCTTGAAAGGCTTTCCCCTGATGAATACACTGTCATAGATATACGTGATCCTGCCGCCTTTGAATACGGCCATATCACCGGAGCGCTGAACATCCCCCAGGATAAGGTGCTCATCACAGAGCTTCCGGCTGATAAGCCGCTGATAATTTGCTGCAAAAGCGGTATAATAAGCGGAGAGATCGCCGATGCTCTCAGAGCCAAGGGATATGACGCTGCTGATCTGACAGGAGGATATGCAGGCTGGCTGGAGACAAAGCTGCGTGACAGGATGATAACCGAGGACGTTGAAAAAAGCCTGCGGAAGAAATTCAAGAAATCAATATGGTGTAAATTCACCAAGGCTATAAACGAATACCAGCTCGTTCAGCCCGGCGACAAGATAGCTGTATGTATCTCCGGCGGCAAGGACTCTATGCTCATGGCAAAGCTTTTCCAGGAGCTGAAACGGCACGATAAATTCCCCTTCGAGGTAGAGTTCCTTGTTATGGATCCGGGCTACAGTCCCGCAAACCGACGGGTTATCGAGAATAATGCACGTTCAATGTCCATACCGATAAATGTATTTGAATCCGACATCTTTGATTCGGTTTTCAATATTGAAAAAAGCCCCTGCTATATATGTGCCAGAATGAGGAGAGGCTATCTGTACAGTCACGCAAAAGCTCTTGGCTGCAATAAGATCGCTCTCGGTCACCATTTTGACGACGTTATCGAGACTATACTCATGGGTATGCTCTACGGAGGACAGGTACAGACTATGATGCCCAAGCTCCACAGCACCAACTTTGAGGGTATGGAGCTCATCCGCCCCATGTATCTCATACGTGAAGCAGATATCAAGCACTGGCGTGACTATAACGACCTCCACTTCATACAGTGTGCCTGCAAGTTCACTGATACCTGCACAACCTGCGATCCGGATACCCGTTCTGTATCAAAGCGCATGGTTGTCAAAGACCTTATCGCTGATCTGAGCAGCCGTGATCCGCAGATAGAAAAGAACATCTTCCGCAGTGTGGAAAACGTGAACCTCAGTACGATCATAGCATATAAACAGCACGGCAAAGTTCATAACTTCCTTGATACATATGACGATTGACAAACAGCTCTATGCATGATGCTGATACATAGCAGTATACGCAAGCTGCTCAGGAAAGAACCTTTCTATTTTTTCCGAAACAGAACGCATTAAATCATAACCACCACTGAAGTGGTGGTTTGCACAGCCCCTAAAAGGGGCGAATGCAGGCTCACCCACTAAAGTGGGCACTGAAGGTTTGACATTGCATTACTATCTCGAGCAGCC
>Ga0116145_1003382_pt1 | contig 13480 bp, 10 predicted proteins | sample AD_JPNHG1_MetaG_FD_89747 | JGI IMG/M metagenome (GOLD analysis project Ga0116145, IMG submission 89747) | Active sludge microbial communities of municipal wastewater-treating anaerobic digesters from Japan - AD_JPNHG1_MetaG | ecosystem: Engineered > Bioreactor > Anaerobic > Digestate | place... | reverse complement strand
GAGACATGGATCGGTTATTGAGCATTCAGGATCTGGCACTTCGGTTTTAGACAGCAATTGGTTTCCATGTTTTATGTATGATTCAACCATTATGCCTCTTACTGGATATCCTTTTGCACGGAGCTTGAGCGCGCTTTTCATGGCAGAAAATTGTGCAAGAGGATTTTTTCTTGAATTTCCATGGCTGGTATCAATAACAATAGTTTCAGGAAGTCCTAAACTGTGCAGTATTTTTGTAATGCCTGGTGTCTTGTTCCAATTAGGATGATTGTATGTCCCCCGAAGAATAAGGTGAATGAGGGAATTACCACAAGTCTGTAGCTCACCAAGTTGTCCATATTCGTTAAGCATAACCGTGTAACCCGGTTCTCGTGCCACGCGCATCGCATGAATTGCTGCATCGATGTCGCCATTTCGTGCATTTTTAAAGCCACAGGGAAAGGGAAAAGCTGAAGCCATTTCACGGATTGACTGTGATTCGATATTTCGGGCACCAATACTGCCCCAAGAAATAAGATCATGCCAGTAATACCAGAGCATGGGGTGCACAATTTCAACTGCACAGGGTATGCGTAGTTTTGTAATGGCTAAAAGTAGCTCTCGCGCTTTTTGTATTCCATGAAACGTGTTTTCTGCCTGTTGAGGATCAGGCTGTCTCGCCAGACCACGCCAGCCAATGGCTGTACGAGATTTTTCTACGTATGCACGTACAATAAAAAATATTTTATTGCTATAACTGTTTTGCAGATTCTTAAGCCAGGAGGCATAGGAAAGCATTGCTTCGGTGTTATGCACAGAACATGGTCCGATTATAAGCACAAACTTTTTGGAATCAGAAAATAAATGTTCTGCTATAGCTTTTCTTGATGTCTCAATAAATAACCTGTCATCATCTGTGAGTGGCAGTGTTTGAGCTAATTCTTTATACGAAAAAAATGGTACAAAACCGCCTGACATAATGTTTATATGTCTTCACGTTCAACCGGACAGGTCATACAGCGTGCTCCGCCACCACCTCGTGCAAGCTCAATACCATCAAAGAGCACAGCGAGTTTTTTATAGGAAAATGGATCAATATTTTGTTTCATGATATCACGTGCGTGTTTTATTTCAAAACCATGCTTTGATAGTGCTTCTGCAGTAGACGTGTTGCATGAATATTGTAAAATTTTTCCTGGTCCAAAAGCAAATGCATTTGCCCCAGAGAGCCATTGTTCTCGTTCTGCCTGAATACTGTTATCACCACCAGCATGAACTGGCTCAAGATCAATACCTACTTTTTTAAGACCGTCTAAGAGCGATAATTCTTCTGTATACTGTGTTACTCCCTCTGCTGATACATCGATGCGGATAACTCGTGCTCTGTGGCGGCTTAAAATTACAGGTTCGTAAGCCAGGCATGTATCAACATCAACCACGGAAAAGACCATATCCAGATGAATCATTGCACGCTCAACAGGAAGCAGTACAGCAAATATTTTGATTGGCTCTTTCCATATTGCAACAATTTTTTTTGCAAGCATATCTACTGCATCAGGAGATGTTCTTTCGGAAATTCCTATCGCTAGAATGTTTTTTCCAAGAACATGAACATCGCCACCTTCTATGGAAAAACTTTCAGATGCATAACGTGGTCCATCGAGAATGCAAGGGGCTGTTGTAAAATCAGGGTGATGTGTAAAAACAAATTGGTTAATGAGAATTTCTGGTAATCGAACAGGATATTTCATTGCTGATGCAATATATCCATTTCGATAGAAAATTGATGCATCGCGCATGAAGTACATGTTAGGGAGCGGACGAATGTCATAGCAGCGTTGGCTAATAAAACTAGAAAGCTTTGTGTGCACAGCAGGAAGTCCATTTATGGCAATGTGTGCTAATTCTTCCGCAGTTTTATCTTGAAGTTCGGGAATTCTATGCTGTATCTGGTAGAAATTACATAATACAGAGACAAATTCGTTTCGAGCTGTTTTGTCCTGTAGTGCCTCTGCAAGTAGCGCCTGTATTTCATAGACATGAGCAACTGTCGATAAAAAGCTTTTTAATTCATCATGTTCTTTTTTTACAAGATAGTAAGGAATGATATCATTATAAAGAGCTTCTTCTGCTGTACTTGGGCTCATTGATTCAACTTCTTTGCCAAGCGAATGAAGAATGACTTTTTTTAGTCTGCCAATTTCAGAAGTAATATTCAACATGCGAGAGCCTCCTGATATGCTCATAACCATACCAAATTTTTATATTTCATGCAATGTAATACAGTATAATAGGAATAAATTTAACATTAGTGTGAATTGCTATGCATGAATTACTAAACAATCTGTGGAAAAGTTTGGCGTTTTTGAGAATTCATGGTATTATAGTATGAGTAAAAACGTACAATAAGGAGGGATGGAACATATGACATTCTGGGATTCTCTAAAAGATTTTATGGACAAAAGCATTGAAGCTTCAGGAAAAGCATTGAATGAATTTGGCGAAAAAACCAAAGAATTAGGACAGAAGGGCGTAATAAAATTTGAAATTGCACAACTCAGGAATCAATTTAAGCAGCAGAGTGATAAACTTGGGCTTGTAGTCTATGAGCTTTTTATAAAAGCGGATAAAGAGTCAATAACGAGACGTAATTCTGATGTGGTTCCATTACTCGAAAAAATGCAAGAGCTTGAAAAGCTTATATCACAGAAAGAAGAAGAATACAAAAAAATTGGCGGTAAACCCGAAGATCTCAATACCATGGATACTGCCCAATAAACAATACAGTAGATTTATTCACTATGTTTTAATAGCATTGCTATATAGAGTGGTCCTGCACCGTGTGATATATCAGGGAGCAATGCGATGCCGTATTTGGTAGATTCAAATTGAATACTGGAAATTGAATAGCTCTCCCCGGTATTGGTTTTTGCTTCATTAAATAAACACGCAAAAAAGTTGTTTGCAAGAACATGCTCGGCGAGAGCATGAGAGGGAAGTACCTGCACTGTTGGACCATATTTTTTTAATGCACGTTCAATAATATCATCGTTTTCCTGAGCAGTCATCGCACAGGTAATATAGGCTATGACAGCGTTGTCTTTTGCCAGTAAAAAAGCGCTCGATAAAAGTGACCACTGGCGCTGGGAAAGGCTCTTAATACGTGCAGGTGTCCAGCTTGCATATGCTTGTGCATCTTGAATCACATGGCGTTCGCTAGAACATGGTACATCCAGCAAAATCCCATGAAAACGCTTGTGTTCAGTTTTCTTGCTACCAGCTCGTGCTGCATCGAAACCGCTTATCGTAATAGAACGCTGTAATGCTGGATTACAGTGTTCCTTAACTACATTTGCCAGAATACGTCTTCGATTTGAAGATAGTTCATTTGCCAATATTGTAAACGGTACATGATGTGCTGTTAAATACCTTGTGGCTGCCAGCAGTTTCCCTCCTGGAGCTGAACATGCATCTAACAAGGACAGCATCGATTCACTCTCATAGTGCAATAGTGTATTGGCATAGGTTTTAAGCGTTTCAGCAAACAGCAATGATGCAAGTACTGAACTTATATCCATAAAATATGGCTCATTACTATCAGTTTTTAAAGGAAACGAGTAATGGGAAGTGAGTAATGCTGCGCGCAGAGTGTTCCAGCGATCCTTGAAATATCCGCTATAAAATTCATCAAACGTAACCATGTGTATGAATAACATATACAATATAAGCTGGATTTTCTAGAGTGTTTTTGGTAGCATATAGCCATGCTTAAAGCAATCCTTTTTGATCTTGATGGCACATTACTCAATACACTTGATGATATTACACTTGTAATGAATGATATTTTAAAGCAATTTGATTGCCCTTTGCATGGTAGCGAGGAATATCGATGGCTTGTGGGGAGAGGTCTCCATAATCTTGTATATGATGCACTGCCAGAAACAAAAAAAGATTTAGCAGAAACCGTGTATAAAGAAGCACATGCCATATTTGCTCAACGGGGGGTTGGAACTGCTACATTATATCCAGGCGTGATGGAAACACTCGATACATTAAAGCTTGCTGGTATTGCATTGGCAGTAGTATCAAACAAGCCTCATGAAGCAGTAGGTGCAATTATTGATGAACTAGGCATACGAGAGTATTTTGTCGGCGTATATGGAGGACAACGCCATATACCGTTAAAACCTCACCCAGAGTCAATACAGCCAGCTATAGAAACCGTTCAAAAGCTCATACCTCATTGTAACCTATCTGAAATTGCCCTGCTTGGTGATTCCAATGTGGATATGGAAACAGCTCACAATGCACATATTGTACCGCTTGGCGCAGGGTGGGGCTTTAGGGGAGTGCAGGAACTCACAGAAGCAGGTGCATCAGTGATACTCATGTCTATTAAAGAATTGATACCGCTCCTTGGTCTCATATGATTAAATGTAAACTATGTAACTACTTAGACAAAATACATGGTAATTCAAAAAGATGCTTGACAGAACGTTAAAACCACTATATAAAGTGGTATAGGAAGCTTATTACCACAATAGGTAGTATAATAAAGTATACAAGTATGGAATTATCTATATGAGATGCCCGCATTGTTTTTCGCTTGATGATCGTGTTATTGACTCACGAACGCTTGCCAATGGCGAAAGTATTCGCCGGAGACGTGAATGTCTCTCGTGTGGCTACCGGTTTACGAGCTATGAGAAAATTGAAGAAAAGCCGCTCATGGTAGTTAAACGTGACGGGCGGCGTGAGCCATTTGATCGCGAGAAACTGGAGCGAGGTTTACGCAGAGCACTTGAGAAACGTCCGGTTTCGCAAATGACAATAGAGAACATACTCAATGAAATAGAAGATGAGGCTGCAGTACAGAGTAAAGGAAATAATGAAATATCAAGCACAAGTCTGGGGGAAATTGTGTTATCACGGCTCTATGCTATTGATATGGTAGCGTATGTGCGGTTTGCAAGTGTGTATAGGAAATTTGAAACTTTGTCTGAATTTGTAGAAACAATTCGTGAAATTGAAAATTCAATAAAACATGGAAATAAATCATAAAAAGGAAACAGTATGAATGAAAGTATTTTCCCCGAATGGAAAACGTTATTTGAACAAGAGTGGAAACCACAGCGTTTTGTAGCAAAGCGAAACGGAGCTGTTGAACCGTATAATCGTGATAGGATCTACAAAGCAATAGAAAAAGCATTTCTTGCTGTACATAATACCGCAGAACCTGATCATATTAATACTATTACCGATTTGGTTGAGAAAAAGCTAACCACGCTTCTTGCAGAGAGACATCCTCATTCAATACCGGCAGTTGAAGAAATTCAGGATTTAGTTGAAGAGGCTCTTATTGAATGTAAAGAGGTAAAAGTAGCACGGGCATATATTTTGTACAGGGCACGCCACCAGGCTATCCGTGATGCCCAAAATCTCATGGTAGATATCAATGCAACCATGGATGGTTACCTGGGACAAATGGACTGGCGTGTTAAAGAGAACGCTAATGTAAACTACAGCCTTGGCGGGTTAATTCTCCATAACTCTGGCACCATTACTGCTAATTATTGGTTAAAAAATATTTATCCGGAAGAAATAGCCGAAGCACATCGAAACGCAGATTTTCATATTCACGACTTATCAATGTTTTCCGGATACTGCGCAGGCTGGTCTCTGCGACAGCTCATTCAGGAAGGGCTCGGCGGTGTTCCTGATAAAATTACCAGTGCGCCTTCAAAGCATCTCTCGACACTGGTGCAGCAAATGGTTAATTTTTTGGGCATACTGCAAAATGAGTGGGCTGGCGCTCAGGCATTTAGCAGTTTTGATACCTACCTTGCACCATTTGTAAAGGTTGACAACCTTTCATATAAAGAAGTTAAACAGTGTTTACAGAGTTTTATGTTCGGTGTCAATACTCCAAGCCGGTGGGGTAGTCAGGCTCCATTTACCAATATTACGCTCGATTGGACATGCCCGCCTGATATGGCTGATAAACCCGCAATCATTGGAGGCAAGGAACAGAATTTTACCTATGGCGATTGCCAGAAAGAAATGGATATCATCAACCGTGTGTTCATAGAACTCATGCTAGAAGGCGATGCTGAAGGTCGAGGTTTCCAATATCCAATACCTACATATAATATTACACAAGATTTTTCATGGGATTCAGAAAATGCTAAACTGCTTTTTGAAATGACGGGAAAGTATGGCACACCATATTTTCAAAATTTTATTAACTCAGATTTAAATCCGGGAGATGTTCGTTCGATGTGCTGCCGGCTTCAGCTTGATAAGCGCGAACTCAGAAAACGCGGCGGCGGTCTTTTTGGTTCAGACGAGCTTACTGGCTCAATCGGTGTTGTAACGCTTAATCTTCCTCGAATTGGCTATTTATCGAAAAACAAAGGTGAGTTTTTTGAGAGGCTCGATCGTTTAACGGATCTTGCTGCTCGCAGTCTCGTTATTAAGCGAAAAGTTTGTACACGATTAATGGAGTCTGGTCTTTTCCCATATACAAAACGCTATCTCAAGAGCTTCGATAATCATTTTTCTACAATTGGCATTGTTGGTATGAATGAGTGCTGTCTCAATTTTATGAATAGAAGCATTGCAGATCCTGAAGGAAAAAGCTTTGCAATTGAAGTACTCGAACATCTTCGCAATCGATTACAGGATTATCAGGAATCAACAGGCGATTTATTTAACCTTGAAGCAACACCAGCGGAAAGTACTTCCTATCGGCTTGCTAAACATGACAAAAAGCATTATCCCGAAATTATTACTGCAGGAGTTGAAGAACCGTATTATACAAACTCAACCCAGCTTCCAGCAGATTATACAACCGACCTTTTTGCTGCTCTGGATCATCAGGAAGCATTGCAGTCCAAGTATACTGGAGGCACGGTATTTCATATCTTCCTTGGAGAAGCAGTTACGGACTGGCAAGCGCTTCGTAATCTTGTACATAAAGTAGCAAGCAACTATCGGATACCCTATTTTACCATTTCTCCAACATTTTCCGTGTGTCCTATACATGGCTACATATCTGGTGAGCATTTTACCTGTCCAAAATGTAAAGCAGAAAAACAGGCAAAGCTGTTAAATGAAATTCGAACAATCGAAGAACAGTTAGCAGAAATTCAATAAACTCAAAATATCCTGGGAGGGGAATTATGACTTTTAATGTGAAAGATGATGTAAACGTGAAAAAGAATGAGCTTGAGCAAAAGTTGGCTCAATTAAAAAAAATGCTTGATAGTGTAGAAGGCTCACAAACCGAAGTCTACAGCCGTATTGTCGGTTATTACCGTTCAGTGAAAAACTGGAATGCTGGAAAACGACATGAGTATACAAGGCGAAAAATGTATAACCTTAATGCAGAAAATACGGTAAAAGCAATTTGGTCAGGGAATGCTTCCGTTCAGACAAAAGTTGATAGTAGCCCTTATAGCAAACAAACAGAGCTGTTTGCAATGAATAGTGATAGTGTAAAGGAAAAAGATATTGCAAAATATATGCTCTTTGTAAAGCCAAATTGCCCCAATTGTCCGCCCGTAAAAAACTATTTAGCATCTTCCTCTCTTGAAGCTACTATTATCGATGTTAGTACCGATGAAGGTCTTGAACTTGCATTGCAATATAATGTTCAAGCAACACCTACTGTTGTTTTTTATTCTAAAGAAGGTAAAGAAACAGGAAGAGCCTGTAACAAAAAAGAGGCTGAACAATATATAAACAGTCTGAAATGATACCAGACTACACTGCCGGCTTTATACCGCTTTCACTCAATGACTATCCTGGTCATGTTGCGGCGGTAATATTTTTTTCAGGCTGTAATTTTTTTTGTCCCTATTGTCACAATCCAGAACTTGCGCTGGGTAAAGAACTCGATGAATTTTTACCTCTCGAAGATATTCTAGAGTACATCTCGGTTTATAAAAAAAATCTTGATGGTGTTGTACTTACCGGTGGTGAGCCAACTTTAATAGATGGACTCAATTTGATAATTGAAGCACTTCATAGTCTTGAGCTTCATGTTAAACTGGACACAAATGGTAGTAATCCGCATATACTACAAACCCTGCCACCTGTAGATTTTTTTGCACTCGATATTAAGACTACGCCCAATATGTATAATGGTTTAACAAATATTCCTGATTGTTTTACTGCGGTGCAGAAAAGTTTATCAATTATTCGTTCAAGCGGAAAACCTTATGAAATTAGAGTAACCTGTGCTCCTGAGTTTGTTACACTGGAAAACTTTCATGATATTCTCGCGCTTTTTAACCCCGGCGAGACAGTTAGACTTCAGCAGTACCGAAACGATGTAACGCTCAATCCCCTGTGGGCTTTACGCAATCCGCCATATTCAGAAACTATACTAAAGAAATTGTATCTTCTGGCTCAGGAACGTGGATTGCATGTTATGCTTCGATAGTTTGTAAGAAAAAAAACTGCCCATCCAGAGGAGGGCAGTTCGTCAGAATCATCATGGAAAGTATCAAATGTATTATTCTTCTTCTTCTTTTTCTGCTTCGCGGAAGGCTTCTGCGGCTTTGATGACTTCTTCGGCAATTTTGCCTGTTATTGGGGCGTAGTGATCAAATTCAATTTCAAATGCACCGGTACCGCTCGTCATTGATCTGAGTTCAATGGAATAGCGGAGCAGTTCCGCTTGTGGTACTTGCGCTTTGATTTCGATTATTCCACCACCAATTGGCTGCTGGCCTGAAATACGTCCTCGTCGTCCGGAAAGATCCGACATAACGTCACCAAGGTATTTTTCCTCAACAAATACGGTGAGGTTCATAATTGGCTCAAGCAGTACAGGAGATGCATTTTTTGTTGCCTCCCGGAATGCTCCCCGAGCAGCAATCTTAAATGCCATTTCTGATGAATCTACTGGATGCTCCTTACCATCGAGCAGGTTTGTTTTGACATCGACGACAGGATAACCTGCAACAACACCGCGTTCCATTGCCTGGTGTATACCTTTTTCGATGCCAGGTACAAAGTTCTTAGAGATTGCACCACCAAATACTTTATTTTCAAAGGCATAGTATTGCCCTCGTTCCAGCGGTTCAACTTCAAGTACGACTTTGCCATATTGGCCATGACCACCAGTTTGTTTTTTATGGGTATACTCGCCACCGGCTTTTTTAGTAATGGTCTCACGGTATGCAACACGTGGCAAACGGGTTTGAATATCCATTTTTTGTATGTGTTTCACCTTATCAAGAATCATGTTTATTTGCTGCTCACCCATACCGGAAATAATGGTTTCTTTGGTTTCTGCATTGTATTTGATAGTAAATGTCAAATCTTCTTCTGCAAAACGATGCAATAGTTCAGAAAGTTTGTCTTCATCTTTTTTAGAAGCAGCGCTGATCGCAACAGCATGAACTGGCTGTGGTAGTTTGAGTGGTGAAAATTTGAGTGGATTAGCAGGATCGCTTATTGAATAGTTTGTTTTAAGTATCTGGCTTTTGGCTATAATTCCTATGTCTCCTGCAGAAAGGGATGGCACTTCTTCCAGTTTTTTGCCTTGCAGAATGAAAAGCTTATTAGCTTTTTCTTTCTTTCCTTCATCGACAACGAGATATTCAGTGTCAGGAGTAAGTGTACCCTGAAAAACTTTTACAAACGAGAGTTTTCCTGAGAACTGATCAATCTGTGTTTTAACGATAAGACCAGCAAAAGGAGCCTCAGGATTTACTTTTATTTCTACTTCGGAATTATCAGCTTTATGAGCTTTTTCCGGCGTGCAGAACAATGGGGAGGGTGCAATTGCTTCAATAAAAAGGAGCAATGGAAGTAGACCCGAATTCTTAACTGCACTGCCAGCGAATGCAGGAATGGTTCGGTTTTCTGCAAATGCTTCACGGAGACCTTTGAGGATTTCTTCCTGAGAGAGTACACCTTCGCTCAAGTATTTTTCCATAAGTTCATCATCGCCATCTGCTGCTGCTTCAGAAAGGGCTGCACGTGCTGCATCTACTTTATCCTTGTATTCTGGAGGTATATCCTGTGCGGTTTCTTTTTTATCATGTCCGCCTGGAACAAAATATGCCTTTTGATTGAGAACATCGATCACGCCTTTATAGTTTGGTCCTTCGCCCATTGGAATTGTTATTGCAACTGGGGTAACCTTAAATTTTTCATGGACATCCTCAATTGCATGTTCAAATGATGCACGCTCTTCATCAAGTTTATTGACAAACAAAAGTCGAGGTTTGTTGCGTTCCTGGAGTTGTCTCCAGATTTTTATTGATTCAATTTGCACACCGCTTTTGCCATCAATGAGTAGTGCAATCGTTTCACAAGAGCGGAGACCCACAATCATATCACCAACAAAATCAGATGAGCCTGGAGTGTCAAGTATATTTATTTTAGTATCATTTTGAAAAACATGAGTTAATGTAGTATGAATTGAAATCTTTTTTTCAATTTCTTCATCAGTGAAGTCACTGACTGTTCGTCCAGAATCAACAAGTTCTGGTTTGGCAATTGCGCCGCCAGTAAACAAAAGATGTTCGACAAGTGTTGTTTTCCCGGTACCTCCATGACCGGCAATAGCAATATTTCTAATTTTTTCTGTACTAAAAATCATATAGTACTCCTTAAGGAAGTTGTAATAGGGTGCCTTACAAGGCTCACAGTGCACTAAGCCTCTAGAAAAAGTTTGAGAGACTCAATACCTACTAGAATAAAGTCATACATTAAAACCTGTCAAGGAAAAAGTTTTATTCTAAACTGTGCGCTACTCTACTTGACAGCAATGGAGTAAAAAGAGTATAAATGCACGTACGAACGGGACGTTGCCTAGTGGCTAAGGCGCCAGCTTTGGGAGCTGGATATCGTGGGTTCAAGTCCCACCGTCCCGAATTCTAATTGCTTATATTATATATAATAAAATATAAAAACCGCCAGAGAGCGTAGGAATATAAAAATCAACCCTACACGGTAAGTTTACGGTTTTTCTCTGCTTAATTGAGATATAAAAGGGCTGTCCAGAACGTTTTGGACAGCCTTTTTTTCATAGTATCAACCAGTATACAGTGCAGGTCTTATACGTTTCGAGGCGTGTAGTGTGTATGGAGGAGCTCATGGCTCAAATGCCCGAGCGGTTTTTCGAGGAAAACCGTATAGAGTTCCTGGACTGCAGGGTTTTCATGGCTCTTTCGGAGCGGAAGCCTCTCATCTTCCTTGTAAATTGCTTCCTGTCGTACCTTTCGCGATGTCCAGTCAGTTTTGAGTGGCTGTCCTCCGCCTCCAACACATCCTCCGGGACACGACATGATTTCAATAAAAGTATAGGGGCTCTTTCCTGCTTTAATTTCATCAAGTACCGTGCGCGCATTCTTGAGGCTGTGTGCAACAGCAACGTGAACGTTTTGCTTATTAAGTTCCACTGCTGCTGTCTTTATTCCTTCGAGACCGCGAATATCCTGTAACTCCAGCTTTGGAAGCGGTTTCTTAGTAACAAGTTCGTATACGGTGCGCAGTGCTGCTTCCATAACACCACCGGTGCTTGCAAATATGGTAGCTGCACCAGTTGAAATTCCAAGTGGTTTATCAAAATCCTCTTCTGGTAGTGTTTCAAAATCGATACCTGCTCTTCTAATGATGCGCGCTAATTCTCGGGTCGTTAGAGCATAATCAACATCATAGAATGGGGCACCGCTGTAGCCCTGTTTCTGCCACCATGCATATGCATCTTTCATTTCTTCACGGTGTGCTTCATGCTTTTTAGCAGTACAGGGCATGATTGATACAACTACAAGCTTATCAGGATCAATGTTTTCTTTTTGAGCCCACCATGATTTTGCCAGTGCACCAAACATCTGTTGAGGACTTTTACAGGTAGATAAGTGCGGCAGCAATTCTGGATAGAAGGTTTCAATAAAATTGATCCATCCAGGAGAACAGCTTGTAATCATCGGCAGTACACCACCATTAGTAATGCGTTCAAGGAGCTCTGTTCCTTCTTCCATGATGGTGAGGTCTGCGGTAAATTGTGTATCAAACACATACCGGAACCCCAAACGTCTGAGTGCTGCTGCCATAATGCCGGTTACGAGGCTTCCCGGTTTCATGCCCAATGCTTCACCGAGGCTGGCTCGAATTGCAGGTGCTGTCTGCACAATAACAACTTTAGCAGGATCCTGGAGTGCAGCGAGCACTGCATCGCTTTCATCGCGCTCGGTGAGTGCTCCTGTTGGGCAAACAAGCGTACATTGTCCGCAGGACACACACACAGAGTTTTGTAGTGAGCGGTCCATAAATGTTCCAATATGTGTTCCAATGCCTCGTCCGGTAAAATCAATAGCACTAACTCCCTGTATTTCACGGCAGGCAGCAACACAACGTCCACAGAGGATACATTTTGCATTATCACGCATGATTGCATCGCTCGTGTTATCTGGTGTTTTATGCCGTTTTGTTGTTTTATAGGGTTTTGTACGCACACCAACGAGTTCTGCAAGTGCCTGGAGTTCACAGGTTTGGTTTCTCAGACATGAGAGACAATCATCAGGATGATTAGCCAGGAGCAGTTCTACAACAGTTTTTCGGGCTTCCAGCACTCGTTTTGAGTTGGTGGTTATTTTCATGCCCGGGCTAACCTTTTGTACACATGAACGGATGAGACTTTTGGCACCTTCTACTTCAACGACACAGACACCACAGGATGCATTGCTGCACAAACCGCTCATGTGACAGAGTGTCGGAACTGCAAAACCTGCGCTCTTGCAGGCATCAACTATAAGTGTATTAGGTGGAACTGATACCTGTCGTTTGTTTATTTCTATTTGAATGACTTGTGATTCCATAGTTTACCTCCAGGGACTTCGAGCATTTGGACGCACGTCACAGCGTAGACAGCGGAGAGCCTCATTGATAGCTTGGTCACCATCATAGCCTTGATTGATTTCAACAAAGGACATGAGCCGTTGATCGGGTGGAACATGTCGTGGTCTGTTTTTCCGTTTGCCTTCAGGTGTAAGCGGTATTTCTTTTTTATAGACAAACTCTTTGAATAAGCTCGCGAAACGTTCTTTACCTGTTAGTGCTCTATCGATTTCTCGTGCAAGGTGTTTTGCCATACCCATTGCTTCTGCTGCAGTGCTCGGACCAGAAACAACATCACCTGCTGCCCATACTTTATCCATAGTTGTTTTGCCAGTTAAATGATCAACAACGACAGTTTTCCATGAAGTAGTTGTAAGCCCTTCACGCTGAAGCAGTTGAGCATCAACCTGTTCGCCTGTTGCAATGATAATAGTATCAGCCTCGATTTGTTCGAATTTGCCAGTGCCAACAGGTTTTGGTCTGCCGCTTGTATCAATAGGACCAGCAGTCATGATTTCGCAGGTTAATAAGAGCCCTGATCCCTGTTGTTTTTGATTGATTTCCACCGGTGCTCGCATGTAACTGAATTTGATGCCTTCTTCTTCCGCTCCTTCAAGTTCTTGCGCGTTAGCAGTCATATCTT
>Ga0116145_1003371_pt1 | contig 13513 bp, 9 predicted proteins | sample AD_JPNHG1_MetaG_FD_89747 | JGI IMG/M metagenome (GOLD analysis project Ga0116145, IMG submission 89747) | Active sludge microbial communities of municipal wastewater-treating anaerobic digesters from Japan - AD_JPNHG1_MetaG | ecosystem: Engineered > Bioreactor > Anaerobic > Digestate | place... | reverse complement strand
TTATCGATCCTGCCATCGAGATCACGGTTGCTCCTCCTGCCCGTGGCGGGGCTCGTTGGCGTCATGATTGTGGCCGGCTTGTCCGGTTGTAGCGCTCCGGAAGAGGACATTCCGCCGGCCGTAGTGAAATCTGTCACGGCCTATGGGCTGAGTCTCGACACCACCGCCACACCGCAGCAGGTTGCCTTTGTTCTGCTTCGCTCGATTGCCGATGACGTGCGGGCCGCCCAGGCGCAGGACGCCAAGCGGCAAAAGGAAGCCCTGCAGCTCACGTACGCACTGGCGGCCTACTCGACCATCGCCCCAAGAATTGGCGAATCCGCGGCCAAACCGGCGGATGCCGCCCGATCGAAAGCCCGGGACAAGCGGCTTTACAGCTTCGTCAAGGACTGGGCCCCGATTGCCGCCCACTATATCCGCAGTTTCGACACCGACGTGGAGGCGGCCGGTCGCAAAATGCGGATCCACTCCCAAACCGCCAGCGCGGTCCATGTCCTGTACGATGTGTGCCACGACCCGGCCGAAACCGACCCCGCCAGGCAGCAAAAGGCGACAATCGACATCGAGCTGACAATGGAGCCGGAGGGCGCCTTGTCGTATTGGCGGGTGGCGAAAGTCACCTTCGCGCAGCCGACGATCGCTTGTTCGGTAACAAAGCTTTCTTCTTCCTGCGTCCGGGGCACCGACGCCAAAAGCGAGGGCTTCACGGTGCGTAACAGCGGCGGGGGTGTCCTCAAGTTTTCGCTCAGCGCAGACCAGACCTGGTTGTTCCTTTCGCCGGCCGGCGGAACCAGCTCCGGCGAAGCCGTGACCATCACGATCAACTACGCGACGTCGTGGCTGGAGCCGGGTGCACATCATGCGACGATCAGTATTGTTGACCCGGCGGCGACGAACAACCCGCAGAAGATCGTTGTCGCACTGAGCGTCGAAGCTTCTGCATCACCGATGGGCGGGACAGAGACCATGCCGGCCGCAGCTTCCGCTCCCTCTTCCGAACCTCCTGGATGATTTGCCATGGATTCCGATCTGGGGATTGCACAGAGTGCCAAACTGCTGCCGATACACGAGATCACCGCGCGGCTTGGTCTGCTGGATGAGGAAGTCGAACCGTTCGGCCGATACAAGGCCAAAGTCCGGCTGTCGGCGATCGAGCGCCTCGGAGAAGAGCAAATCGGCAAGTACGTCGTCGTGACGGGCATCACTCCCACGCCGCTCGGTGAAGGCAAGACCGTCACAACGGTCGGGCTGGCCCAGGCCTTGGCGCGCATCGGAAAGCGCGCCGCGTGCTGCATCCGACAACCATCCATGGGGCCGGTCTTTGGAATCAAAGGAGGCGCCGCCGGCGGCGGGTATTCGCAGGTCCTGCCGATGGAGGACCTGAACCTCCATCTCACCGGCGACATGCACGCAGTCAACAGCGCCCACGCCCTGCTCAGCGCCCTGATCGACACGACGATGGTGAAGGGCAACCCCGGCCGCCTGGATCCGATGAAAGTGGTGTGGCGCCGCTGCGTGGACATGAACGATGCGGCACTACGGGACATCGTGGTGGGGCTTGGGGGCCACGGTTTTCCGCGGGAAACCGGCTTTGATCTGACCAGCGCCAGTGAGGTGATGGCCGTGCTGGCCCTGGCCCGTTCACTCAAAGACCTGCGTCACCGTCTCGGTCGGATCGTCATCGGCTACACCAACCAGGACATCCCCGTCTTTGCCGAGGCGATCCGCGCCGCCGGGGCCATGACCGCCTTGCTCAGAGACGCGATCATGCCCAACGTCCTTCAAACCATCGAGCACGTTCCTGCGTTCGTGCATGCCGGACCGTTCGCCAATATCGCCCACGGCAACAGCTCGATCCTGGCCGACGAAATCGCCCTTCGTTGCGTCGACTACGTCATCACCGAAGCAGGTTTCGGCGCGGACATGGGTTTTGAGAAGTTCTGCAACATCAAGTGTCGGGTCTCGGGCCGAGCGCCGGACGCGGCGGTGCTGGTGGTTACCGTCCGGGCACTGAAGGCCCACAGCGGCCAGTACCGCGTGGTGCCCGGCCGTCCAATCGATCAGACCATCTTCCGGCCAAACGTCGAAAACCTACGGGCCGGTCTGCCCAATATGGAAAAGCACCTCGAGAACGTGGGCAAGTTCAATCTTCCGTGCGTCGTGGCAATCAACCGCTTTCCGACCGACAGCGACGAGGAGATCGCGGCCATCGCGGAGGCCGCGCGCCAGGCCGGGGCTTTCGAAGTGGCCGTCAGCGAAGTCCATGCCCGCGGCGGCGGCGGTGGGCAGGCCTTGGCTGAGGCGGTGGTCAAGGCTGCAAACGCACCTGGCAGAGCTCCCTTCCGCATGCTCTATGAGGACAACTGGCCCGTCAAGAAGAAGATCGAAACCATCGTCAAGGAGATCTACGGCGGAGAGGGGGTCGACTATGAACCAACGGCCAACGCGGCCATCGAGTCGCTGACACGGCTGGGCTTCGGCAACCTGCCGGTCTGCATGGCCAAGACCCAGTATTCGCTTTCACACGATCCCACTCGCCTCGGCCGCCCCACCGGGTTCCGCGTACCGGTCCGCGACGTTCGTCTGGCCGGCGGCGCGGGCTTCCTCACGCCGCTGGTCGGCACGATTCAGACCATGCCTGCCTTCGGGCGCCACCCGGCCGCGATGGACATTGACGTCGACGAAGACGGACGGATCACCGGACTGTTCTGAGTGTTCACGAGGTAGGGCACGGTCGGAGCCGCCGAGGCGGCGGAGACCTGCCGTTCCGGGGGCAACGATACCAAGAGGACGCTGTTAACTCTTGGCGAGTGCCTGATCCTTGCCATGCCGGGTGCCGAGTGCCATGGCTACGGCCTTTGCGCGGCCATGTTCGGCAGGAACGCATGCGGCTGCCCTATCGCTCGCCATGACAAGGGGCGGGGGATAAAACCCTCTTGACCGCAGAGGACGCCGGCGCGCGGCCGCCACAGTCTCCGGGCAGTCTTCTCCGTGCTTTTCGTGCCTCTTCGCGGCCACGAAGTCGTATCCGGCTATTCGCGGACAATGGCCGACGAGGGCGTCGGCCCTACTGGTGGTGCCGAACTCAGCAACGGGGGTGACGTTCCTCTCGATACACCCTTCTCCACACATCATCGAGACCCCACCCTCGCTGCGGCGAGAATGGGCCACCCTGCCTTCGTCATTCATTCGTCATTCGGGTTTCGTCATTCGTCATTCACTTGGGTTGCGGGCAAAGGCCGTGATCATCTCACGGCGCCAGCGGGCCGCCCTGCTACCCCCCTATCGGCGCATTGCGACGCCCAAGCCAGACGTTACTGACGTCGGGAAGGTTGACCTGCAGGGCGGCCGCGAAGTCCCAGAGAGAGTTGCCGCTCAACAAGTCCTCGAGCCCTTCGCTGTAGCGCTTGGCGAAGCGCCGCTGCCACGTCTGGGGGTGCTCGCGCCTGGCAATCAGGGCCGCCTCGTGAATCAGGCGCGCACCGGTGTACCCTCGCTTGATAAGGCGGAGCACATCGTAGACCTCCGGAGGAACGTCCATCTGCTGCAGCTCCTCGCGATACTCCCACAGAAACCGGTCGAGGTATTGCCGGGCAAGTATCCACTCACCTTGCCACGGAAGCGTGCAGCGTATTCCACGAACGCCGGCGTCGAGCCGAGCCCAGATGTACTCGGAGTGACGGATACGATTGGTGGCCCCCTTATGTTTCAACCAGCGCAGCGCGATGGCCTTAACGAGGGTCAATGCCACGACGACGTACTGCGGCAGATTGGAGTCGAGGACACGAAGCTCCAGGGTGGGCGGTTTGCGCTTGCGCCCCGGGCTGAAAACCATTTCATGAGTATTGTCCGAGGTCAACTCGCCGCGCATGACCGGGCGAAAGTAGATATCTGTTGCCCGCAAAAAGCGGTTGGAAGCCTGTGTGGTAATCTGCTTGGCCCAGATGGGCGAATTGGAGCCGATCGCGATCAGGAAAGGAATGTGGTCGTGAATGTGCCAAGCCAGTGAACAGGCTTCGCGGCGCTCGAGTGTCCGCCCCGCGAGCGAGATATGGAGGTGGGCACCCGCGAAACGGTCGCTCCAGCCGCCGACCAGCAGGGGCACCGTGTGCTTGCGGTCGGGATGGTGGCTTCGGTACAGCTTCCGTATGTACTTGCGCAGCCCCGACTTCAACAGGAAGGAGGCCTCGCGCACGGTCTCGAATGGCCGGCTGTTGTATTCGCTGCCGATCGACGTATCGCGGCTGAAGCGCTCCCCATCCTCGGACAAGCCCGGTCGTGGCCGGGACAGACGGCGACCGATCTGATAGTCCGCCGATCCGATGCTGTAGGCTTCCAATTCGACCCCGATGAGGACCCGTTTATGATAATCGTTCAAGGTAATGGCTCTTCATGGCGGCTCCGCGGTACTTCACGCGGCGATTGGGGTTTCAGCATAGCACCAAGTGCGAGAATCTGGCAAGAGCAATCGGTCGCGAATCCCCCGACAAACGGAAGTTCTGTTTCCGTCATTGCTTAGCTCTTCTTGAGGCGATACAAAGCGGAGAGTCAATTGGTTGACATCCGTTGACTGGACGCGGCAGGATCGAACCGCGGCAGCAGACTCATGGCCACCGAACAATTGCGCGAAGTATATCAGGCTCAGCCTTTCAGGCCGTTTGTGCCGGAACTGGCCGACGGCAACGGCGCACCTCAATCACGCAGCGGAGGCTGATGCGACACGCCGGTGGCGCGGGTCCAAGCGACGGTGCCGGGCACTGCTGCAGGAGGGGTACCAGGATCACGGTTCGGACAGTTTGTTGATCGCGGTGCTGATTTCCTCGAAGCCGACCGCCTCCCGCTCCACGCGAACACTCGCCTTATGAACCTCGCCGGCCTTCTGCGTCCAGGTTCCATCGAACTTGCCACCGGTATTGAACAGATACATCGGTCCGGTCGCGGCCGCCGCCGAAACCGCCTGCAGTCCGCCGATTCGCCTGATGCCTGGGATATCGAGATGCTTGAGATACGCGTCGTCGGCTCCCTCGTCGAACTCGTTCATATCAACGATGCAGGCCACGTTCTTCTCCTCGACGGGCTCGTCCGGGACCATCGCCCTGGCGACGAGACATAACGGTCCCATCTTGCCGAACCCGACCAGAGTCACCCGTCTGGTACGGTCCTCATTCATGACCATTCCCAGCACGGTCACAATGTCGTACACCGCCTCGGCCGGGTCCGTCCGGTTGAAGCAGGTGAAGAACTTCGTCGCCCCACGGCCGGGAGCGGGCTGGGTGGCCGGCTTGCGGAGACCGAAAGGCTCAACCACCAGCACGCGGTCCGACAGGTTGGCCCGGCGCCGTATCAGCTCGAGTGTTTGTGATCCGTCGCCGGCCTTTGCAGTCTTCATCCCCTCCAACACCGCGAGCCCCTCGGCCGGCACGATGATCGTTACACGATGCCCACGGCCATCCGACGCCATCATCGAGCTCACTTCTGTTACACGCACCGGCCGGCTGTCCCGAACGTAGACGCACTCCTTGCAGGGCCACAACTGGTCTGTGGTGGAGCTGAGCTCCTTGCGAACGGCCTCACCAGCCTTCGGGAAGCGACTGCCGACCATGTAACCCAATGCACGTCGCACGAAGTCGCCGAGTTTTTGGGCACTTTCAGCACTCTCCGGCCTCATCGCCTCGATCTGCCGGCGGCACAGGTCCTTCCAATGCTGCCGAAACTCATCAAACGTCAACGTGTTCGCGGGCGGGGCATCCTTGGCAAAGACCAGCATGTCCTCGTCCTTGTCCACCCGGATGTCGCCTTCCTTCAAAGAATCCGCGTCCGGCCGGCCGAGCAGGTGCTTGCCGAAAAACCTGTACATCGCCTCGCGGCTGGACTTGTTGTAGTTGTGCTCGGCATCGACGTGGACATTGACCACCCGATCGGCGGCGCCGTACAACTCGTAGATGTGGCGGATCATCGGGAACTCGACCTGCGGCGTGAGCTTGGTCCAGTCGCCGGTGGCGCTGACCATCAGCAGGGGCTTGGGGGCAAAGAGCGCCCCGATATCCATGTTGTCGGTCCCAATCCGAAGCAGCGGCGCATTCTCGCAGATGCAACCACCCTGCATGGTGCTGGAGATCATGTTCACGGGTGCGGCCACGGAAACCCGATCATCAATCGCCGACAGGATGAACGTCTGCGTCCCGCCGCCCGAGGCTCCGGTTACGCCGATCCGCTGCGGATCGACATCCGGAAGCGACTGCAGGAAATCGATCACCCGTATGCTGTTCCAGGTCTGCAAACCGAGAATGCTGAAGCCCCACAACGCGTTCGAGGGTTCATTCCAGACGGCCGCTCGATGCTCGAACTGCTTGCCGCTGTCGTTGTACCCGACCATGTCATAGGCAAATACGACCGCGCCAAGTCTAGCGAGGGTGATGCATCGTGCGGGAATCGATCCGCGTTCCTCGTGGGTGATGCGTCCCTTGTCCCAGTGTCCGTGGGGACAGGCCACCGCCGGGCACTTGCCGGAAGCGTTCTTCGGCCGGTAAAGATTGCCGCACACCAGCACCCCCGGCATGCTCTCGAAGTACGCTTTCTCGATGGTGTAGTCGTCGTGCTCGATCTTGCCGAAGACCTTGGCGTTCAGCGGCGTCCGCGGCGGCTCCGGATCCAACCCGGCAGCGAACCGCACCTGCCCGCGCAGCCACTCCCGCCGTTTTTTCCACTCGTCCAGCGAGCCGTACTTTGTCGGCTTGAACACCGTGTCGGTATCCGGCCAATCGGACCATCGGGGGTCTGAATCACTGTGAGCCGCGCTCTGAGCCGCACAGGCACCAGCCGCCCACAAGAACACCGTCGTCGAAAGCACGATTCGTCGCATCGCAGAACCTCCAGTGAGTTGACAAAAACGGGCACGCGCCGGCTGGGGAGATTGTAACCGGAGATCGCGAGGAGGACAGATGGTCGGAGGTGCCTCCTCGCGAACGCCCGGACGGAAGCGGACCTCGTTTTACCACAAATGCCGCTTGGCGAACGCGTGGCCAGAGCCCTGCTTGACATACTCCTCGAAGGCTTCTGCCTTCCTATCGTCGTGGAATCGAAGGACAACCACCGCCCGCCAGGGTCTGTACTCAGAGGTATGCGGAGACTTCCCGGCGTTATGCTCAGCCAGGCGTTGCCTGAAGTCGGTGCTCGAACCCACGCAGCGCTTCCCGGGATGTGAGACGCTCTCGATCAGGTACACGTACTTCATGCACACCCAATCGGTCGAAGCCCCTGCATAGCGCGAGGGTCGCCCTGCTTTGCCCGAGCTCCGCTTGTGCCCGCCCTGCTTCGCCTGGATTCTGCCTGTGCCCGCCCTGCTTCGCTCGAGCTTCGCTCGCGCTACGCAGGGCATCCTGCATAGCTCCGGACCGGAACCGGGCCGCAGCTATGCAGGATGGAGGCGGCGGGAATCGAACCCGCGTCCCGTGACAATTCGACCGAGGTTTCTACGTGTGTAGCCGTCTGATTTGTTCTCAGACGCCCGTCGCCCAGCGGCAGGCTTCGGCCGTCCCAGCGTCGTGGTAGTCTTACCCGCGTGTCACGTCGCCTACCCTCGCGGGCGTGCCTGCTGTCTGCGTCCGGTCAACTAGCAGGCGTCGTTGACAAGACGGGTCGCCTCATTTAGGCGGCCATGCGCAACTGTGAGTTGGCATTTGTGTTCTTTTGCCAGGTGTTTAGCCAGGCCTCCTGACAACCTGGACACGCCGCCTCGACCTCATTTGCCCGGTCGAGCCCAAATCGCCCCCAAAAAGGGCACTTGTGTCATCTATTATAGTCCCTCGCGGACCGCCCACGCAAGCAGATCTTTGTGCTTCGAGCGAACATTATCGGCGTCTGTGCGCTGAGACGCTATCGGGCCGGCAGAGACACCTCACATGCCCCTGCCGGCCCGATGGGTTACGGACAGATCCGCGGCGTCATCCGCAGCTCCCGCAGCTCCCGCCGCCGAAGATACTCAGCAGCAACGTCAACAACTGAACGAGCCATTCAAACCAAGGCATCACGAAGCCCTCACGTTAAGAAACCTGGCGGTTCATCCGTGCGACCAAACGCACCGGAAAAGCGCGATGAACATCGCCTTGTACCTCCGTGCACTATCAGCGGGGCGGGTCTCTTTGCTCACGCCCCACCGACCAACATATACGCCAACATCACAAGCAATTGCAACAGCCACTGGATCAGCATCATATCCGCAACCTCCCTGTCAATGAGCCCGGCTGCCGGCCTGTGCGAGCGTTCGGCCCTGCGAAAGACCGATGAACATGGCCTCGATCGTCAACTCGATGTTCGCGTTGCGGCCAAGACTCGAATCGGCGTCCGCCAGATGCTTGAGGCAACCGCGCAAGGCCCGCTCGCTCATGTCGGACAAGCAGTCGATCACAGCCGGCTGATCCTCGTTGACCGGCACCATAGCCGCACCGCAACGCCGCCGCAAGGCATCCATGTAGAAATCCGCCAGGGCTGCCAGGAGCATCTGCAACCCGACGCGAGACGCGTCCGTATCAGACATTTCGGGGTCGCGCTCCGCCGCGCACCTGGCCAGCAAGCCGGCATCTTCCACGAAAGGTTTGGCCAACTCGTTGGGGGCGATCCCGGCGTCGTTCCGCAACTTGACGAGTCGGTCGCCCCAGGAGCGTTTCAGCTCAAACAAGCCGTCGTCGATCATCCTGAGCGCCCCCCCGAGGCTGCCCCCCGCGTGGCGGGCGGCGTAGGTCACTTGTTCGGCCCCCGCCTTGGGCCGAAGAGCTTTCAGACGATCGGCCACAAACTCGCCGGGCAGCGACTGAAAGAGTACCTGCTGGCATCTCGACCGCGTCGTTGGGAGCATCCGGTCGAGGGCATCCGTCAAAAGAATGATGAACGTATCCGGCGGGGGCTCTTCAAGCGTCTTGAGCAGCGCGTTCTGGGCCGACTCGTTCAGGCGCTCCGCCTCGCGAACCACGAACACTTTGGCACGCCCGCGGCTTGGTTTTCTGCCCGCAGGCTCAATCAAGAAATATCGGATGATTTCGACGCCCAGAACGAGGGCCTTTTGCTTCCGGATTGTGCCGTCGGGATGGTGCTTGTTGAGCCGGCGATAGATCAGGAATAAGTCGGGGTGGGTCCCGGCATCGACGAGGATACAGTCCTGGCATTGCCCGCAGGCGTCCACTGCTTCACGGGTGCCATGTCCACGGCTTTGCGTGGGCATGTCTTCTCGGCCATCGAGCTCCTCAGCAAAGATCTCTTCCGGCATCGGCACCCGCCTGGGCGATCCGCACAACAGCAGCTTCGCCAGGCGCATGGCGAGCATTTCCTTGCCCACGCCCTCGGGCCCGGCAAACAGGTACGCGTGTGGCATGCGCCGGGAGTCCAGCGCCCGCTGAATAACGCGGTGGGCCCGGTTCTGGTGTCGAACGTCAAAAAACGACACGTTTCAACACCTCCGTGATGCGCTGGTGAACGTCGTCCGGTGAGCCCCCGCCGTCCACGATCTCGACGCGGCCGGGATAAAGCCCGGGCAGTTTCAGGAAGATCTCGCGGACACGTCGGTGAAAATCGATCGGCCGGGCCTCCATCGCGTCGTGGCGAGCACCGGTCGTCTTGTCCTGCCGCCGCCCGACCCGCTTGAGACCTTCATCGGCCGGGAGATCAAGAACGAAGGTGAGCTGCGGCCAGAGGTCCCCCACCGCGAAGCGTCCCAGCTCAATGATCTTCCTGACGTCGTACCCGGCCGCTCCCTGATACGCGCACGTTGCCGATACGAACCGGTCGCAAAGGACGGTCTTGCCCTCACGGACGGCCGGGCCGATCACCTCACCTACAAGCTGGGCCCGCGATGCCATAAACAGGAGTGTCTCACAGCGGACATCCATCGCGGTCAGGAGGTTCCTGTGCAGCAGGATCTCGCGGATCTGATCGCCGATGGCGGTGCCGCCCGGATCGCGGGTGCAAACAACGGGCAGACCCTCGCCCACCAGCTTGCGGGTGAGCAACTCGATTTGCGTGCCCTTGCCCGAGCCGTCAGGACCGTCAAAAACAATGAATCTACCCGCCAGTTTCTCTTTGAGTACCACTATCAGCCTCTTGCTCTTGATGTTCCCGCCCCGAGCCGGACAATACACTACTTAACGGGCCCAACAGTGTAAGCGGGAAGGCCGGGACAAATAAAGGGGCGAGGAGCAAGACGAAAGGCTGAAGGCGAAAGGATGAAGGATGAACAGGGCACCGACCGTGGGCAAGCACCAACCGCTAACAGCCAAGACCCAATAACTGAGATCTAAGGCGGACCGCCTTTTTGCGGGCCGCAACCCAAACGTTCTGCGATCCAGAAGCATGCGCGCAAGTCGCACAGATATCTGGCCGTAAGGTTGTAATAGCTAATAGCCAACATCCAGAAAGGATTCCCAGCAATGAAATCTCATCGTAAGGAATTGTGGTTCAACACTCCCCGTCGCCGCGACTACATCAACATCACCGACCAGGTGTCCGAGGCCGTCCGGGAAAGCGGCGTCCGCGAAGGCCTCTGCCTGGTCAACGCCATGCACATTACGGCCAGCGTGTACATCAACGACGCGGAGTCGGGACTCATTGCCGACTACGACGACTGGCTGGAAAAGCTCGCCCCGCACGAGCCCGTTTCGCAGTACCGCCACAACCGGACCGGCGAGGACAACGGCGACGCCCACCTCAAGCGTCAGATCATGGGCCGCGAGGTGGTCGTGGCCATCACCGCCGGGCAGCTTGACCTCGGCCCGTGGGAACAGATCCACTACGCCGAGTTCGACGGACGGAGAAAGAAGCGCGTGCTGGTAAAGATCATTGGGGACTGAGAAGCCCCCAGTTGCCCGTCGTATCTCACAAAAGTGTAAAAAGGCAGGAAATCTCTCGGAGCGTGGACCGGGAGGGTTGCCGGGATCGGGCTCGGTCGGACACAGGCGAAGCGAGCACAACCCGGCCGCCGTCGGGAAGCGAGACAAGCCGCTCCGCGTACCGCCGCGCCCCGTTCGGCAAACCGGTCGTCGGATCGCTGACGCCGCCGGGTGACGCACACCGGGCTTATCGGTGGTCCCCCGCTTGCGAGCGAGACAAGACGCACAAGAGAACGGGGCGCAAAGCGTCACGGAGAATCCAGGACCAGGCGGAAGCCGATGTAGAAGCTTCGGTAGGCCGGACCGAAGCCGTAGCGGCACGCAACCCGGCAGTGAAATGCGTCGTAGTCCCAAGCTCCCCCGCGAAGAACACGGTACGTGCCGCTGCTTGGACCGGTCGGATTGGAGTACGGACTGCTGCCGTAGTACGTTCCGCTGCTCCAGTCATTACACCACTCCCAGACGTTGCCCACCATGTCGCAGAGGTCGTAATCATTGGCCGCGAAGTAGCCTACCGGGCTGGTGTACGGAGGCGCGCCCGTATCAAAGGCCGGGTGATACCCCTGAGTGGGGCTTTTGTCGTAGGGGTAGTAGGGAACGCCGTCGGACCAATCACTGTAATAGTTTGCCCGGGAGTGCCGGATGTCGTTACTGTCGCTCCATGAAAACCGAGTCTCGGCCGCGCCGCCGCGAGCCGCTTTCTCCCACTCGGCCTCGGTCGGAAGTCGGTAACCGCCGTTCCACTCGCAGTTCCACGTGGACAGGTCGTACGCCGGCGCCTTGCCCTGCATCGCGCTTCGCCAGTTGGCATAGGCCGCCGCACCATACCAGGAAACCCTGACTACTGGGTGGTTTTCTCTTCCAGGCGTCACGCCGAACGTCATGCCGTCCCAGGTAATCCGGCTGCCGGAGGAGCTGGCGGTGGTATCGCAATACGGGTAGCCGGCATCGCCGCCATACTTGTAGACGACGCCGCCGGTCACGGTGATGAGGTTGCCTTGGCTGTTCGCCCAGTTGAGGGCATCAGCGTACTGTTGATTGGTGACCTCGTAGCGATCCATATAAAAAGCGTCGACATAGACCACATGCCGAGGCAGCTCGTCGGCATTGCCCTCATCGAACGAATCGCCCATCACGAACTCGCCGCCAGGGATCAAGACCATAGGCACGCCCGAACCCAAGGACCGCTGGAAGATGCCAAAGTCTGCCTGGTCCACATCCCCATCGGCATCCAGATCCTTGTCGTCACACCCGATTGCCCAAGGCACCCCGGGGCTTGTAGCGCAGTCCTCAAAAAGGTCAAGATCCACGGAATCCACATCGCCGTCGCCGTCGAAGTCTGCCGGAACCACAGCCACGGCCGTACCGCCGAGCAGGCCGGCGGCCAAAACGCAAAACCCTATCAGCATTCGAGACGTGCTCATGCTTCTTCTCCTCGACTTGTTTGGTCTTGCGGGGATGTCTGATCCTCCGCGGAAATGATGCGATCGGTCATCTGACGCGGTGGTAGTGTACCACATTTTCCGACAACACGGCAAGCTATTTTCGGAATTGGGAGAATCCAGGCGGATTGCGGGCTGCGAAAGGGGATCACAAAAGAAACGAAGGCTTGAAGGTGAAGCAGCGAATGATGTGCCAAAGCCGGATGGAGAACGTGAGGATAAAGCTCGCCGGCAGGGCTCAACCGCCGCACGCCGGCCCCCTGCTCGCAGGCAGCAAGCCGCATAAGCAGGCGAATGAGATTGCAGACCGCGCTGTGTGCGACCATGTTCATGCGGCCCTGGAGGCCAAAGGTGAGCCACAGTCCAGGTTGCGGATGGTGGGCGGATTAACGTGGAACTGAAACCTGGGTTCGTTTGGCGCCAAGACAGTTTTCGCCGGTAGCGGGACGCGGTACGAGTGACGGGTATTGCATGTAACAGCTTTTTCGCAGCGTGGTTACTGATGTCGAAAGCGGCCGTTGTCCGAGTTGCCTGGGGCATGCTTTGGGCTCCTTGAGCCGCCGGGAAATCAGTTTAATTGAAGGCCGTAGGGCCAGGGGACCCGCGCGCAGGATCTCCTTTGGGTATTTTGCCGGCATAACATGCGGGGTGCTCCGGAGAAACCGGCGGGAACCGAGCGGGGAGAAGGAAGGAAAGCCAAGGCGGACCGCCTTTTTGCGGGCCGCAACCCAAGCGATCTGCGATCCAGAAACATGCTCGCAAAATGCGCACCAGTCCCGACGAAAAGGATTAAAGGCTGAGCACAAAAGGGAGAGCGGTTCGATGTCCACTCCTACCTGGCACACGGCAAGGCTGGTTTATGAAGAACGGCGAACGGAGATTGAAGAGGGCATGTCCTGTGGCGAAGGGTGAAATACACTGGGGGGTAGTGTTTCGGTTGAAGCCAAGAAACGCGGCAAGAAGGCCCTCTCCAGGGCTCCCTCTGATTGTCCTTGGTCGGGTAGCACGCAACTGGAGGATCCAGGCAGCGGGAGGCGGTTCTACCGGGCATTTGTTCTTCGGCTTCCCTCATACAACTCGTACTTGAGCAATCGGCATTCGATCTTGGCATTGAAGAACGGGATCCGACGGTTGGCTTTCAGGCCGATCTTCTTGGCCAGGTCCAGATTGCCGGTGAACACGTATCCGGTCCAT
>Ga0116145_1003368_pt1 | contig 13518 bp, 10 predicted proteins | sample AD_JPNHG1_MetaG_FD_89747 | JGI IMG/M metagenome (GOLD analysis project Ga0116145, IMG submission 89747) | Active sludge microbial communities of municipal wastewater-treating anaerobic digesters from Japan - AD_JPNHG1_MetaG | ecosystem: Engineered > Bioreactor > Anaerobic > Digestate | place... | reverse complement strand
GAACCCGCTCAGTGAACGATTCGACCTTCTCCCGCGCCAGATGCACATCGGTGCTTTCTGAAATCATTGTCCGTCCCCTGCTGAATGGATTCTGTTCGAGCGCGGGGCCGAACCCGGTCCCCGCCCCGTTTTGTGAGGTCAAACCCGAGCGCCGCTTCTGCCCGTCCCCCGTCAAAGTGGGTCGAGGAAACCGCTAGTCGCCGGGGGCAGTTCTCCGCCTCATGCCGGACAAAAAGCATACAGCGCCGGAGGCAACTGCTTCCAGTCGAGGAGCCACTCCCGGCCAAGTCGCTTCCCGCCGCGCCAAGGCCCCATGAATAGAGACCCCCTTACAATGCAATTCTTACAATGCCGTCCCGAACCGGCGTTGTTGTTTCAAGGCAGAGGCTTCCAGATGCTCTCAGGGACGTTAAACCAGGTTGTCTTGCTGCTACTACACATATATACGCGCAAACACCCCAAAAGTTCCGGGGAAGACCAGTCAAAAAGCACGAAATCTGGGGAAGCGGTCCTGTTTTCGCGACCCCGCTCTGCCCAACGGGCTGGTGTCCATTCGCACTGCAACCCGCAGCCACGGTTCTCTGCGGACGAAGCCGGTCGTTGTTTCTGGAATGGCGACTGGTGGTCGAGGCAGCACCCATCGCCGCTGAGTCCCCACCTTCGGCCCGTCAACGGGTCTTCCGGACGCCAGCCGTGCCCATGTGAGGCCTCAGGTGTTGCAGATCCGGGCCGGTTTTGAACATGATCAGCTTTGGCAGCCTGGCCATGAGCTTGCTTGGGGCGTCCTTGCTCAGGGGGGTTGGGGCCGTGAAGGTCAAGTTTGCCGGATTCGCTGGTTCCCGAATTCCCATCCGGGACCCTGCAGTTGACGATTCCCATCGTCAATCATCTGGGAATGTGGAAAGGATTCCATGAAAACCACGGCCCAGAAGTGATTCTGGACCGAGCGATCTGACGGTCTTGGCCGCGAAGGCTGGAGCGGTCAATCGAAGAGGTCCTTGATGTCGTCGAAGAGGTCTTCAAGATCATCATCATCGTCGTCGACATCGAACCGGATCCCATCCTCGTCTCCGCGGAGGGTGAAGTTGCAGTCGGATCCGAGCGAGGCGGCCCCGACCAGGGCGACCATCCCGATGAGTAACCATTCCTTCAACTTGGACATATCGTTCTCCCTTCTGGCTTCTCAACCGCCGACGGCCGTGGGTGCAGGCACCTTCCGGGAACGCAGTATCGGCAATGCCCGATCGGATCACCCCTGGGCCGGCCCCTCCTTGCCACCGACTCCTGCCCTTGCGGGCTTCCGCGCCGCTATTGCCTTTATTATCGTAGCCAAGCGTGCCGAAAATTGAGCCAAACCCCTGGGTCCGGCGGTCCCCCGTATCGAGTGAACACTGGCGGGCAAGCCGCCGGTGGCACCGGGCGTACAGGTTGGGCCGACGCCCTCGTCGGCCCTTGGTTGAACGAGGGATGAAGTGCCGACGGGGGCGCTCGTGCTGCGCAGCGGGTCGCCGCTTCGCAGAGCAACGTCGGCACCACTTGCCGGGTGCAAAGACTTGGTAGTTCACGGCGCAATCCGGGTCGGTCGAAATGCTCGACCCCGACAGAAAACCGGCGACGACGGCGAAGTCGGCTTGGTCGACGTCGATGTCCTTGATGCAGTTGTCGATGATCAACCAGGGATTGGAACACTCGGCTCCAGGAAATCTGCCTATCGCTGTGATGGATCAAACGGCTTGCCGAAGGCGTCATTGCGGTGCCAGATGTCCTCCTGTTCCAGGGACAGAAGTTGCCGGTACCGGTGCGGGCGACGGTAGGCGCCGCCCCAGATCGATTCAGAGCGTGCTTTGCGCAGTTGGGCAAGGTCGAACGAGGCCAGGTGGAGCCCTTCTTGTTCATCGGCAATGACCCGGCACTTGCCCGACGAGTCATAGGCGACGGAGTGACCGTTGTTGTTGGGTTTCGGGTAGTTCGCCATGGCCACGTCCAGCACGTTCTCCCATGCGCGTATCTTGAACTGATCCAGCCTGAGTTCCTCAAGCTCGCATGCGTTGGGCACCAGGATCAGCTCGGCCCCCTTCAACATAAGGATGCGGGCACTCTCCGGTTGCTCGCGGTCGAAGCAGATCATTGCTCCCACTTTGACCGAACCGACCCGCGTGTCCATCTCGGCCACATAGAAGTCCGTTCCCGGCGTCGTCGAAGCTTCCATGGGGGCAAAATCACAGGTGTGAACCTTGGCATAGGTGAACATCTCCTTGCCGTGGCGATCGAACAGGGTGACCGCGTTCCGCGGGGCACCGTCCCATGCCTGCAGGTACGTGACCGCGATGGCCATGCGAAGTTCTCTGGCCAACCTTGAGAAATGCTGTACCCAAGGGCTGCCCGTGCCCACGGCCATGGCCTGGAACGCTTCGCGGGCACCGGGCTGCTTCTGGTCGAACCCGCAGTATCCGACGCTCCACATCTCCGGCATCAGTGCGATGTCAGCACCTCGGGCTGCCGCGTCACGGCAAAAGCGGTCCGCCTTGGTGAGATTGGCTTCCCGATCGCTGCCTGCCGGGGCCATCTGCAGAAGAGCCACGACGAGTTCAGAAGGCTGCGAGGCGGGTCGGCTCGTTGCCGCCGGCTGCTCGGCGACCACGGCGGAAGCTGTCCACACGAACGCGAGGGAGATCCAAACGATGGTCCATCCGGTGGCACAGATCACCTGATGTGTCACGCACTGTCTTGGCATGCTGAACATACTCACGGGTGCTTCCTCCAGACTGAGGCCAATCATGATAACCGCAGCCCGCGAGGTTTGCCTGTGGCGGAGTACACCCATGGGTGCGGGGTCGCGCCTCTGGACAAGCTGCGGGGGCATCAGATCGAGCCGAGGCTCAGTCGCGCTTGCTGATCACGAAAATCGCCTCGGCCGCCCGGACGCTGGGGAGGAAGCGGACCGGGTCGCGACGGCCCTCGGCCAGCGGGATCATGCGCAGCACCTGGATGTGGTTGTCGCGGCAGTAGGCCTGAAAATCGCGAATGGTCAGGTAGTGCCGGTTCGGGGTATTGTACCACTGGAAAGGCAGGTTCTGCGTGACGGGCGTGCGGCCGGTCAGAAGCATCTGAAGGATCGGCCGCCACTGAACGAAATTGGGGAAACTCACGATGCATCGCCGCCCGATCCGGAGGATTTCCCGCAGCACCAGTTCCGGCCGGTTCAACGTTTGCAAGGTCTGCGACAATACCACGTAATCGTAGGACTTGGTCGCAAACCCGGAGAGCTCCGTCTCAACGTCGAGGTCCACGACCGGGATGCCCCCCTCGACGCATTCACAGATGTTGTCCTGCTCAACCTCGATGCCCAGCCCGCGGATGTTCTTGTGCCGCATCAGGCGACTGAGCAGAGCGCCTGATCCGCAGCCTACGTCCAACACCCGGCTGCCCGGTTCGATCATCTCTTCAATGCGATCGTAGTCGATTCGGTGGTGCGCCCAGGCCGTCTCGACCACCGGCCGCTGGCGATACGGCTCGACGTCGCCTCTGTCAGCAATGATGGGCCGTCCTGACAAATCCGCCAGGAAACCGCTGATCAATCGGCCCAGAACTTCCGTCTCCAGCAGGAACGCATCGTGCCCGTAGGGCGAGTTGATCTCCGAGTACGACACATCCTTGTCGTTGGCCAGCAGGGCGTCGACGATCTGCCGCGATTGCCGAGGGGTGAATAACCAGTCGCTCGAGTAGCTGATGACCAGAAACCGGGCCTTCACGTCCTTGAGAGCGTCTTTCAGCGACTCGTGGCCCGCCTGAAGGTCGTAGTAGTCGATCGCCTTGGTGATGTACAGGTAGCTGTTGGCGTCGAATCGCTCGACGAATGCCTGTCCTTGGTGGTCGAGATACGTTTCGACGGCGAAATCGTTGCTTTCCAGGTCGTAGCTGTAGTTGGCACGATGACGCAACTCGCGGCCGAACTTGGCGTGCATGCCCTGCTCGGACAAATAGGTGATGTGCCCGACCATGCGGGCGATCGCCAGGCCGTTGTCCGGACCGGGGCCGCTATGGTACTGGCCGTCGGCAAAGTGGGGGTCAGCGAGAATCGCTTGCCGGCCAACGGCGTCAAACGCGATCGCCTGGGCGCTGAGCCGGGCGGTGGTCGCCGCCGGAACAACGCCGGCGACGGCGTCCGGGTACCGCACGGCCCATTCCAGCACCTGCATCCCGCCCATCGACCCCCCGATGACCGCCAGCAGCTTCTTGATTTCCAGGTAATCGATCAGCTTCTTCTGGACTTTGACCATGTCCTCGATGGTGATCACCGGAAAGTCCATACCCCAGGGTTTGCCGGTCTTCGGATTGATGCTCGACGGGCCGGTCGTCCCCCGGCACCCGCCCAAAACGTTCGAGCAGATCACAAAATACTTGTTCGTGTCGATGCCCTTGCCCGGACCGATCATGATGTCCCACCAGCCGGGCTTGCGGTCGTTGGGACTATGGTACCCGGCCACGTGAGCATCGCCCGAGAGAGCGTGACAGATCAGAACCGCGTTGCTCCGCGACTCGTTGAGCCGGCCGTAGGTCTCGTAGGCCACGTCGATCGGCCCCAGGGTCCGCCCGCACTCCAAGTGCAGGACGTCAGGGGGCTCAAAGAGCCTCACCGTCTGCGTCCGGACAATGCCGACGGAGCCGGCAAGCTTGTCGGGCGAGGTGTCAGCGTTCATGCTATCGAAGCATTATAGACACGGTCTCCGGCTGGCGCAACCAGGCCGTGCGTGGTTGACTCGTCGGGCCCACCGGGATAAGCTGAATGATGACAATGAGCCTGATAGACCAGTATCGTCTGGATCGAACCAAGTTCTCCGTCGGGTCACTTGATGAGCCCAGCGACGAAAAGGCGTTCTGGCTAAACCAGACGCCGGCTGAGCGCCTCCGGGCCCTTGAGTACCTTCGCCAGGTTGCCTATGGCTACGACCCCGCTGCCACGCGACTTCAAAGAGTTCTTGAGGTTGCTCAACGAGAAGAAGGTTGAGTACCTTGTGGTCGGTGGCTACGCCGTCGCTTTCCACGGTTATCCGAGACCAACGGGCGATCTTGATATCTGGATCGCGGTTCACCCGAAAAACATCGACGGAGTTGTGGAGGTTCTCCGCGAGTTTGGCTTCGGAGGAGATGATACGTCCAAAGACGTATTTACGAAGCCGGGCGTGATTATACGGATGGGCGTGCCGCCGGTTCGAATCGAACTCCAGACCCGCATCTCGGGGGTCTCCTTCGAGGAATGCTATCAGCATCGGATTGTCGGTGACTTCGACGGCGAGCCAGTCAACCTCATCGATCTTGATCATCTGAAACAAAACAAACGCGCCGCCGGTCGCAACAAGGATCTTGCCGACTTGGAGAACCTGCCGTAGTTCCCGGCTTGCTCTCGGGTCGGAGTCCATGAGCATCGCCGACGACCGAGAATACCAGATAACGCAGAACAAACTGGCCGGGGTACGTGAGGCGATCGCCCGGATCGAGAAAGCTCCCCTGACCGGCTCTCCGGTCGCCCGCTCTGCCTCGTTACGGTCGCTCCGTGTCTATGAAAACCAGCTTGTCGAGGAACACGCTCGGCCCGGAATCCTTTCCGGGCCTCTTCTCTCCGCGGAATCCTTTCCGCATTCGGTGAAAATGAGGATGGGAATCCTCAACGCCCAAGGCCCCAGAATGGATTCTGGGGCCAGCAGCAATGGATTCTGGGGCCAGCAGCAATGGATTCTGGGGCCAGCAGCAATGGATTCTGGGGCCAGCGAGAATCACCGCTGCTTCCGGAGTTCACCGGTGGTGAGGTTCATGGGCAACGGCAAAACACGGCTCACTCTCAATTCTACATTCACAATTCTGCATTCCCCGGCGTTGCCGTATGCAACGCTGGGGTAAAGCCACCGGCTCGTTTTACTGTGATGCCGCCAGGGCCTGATCGATGTCCGCGATGATGTCCTCGACGTCCTCGATGCCGATCGACAGTCGCACGTATTCCGGCGTGACGCCGGTCTGTGCCTGCTCCTGCTCGGTCAGTTGCGAGTGCGTCGTGCTGGCCGGGTGGATGCACAGCGACTTGGCATCGCCGATGTTGGCCAGGTGGGACAGCAGCTTGACCGAGTTGATGAACTTCTTGCCGGCCTCCAGCCCGCCCTTGATGCCGAAGCCGAGGATCGCGCCGCACCCTTTCGGCAGATACTTCTTCGCGTGCGCGTGGTCTCGATGATCCGGCAGGCCCGGATAGTTGACCCACTGCACCGCCGGGTGGCCCTTGAGATGCTGGGCGACCTTCATGGCATTCTCGCAGTGCCTCGCCATCCGCAGGTGCAGCGTCTCCAGTCCCTGGATAAAGAGAAACGCCGCGAACGGGCTCATGCAACTGCCCATGTCTCGCAGGAAGTGCGTTCGGCACTTGATGATGTACGCGATGTTGCCGATCGGCTTGAGGGCATCGGCGAAGACCACGCCGTGATACGACGGGTCGGGCTCGCAGAACTCGGGCCACTTCTTGCGGTCGGCCGTCCAGTCGAACTTGCCCGAATCGACGATGCAGCCGCCGACGTGCGTGCCGTGGCCGCCGATGAACTTCGTGCAACTGTAGATGTTGATATCCACGCCGTGGTCGAAGGGTCGCAGCAAGACCGGCGTCGTCACCGTGTTGTCGCAGATGACCGGCAGGCCGAGGCTATGGGCGACCTTGGCGATCTCGGCGTAGTCGGGCACGTCGTTCTTGGGGTTGCCGATCGATTCGATGTACACGCAGCGGGTGTTGGCGTCGGCCAGCTCGCGGATCTCCTCCGGCCGCGATGGGTCGAAGAACCTGGGCGTGATCCCCAGCTTGGGGAAAGTCTGCGTGAACAGCGTCCAGGTCCCGCCGTAGAGGCTGGTCGCCGAGATGAAGTTCTGCCCGGCGTGGCAGATGTTGAAGATCGCGATGTAGATCGCCGACTGCCCGCTGGAAACCGCCAAGCCGCCAACCCCGCCATCCAACGCGGCCATGCGCTTCTCCAGGACGTCGTTCGTCGGGTTCATCAGACGGCTGTAGATGTTGCCGAACTCCTTGAGCGCAAAGAGGTTGGCAGCATGGTCGGTGTCTTTGAACACGTAGCTGGTTGTTGCGTAAATGGGCACCGCCCGGGACAGCGTCGTCGGGTCCGGATCCTGTCCGGCGTGAAGGCATCTGGTTCCAATACCGGCCTTGGCGAGGTCTGGCATCGTGTCACTCCTTGTCAAACTGGACTCCCGGAATCACCAGCCGTGCGCATCCAAGATATTGCCCTGAACAGAGTTAAAGCGAAAAGGGTCTCGGCTGCGGGCTACATCGTTCGGTGCCGCATCATCGACCCGCGATGAGACAATATAGGCCCGCGCGATTCAGCAGACCAGTTGCAGCACCTTTCGGCTATGCGTAACGGGTGACCGACAGACTTCATTCCGCGCAGCCCGGATCGGCCGGCACATCGGGACCGCTTATGCATCGGTGGAAGACGAGCATATCCGCCTCATCTACGTCGTCATCCGCGTCGAGGTGCGCCTTCTGGCAATCAGGCAGTGCCTGCACGGCGCCCCGGCCACTGAGGCAGGCCTGCATGTGGCCAAAGTCTTTCTGATCGACGTCGCCATCCCGGTCGCAGTCGCCGGGGATGGGGGGTGGGCATCCGGTTGCATCAACTGGTGAATGAGGGATTGTGCCTGCGCAATGGTCACAGACATCCCCGACCATGTCCGCATCAGCGTCCGCTTGATCAGCGTTGGACGTGGTGGGGCAATTGTCGCCGGTGTTGAGTGCGCCGTCGCCGTCGACATCATCGTCGCACGCATCACCGATGTCATCCTCGTCAAGATCCTCTTGAGAAGGGTTGGGAACAAGCAGACAGTTGTCAGAGGCGTCAGGCACTCCATCGTGGTCCGTGTCCAAGGGAGTGATCGTGGGGTTCTCATACCAGATCACACCCAGACCGCGGCTGTTGGGCGGCTCGTTCTCTTCGGTAGTGATGACGTCGAGATCGCCGTCGCCGTCCAGATCCGCAAGAGCAACGATGTCGAATTTTTCGCCTGCCGGTCCGCTGATTTCGTGATCCTGCCAGACAGGATCGGTGGGAGCGTTAGCGTAGGAAAGCCATACCATGCCGGACAAGGGACTGGCAGCCGCGGCAAAGGAAAACACGATGTCCGGATCACCGTCAAGGTCGATATCGCCGACGTTGCAGCCCTTGGCGGCGCCGGTATCAGGAGGTTTGGCTATGGGATATTCCTTCCAGGAATTCGAGACCCGATCTGTTCGCCGGAAGAAAGAAAGCCCCCCGACGCCTTGCGTTGGGACAATCAGGTCATCCAGTCCATCACGGTCGAGATCCTCGATCACACTGAGCATGGCCTGCTTGCCTTGTGCACCGATGAAATGGTTAGGCCACGGACTCATCTGCAGCGGGCTGCCGGTGCCGGGATTCTCCAGCCAGCGGGCACCTTGCAGGCCGGCGTTATTGTACCGGTCGGTGACGATGACGTCGCCGTCGCCGTCGTTGTCGACGTCGTAGGGTATGAGCGACATGGTCCAAGCGACCTCGGACATGACGTGCATGTTCCAGGCGGCCAGGTTGCGCCGGTTGCCTGCCGGGCATTCGAACCACGCGATCTTGGGCGCGGTACCCTCGCCGCCGGACACCAGATCGATTCCGTTACTCCCGTCCACATCCATGGGAACGGTAAACATCCACCCATGGCCTATCGACGCTGGGATCTTTACTGTTTCCCACAGACCGGGGTTCAGGTAGTCGCCCGGGTTGGCGGGGGCCCAATGGACAAACAACGTCTGGCTACCCTGGCCGGCGCTTACCACATCGACGGCCCCGTCGTCGTCCAAGTCGACGAAAACGGCATCTTCAGTGCTGCCGGCCTGTCCAACGGTAACCGCCGGCCAGGCGGTCGTGACCGCCGCATGGCCCGGGTGTATATACGCGCGGACCGCGTTGCCCTCTTCCCATCCCGTGGTGATATCCGGCAGGCCGTCACCGTTGACGTCTGCGAGCCGCACGCCATCCGCCCCGGAGAGGGAGTTGTCGATCACGTGCATGGCCCACGGAGCCCCGCGGTTGGCTCGAGCGACGACGGGCCGGTCGACCAGGACTGCAAACGCGGCAACAATAGGCAAACCGGCTGACAGGCGACGGTGGCGGAACAGTGAGTCCATTTGTCAGTTTCCCTGCATCAGACAAGCCCAAGCGATGCCTGACCATGCATGAAAAGGGCCGCCCGGTTCAGACGGCCCCTTTCGGTCGTTGTTGTTGCGGCGCGGCGCCCCCACCCTACCGACGGCGAAGCATCAGGAGCAGGCCGCCGAGGCAAAGCATCCCAAGGGCGCCCGGTTCCGGTATTTCCGTCAGCTTCAACTGGTTGAGGAAGAACTTGTTGCGGTCCCCGTTGTGTGGTCCTGGGGTCACAGTGACGCGCATCTGTCCATCGCTGCCCACACGGATGTCGGCGAATTTGGCCACATAGCCCGTGTCCGTATTGACGCCGGTGTCAAACTCAACCCAGTCCGGGCCTATCCAGGGAGCACCGATCGAGCTCTGATTGACGAAAGAATCCACACCCGAGATCGCGAACTTCGCCGTGCGATTGGGGTTTGCTCCCCGATTGCCGGTCACCACCACCGTGTAAAGCTTGTTCGGATCCAAGCCACTGAAGTCCAGATTGACCCAAGCATCCGGGGAATCCGCAGATTCCTTGATGAAATCGTCGCTGATAATCTTCTGGTCGAACTCAGCGAGGGCGTCACCCCCGCCAAAGTAGTCAGGCACTTCGGGCTTGCTTAGCGTGGAAACCAGGTATCCGCTCACCTGGAGCATGACGCTGGTATTTGTGCCCGTGTCGTAGTCCTTGAGCAGTCCTGAGCCATTAAGACCGATACTCGTGGCGTTGGGCGGGCTAAACCCCGCGAGGTCGTTGTACGCAACAAAGTCGGCGTGGGCCAGGTTCAAGGACAACAAGCCAAAACCCAGTAATACGCCTGCCGAGATCTTCATATTCTCCTCCTTTCAAGGCAAAGCCGCATACACCGCCGGCCACGCGGCCACGAAATCGCTCCTACGTGCTCCACAGATGTGTAACATCCGATCTTCCAGCGCTCAGGCTGCATCAGCTTCTTGCCTGGTGACCTTGCGCTTTGGCCGCTCGCCGGGCAGGCGTGCGAGTTGTAGCCGGCCAGACAGGACACCCCCGTCGGCCACGACTATCAGGGTAATAGCGCCTTCTGAGCACACAAGATCGGACGCGATTATCCTACCGCGCCGTTGCTCCCACTGCAATCTATTTCTAAGAAAAGAGCGGATCTGGCACCCCCCCACAACCCTGGGTCGCGAATCGTAACCCGTTGCTGGTCAGGCATCTGCGGAATCGGGCGTTCGCCTTGCCAAACCGGCATCGCGGGTTGCCGGACTACGGCTGGGCCCGGGCGATCTCGCATTCAGGATCGGAGGCAATGCCAGGGCCCGTGGCACAAGCCTCGAACCGATCCCAGTCCGTCTGGTCGATGTCGCCGTCTCCCGCCCCGTTCTCGTCGCGGTCGAAGCACTCGCACCCCGCCGGCACCCCGCCGCCGACGCCCGTCAGGCACATCTGGAAAACGGCAAAGTCCGCCTGATCAACATCACCGTCGCCGTCAGAGTCGGCAAAAGGCGTGTTGCATGGCATGCCGCTTTCGACGAGCTTGAGCTGATTCAGGTACCATTTTCCTATGTCAGCGGGGTCGATTTGAGCGTTGTGCGGCCCGGGGGCCACCCGGATCGTCATATCCCCGTCGTTACCGCATCGGATCTTCGTAAACCTGGCCACGAACCCCTCATTCTGATAACTATTGTGACCAGTGTTGAATTCGACCCAGTCCTCTCCCCGCCAGGGTGCGCCGGCAGAACTCTCATTGACGAAGGACTCAACGTCAGAGATGCTGAAAATGGCCGTGCGGCTCGGGTACGCATTTGCCAGGGTGCCGCGGCTACCAGTAATCACCACCGTGTAAAGGCGATTGGGATTAAGCCCGCTGAAGGAGCATGTCACCCAGGAGTTTGGATTACCGGCCGGCTGATCGCGGTGACGAATGTAACCGTCGTTGTTGACGATCGTTCCGAACTCGACGAGTGCGTCACCGTCCTGAAAATCGTCTACGCTCTTGGTATCAGATGCGACCTCAGAGCCTTCCACGGTCAGTGTGACCGGCGTATCCATCCCGGTTTCGTAATCTTTGAGCAGGCCTGACTGCGAGAGATTGATGGCCGTCACATTCCCGGAACTGCTTCCTGCTAGATCATTGTAAGCCGTAAACTCGCCCGCTGCCTTGCCGGAGAGGCAGAACAGTACGCACAGGAAGGAGATCGGTATGCTTCTCATCGTTTCGCCTCCGGAGAAATATGCCGTATCGCCGAGATGGCATAAGAGATCATCGAAGAGCTCGATACACGATGAGTGTATCTCGCCCTTCTCAACAACGCAAGACCGTATGCGTTGTTCTCGGTTGTTTTGGCACGGATATTCTTAGCTGAACCACCGCTCTGCCGGCAACCTCAGAGTCCTGGCGATAAAGCCGGAGACGGGTTTGCGCAAAAGTCGTCACCGCACCACAGCCGGAATCCCCGGCTCCTTCGGCCCGATTGTAGATCAAAGCGTCCTTCCACTTGCGAAAACAGCGCCGGACGGTTGCTTGATGGAAGAAAGCGGGCTGGGGGCCCTGGGCGGATGGGTCGTAGGGTCGGCGGGTCTTGCCGCTTCAGCTCGACCACCGAGGCACGGTGTTGCCCCGACCGGTGGTTAGCCCTGACCCGAACAAGCCCACGAAAGGCTACGCATCTGCCGAGGACACCAAACCGTCGTCCGCCTGAGGTCCCACTTCATGATCCGGCTTCGTTCGGCTAGAATACCCTGTCCCGGCACCCGGGAACCCCTGACGAGGGCGAGGCTTACGGCTGCTTGGCCCGCCGGGTTTCCAGGGCGGTTTTCGCCGGACAGGAAACATTCATGGAGTATCGAACGGCAGACCAGATACGACAAGAGTTTATCGCCTTCTTCGAGGGCAGGGGCCACACTGTCGTTCCGTCCTCGCCGGTGGTGCCCATCGACGACCCGACGCTCATGTTCGCCAACGCGGGCATGAATCAGTTCAAGGACGTTTTCTTGGGTACCGGCAGCCGGCCCTACAAGCGGGCGGTCGATACGCAGAAATGCATCCGGGTTTCCGGCAAGCACAACGACTTGGAGGAGGTCGGCCGCGACACCTACCACCATACCTTCTTCGAGATGCTCGGCAACTGGTCGCTGGGCGACTACTTCAAGCGCGAGGCCATTGCCTGGGCGTGGGAACTGCTCACCGAAGTGTGGGGCCTGCCCAAGGATCGCCTCTACGCCACCGTCTTCGGCGGTGATCCGGAGGAGAAGCTCGCGGCCGACGATGAGGCCGCCCGGCTCTGGACCGAGGTGACCGATATCGATCCGGCCCACGTGAAGCGATTCGGCAAAAAGGACAACTTCTGGGAAATGGGCGTCACCGGACCATGCGGCCCGTGCAGCGAGATTCACATCGACCTGACGTCCGACGGCTCAGGAGAGAGTCTGGTCAACTCCGGCGACCCCCGGGTCATGGAAATCTGGAACCTGGTGTTCATCCAGTTCAACCGCGACGAATCCGGCAAACTGTCGCCCTTGCCGGCCAGGCACGTGGACACCGGGATGGGCTTCGAGCGGATCGTCGCCGTGCTCCAGGGCAAGAGGAGTAATTACGACACCGACGTGTTCGCTCCCCTCATCAATAGAATCTGCGAGTTGACCGGACACAGCTATACCGCCAGGCTCGATTCGAACACGGACATCGCTATTCGCGTGATCGCCGATCACGCCCGAATGCTGACTTTCGCGATCACCGACGGCGCCAAGCCCAGTAACGAAGGCCGCGGATATGTCCTGCGCCGCCTGCTGAGGCGCGCGGCCCGCTTCGGTCGTCAACAGCTCGGCCGGCACGAGCCGTTCATTTATAAGCTCGTGCCGACCATCGTGCAGACCATGGGGCACGTTTTCCCCGAACTGAAAGAACGTCCGGAGAAGGTGGCCGAACTGATTCGCGACGAAGAAGCCGGCTTCGGACGCACGCTCGATCGTGGCATCGCTCTGTTCGAAGAGGCTGCCGCCGGCGGCAAGTCGATCTCGGCGGAATACGCCTTCAAGTTGTACGACACCTACGGCTTTCCGATCGACCTGACCGTCCAGATGGCCGGCGAACGCGGCATCAGGGTCGACGAGGCGGGTTTTGTTCGTCTGATGTCCGAGGCCAAGGAGAAGGCCCGGGCCGGGGCGAAGAAGCACGTGATGGTGGCCATCGACGGCGAACTGCCGGTCACCGATGACGCCCCGAAGTACGACGGGCGGCAAACCGAGGCTAAGATTGTCGGCTGGGTGAAGAACAACGCGCTCGTCTGCTCGGGCTCGCTGTCGCCCGACGACGGCGAGGTGGCCGTGGTACTGGATCGAACCTGT
>Ga0116145_1003348_pt1 | contig 13579 bp, 11 predicted proteins | sample AD_JPNHG1_MetaG_FD_89747 | JGI IMG/M metagenome (GOLD analysis project Ga0116145, IMG submission 89747) | Active sludge microbial communities of municipal wastewater-treating anaerobic digesters from Japan - AD_JPNHG1_MetaG | ecosystem: Engineered > Bioreactor > Anaerobic > Digestate | place... | reverse complement strand
TGATAAGAATATCCGATTCCATTACAGGGTTATTGGATGAGAAGTCTGTCTGTATCTCGATATTAGAGCTGCCGGCGAACTTCTCCTTCATAACATCGAACTTTTTGGGCTCATGACGAACCTGCTGCGGATGAGGACGGACGATTATCTCGTAATCGGTCTTTGAAAGCTCTTCAAGCAGCTCATCGATACAAGAATCAATGATATTGTCCGGCTGCCATGAAGGGGCAATGAGTATCTTGGGTATCTTATTTTCAGGATGCTCCTCGCTCTCATACTTCTCCAGCATTGAGTCGATTATAGGGTATCCTGTTTCAACAAGACGCTTCTTTGGAGTTTTGTAGAGCTCCTCGGAATCTCTCAGCTCGCTGACACTGTCAACGCCTACAGCAAATATGGTGTCGTACCAGTCAAGAGCGCCCTTTCTGAGGGTAAGAGCTGTACTTCCCATACCGTGGAAGGTGTATACATACTCCACATCCTTGCGGACTCTTGAACGCTTGAGATGATACTTCTCAAGGTCAGGAACTGTAGTCACGCACATATCACAGTCCAGCTTCATAAAGAGCGGGATGAGGTATTTGTCAGAGGCCACATAATAGGGCTTTATCTGCTCTCTCGGATCCTTGAACACAACATCATCCGGATCACTTGTAACATAATGGATATCGATGTCGGAGTGCTCGCAGATATAATCGATCATACCGGAATAGTACTTGAAGAAACCGCTCTGCTCAGAATAGAACATGAGCTGCATTTTCTCAACGGAGAAGAACTTCTTGTAGTCCTCCTTCTCACGGGCTCTGTACTGCTTATGCTCTTTTTCCTTTTCGATACGCTGAGCCTGCATCTTCTTGAGGTAATCGTAATCGATGTACTTCTTCGGAGGCATACACAGGTTTGTGAGATACATCATAGGGATAGCGAAAAGGTTTCCGAATATCCAGTAAAGACCTACTCCTGTAGGTACAAGGAATGCAAAATAAGTTGAAAATGCCACCATGAATAAAGTGGTGAGTATCTTATTTGTATTACCCTGAGCCATCTGGAGGATATTTATCTTATTCTGTACCCAACACAGCAGCCATGCGCTCAGTCCTGAAAAGAACGGGATGAGCAGCAGTCTGTCGAAATGCTTTATTGACGGTGTAAGGCTGAGGTCAAGGCCAAGGAAATGTGTATCGAAATCCTTGATATCCTTAATGATATTGTCCCCTGCAACACCGCTGCCGGGAAGGATACCGTCCTTGATCTGTCTGATTATCTCTGTCTGGTAAACGCTGTCATCAGTCTTTGAGCTGCCGACAACATTGGTGAGCCAGTCACGGAGATTATCGATAACACTTGCGTCCACCTGCAATACATAAGACAGCGGACGATAAATAACGTATACAAGTCCCAGTACCAGCGGTATCTGAATGAGAAGCGGTACTGTACCGAGTATCGGATGATACTTGTATCTCTTATAAAGAGCCAGTCTCTCATCGGCCAGCTTGTCCTTATCGTCGATATACTTTATCTTGAGAGCATTCTCCTCAGGCATGAGCCTTACCATATTTATGGAGTTCTTCTGTGTAAGAAGGCTCAGAGGGAAGAGAAGGAACTTGGTAAACAGTGTGAATATGATTATACTCAGGCCGTAATTATGTATGACATTATAGATAATGCCCATGAACCAGCCAAGTATATTACCTAATACTGACATATATTATTAGCTCCTGTAGTTATTACTTTTCGTCATCGTCATCAGCAAGAAGATCCTCAGCTGTGATAACGTCCTTTTCGCCGTCATGGAGAGCATTTACCTCTTTTGCATCGATAGCAGGAGCAACATCATCAGTCTTTTTCTTGAATACACGCTTGATCTTTGTCCAGAAGATACCGATAAATGTACCGAGAGCGATCACTACGCCTGCACCTATCTGGATAATATAGCTTGTGGTTGCGGGGTCAATGTACATTGCTGCTGTTGAAGTAAACATATGATCATATCCTTTCTTATTTGAGGAGTCACGCCTTATTCATGTTCAGGCTGTGGCTCCCAGTTGTCGAAGTCTCTTGCATCGCCGTTGATCTTGTAGAGTGTCTTGTAAATGGTCTTTCCGTAGCCGCCGAAGTCAAAGGTCTGGAGCCAGCGGTCAGGATGAAGATCCTTTTCAACGACATCATTGAAGGAGATACCAAACTCCTCATGGTCTATACCTGCATATTCAAGAATACTTGCAGGGAAAAAATCCAGTGAAAGCTCTGAATCCCTGTCGTAGCTGAGCTCGCCGTTCTCTGCGCCGGCAGGCTTTACAAGGAGAGCAGTAGTGATAGCACTTGTAAGTCCGTCCAGATCATCCACCTCGATCTCGCTGGGAGCTCTTCCGTGGTCACCGAGGACGATAATAGTTGAGTTGTCATATACACCCAGCTTCTTCATCTGATCGAAATAGTAGAAGAGTATCTCAAAATCTCCTCTTGTAGTTACCCAGCGGTCAAGCGGTATGGAGCTGTCGTAGAGATCTGCAAGCTCCTGCTCCGGATCGTGGGCGCCGTTCAGATGAATGAAGGAGAAGGTCTTGTTCGGTGCATCAGCCGTGAACTCATGGCTGGTTATGTAATCGTAGTACTTCAGGTCGGACTCAAGTCCTACAGCCATAGGCTGCATATCATTTACCTCGTGCTTATACTGGACGAAATCGGAGGAAAGATTTGCTCCGAAGCCGTTGATGAACTCGTTCTTCCACATATAAGGTGAAAGCTTTGAGAGTGAAAGCTGTGTCATAGCCGGGATTATACCCTTGCCGCCGAGGTAGTTGAACTCCACCTCATCGGGATCGCAGTGATTTATATTATCGCACTGATCCTGAAGCTGAGCAACACTGCCGTAAGTAGTAAGGTTGTCGATAAGGAGATTAACGTCATATCCGTTTGCCTTGAGCTTTTTCTCGACGGTCTCTCCTTCCCAGGCACTTCCCACATAGTCCACCCAGTCATTGCCCTTGTACATTGAGTGAGTGAGCATCTGAGGTATCGAGGGAAAGGTGTTCGTATTATGTGATACATTGTTCTGATAGAAGGTAAATCCGTCAAACTTCTCAGTAACATCAGGATATTCCTTTATGATCCTGTCCATCCAGAGGCTGTCCAGTCTGTCCACCAGGAACACCACGATATTGCCGTCCTTTGAGAGCTTGGTGGTCTGCTCATAGGAGAGGTAGGAGGTGTACTGCTTCTTGTACTTGCTGAAATCGGCAGTTGCCACGGAAGAAGCTGTTCCTGCAAGCTGCATCAGGCAGATAAGTCCGCTGATGTAGGGCATTGTCCTGCCCTTGGTTATGCTGAACGGCTTCTTATTCTTAGCGAACCATGATATAACGGTAAGTATCACAGGCAGCGCTGCTATGCATATGAGCAGCACAAGGTTCAGTATCACTAATCTGTCGTTGTCCTTATAGTCAGTACTGTCACCGGTAACGGCAGCCATTTTGCTGTTGAGGACCAATGACTGAGTATATCCTGCAAGCAGCACTCCGAAGAGGATGCTTGTCACAAATCCGCAAAGCTTTTCGTGTATCAAAAGAAGTATATTCAGCACCAGGCAAAGATCTGCGGCAAACACCAGTGCTGTCAGCAGCATAGGTACAGCCACATGGCCGAATGATACTATGAACTCTCTTTGATTTCCGAGGAAAATATCTATCGGCGAGAAGAAGAACAATGTCAGGCTGAATGCCAGGCTAACCAGTATTATCGGTACTTCATTCTTCCTGTTGAATCGTGAGAGCAACTTTTTTCCTGAGCTTTTTTCTGATTTTTTTTCCGTTTTGATTTCTTTTTCTTCTGAACTGTTATTTTTGTCTTTTCTGCTCATATTTCACCTCATAGATAAAGCCCTGTATATAGCCTTTATCTCAGCTTTTCAGGCTTTAAGCGGTCATAAGTATATATAATCATGCACATTACATTGTACCACAGCACAGCTTCAATGTCAAGAAATCGGCGGAGAATCGGCATTTCAAACAAAATTGAAAGGATACCCAGATAAAAAAACAGCAGAAACAGTATAGTGCTGTTTCTGCTGCTCATAGCTATATGTTCGCAGATGTTTATCCGCCGCCTGCTGCGCTGTACATCTTGTCTGTGATTGACTTTACAGCCTCCGGACCGATGTATATGCTGGGGACAACATAGTCTCCTTCATCATCGTAGTAGTAATGCTTTCCGAACTGTATATATCCCTCATCATTAAGATCAAAGGTATATGTCTTACAGCCATAAATATTGACCTGTATAGCGCCGTACACACTATAGTCAACGCCGAATTCTTCCTCCTGTTTCAGGAGTTTTACCGGAAGATCACGATATTGCTCAAGTATATCCACGAACTGATCTATAACATCTTCAAATAAGAGATCACCTGTCGCTCGTGAATATACAAATTCCGTTGATCCGTTATATCTCATGCCGGTATCATCGATCAGATCTCCCACAGTATCAGGAAAATACTCATGATTCACGAAATAGAAGAATTCATCTGAATCCTGATATTTTACGATAACAGCATAATCCTCGGACATATTTCTCGCCCGGTATATATGCACTGGTACAGACGTGATATCATCGACTGCTTCATCATATCCGGATGCAGTACCGTCCCCGATCTTAGCTCCGATCTTATTCAGATTCAACGTAGAATCCTCACGATTATAGTAATCATATCCGTCAAGCTCCGTGTGCGTGATATACTTGGGCGGTGTCGTACCGAGTGTAGTGGTAGTCTGCATATCCACCGCTGTCCTCGTAGTCGTACCGAGCAAGGGTGCGGTCGTCGTTTCAGGCGGCCCCAGAGGGACCGGCAAAGTAGTCGTTGTCATATGTGTTGTACGATGTGTGGTGACTATCTTCACGGTAGTAGTAGTCCGTATTGGCACATTTGTCTGTGTCGAATATGTAACATAGGTCTGCTGCGGCCTCTGGCTCGTGGTCACAGTCGTGCCTGCCCTTGTGGTCTGTGCGCTCCTTGTGGCAGTAGTTCTGACCGTCGGATCCGAAGATGTTGTGGTACGGATATGGTGTGAGCCACCGCCGGCAGCCGTTGTAGTTTGTGTAGTACGGTGTGTTCCGCCGGATGTTGTTGCTGCTGTGGCAGCAGTCTGTGCATCTGCGGCAGATGTAGTTGTTATATTGCTTTCAGCCTGAATGATAGTAGTCTCCGCCTCCGGGATATCCGTGACAGCAGCAGTTGTGCTGACCTCATCCGGCGGAGCGGCATTTGTTACAGTAGTAACAACATATCCAGCCGAGCCGTCAGTGGTGGTGACAGTGATATCAATGCTGCCTGTATCCGGCTCTTCTATTACGTGCGTATCCGAATTCTCATTCCTGTCTGGCATAACGGATCTGAGCATCTCGCTGTTCCAGATACCATATCCCACAAGAAGAACTATGCAGCAGCTCAGAGCCACTGACATTCTTTTGATAACAAGAGCCTTTTTGCGCTTCTTATCTTCAAGATATCTGTCACGCATACGAAATACGCTTTCAGCTACTTCTTTATAATCTTTCATACTCAAATCCCTCCTTTTCCAGTTCGGATTTAAGCGACCTCTTGGCACGATAGAGTATATTCTCGATCTGCCGCCTGGTCTTTTTCATTATCTTTGCTGTTTCCTCATTGCTGAAATTCTCGAAAAACGTAAGGCAGAGTGCCTGACGGTAATCCGGATTCAGTTGTTTCATAGCCTGATAAAGATGCTTTTTCTGTTCCTCTTTAAGGAAATTCCTTTCGATGTCCTCCTCATCCTTTACGAAATCCATCTCTTCGATAGGATCATCTGCATATTTTGTCCGCTTCCTGAGGCTGTCTGTAGCGGCATTGCGGCCTATAGCATACAGCCATGTCTTGAACAGGCTTTTACCGTTAAATTTTGGTTTCTTGGTCACCAGCTTGAAGAAGGTATATTCCATTATCTCTTCAGCAGTACTGAAATTTCCGGTAATACTGTTGAGATACATCATAAGCCCATCCTTGTAATCACGAATGATCTCGACTATTCCTTCGTCATCTCCGTCAAGAAAGCGCCTGTAACAAGCCGCTCCGTTATCCATCAGCCCTCCCCCTTTCCAAAAGCGTTGCAGTCTCCCTTATAAATTAGACGCATGAGCCGTCAAAAACTCTCACAGCTTTTAACATTTTCTTCACAAAGGCCAGCCGCTTCGCCTTACTATATTTAATGTATATATTTTTTATTCTTTTTCTCAATTCATTATTTGTTCAGAGAATGTAACTAATTTAATAACATTGCTTCCCCTGATTTATGGTATCATTATATTGAGTAATTATAACATGATATATTATCCCTATACTCTATCCTGAATGGAGGTGTCGAAGTGAAAAATGCCGCAATTACACAAAAAAAAGATATTATAAACGTCATAAACGATCTCGACCCAACTGTTCAGAGCAAGGAATATAACGATAAATTCAGGGAATGGCGCAGAAGCAAGAACAATCCCTGCACATTCCGCTTTGAGACCAACGCCAAGGAAAAAGTCTTCAATGACAGCCGTGGATTCGAGAACAAATCCCTTCCGGAAGCTGAATGCCGCACTATAACCGCAATAATGCGCCTCATCGGCTTAGCAATGCTGATTTACATTACTATCGACAACGTTCTCGGAACAGCTATCATATACATCCTCGACTTTATCGGAATCAATATCCATACCAACATTTTCAGCTCTGCCGTATATGGAGGAGCTACAGCAATAGTTGCTACTATGGTCGCCATATCCTGCCTTGCCCTGATAGCACCTGTTATCTATCTGCATAAAAAATTGAAAATGCCGTTCAAGGTGGAATTCATGAGCACCGTCAATGATTCGGCAGAGATCCTTTCAAGCATCGGCATGGCTATGGTAGTATGCACTATAGTCTGTCTTCCCTCAGCCTATTCCAGCTCCGCAAGGGATATCTACAATTATTTCAGGCCAATAGATACCGATCTTTCTATCTGGAACCAGAAGGAATTCGTCATCTACACCATATTTGAGATAATCGTATTATCCATTCTCACAGAAGCCTTCCTCAGAGGAGGCCTGTTTGCAGCCCTCAGGCAGTTCGGCGACAGCTTTGCGATAGCAGTTACCACTATTGTCGCTGCACTTCTCACAAGAGATATCTACGAAATGCCCGCAGCTATCCTTATATCCATAGTTGCGTCAGTAGGTATGCTCAGAAGCGGCACTATAATAACCGCCTTCTTCGTAAGAATAATCTACAAGCTCTATCTGTTCGCACTTATAATCCTTGAAGTTGATACATCTTCAAGCATGATGATAAACCGAAACCTTTTCATGCTCAGCGTATTCATTATCGGCGTTGCCATATCAATGGCAGTTCAGCTTACAAATGGAAGACGCCACAAGAAGGTATTCGCCGCATACCACTCCGAGGTGACCGCTGCTTCAAGACTGACCTTCGCTTTAAGAAGACTGCTCTTCTTCATGATCGCAGGTATATGTCTGCTCCAGGCTCTCATCAACGCATTATTCTGACGCTATGGAAAGATATATGAAACGTGCCCTTGAGCTGGCAGAAGAAGCCTTCCATGAGGGAGAAGTCCCCGTGGGAGCCGTAGTTGTAAAAAAAAGCACCGGTGAGATAGTCGGTGAAGGAAGGAATATGCGTGAAGGAGCTAAAAACGCCCTTGCTCACGCTGAACTCATCGCCATAGATTCGGCCTGCCGCAGGCTTGGCGGCTGGCGGCTGCCGGATTGCGCAATATATGTTACTCTCGAACCTTGTCCCATGTGCTGCGGAGCGATAATCAATGCTCGTATAGACAACGTGATTTTCGGCGCATACGACCTGAAAAGCGGCTCTGCTGTATCAGTACAGAAGATGTTCACATATCCGTATAACTACCGCCCGGAAGTCACCGGAGGCGTTATGGAGGAAGAGTGTGCAGGCATACTGTCCGAATTCTTCCGTGAACTCAGAGAAAAAAAGAAGAAAAACGGTATTTAAACTGCCGTTTTTACAAACAAAAAAAGTCATGCAACTGCATGACTTTTTTGGTGCGAGTAATGGGACTTGAACCCATACGTCTCTCGACACACGCCCCTCAAACGTGCCTGTCTGCCTATTCCAGCACACTCGCATTCATCAGTTTTCCTGACTGCCTTAATATTATATCAGATTATTTCTCATTTGTCAAGCCCTTTTTGAAAAAAATTTTCAGAAGCTTCGTTTTCAGGCGAAGCTTCTGACTTTTTCAGCGGAGCGGCTATGCTTTTCACGCTTTTCCGCATACATATTCTCATCCATGTCGATAAGGAAATCATCAGCTGTTGTCTGTGGGCTGAAAAAGCTCCAGCCTATTGAGAATGAGAGCTTATACACCCGGCTGTTCTCGTCATTGAATTCCTTCAGCCGCCTTCTGATGCTTTCTTCGGCCGCTTTTATCTCTTCCTTGTCAGCAGTTCTTATCATCACCACAAACTCATCTCCGGCATAGCGAATGGTCACTGATCTTGACGGGACAGCAGACTTTATAAGCTTTGCAGCATCAGCTAAGGCCTCATCGCCTACTGAATGTCCGAAGCGGTCGTTGATATTCTTGAAATAGTCGATATCGATCATCAGGCCGCCTGCCGGAACGCCCTTGCGGCTGATATATCTCATGAAATGCTCAAGGTAATTGCGATTGTACAGCTTTGTCAGCGGATCTATATACGACAGCTCGTTCTGCATACTCATATGTATTCCCACAAGTCCCAGCGCTACCGATGTCCAGGCGAGAGATATGCCATATACCAGCATCTGTGCAGTCGCACCTCCCACTATAGGAGCAAGGAACATCCATATCGGGAAGAAACGCATCCTTCCGTATTTCCTCCTGTATCTCATTCTGAGCACCAGCGAAAAGACAAGATAGAACAGTGTTACGAGGTAGAACAGGTAGCCCATAGGTTTACGCACATAGTAATTATCCTTATCTATACGGAACAGGAAGCCTACATACACATTCACAAGCAGCGCCGCTGTACATACGATCACAGGCAGGGCTAAAAAAGGATAATATTTCCTGATCCGCTGCCCGTCGCCATAGAATCTGAGGTCAACATATACGCACCACACGAACGATATGAGTACATTTGAAAAATAGAGCCAGCTATTGCCTATCCACGCAAATACTCTTGCACCTGTGAAATCCTTTCCGTCTAATACAAATGTCAGCATTTCAATGATACACGCAGAACCGGTAAGTATTATCATTGCGGTAAAAAGCTTGTCACTCACCTGGCGGCGTTGTCTGACCAGATAGCTGCTCAGCAGAAGAACGATAAGCATTGCCGCACCTATACAGTTTGTAATTATGATAGATTGCAGATTCATAAACATTCCTCCGGAAACTTCATATGCATATTATAACATATCGCACAGAACATTTCAAGAGTGTATATGAAGTTTTAACATTTTCAACACAATTTCCGTTCCCACGGATCTGCCGGCAAGATCTGTGTTATATTTTCTGAACATCCTGCCTCAAAAATACTATTCGTATACCTTCAAAAAACGCCCCCTATGCATCTCATGCCGCAAAGAAAAATGCACCTGTCGGTGTATAAAAAACAATAAGCCTGCCCCGACCACGGAACAGGCTCATTATTATTATACATTCTTATCGTCCTGAAGTATGCAGGCAATAATCACTCTCTCCAGTCAAGTCCGAATACAGTTCCGTTTTCGTCCAGATATACCCCTACCGGACCAAGAAGAGCATCATCGGGAGTATTATAGTTTGCTCTGATCCAGTTGCCGTTATTTACAAAGTCGTCTGTAACATGGTAATAATCCGGAAGGACAGATACATATTCCCAGCCGTCGCAGTTCTTAACTACATCTGCGCCATAGTTATCTGTTACATATTCATCTGCCTTCTGAAGTATCATATTAACATTCATCGGGCAATCCTGCGGCAGATAATCTGAATCTATCATCAGATTTTTCAGGCTGTTATAATCCTTTTCAGGAGAATATCTTTCTTCACACATTGTGCCACAATCGCACTTCCAGTTTCCGGCTTCATCTTTAACAAAAGACATATCAACTGCTGAAGCTGTTTCGCCCCAGTACTCAGTATTGATCTTAACGATCTTCTCCCATGTAAATCTGTCTTCTTCTACATAAAGAGATTTTTCTGAGATAATGTTATCAGCCCAGTCATCAGGAGTCATCGATGTTTTGAGGGATCTCTGAACATATATGTCTCCGTTATAGGTTATTATCTCCGGAGCATATCCGTCTGTAATGACTACATCTCCCGGCTGATACTGACTGTAATCACCGCCTATGCCAAGAATAGTATCCGGATCCTTCAGATACTGACCATAATAATTTCTGATGTCATCCAGAGTTGAGAATCTTGGATCATCAAGCTTATAGAAATCCTGAGGACAATAAACGATTCCATCTATCTCAGTCATTCCATCAGGAACAGGTGAGTCATCGGTATACCAGTCTTTCTTCTCAGTGTAATAAACGCTGAACGAGATCTTCTCAGTGTTTTCATTGATCCTATCTGCAGCATTGAACCATTCAGCTTCAAGGTAGACCGGCAGGTACTCGTCAAACAGCGCCTTCATTTCCTCGTCCGAAAGGAAAGTCTGCTCATTTACTTCATCAGCTTCAGTCATTTCAGCGATATCAGTATCCTCAGTCTCATCCGGTTCAGTTACCTCTGCCGCAGGGACTATAGAGCTGCTTGAACCTGCACTTTTCTTTATAAGTCCGAATACGCCAACGCCTCCGGCCACCAGAGCAAATGCTGCCGCAGCACATACAGTCCTGTACCATATAGGCCTGTTGTACTCTTCTACGCCTCTGACTGTTGTTTCACCGTTTTTGTCAAAGTCCTTATCCATGCTGTTGAATTTCTTCTCACTGGCTGCAAAGACCTTCTGCTTCATTCTGTCGCTGTCTTTTGAATAACCTGCAATATCATCGATGATGTTATCGTCTGCGTGTTCAAGCAGATCAAAAATTTTCTCATTATCCTTCATAAAAGCACCTCCTTATGATGCGATCCCCGTTTTTGATAATATATCTCTCAGCTTTTCGGCAGCTCGCTTGCTGCGCATACGCACTGTAGCCGGCTTCATATCAAGCAGCTTTCCGATCTCTTTAGAGTTTCTGTTATAGTAATATTTCTGCATAAGTATAGTTGAATCCGGCTCACCCAGCGCTTTTACAGCATCTATGAGGATATGCTGGAGTTCTGATCTTTCGCTTCCTGCCACAACATCTTCGGAAGATCTGAGGGTAAGATATTCCTCGTTATCGATAGATACTGTCTTTCCCGCTTTCACGCTGAGGCTGCGATAGCGGTCTATACTTATACGCTTGGCAATGGTGCCTATATATCCTTTAAGCTCTCCGGAAGTTTCTTTTTCTGAAAATCCGAAATATACTGATGCAAAAATATCGCTTATACATTCCTCAACATCTTCCACGCTTCCGCAGCTGCGGAGATGATTATATACTATAGTCCGGACGTAATTGAAATACTCATCAAACAAAGCCCTGTGAGCTGATGACGGATTTTTTCTGACCAGAGAGCCGTACTCGCTGCCTGTCATTCTGTTTCCTCCTTTATATAAAGCTTACCATGGTGCGCTTTCACAATACACATTCGTAGTATTCATACCAAATGTCACAAAAAACAAAAAGATTTCTCATCCATAAAACGTACAGCAAGGGTAGCCCCTTTGCCGCAACGTGACAAAAAATCACCGAGCCCATACTTTACAGGCTCGGTGATCTACTTTTCCGTTAATGTACGCTGACTATGCTGTCCGCTTCATCAACCTTTGATATTTGTAAACAGAAGATACAGCGTATAGGCTGCCTGTATAGTGAATGCAACTATAACTCCTACAGAGCATCTTGCGATAACGAAACCTCTTTTGCTCTGTGCCGGAGTTGTTGCCGGCAGCTTATCCTTGCTTCTGAATATGAGCAGCATAAGCGCACCGAAGGCTGCAAATGCTTCAAGTCCGAGATTGAAGGCTATCATCTGTGCATCGGAAAGATCGAGTTCTCCCATTATGGTAACAACGGTATTTACAAATACGTGTACCACTATCGAAGGGATGATCGAGCCATGCTTGAGAGTGATATGTGCCAGGAATATTCCAAGCAGGAATGCCAGTGTGAACTGCGGCAGATTACCGTGAGCCAGTCCGAAAAAGACTGCCGTAGCAAAGACCGCAAATCTCTGATTCGCCTTTGAGAATGTCCTCAGCAGCATTCCACGGAAGAACAGCTCCTCTGTGACCGGAGCGATAATGCAGGTATATACCGCAGATATCGCAAATCCCAGTTTAGTGACCGCCACGCCCTCCGTTTCGAGAACATTTGTGGAATAGCCGTACTTTTCAAATACGTTATTGACTCCAAGGGATACAAATGCCGATATCACCCAGATAAACATTGCCGCCGCACAATACTGCACAGCCTTTCCCACGTCGTAATTCCTTGTCTTTATAAGTGAAGACGGCTTTATATCCGCCAGCTTCATGCCTATGAAAGCAAAGACCACATTGGCGAATATGTATATCAGCATATTCATTCCAACAAGTATGGACGAACCCTTTATGAAGGTGTACATAGACTCGCCGTCCGCACCCGGATTCATATCTTTGAGTATAGCTATGATTCCTCTTGCGATGAAAAAGCCTGCGGCAGTTGAAGCCACGAACTGCAATACCGCACACCAGCCTCCGATAGCATAGAAGCGTTTTAGTCTCCGCCGCTCATCGTATCCCGGTTCAAGGGATACCTTATAAGCCGGAGTCTGTATCGGCGGCAGGATCTCTGTATAATCATCACGGTACTCATGGTACTCTGTAGGGTTATCGAAGGGATCAAAAGGATCCGGAGTATCAGCCTCCGCCCTTTCCCGTTCAGTTTCATTTATATGTTTTGTAAGTCTGTATATCTCATGGTTCAGCGCAGCAACTTCTGCATGGTGCTGCTCTTCGCTGATAAATTCGGACATGATCTGCCTCCTTGTTCACATAATGTGTCTACAGAGTTTATTGTACCATATTTTTTTGCTCTTGTAAATAGATGTAATAAAAAAAGTGGACGGCATATGTGTGATACTCATATAACAGTATACGTTAGATATTGAGGGAAACCCTTTTGAAAAAAGGGTTCTCCCTCAAAGCTCACGTTTCTTAACGAAGAAAAAAGAAACCGAATAGGAAAAAAGCTGATACTGAGCATTGTCCGGTATCAGCTTTTTATCATATATCGGGAAAAAGTACTTGCAGATTACGCAGAATTGTGATATACTGTAAAATGCGATTGCAAAAATATTAAAACAGGAGAAATAATATGGGAAATTTTTACACCACCGTCCAGATACTGGATAACGAAAAACTTGGCAGCAAGAAATTTACTGAGAAATTCTGCAAGAAAATGGCTGATGAAGGCTATGTGTCCTGTGGAGGAGACGAAGCAGAACAGAGCTATATCCTGCATTTTGCTGAAAACAGCAGCTGGGTAGCCATAGCCTCTGAG
>Ga0116145_1003333_pt1 | contig 13608 bp, 7 predicted proteins | sample AD_JPNHG1_MetaG_FD_89747 | JGI IMG/M metagenome (GOLD analysis project Ga0116145, IMG submission 89747) | Active sludge microbial communities of municipal wastewater-treating anaerobic digesters from Japan - AD_JPNHG1_MetaG | ecosystem: Engineered > Bioreactor > Anaerobic > Digestate | place... | reverse complement strand
CGCCGTCAACGCTGGCCGCCCAACGATCCACGCCGCCGACGCCCGTGCCGGAACCGGCCACGCGCCCCGTGATGGTCTCGATGGTCATTTCATAGCCGGTATCCGCGACCAGCGCGATTTGGACGTAGCCCGCATCGGACAGGTTGGGAGCGGTGATGCCCCAATACGTGCCGTTGGACCGCAGGTTGTTGCCCGAGGAGGTGGCCGTCAGGCCCGCGCTGAGGCTCAGCGAAGCCGACGCGATGTTCGCATCGAGGTTCGCGCCGGCCAGCGGCATCGCGCCACTCCACTGCGTGGAGTTGCTGCCGTAGAAATTCCACGTGGCCAAGATGTCGGCCGACGCCACGGAAGCGACCGTCGCGATGACCAAAGCAATCATCAATTTCTTCATCTCTGATCTCCTTTGTGTTTTCGTTTTTTATTTTAAATCGCCGGAAGAAAATCTTCCTTCCTCAACTCGCCGTCATTTATACCGCCGATGCCAAAGGGGAGTAAAGGTTTTTCGGGGGTTTTTTTTCACATCGTTTTACCTGCTGGTTTTCGGAGGATTATTCAACGGCGCGGCCGCGCCGCCCCCGGCCGCTTCCCGCCACGGCTGGCCCTGCCGGTACCGCGCGAGGCGCGCGTGGATCCGCTCGGCCAGCGGAAACTCGCCGGCGGCCGCGGCCGCGGCCCCCCCCAGTTCAGCCGCCTCGATGGCGCCGGCGAAGTCTCCCGCGTTGGCGCGGGCCGCGGACAGCGTGTCCCAGACGCCCGCCTGTTTTTCCGGCGGGGCCGCTTGTCGCGCGCGGTCGGCCCAGCGCAACGCTTCTTCGGCCTGCGCGGAACCGTCGGGCGCGGTCGCCAGGAACCAGGCCACGTTGTTCATCGCCTCCCACTGGCGGGGATCTTCCGCCGCGCGGCGATACTCGCGCAGGGCGTCCGCGCGGCGCCCCTGCAGCAGATAGGCGTTGCCCAGCCCGTAGCGCGCGCCGCCGTCGTCCGGCCGTTGCCGCAGCACTTCCGCGAAATGGAATTCCGCCCGGTCCCACTGGCCCTGCTTGCCGAAGTAGGCCCCCAGATTGCCATGCGCCAGCAGGTTGTTTTCCGTGACGGCCAACGCCCGGCCGAACAGGCTTTCGTTGGTCCGCCAGAACGCCGTTTGCCGGCGGGCGCCCAGCGCCAGCGCCAAGACCAGCGCCGCCGCCGCCGTCCCCGCCGCCCGCGGCAGCCATCGCCGTTGCGCGCCGGCCCGGCGAACGATTTCGTCCACGCTCCAGACCGCGGCCAGGATCAAGCCGACGTGGGGCAGATAGGTGTAGCGGTCCGCCCACGATTGCCGCCCGACCTGCACCAGCCCGATCATCGGCACCAGCGTCCCCAGAAACCAGCATCCGCCGAGCGTCCACCACGGCCGCCGCCGCCGCTGCGCGGCGGCGAAGAAGCTCAGCCCCAACACGACGGCGGCCGCCGCCGCGATCCGCCAACCGGCATGGCCGCCGTCCGGATAAGGATAGAGGACCGCCAGCCCCGACGGCCAAACCAGCAGGCGGACGTATTCCGCGTAGGCCACCAGCGCGTTGGCAACGCGCGTGCCCGGCGGCAGCAGATCGAGCGACCCCACCGCGCCGCCGTGCCGCTGCACGAGAAAGGTCGCAACGGACGACGCCAGCGCCAGCGCGAACAACGGTCCTTTTTCCAGAATCAACCGGACGGCCGCGCCCCGCTTCCAGCGGGCCAGCGGCCAAACGTCCAGCAACAACAGCAGGAACGGCAGCGTCACCCACGTCGGCTTGGCCATCAGGCTCAAGGCGAATCCGCCCGCCGTCCAGAGCAACCGCGCCGGCGAACGGCCGGCATAGGCCCACAGCGCCGCCAACCCGAACGTCGCGGCCAGCACGTCCTTGCGTTCCGAAATCCAGACCACGCTTTCCGCCCGCAGCGGATGGACGCACCACAGCGCCGCCACCCACCACGCGAGCGCGCCGCGCCCCGTCAGCCGGCGCAAGACGAAAAACAGCAACCCCGCGTTCATGGCGTGCAGCCAGACGTTGACGGCGTGGTGGGCCCGGGCATCCAGGCCGAACAGTTCGACGTCCGCCATGTGCGCCAACCACGTCAACGGGTGCCAGTTGGCGGCATGGCCGGTCGTGAACGCCCACCGGACGCCGGCGGCCGTCCAGCCGCGGGCCACTGCCGGATTTTCAAACACGTACTGGTCGTCGTCGAAATAGACGAAACCGCATTGCAAAGCCCCGCCGAACGCACCCCAGACCAGAGCCAGAAGCAGCAGGACGGCGGCGGGAGTTTTCCAATCCGGCAGCGGAAGCGGTTTTGCCATGGAGCCGCATTCTCCCCGACGCGTCCGGCGGCGTCAAGAAACCATCCCGGTCTTCTCCGCCTTTCCCCTGTACGCCGCGCGGAAGGTTGCGCTAAGGTATGGACCATGTCGCGCACGCCATTCAACCGTTGCCATCTGCTCGCGGGCCTGGGCCTGCTGTTGCTGGCCCTTTGGCACGGCGGCTCGCTGTGGGCCATCGACCGCGGAATCCGGAACGTGGAAGCCCACGCGACGATGACGCCCCCGACGCCGACGGCGGAAGAGCCCTGGCGGGCCATGCGTTTCTTCGGCGATCCCGACGCCTATTACTGGTTGGCCTACGCCCGGGACCTGCGCGCTTCCGGACATTTCCGGGTGCGCCGCACCGTGGCCGACAACGCGCCGTATGGACGCGAGGTGCATTGGGCCCAGTTGCCCATCTGGAGCCTCGCGGGCCTTTCCGCCCTCTATGAGCGTCTGGGCGGCCTGCCGGCGCCGCTCGCCCTCGAATGGGCCGGCCGCACGCTCATGCCGCTGCTGGGCTTCGTCTTCTTCTCGGCGGTCCTGTGGCTCCTGAAATCGCGCCTGGATCCGCCGGCGCTCCTGCTGGCCGTCCTCGCGATGGCCTGTACGTGCCACTACGAATTCCACCCGTTGCGGCCGGACCACCACGGTTTCCAGATCGCCTTCGCCACGGGTTGCCTGATCTTCCTGCTGCGCGGCGGGCTCGGCTGGGTCCGCCGGGCGGATGGCGGCGGCGCAACAAGCCGTCTGTTGCCCCCGCCCGCCGCCGCCCGCCGCGAATTCGTGGCCGCCGGCGTTTGCGCCGGGTTGGCGCTCTGGCTGGGAGCCACCGTTTTTGCGTTCATCCTGCTGGCCATGGCGGCCGGTTTGGCGCTCAACCTGCTGCTGGCGGGCGGCGAAACTCCCGAACACGCGCGGCCGGAACCGGATTTGTTCCGCTGGTGGGGCGCGACGGGAGCGGCGACGGCGCTCCTGCTGTACGCGGTGGAGTATGCCCCGCACCATTTCGCGATGCGGCTGGAGGTCAACCATCCGCTGTATGCCCTCTGGTTCCTGGGCACGGCCGAATGCCTGCGCGCGCTCGCCCGGTGGAAGACAAACCGCGGCGCCTTTCGTTTCCGGGACGGCTTGTGCGCCGGTCTCGGCTTCTGGGCCGCCGCGAGCTTGCCGCTGCTGGTCTTGTTCGGTCCCGCGGCCTGGTATTTGCCGCGCGCCGCGCTGCTGCTGCGTCTCCACGCCCGCGTCATCACGGAATTCCTGTCGCCTCTGCAACCCAACGCGATCGGAGTTTACCTGCGGGATCCGCTGCTGGCCCAGGGCGTCTTGGCACTGGGCTGTGCGCTGTTCCTGCTGGGTGGCCGCCGGCTCCCGTTCGAGTACCGCGGATTCCTGCGGGTCCTGGCGGTCGCCACCGGCGGCGTTTTCCTGTTGTTTTGCTGGCAGGGCCGCTGGGTGCAATTCCTGCCGCCGTTCTTCCTGCTGCTGGCGGCGGTCGGATTGACGGCCTTGCGCCAACCGAACGCGAGGCTGGCTCCCCGCGCGCGACTCCCGCTGACGGCGCTGCTGACGATCATGCTGCTGCTGCAGACCGCCCAAGCCGCCCGGGTTCACGTGAGATTGGCGAGCCGCATGCTGCGCGTCGAGCAAATGGACGCCCTCTGGAACCGCTACATGCTGCAACGCAACATGCTGTTGCAATTGAAAACCGTCAGCAACGGTCGTCCCTTGCGGCTGGTCCTGCCGGTGGAAATGGCGCCTGCCGCCTACTATTTCGGCGTCGGCGATTCCATCGGATCCCTCTACTGGGAAAATCTCGCCGGTCTGACCGCGGCCTCCGAATTCCTGGCCGCCCCCATGCCGGGAGCACGCGCGCGGGAAATCGCCCGCGAGCGCGCCATCACCCACGTCGTCTCCCTGCGCACGCCCGAAGAGGCCGCCATGAGCTGTTTTTTGCTGGCCGGCCGCGACGACCCTGCGACGACCGCCGCCACGCTGGGCTACGCCATGGCCCAAGGCGGGACGGGATTGCCCGACTGGACCGCGCCGGATTACGATTTGTTGGTGGCGGCATCCCAGCCTTACTACATCTACGTTCCCGGCATCGGCCGTTGGATCACGGAAAAAGCCTCCGGATGGATCTACCGGCTGCAGCCCTGAACGGCTCCGGAAAAAACGTGATGCAACCGCGCGCCGCTGCGGTTAGTATGGACAGCATGAAGCGAATCGGCCAATGGCTGCTGGCGGGCGTTGCGGGAGCTGCGGCATCCGCGTCCGCCGACGTGGCCCGCATCGGCGCGACGACCTATCCCACGCTCCACGCCGCCGTCGCCGCCGCGCCGTCCAATGCCGTGATCGAGCTGATCGGCGACGCCGTCCTGACCAACGTCCTGTCCATTTCCCGACCGGTTGCCATCGCCAGCGACGGCGCCGTCCGGCGCATCGTCCGGACCAACGCGTTCGCGGACGACATGATCTTCGTTCAACCGCCCGGTGCCCTGACGCTGGGCACCGCAGCGGGCAGCGATGCCGCCCCCACGCTGATTCTGGACGGCGGAGCGACCAACGGCGTTGCCGGCGGATTCAGTTGCATCTTCGCCAACAAGGCCGGCGTCGTCGTCCAGCCCGGCGTCGTCCTGCGCAACTACCGGGGCTTCTATGCCCCCTTGTACGGACTGAACGAAACCAACCCGGCCGCCCTTGTGCTGAACGGCGGCCTGTTCCACAACAACGCCTCCACCAACAGTTCCGGCGGAGCGCTTTGCAGCCAAGGCATGGCCGTCTACGTGCGCAACGCCGTTTTCGCCAGCAACGCCGCCCCGCGCGGACGCGGCGGCGCCATCTACGTTGAAAACGCGGTGCTCGCGGCGACCAATCTCGTCGTCCGCGACAACGCCGCCGACGATTACGGCGGCGGCATCATGGGCTACCCGGCCAACGTCATCCTTTCTGGCGGCAGCATCTCGGGCAACTCCGCCATCAACGGGGGCGGCTACGCCAACGGGTACGGAAACCTGATTGCCGACGGCACGACGATCGCCAGCAACCAGGCCTATCACGGGGGCGGCGTGTGGTCCCACACGGGCGCCAACGAATTGCGATCCGCCACGATCCGCGACAACCATGCCGCCGGATATGGCGGCGGTCTGTATTCCACCTCCAGCGGGTATGCGCTATCCAACTGCCTGGTCGTCGGCAACGGAGCGGACAGCTACGGCGGCGGCCTCTACGTCACCCCCACCGCCAACCCGGCGTCGGCCATCGAGATCGTCGCCAGTTCCGTTTCCTCCAACGTCGGACTCTTCGGCGGCGCCATCTATTGCTCCTATGCGTCCCTCGCCGTCGCGGACTCCACGTTCGCGGGCAACCGCGCGGCCGGACCCGGCGGGGCCATTTGGCTCTTCGGCGACGCGGACATCCGCGACGTCCGCATCGCCGCCAACGTGTCGTCGAACGAAGGCGGCGGCATCTTTCACCTCGGCGGCCCCTTGGCCCTTTCGGGCCAGACCCGGTTCGAGGCCAATTCCGCCGCGGCCGGCAACGGTCTCTGGTGCTACAACGGCACCTACGAAGGCAGCAACGCGGTGCTCTCCCTCGCCGGCGGCGTTTCGTTCGCAGGTACCGACGGAATCGCTTTGCACACCAACGAGAACGCGATCTTGCTGGCCGGCGTCTTGGCCGGGCCCGGCACCGTCGCGACGCTGGTCCCGCCCGTCTATTCCAACGGGTTGCCGCTGCTGCGCGACGGATCCGGCCTGTCGTTTTCGCCGACGGCCCGCTACTACGCCAAGTTCGCCGTCGCGCCCCAACCCGCCAGCTCCACCAACTGGTTCGTCGGCACCAACGGCAACCTGGCGGCCGTCCAGCCGCCCGCGCCGCCCGCGCCGCCCGCGGGCCTGCGGGATATCGCGAGGCTGGCCACCGCGTCCAACGCCCTGCGGCTCGACGTCGATTCCGAACTGCTGAAATACGATTTCAGCCTGCAGGCCGCCGATACCGTCACCAACGGCGGATGGAATTTCGAAACCCTCCTCGGCGGCTATGCCGTCGCCACCAACGGCGCCATCGCGCTCGACGCCGCCGGGCCCCGCCGGATGTTCCGCCTGGTCTTTCCATGAGTGCCCGCAGGGCCCCAGCTCCGCGCCCCGCCCCGGTGCCGGCCGCGCCGCCGCCGCCCGCCGTCCGGCGCGCCGCCGGTTGGATCGACGCCGTCGGCGCCGTCCTGATCGCCGTCCACGTCGCCGTCTTCACGCTCCACACCGATCGCTGCGCCCGGGCGCTCGATGCGCGCGTGATCAACGCCGCGCCGGGCTTGACCGCGCCGCGGTTCTTCCTGGACAACGACTCGTATGCCTGGCTCGCCCACGCCCGCGATCTGGCGGAATCCGGCGCCGGACGCCTGCGCCACACGTTCATGGACAACGCCCCCTATGGCCGCCCCATGCACTGGAGCCATCCGCTGCTCTGGGGAATCCGCAGCCTGTCCGCCCTGTTCATGCAAATCAATTCCTGGCCGCTGGCCCGGGCGCTCGATTTGGCCGGAATCTGGATCATGCCCTCGTTCCAATTCGTCGTCTTCACGGGTCTGTTCTGCGCGTTCCGCCGCAAGCTCGGCTGGGGAGCCGCCGGTCTGTTCGTCTGGCTGGGCCTGGCGCTGGAACCGCTCTTTTCCGTGTTCTATCCGCTGAAACCCGACCATCACGGCCTGCAAGTCTATGCGGCGTTCCTCGCTTTCGTCTGCCTGTATTTCGGCGGTTTGGGCTGGACGTCCGAGGCACCCCCGCCGGTTCCTGCCGGCCGCGCGTTTCAGGCGCTTGGTCTTCCCGGCCGCGCCGGCGCCCGAAGGTGGTTCGCGGCGGCCGGCCTGCTGGGTGCGATTTCGCTGTGGCTGGGGGCCACGGTCTGGACCCTGGCGTTCGCCGTCGCGACGGCCGTCGCCGCAACGGTCCTGCCGCCGTTTGCGCCGGCCGCTGGCTCCGGGCGCCGATATGCGCCGGAACTGTGGCGAATCTGGGCCGGCACGGGAATCGCCGCTTCCGCCGGATTCTATCTGCTGGAATACGCGCCTCAGCACCTGCACATGCGCCTGGAAGTCAACCACCCCGTCTATTGGCTGACTTGGCTGGGCGTTGCCGAAAGCCTGATATTCGTCGCGCGGGCGCCGGCTTGGCGCTTCTGGCGCGGACGCGCCGCGCACGAGTGGGCGCTGGTCTTGCCGGCCGCGCTGGCGGCCGCCGCCGCGCCCGCGCTCATCCTGTTCGGACCTGCCGACTGGCACCTGCTGCGCGACCCGGTCACCTACCAGTGGAACGACCGCTTCGTCGCCGAGTTCGAGCCCGGCCTGACGTTCGCCGTTCGAAAAGCGCGGGATTTCATTTGGCCCGCCTTCGGCCTGCTGCCCGTCGCCGTCGGCGCGCTGCTGGGCCGGAAGTCCGTCCGCTTGCCCATCCCGCGCGCGTTCGGGCTCTACGTCCTGCTTTTCGGCTTGCTGTTCCTGCGCCAGCTCCGCTGGCTGCCGTTTTTCATCGTGCCGCTCGCGGCGTTCGCGGTCCTGCTGGTCAACCAGCACCTCGCCGCCGGGAAAAGGTCTTGGCTCGCGCCGGCGCTGGCCGGCGCGCTGCTGCTGAACGCCGCGCTGGCGGTCCGCTCCCGCTGGCAAATCGAAAGTTCCGCCGCGCTGGCCATCGACACCCCGGAAATCTGGGGACGGGCGCTGGCCGCCAAGCACACCGCGTTGCGCATCGGCCTCGCCGCCGGCACCAACGAATGGCGGATGATCGGCACGACCGACGACGCCCCCGCCCTCTACTATTTCACCGGCATTCCGTCCGTCGCTTCGTTCTACTGGGAAAACGTCGCCGGCTGGCAGGCGGAAATCGAATTCTACTGCGATGCGCCCGCCGGCACCCGCGCGCGCGAATTGGCCGCCGAACGCGGTCTGACGCGGGCCTTGGCGCTGCCGGCGCCGGATCGGGAATGCCTGGTTGCCATGCGGGCCGCGGCACACCCGGACCTGCCGCCCACCGCCCCGGCGCTGGCCGACTGCATGGCCCAAACCAACGCCCCGCCGCCGGTTCCCTGGATGCGGCTGGACGAGACGTTTTCCGCCGCCGTATCGGAGCGCATCCTGCTGAGCACTCCGGCCGGCTACTTCCACTTGCAAAAACCCATTGCTTTCTATGCCCTGTCCCCCGCCGCAACGGAACCCGGGACGGCCCCCTGACGGCCGGAACGCAAGCATGGCGCCCCCCACCCATCGCGTTGCTTCCGGACTGGCCATCCTGCTGGGCCTGCTGACGTTCGCTCTCTTCGCGCCGGCCGTGCGCTATGGCTTCACGGACGTGGACGACGTGCTCTACACCCTCGAAACCCCGCCGGTTGCCGGCGGCCTGTCCACCGTCCACGTCCGCTGGGCGTTCACCACCGTCCATGAATCCTGGTACAGCCCGCTGACCTGGATCTCCTTGATGGCCGATTCATCCCTGTTCGGGCCGCGGCCCTTCGGCTATCACCTGACCAACGTCTGGCTCCACGCGGCAAACGCCGCGCTGCTGGCTTGGCTGCTGTACCGACTGCTCGGCCATCCCCTTGCCGCGTTCCTCGCCGCGGCGTTGTGGGCCTTCCATCCGCTGCGCGTGGAATCCGTCGTCTGGATCGCCGAGCGCAAGGACGTGCTCAGCGGCCTGTTCTTCCTGCTGGCAACGGGGGCGTATTTGCGCTTCGCCGAACGTCCCGGACGCCTCCGCATGCTGGCGGTCGGTTTCTGGATGCTGTGCGGACTGCTCTCCAAAACCAGCGTGGTCGTTTTGCCGCCGCTGTTGCTGCTGCTCGACGCCTGGCCGTTGCGGCGCGCGCCGTTCCCGTCGTCCTTCCGCGGCCTGCGGACCTGGCTCCCGCTCGTGCGCGAAAAGCTGCCGCTGTTCGCGCTGGCGCTGGCCGGCGGCCTGCTCACGCTTTTCACCCATCGGCTCGCCCATGCCTACGCGCCGGATTTCTCCATCCCCGCGCGGCTGGCGCTGGTGGCCCCGGCCTACTGGGCCCATCTCGGCCATGTTTTCTGGCCGGCGCACCTGGCCTTGTTCTATCCAACCACGTATCCGTCCGTCCCGGTCGCGCTGGCCGCTTGGGGCGCGCTGGTCCTGCTCGTTTGGGGCGGCTGGCGCCTGCGGCGGATCTGGCCGGCCCTGTCGATCGGCGGCGCCTGGTTTCTGATCGCCCTGCTTCCCATGATCCGCGGCATCCGGTTCGATGAGCAATCGGCCTATCCCGACCGCTACGTCTATCTGCCCGCCATCGGTCTTGCGCTGGTGGTCGCCGGCGCCGATTTGCTCATGGCCCGCTTCCGGCGCGGCCGGATCTGGGCCATCGGCGCGATTTGCGCGCTGGTGGCCGCCGGCGGAATCCGGACGGCGCTCTATCTGCCCGTTTGGCGCAGTCCGGCCACCTTGGCGCCGCATTTGCTGCGCGCGGCGCCCGACCACCCGCTGGCCAACAACGTCTATGGCAAGCTGCTCGCCGCGCAATCCCGTCCCGCCGAAGCCGTTCCCTACTTCCAAAAAGCCATGCCCTGGATTCCCCGAGAGGCCGGCGCCAACTTGGCCACCGCCTGGCTGCACGCCGGCCGCCCCGCCGAAGCGCTGGCCGCGGCCGAGGAACTTTGCGCAGCCCCTCGGCCACCTCCGGACGGATTCTTGCTTCGGGGACTGGCCTTGCTCCAACTCGACCGGACCGCGGAAGCCATCCCGCCTTTGGAACGCGCCGCCGCCGAAATGCCCGCAAACCCTTTGGCGTGGCAGATGCTCTATCGCGCCCACGTGGAAGCCGGCGACGACGTCGCGGCCGCCAAAATCCTTCTGCGCCTGCGCGGGCTGGGCAACAACGATATCCGCGACTTCGACGGACTCGTGCGGACCTACGTCCGCACGTGGCGCCAAGGCAACGCGCGCCTGGCGTGGCCGTTTTTCGCCAACAACTTCAAGCGACGCCCCGACCACGTTCTGCTCCACAATGCCGCCGCCTGGCTGTTGGCCACGACGGACGATCCGCCGGCGCCGCCCGCCGAAGCCGTGCGCCTCGCCCAGATCGCCTTGGCGGCGGCCGGCCAGCCCCATCCCGTCCTGCTCGACACCCTCGCCGCCGCCCAGGCCGCCGCCGGCGATTTCGACGCCGCCGTCCGAACCGCCCGGCAAGCGCTGGCGCTGCTCGCGCCCGGCGACCCGGAAACGCCCGCGCGGCAGGCGGACATGGAACGACGGCTCGCGGGATACCGGGAGCGAAAGCCCTGCCGGGAATTTCCGCGATGAACGGTTGTCGCCCAAGTCCCCGCTGGCTGCTGCTCGGCGCATTCCTGTGGGTTTTCGGCGCGAAACTGCTCGCCATCGATCGCTTCGGCAGTTTCATTCCCTACTGGGACCAGTGGGAAGCCGAAGCGGCTTCCTTGTTTCATCCGCTGGAAAACGGAAATCTGCGCGCCGGACACCTGTTGGCCGCCCACAACGAACACCGCATTCTTTGGACGCGGCTGCTGGGTCTGGCGGAATACCGGCTGAACGGCGGCATTTGGGACCCTCTTTTCCAGCAAACCGTCAATGCCGGCCTGCACGCCTTGGCGTTGGCGCTGATCCTGGCCTGGCTGCGCCGGGAATTGCCGCCGGACCGTTTCCGTCCGCTGGTCCTGTTCGCCTTGCTGTTCGCATTGCCCTTCGGCGCGGAAAACACGCTGCTCGGTTTCCAGTCGCAGTTCTATTTCCTCCTGCTGTTCGGTGCGGCCGCCATTCGCGGACTGACCGCGGCGCCGCCGCTGGCACCCCGCTGGTGGCTGGGCGCGCTCGCCTTGGGAGCGGCATTCTTCTCCGTGGCCTCGGGATTCCTGGCCGCGCCGGCCGTGGCCGCCGTCTACGTCTTCCAGATGCTCCGGGACCGGCGGCTCGTTCCGCGGCAGCTCTGCGCGCTGGCGTTGCTGCTGGGTTATGCCGTCGTGGCCTGGCGGTTCACGCCGGTGGTGGCCGGCCATGCCGGCTATCAGGCCGCCGGCCCGCTTGATTTCGCGCGCACGCTGGCCAAAGCCTTGGCGTTTCCCTTCTGCGAAACGCCCCTCCTTGCGCTGTTCATGCAAGGACCCTTGCTCGTGCTCGGGTACCGTCTGCTGCGCCCCGGCGCCGGCCGCGCACAGGCCGCGCCGCCCTGGTTCCTCGCGGGTGCCGCGTTCTGGGTGTGGCTGAACGCCGCCGCCACGGCCTTTGGCCGCGGCGCCGGCGCCCCCGCGCCCGAATCCCGCTACATGGACACGTTGTTCATCGGCGTGCTGCTCAATGCCGCCGCCACGCTGCACGTGTCCGCAACCGGGTGTCCGCGCGGCCTGAAAACCGCCGGACGGATCTGGCTGGCCGTGGCCGCCATCGGTCTCGCCGGAGTTTTCTGGATCCGCACCCGCCCGGTCGTCGTCTGGTCGTCTCAATTGCGGAAAATCGAAGAGGCTCACACCTTGCAGTTCATGCAAGACGGCGATCGGGCCCGTCTGGCCGCGCTCCCGTTCAACGCCATCCCCCATCCCTCGGGCGAACGCCTGGCCGTTCTGCTCGAAAACAAAACGGTGCGCGCCCTGCTGCCGACGCCGCTGCGGGACGCCCTGCCCGCCGTCAAAACCAACGTCTGGTGCTTCCTGGAACGAGGTGCCGCCCCCGACGTGCCGACCCGGCCATTCGAAACCGTCTGGGGCAGCTACGGCCCCGGCGGGCCAGCCTGGACCGGCGAACTCGCGCTGGATTTCGATCCGCCCCGCAAAGGCGGCTTCCTGGAAATCGCCGTGGCCGGCCAGCCTAGCGCGGCCGGTCTGGCGCTGCGGCTGGAAACCCCCGACGGCCGGTTGCTCGCCGATCTCGCGCCGCGGCGCGTTCCAGAAGGCAAATGGCGGTCCGTTTACGTCCGCAGCCCGTCCAGCGCATTCCGGATCGTCGCCGCCGACGCCAGCCCGCGCCATTGGTTGGCGTTCGCCGTTCCCAAGGAAATCGGTCCCGGCACCCTGCTGGCCCGCGCAACGCTTCGCGCCGGGTTCGCGTTCCTTGCCGCCGGAATCGTCCTGCTGGCGTGGGCCGGCCGGATCGCCGCTCAGCGCGACCAGCCCCAGTGCGGGCCCAGCGGCCAATAGACGAAGAACGACGGGCCGACGAGCGCCTGTTCGGAAACGGGGCCGAAATAGCGCCCGTCGAGGCTGGAATAGGTGTTGTCGCCGAAAGGCAGGAATTGCTTTTCGCCGAGGCGGATTTCGGCGCCTTCTTCCGGCAGCCGGGAATGGGGCCGCGGCACGTAGCCGCGGTAGCGCGGATCCGTCGTCAGCCGCCGGAACGGGAACGGTTCCGTCACGGGCCGCCCGTCCACCACCAGATGGCGGTCGCGGATGGACACGGTCTCGCCCGGCAAGCCCACGAGGCGCTTGATGTAGAAGGAATCGGGCCGGATGCCGAGCCGTTCCTTCTCGGGGATGTAGTTGGTGTCGAACACGACGACCTGCCCGCGCTGGGGCCGCGCGAAGTTGTTGGCCACCTTGTTGACGAACACGTGGTCGCCCTGCCGCACGCGGCCGGAGGCGATGAGCTGGCCCGCTTCCACGCGGTCCCCGAGGTTGAAGCGAAGCTTCATGCTCTTGTCGGGATCGGGATTGAAAAACGGACTGTCGGGCTTCATGGCGATCCAGAGCGGATAGAGCTCCGCGCCGATGCGCAGGACGTACTGGTCGTTCAGGTTCCCGGCGAATTCCAGGCGGCCGGAATTCCGCGCCCGGACCTCGACGTAGCGTTCGCCGAACAGCGCCAGGTTCACGAGATTGAACGGCGGCCGGTCGTACCATTCCCGGCCTTCCTGCGGGCGGGCGGTCACGCCGTTGAGCGTCGGCTGCATCGAACCGGTCGGGATCTTGAAGGGCTGGATGAAATAGGTCCGGCACGCCATCGCCAGCGAGATGGCGACGACGAGCACCTCCACGTTCTCGCGCCACTTGGGGAACGGGCGCGGCGGCAGCAGCTTCTCGGCGGCGGCGGCCGCCGCTTCGCAGGCGGCCTCCAGGCGGTCCCAGGCGCGCGCGCGCCACGCCGCGTCCAGCGCGGCTTCCGCGGCCCGCGCCGCGGCGAGATCCGCCGGCGGCGCGACGTCTTCGCGCATGCGCTGCGCGTGGCGCACCAGGTGGCGGACGCCGTGGACCGTCTTTTTCAACCGCCGTCGCGCGAAGAAGTTCACCGGCGCCCCCCTCAATGCTTCGTCTTCAGGACGGCGATGAACGCCTCCTGCGGAAT
>Ga0116145_1003330_pt1 | contig 13613 bp, 18 predicted proteins | sample AD_JPNHG1_MetaG_FD_89747 | JGI IMG/M metagenome (GOLD analysis project Ga0116145, IMG submission 89747) | Active sludge microbial communities of municipal wastewater-treating anaerobic digesters from Japan - AD_JPNHG1_MetaG | ecosystem: Engineered > Bioreactor > Anaerobic > Digestate | place... | reverse complement strand
TCCCTTTCTCTGCAAAACAGCATGGAATCGGTTCCTTGTGTCTGTCTATATAATAACAGATTGTGCATGGCGCAAGTCGCCAAATCGCAAATATTAAAAATATTTTTTTGAAACGGCACTAGAAAGGAAGATCTCCACGTTGCAGAGGCGACTTTCCGTTACATGTTCGAACACAATCCATCCGGTCAGAAACAGAATGCACCAGCGTACTTTATCTCATTGTTCAGAAACGACCCTACCCCTACATTCCTTCAGCGATTTGCTGGACAAAAACCGCCAGTCCGATACGGTTCGGAATTTAGGGAAAGAAAGGGACTTTTGTTCCATGTAGATGAGATCACATATATCACCGAAGGAAAGGCGGAAGTCAGCGGTACCTATACTGAGTCTGGTCTTAGTGCATCTGGCAGCATCTATGTGGTTGAGAAGAAGAATGGCATCTGGTCTGTTACGAAGGACATAAAGCAGTGGGTATCATAAAAGGCAAAGCCCAATGACCACAGAACCCCTCAGCATCAGAACGACAAGACAATGCACCACCAAGTACATTGCCAGCGTCATCCGTGACGCTATGGAGCAGTTCCACATTGACCACCTCACCGATGAAGAGATGAAGAAACTCAATCCCATCATTCGGAATGCCATCTACTCTGCCCTATACGCCTATGACAACAGAGAGAGATCGGAAAAGGCAAAGCGTTTCGTCGAGTACCACATATCGATGATACCCCAATATTGGGAAGATGCTGAATTGCTGAAATACCTGAGGGAATAGTCCTACATGCCAAACCCCCACAAATCCTATTTCCTCCTCGCCCTGATCCTCTCAGCAGCCTTAGGGGCAGTCCTGTGGTTCTCCATCCCTCTACATCCCCTATGGATCTACCTGACGACAATTACCCTAATGACCTTCGCTTTCTACGGCATCGACAAGCATCGAGCAGTTCGACAGAAGAGAAGAGTTCCAGAGCTAGTCCTTCACCTACTTGCCTTGGCAGGAGGGACGATAGGTGCCTTTGCCGGACAAATTGTCTTCCACCACAAGACGAAGAAGCTGAAATTCCAAGTGGTCTTCTATGCCATTGTTGTTCTGCAATTGGCGGGTATCTTGTGGTGGGCATGGGGGCAACTGGGGTGACCACGATCCGTGCCATCCCTTACCTTGAAAGACCAGTCCAATAGCTTCACCAAAAAAGAAACCGTTTCTGTTTTGCCCGTCCACTTCGCCACCGTCGTATTGCCGGAATTGCTTTTTTTGCCGGTTTTCATAGAATAGGCGAAGTGTAAGTCTGTCATTCGTATCGGCCCTTGGAACAAGGATCTGCTGTGAAAGTACTCGTTCAATGTCTTGTTTGCCTCGTCATCATAACCCAGTCTGCGATGGCAGAAAACAATTGGTCTCGTTGGCGTGGGCCTAATGGCAACGGAACAGCCGCTTCGGGTGCTTATCCAGTCAAGTGGGATCCGGAGAACGTGCTGTGGAAGATTGAGATCCCCGGCAAGGGTTTCTCGACGCCCATTGTGTGGGAAAAGAGAATCTACCTGACTGCGGGTATCGAGGGCTTAGATACCGTGCTCGCCATTGACTGGTCGGGAAAGCAGATCTGGCAGAAACAACTCGGAGCAGAGATTGCAGGCAAGCATACAAACGGGTCGGGCAGCAATCCCTCTGCGGTAACCGATGGATCGGCAGTCTTCGTCTTTTTCAAAAGCGGCAACTTTGCTGCACTCGAACTCGACGGATCTATTCGCTGGAAGACCAACCTGTTCGAGAGGTTTGGCAAGGATGATCGGTACTGGGACTTCGGAACCTCGCCGGTGTTGACGGAAAAAGATGTGGTGATGGCGGAAATGCATGACGGAGATTCATGGGTAGCCGCTTTTGACAAGATCACGGGTGAACTACACTGGAAAGTGCCTCGAAACTACGAGACACCCAGAGAGGGCAGGCAGGGATACGGCACCCCGATTGTCTTTTCACACAAGGGAACCGAGGCTCTGCTGATTTGGGGGGGACAGCATCTGACCGCCCATGATGCGTCTGATGGGACGACCATTTGGACTTGCGGCGATTTCAATCCGCAGGAAAGTCCACTCTGGCCGTCTGTGGCATCACCCGTTATTTCAGGGACAATAGCAGTCATGCCTTGCGGGCGGGCAGACCGGAACCAGCCTCGTCTACACGGAATCCGGTTGGGTGGAAGCGGAGACGTAACCAAAACACACCGTTTGTGGGTGCGTGAGGACATAGGCTCCTTCGTACCGACACCAGCAGAATCCGAAGGGCGTGTCTATGTAATTCATGACCATGGGCGAATCGATTGCATAGACCCTTCGACAGGAAAGAGCATATGGAGCGGTGATTTTCCGAGGGGCGAGGGGAATTTCTACACTTCGCCCCTGATCGCAGGGGGTCATCTCTATGCCGCACGAGAAGGTGGGACGTTTTACGTCGTGAAGCTTGGAGACACCTTTGAGTTGGTCTCGGAGATCGACATGAAGGATCGAATTATTGCCTCGCCGATAGCCGTTTCCGGTCGGCTTCTCATTCGGACAAATCATCATCTGTTTTGCGTGGGGGACAAGTGAAGAGTTGGCATGTATCTGGAATCGCTGTTCTATTCGTCCTTCTGTTCATCGGCTCACGGTTCCTGAGATCAAATCGTGATTCCGACGGTACCGGTGTCTCACGGGAGACACTGAAGGAGTGGCTGGATCAGGGAAAAGACGTGTATGTCCTCGATGTGAGAAGTCAGGAGGAATACGAGTCAGGACATATTCCTAATGCAAAGAACATCAACTACACAGATATACCTGCTCGCTTGAACGAACTCGAACCTCACAGAGATCACCGGATTGTCGTATACTGCCGTACTGGTCGTCGGTCACAGATTGCCATCGATAGCCTCAAGAAAGCTGGATTTGAGAAGGTCTATCATCTGATTGGTGATATGACTGGATGGAAACAAGCAGGACTGCCTGTTGAATCTGTCGATTGAGGAGCACAAGGTGAAGAGAGTCCCTCCCAACCTCCACATCGGCACCTGCTCATGGAAATACCCCGACTGGCGTGGTCTCATCTACGACCCTGACAAAACCTACTCCCCCAACGACTACCTGCCCGACTACTCCGAGCACTTCAACACTGTAGAAATCGACCAATGGTTCTGGTCCCTGTTCCCCACCGAAGTGAAGCTCCCTGATCCCCAGAACGTCCAGATCTACAGCGACTCAGTGCCCAATGACTTCATTTTCTCAGTCAAAGTCCCCAACGCCATCACCCTGACCCACCACTACGCCAGACAGCCTGCAAAGCACAAAGAATTTGCCAATAAGCCTAATGAACACTTCCTGAGCATCGACCTGCTGAAAAGGTTCTTGGAAGTCCTCCAACCTTTTGGCAAGAAGCTCGGACCAGTCATGTTCCAGTTGGAGTATTTGAATAAACAGAAAATGCCCTCTCTCAGAGCATTTCTCGACAGACTTTCCGAATTCTTCGATAAAGCCCCGGAGGGCTTCGACTATGGCATAGAAATCAGAAATTCCAATTACCTCAAAGAGCCCTATTTCCAGTTCCTCAGAGAAAAGAACCTCAGTGTCGTCCTTGTCGAGGGGTATTTCATGCCTCCTGTCTTTGAAGTAGCCGAGAAGTTCGACATTTCCGGTGGGAAGACATTGGTCATTCGATTGATGGGACCGGATCGACAGGAGATCGAGCGGGAGGCAGGAAAGAAATGGGACAGGATCGTGAGTCCGAAAGACGAGTCGATAGAGGGGGTAGTGGGAACGTCAATAACCACTACGAGGGGTGTGCGGTGTTGACGATCCAGAGGCTGGTGGAGAGGTTAGGAGACAGATGATGAGCAGGAAGACTGACAGAGAATACCATATCAGCAGGGCACTAGTCGTCCTGCTCTTCGCCATCTACGGTATTGCCGGAAGCACATCCGGCTCTACCTACTACCTCGATCCTGTGAATGGAAGTGACGAATACGACGGAAGTGCTTCTGCTCCTTGGAAATCGTTCAAGAAGATCAACTCCTATTACCAAGCGAGCTATCAACCGTTCGGCTGGGTGCAATTGCAGCCGGGTGACACGATCCTCCTGAAGGAAGGTGTTTACAGTGGATTGTTTCAGCCGGGAGAATGGCAGCAAGGCCCGACTGGAGGGGGTTCATTCGTGGCATATTTTCGGGGCAGGAAGGGAGAACCCGACAGACCATTTACGATCAAAGCCTACCCCGGACACAAACCCATCATCGACCCCAAGGGCAAGGGCATAGGTCTGTCGATCTTCCAGTCGAGCCATTGGCAGGTCGAAGGCATCGAGATCCGTAATGCCTATGGTCGAGGACTGAGCATAAACGAGTCTCAAGAAGTCAACGTCGAAAACGTACACATCCACGGTACCGATGGAGTCGACAACAACAACATTGCCGGACTGTATCTGACTGACTGTTGGAACGTCGAAGTGGCCTATTCCGAACTCAACGACAACTATGATCGAACCTGTGCCGACACAAACGGAAGAGCCACTGAGAATAGCTGCAATGTTGTGATCTTCGGAGGAGTGAGGGGTGGAAACATTGAGATCCACCATTGTAAGGTATCCCAATCCCTGCCCCTGTCACATGATCTCTCAGGCGGAGGTATCAAGTACAAGCACGCCTCCAGACTCCATGATGCCTTCTTCCGTGTTCACCACAATGAGTTCCGCAACTGCAAATTCTTTGCCTTTGGCTCAGGAACAGCTAACACCCATTTTCATCACAACCTGATTGTCGGGGGAGCAGGGATCAGTAGCAGGGATTTCGGAGGAATCACCCATCAGGTCAATCAGGTGTTCGAATACAACACCCTTTACGACACGTCAGGTTTTCAACTGGATCCAACGACCCATTGGAGGAATGATGAGTTCCCAGATGATCCGAAGAGCATCGTCTTCAGGAACAACATAGTCTATGATACTCGCCCCAAGTACTCGAACGAGCACGGCATAGTTGTCGTTGGTACCTACATGACCGATGAGACCTATGGGGCAACGGTTCCTCAACTGACGTTCAGGAAGAACTGTTACTTCAATCCGAACACACCCGCTCAATTCAACATTGCTTCCGGCTTCAACTACAAAGAGGGTTATGGGGAAGGTGGGGTATTCTCGCTGGAGAAATGGCGGGAGACGTATGGATATGATGCGGACTCGATTGAAGCTGACCCTAGGTTCGTCGGTACTTCGAGCAAGATTTTTGGGCTTAAAGACGATTCGCCCTGCAATGATCTGGGGTTCCTTGCCAATGATATGAATTCGGTGGAGACGCCGCAATAGAAACACCAGTGTGTCCCAGAACTATCTTGTGAGAAGACCCCGGAGCCTCCAACTTGACCTACCACCTCTTCCCGGCTATTCTATGTTCAAGTGATGACATTCTGTTCAGCACTCTTAAGGAAACACGCATGAAATCGAGAACTATGGCGACCCTTCTTTCTGTAGCCTGCCTGCTTTCCAGCCTTGGGCATGGGGCTATCGGTGTTGCCGCCGACGCTCGCAATACCGACATGAAGCGGTTTCTCCCGAATGACGGCAACTCGGTCTTCAATGCCACAACCCTCCTGAGGAAGTGGCCTGCAACGGGTCCCAAGGAACTGTGGCGGGTGGAGATTGGCTGGGGCAAGACAGCCGTCGTGGAAGCCGATGGCAGGGCATTTACGGGCACCCAGACCGACAAAAAGCAATGGGCGTTGTGTCTGGATCCTCTGACAGGAAAGACCCTCTGGAAAAAACTCCTATTTGATAAAGAGAACCGCCATACCGTCCAAGGACCGGTCACATCTCCGGTCATTGATGGGGATCGTGTCTATTTCATTCCCTACGCCATCGAGGGTAAAGACGTGTGGGAGATGCGGTGCCCCGTTGTCTGTTTCCGAACCGACGGGACGGAATTGTGGCGTGCAGATGATACGGTCTGGGCTACCGAGGCATCCGTACCACTGGTGGTGGGCGACAAACTGTATGTCGGGGCGGACAATCCTGAACATGCCGTGCTCATGGCACGGGAAAAGATGACCGGCAAACTGCTCTGGACGACACGAGCGGAGTCGGATCTGAAAAACGAACTCGGTGCCCCAGCGTCGCTTACCTATCAGGTCGTCGATGGCATCCCTCAGGTCATCGCAGGCACCTACGGAACCCGTGAGTTGTTGGGCGTGCATGCCGAAACGGGCCAGATCATGTGGCGATACCCCTATCCCGCGGACATCATCATCGGTCTCGTGAGCACGCCGGTAGCCGTGGGATCTCGGCTCTTTGTCTGTGGTGCCGAGGGAACCAGAAAGAACTTCTCGGTATGTCTCCAGATGGAAGCTAAGGACGGCAAAATATCCTGCAAGGAACTATACCGTAGTACTGAACTACAGCTAAACAACTACAACACCGTGGCGATCTACAAGGATGCGGTGTTCGGCTTTGGCGTAGGAAACGAGGGAGGTTTCATCCACTGCACCGAATTGAACGACGGAAGCCTGCTCTGGAAGCAGACCGGAGAGGACTGGGGGAAGGATCAGCAACTCATCATTGCGGATGACCTGATCTTCGCCTTGACGAAGGGCGAAGATCTCGTAATGGCAGAAGCCAGTCGTGAGGGGTTCCATGAACTTGGGCGTGTCAAATTGAACATGGACCTTGGACTACCTCAGCATCCCACGATTGCCAACGGACGCATGTACATCCGTGGGAATCAATGGGTTGCCTGCTACCAGATTTCTGACATTGGGGACAAGTAGGTCTAACACTACCGGACTCTGCTGTAGCGAGACTTCTCTGTTGGACACTGATAGAGTCTTGTCTCATGAACGATATATCTGTTGAAGGAACGCCGATAAATACTGAGGCATCGCTAAGTACAGCAGGTGTGAAGAGGTAGGGTCGTGGGCAAGAAACTGTACGTTGGAAATTTGGGTGCCCAAGCGGATGGAACGATGTTGAAGACGCTGTTTTCCGTGTTCGGGACAGTTGAACAGGCGTACATTATTCCGGACAAGGCAACAGGACAGTGCAAGGGGTACGGCTTTGTCGTTATGAGCAGTGATGCCGAGGCTCAGGCAGCGATCAAAGCCTTGGATGGAAAAAAGTGCGGCGACTTCACAGTCAAGGTTCAGGAAACCAAAGGCAAAGGGTAAGAACCTACTTCAAATCTTCAGACCGACCCTCTCTCCCCCAGCCCCTCATACACTTCGCTATTCTCCTCCAACCACTTCCCAAACTCTTCCCCCAAACCCAAATAATCGACATACCTATTGAGGACTTCAGGCACGATGTTCATAACACTGTTCTCTTCTATTGCCTTCAGCTTGTATTGAGGTATCTTCAATGCTGAAGAAATCTGTTTGAAGCGGATTCCCTTTTCCTCTCTCCTCATTCGACACATACTTGCAGCACCCATAAATCGAATGAGGTGATTCATGTTGATTGGTGAATTGGCAATCATACATGCCAAGTCCGGACCAAGCTGTTTTTTCGCCAATGTGAGGAGAAGATCGGCTTGTTGTGAGTTGACAATGGGAAAGACCTTCTTCTGCTTCCTCGATGTCATCTCTTACTTGCCCACCATTTGTCCCAACGTGGCATTCCTGAATATCGAAACCAACTTTTCAGAAGCCCCCTTACAGGCCTTCTCCAAATTCCTTGTCAATGGTGTATCCGCAGTCGATTGGGTCAGATCTATGGTATGAGCAATTGAACTGCCCGATGCTTCAATAACTTCGAGCAGGGAGATCTCACTTGCGGGTCGAGCCAGCTTGAATCCTCCCTTCGGCCCCCTCTTGCTGGCGACGATGTTTCTTTTGTTCAGTTCCTGCATGATCTTCAAATAGAACTCCTCAGGTATGCCAAATTCTTCAGGAATCCTGCTTCCTGCGATCCATCCCTCATCGGCGTGTTCAGCCAAGTACCCTGCCGCCATGAGTCCATAGCCCATCGTTAGGTTCAGCTTCATAGGATCACGTCTCCTGTAGTAACATTTGAGTATCTGAGCATTATGGCACGAAAGCTTGTCAGGAGCAAGGGGGAAGAATCAACAGCGATCGACAGGGAAAGAATGCTTCGGTCTCTGCTTACCCCATACTCATAAGGCTTCAGATATTTCTTGTTTCCGGCGAAAAGGGATTACTTCCATGGGTCCCAGAGACAGGCACGAAATAACTTGGGCTTGAATCAAATAAGGTTTTCGGCTATCGTGTTCTGTAGTGATGGCGCCCCATAGCTCCTCTCAGAAGAGGCACAGACAATGGTTGAGACGATTTTGTGTTGGGTAATTATTGCGATCGGTTCCAGAACCGCTTCAACCAAAGAAAGCATTTTGCTTAAGAAATCTGCACGGCCCCCAGAACCAAAATAATCTTCTTGGCTGTTTGACAGCCTGATGATGCATTTGTATGATCGCGACAGCGTTGCGTGAAAATGTACACTTATAAAGAACAGGAGCAGTGCTTATGAAGCTACATGAGGCCATAAGGCACATTCTGACTGAGCATGGCTGTAAGATGACAACAACACAGATCGCGGAGGAGGTGAATCGGCGGAAGCTATACACGAAGAGGGATGGATCTGATGTGACTCCTTTTCAAATTCATGGGAGAACAAAAAACTACGATCATATGTTTGTACGGAAAGGGCCTTTAGTTGGACTTGTTGCCTCGGATGCTTGCTTACACGTGCCAGAATTACCCCATCAGGCTGAAGATATTGCTCCATCTGTAAGCTCAGAGCTATTAACCCAAGGCGACGTAACTGGTACGGCTTTCTTGAAGAAAATGGGCTTTAAGAACGTCGGGGCACTTAAACGCTTATTGTTAACGGGTATGCCTCGCTTGCCTGAACTGACGTTTTGTGGTCTGTACGCCATTTCTATTCCGGACGGCTATCGGGTTTCATTCTTGTCCCCTGAAGCTGTAAGAAGAAAAGGTAATGTAATTACTCCATGGTCAATTGAACGTCTAAAAGTCAAATGGGTTAGTGAATCAGACATTATCTACTACGGGTGTGCAGGTGCTAAAGCCATTCGTTCTCTTGCGGCAAGATTGAATGACTTAATAAAACATGGGTTGGGTAAAACATCCGACAACGGACCACATAAAGGTGGTGAAATCATGTGGCAATTGCAGGGATATGATCAGTTCTCCGTTTGGATTCTGCCTACGGGTAGCCCTCCTGAGCCAAGACAAAAGGAAACAGCTCTTTTAACGCAGTTCCGCGATATTACAGGCAAACTGCCTTTTGCTAACCGGCAGTTGTGAAAGGCGTTCATACGATAGAATGCGTTGGAGAAACAGCTTCAACCTTCGGTCGGTACTCTCGGCCCGTGATCCAGACGACCTGATGCCCTCGTTCGACGAGCTTGTGGGCAATCGGTGCAACCGCGGTGACGTGCCCAGCGGTGGCAGCACTCATCAGCAAGCATTTCGCCATCCTGAAGCCCGATTACTCCAATTCCCCGTTGCCACCAACTTCATCGTGCTCCGGGCGACGTAGCCCAGAGTATCTCCGACCCCCCTGAATAGGCATCCCCGCTTCTGGTTCGATGTACTCTCCAAAAGTCCTGAAACGCCGTGGCATAGAATACTCCACCCGTGGGTTAGGATCAAGATCATATGGCACTTTATTTTCCACCTTCCCGTCTTTACTGGAGGGAAAGCACGCTTCATGGGGCGATACCCTGCCCCCCTAGGCCTCTGGCTGAACTCTTCTCCGCGGGAAAAGGGATTGTTTGGGTGGGCCCCGTAAAAGAAAACGGAACCGAGTTCCGATCCAATGCGAATAAGGACTTTCGGCTATCCTCTCCCAAGGCCCTCTACAGCCCCTCACTGCCTTCTTCCTGCCTCGATCTGGGGAACGGGCACCTTGGGGTGGGACAAGAGGGAAAGCGGCTCAGAAGCCTATGTGGGGGAAATGGAAAGCATTTCCGAACTGAAACACGACATCCGTGGCTGTCAATACTGAGACACCTGCCCCCCAAAATAACCGTCGGAGCCGGGGCCGTAGAAGTGTTCCGGCATCGGCAAAAGCAACCTTTCCTCACAGCGTGAGGAAATGTCTTCCCCCTGATCCCCCGGACCTCGACAGGAGTGATCCGCCCCCAGTGCCCAGCACTTCCGTTTTCTCCCCCTTGCCTCCCGCCCCTCGAAGATGCTGCCCCTGAGGAATCCTGAGCATCTACCTAGCCGGTAAAGGGAACGGGGTCTTCCCAAGCAAGATCGAAGGCATCTCCACGGGAGCATGTTCGGTGGGAATTGCCTTGAGCGGCCGGGACGCAGGTTATGAAAGTGTGGGGGATCATCTCTTGATGAGGTTGGGGGCGACAAATAATAGATACTGACAGCCACCTTTAAGTGGGAGTCACCGAGGTAACAAGCGAAAAATATAGTCACACGATTCTATACCGTGCCCGATCCTTGGAATAGCAAGTAAATGTGCTCCTATTGTTTTCGCTTTTCACTTTCGCTTCCTTAGGCCGCTAAGTTTTCAGGGTAAACACCTTATTTACGTTAGCAAAAACGGGGGTAAGAGAAATTTGTGGTGTTTTTTTACAAAAGGCGTTGCAGGAGGTCGCCATTGGCGTTATACTCCGTCGTAGTTGATTAGTGGTTCTTTGACATACGAATACACGGTGCTATCAAGCCCACTCTGAAAGGGTAGGGCTTGTGGATTACAACGACAAAGGTACAGCGACAGCAAAAGCTTTAGCTAAGCCTATTTGAAGCCAGTCCTATGGCTCAAGGCTGAGGGTCCTAGCCCCCGCTCGGCAGACCCACACCGAAAGGATGGTGGGATAGGTCGTTTTGTCACCCTACATAGGGACATGGGTTAGATCGACACGGCTACGGCGGTGTCAACTGTCGAAGAGCAAGTGCCGTGTATGACCATGTATTGGGCAATCGGGGCTGAAGCCGTGGGCCCATACATGAGCAGGATATCCCTCTGTCGGTCATATGAGCCGACAGGGGGTATTCCTGAACGGAGAGGAGAGGCAGAGAGTTGTTTGCTGTCTCTCTTTTGTTTTGGAATAGTCGCCCGTTGGAGGCGAGGTAAACGTATATGTTGAGTTTAACTAGGAGAAGCAGTTATGTCCGTCAATGTGGAAACAACAATCGTGGATGCCAAAGAAGGGTGCATGTATCGGCTCGCCCAAGCCGTGGACGCATTCCTCGAAGAGATACGCACCTTTACAGAGTCATCCAGTCTGGTCGATCAATACGAGCGGATTTGCAGATTTGTAGACAAATCAATTCAGGATGTCAGGGCCAACATGAAGGCCGGGATAAGCAGGGTGATGGGCGAGAAGTATTGCATGGGCACGTTTCCGATGCTCTTTGAGGCTTATTGGGATCGCTTGGTCGAGTTCGTGGGGAAAGATGCTGTCGAAGCAGCTTATGAGCGAACTTGGAGTGCCGGTAATAGCGACGAATATGCCTATCCAAATGTCGACAAGTGGATAGCGCTGCAAAAGGAAGTGACAGAGTCCCTGCTGGCTCTTACGACTCAGAATCTCATTCCCCGATTAAAAGACGTGTCAAAGGAGAAATTCGTTGCGAAATTGGCAACATTCGTTTTTCGAGATGTTCCTTCTGGTGGCACTGTCCGGGCTATTGCAGAGCTACCACGGAAAGTCCATACACTCGGCGTTTTAGTGGCCGAGTGGGAGACCCATCATCCCGGCGAACACATAACCGACGCCGATGTCATCGCGGCAGTGCACCAGATTAAGGATGAGTAACATAGGAACTCATTTACTAGAATGTTTCTTGAGCAAGGAGAATGATCATGAATGCAGTAGAACAGAGGATAGTTGAGGCCCTGCGGGACTGGGTTAAGGCAACCCCCCTTGTCAAGGCAAGGCAAGAGAGGAAGAAGGTGATGGACAGAATCATCAAATATCATCTATGGGATGACTGTCTAGCGTGGTTCTTTGAAAACATTCCGACGCAGGACATGGGCGAGGAAACAAGGAATCAGATATGGGAGTATCTTAGTGATGATAGTCATCCGCGTGCCGCCCTGTTTGCGATGGGTCTGGCCATGGATACCGGATATTAGCGAAGCTATTTTTTTCTTACAGAGGCACTCTTCCGATGTGGGCGGGTGCCTTTTTTACGCATAGATATTCTTCAATAACGTCTTTCTGCGACTAGGGAATTCGGCACGGAAGGAAGACAGGTCAAGCCATACGAAAAGACCCCTGCACCGGCACCACGTGCAACAAGATGTTTCTAAGGCAAACGCAATCATGGGAATTTGGGCACTTTCCGAAAAGCGGCTCCGAGACTGTCCTGTGGGGGAAAGGGGTGGCAGACCCTGTTGTCTGGGCGCCGGGCTGCATATCTCCGGCACCGATGGAACTCAGGGTATACTGGTCTATGAGTAACCTGTTGCCCCAGAAGCTGCGGTTGCTTTTGACAACGAAAGTTTGTGGGGAAGGCAAACATCGAAATCTACGTCAGATAAACCGTGGATAGGTATCATGCTTGACGTACAACTGGAAACGCATCGCCTCAACAAGAAATTTGCGGGGGAAGGCTGGCAAGGAAGCTAAGACACGTAGGTATCCAGCCAATAAGGGGCTTCTCTGCCCTCTGGGGCAGGCTGCAATTAGGTTTACAGAATACATCACCAGATCCCCGCTACCTGATTACCTACTGATATCCTCCTGCCCAAAATTACCCCGACAGATAACACCAACATTAATGTTGTACCCTGCCTGTTCAGCATGGATGCTGATGGGTAGGGTACACATTAGTGTCGGTGCTTGCCACCGACACTAATGTCCCTAGTGCCTTGTGTGGGTGGTTACCTGCTCAAACATTGCTGGTTCACTTCTTCCGTCCGACGGACTACGGACGGAATGAACAGACTCTGGCGTGCCAATGTAATAGGTTCTCACGGGGCAAGCTGACTTCACTTCGTTCCGTCAGCTAACATCCCCCTCCCTGCACTCCACTTCGTTCCGTTCTTCGAGGTCGGACGATGTTAACTAACAGATCACTGTTCGGGGTTAATTGTGATTCGGAAGAAGTCAACTATACCTAGGTGCCTATGTTTCAAATAGGTGCCTCTACCTATTATAGATACTTTTGACCCCCCAAATTCCCCCCCTAAAATCTGAAGATTGTGAAAAAATGTTAAAATCCCCATTTTTGGAGGCAAAAACAGGGTCTGTTGGAGTAAATTTATTTAGGGGAAGAGGGATCAAGTGGTACGTGTGACGTTATTTCTCGATGGACCAGTCATTAAAACATTGAACGCATCGTGGGTAAGAGGTGTGAATCTGCCCCCCACAAACTCAAATGGTGCCTTTTCCCTATGCTTCTGCTCTTCGCTTTTAAAGTCCCGTAGGAAGTTCATCAGATCCTCTTTGGTGGGGAACCAATATGTCATGGACATTATCTGCTCATGGGTTATTCTCAGATCATCAGGTACGCCATCCAATGGAGATGGGAATGCTAGTGCCGTTTCAAAAAAATATTTTTAATATTTGCGATTTGGCGACTTGTGCCATGCACAATCTGTTATTATATAGACAGACACAAGGAACCGATTCCATGCTGTTTTGCAGAGAAAGGGA